>WNFQ01004530.1_pt1 | contig 10105 bp, 3 predicted proteins | sample 5400171 | NCBI WGS metagenome assembly WNFQ01 (sample SAMN13153356, study PRJNA577476) | soil metagenome | isolation source: 20 cm soil under Madrone tree | place: USA:California | collected 2016-06-14 | reverse complement strand
CACGACAGAAGAAGCCTCAGGGGTCGCAGCGGGAGCGGCTTGCAGCATGGCTGAGTTTTTCCATTTAGAGAGTGGAGTGGTCAGCGCGTCCAACAGAGTGCTGCCTAGCACTATGAGAGAAGAGCCGAGGAAGTGGCGGCGTGGGAGATTCATAGAACCAGTTGCCAGTTTTCGGTTGTCAGTTGTCAGAATAGCTGGCCTTGCTGACGACTGGTCCGTTCTCTTCATCGGCTTGGTACCTTTGGGAAGGGATGCGGCACGATTCCTGTACCCTCTTTGACCGCGATAATCTGATCGACGGGTACGTTGATCAGCTTATCTACCTGACCGCTGGGCCATGTGATTTCCAGATAGTCGATTTTGGTCCGCTTTCCCAGGCCGAACAGAATGCGGGGGTCGTTCGACGACATATAACTCATGCCGCCCTTTGCCTGTTCGACGCGCACGTAGTCCGTGGAGGTTAGTTTCACCGAAGCGCCGATGCCGTCGCGGTTGGAGCGGGTGCCGATCAGCAGGACTTCGAGCCAGTGATTGGAGTTTCCGCCATCGTTGCGCAGGAGTTCGGGATAGTCGCCGCGGTTGTTGATGGCGATGTCGGTGTCGCCGTCATTGTCGTAGTCCGCGGTAGCGAGGCCACGGCCGGCGATGGGGCGCATGAAGTCAGGGCCAAGCGAATCCGAAACTTTGGCGAACTGACCCTTGCCCAAGTTCCGGAACATCAGCAACGGCTCCTTGTATGACACTTCGCTGTGGTAGAGCTGAACGTTGTCCAGCATGGCGCCATTCAATTGCAGAATGTCGTTCCAGCCGTCGTTGTCGTAGTCCACGAATTTCATGGAGACGCCGCTCAACAGGATGGCCTTGCTGCCGATGCCGGAGCCGTACGTGTCGTCAGTGAAAGTACCGTCCCGGTTGTTGTGGTAGAGGCGGTTTAATTCGAAATCAAGGTGGGTGATGTAGACGTCCTGCCAGCCGTCACCATCGACGTCGGCCGCGTCGATGCCCATGCCCGCTTCGTAGCGTCCGTCCTCGCTGGCGGCCATGCCGGAGACGAACGATGCGTCCTCGAACTTTCCGTTGTGCTTGTTGATGAACAGAAAATTCGGCCAGGAATCGTTGGCGATGGCGATGTCGGTCCAACCGTCGTTGTTGAAGTCGGCCAGAACCACACCCATGCCCTTGGATTCAGGCTTGCCGACGCCTGAGGCGTCGCTGACATCGGTGAAGGTGCCGTCGTGATTGTTGTGATAGAGCTTGGTCTTCTGTCCTTTGTAGTTGCCGGGATGGCAGTAGGAACGGTACCCGGGGCGGCGCTCGCCGCACCAAAGGTTGTTCTTCGGCGACCACTCAATGTAGTTGGTGACCAGCAAATCGAGGAAGCCATCCTTGTCGTAGTCGAACCATCCGGCGCTGGTCGACCATCCGCCTTCGTCGGCTACGCCGGATTTAGCGGTGATGTCGGTGAAGGTCCCGTTGCCGCTATTGTGGTAGAGGATCGCGCTGTTATAGCCAGTCACATAGAGATCGGGATAGCCGTCATTGTCGAAGTCTCCGACGGCGACGCCCTGGCCATAATGTCCCGCGCCGCCTAAGCCGGCTTTTTCGGTGACATCGGTAAAAGTTCCGTCACCGTTGTTGTGGTAGAGCGCGCAGCGCAGGGGTTGGGGAGGCTTGTAAGTATCGGTGGCGGCAGATTGAACAAAAAAGAGATCCATCAACCCGTCCTGGTCATAGTCGAGCCATGCGACGCCAGTACCCATGGTTTCGAGGTAGTACTTTTCCTCGGTGGCCGTGGCGTCCTGAAGAAAAGTGATGCCGGCAGCCTGGCGGACGTCGCTATAGCGGACGGGCATTCCGTTGTCAGCCTGCTTCGGAGCCTGGCCGGCCAAGGCCAGCAGATGGATGGCCATCGCGATGACAAAGCTTAATGCGAGGATTGCGCGGTGCGTGGTCCCGAGAGCGAGTCCCTTGCCTGCTTTCGACTTTTTTCCCATTCTCGGATGGCCCTTCCCGGGTCTTCTTCTGGTCATTTTGGCCGGGCTCAGAGCGTACGGTCGGCGAGCGATAGCGCGAGCTGAAGCAATTGTTGCCGGGCGGCCATAGACATCGGGGCCTCGGTCGAAGGTGACGTTGCCGGGGCTCGGGCCAAAACTTCTTCGATGCGATTCACATCCAGGCCGCCGGTATTGCTGCCTTTGAAACGATTCAGCACTTCGCGGGCTTTTTCTATTTGGCCGGTCTGGTAATAGAAGACGCCCAGCGTGGAATAGCTGCCGGGCCACTCGGGTAACAGATCTACGGCTCGCTCGAGGCGCTCGGCGGCTTGTCCGGTTTTACCTTCGAGGGCCGAGACAATTCCCAAGCCCCATAGAATTTTTCCGGAGCTGGGAATTCGGGCCAAGCCTTTTTGCAACGTTTGTTCCGCGCCACTGACATCCTTGCTGCGGAGCTGAACTAATGTCAGCGACAGGTAGTACTGGTCATTGTCAGGGTTGCGGCCAATGGCATCGCGGAAAATTTCTTCCGCCTTGGCAGTGTTCCCCAGATGCGCGTGGATGTCTCCAAGCAGAGCCAGGAATGCGGCGTCCTGTTGGCCTGAAATCGAAGCTTTCGAAGCGGCTTCGAGAGCCTGATCGTAGATGCCCTTGCGGAAGTAGGCGTCGGCCAGATCGAATTTCACATCGTCAGAATCGGGATTGGCTTGCAACGCCGTGTGGAAATGCTGGATCGCGTCGTCATACAAACGGTAGCGGGCGAGGAGCACGCCCACGCCTGTCTGAGTGCGGTAGTCGCCCGAGCTTATCTGGTCGAGCTGTGCGATTGTGTTTCGGGCGTCTTCCGGTTTTCCGAGCTTCAGATAAGTCTCAGCCAGGAGGTAGAGATCCTGTGGACGGTCGGGATGTTTCTTAATCTGTTCCACCAGTTCGGTCTGGTCGAGTTGAGTACGGGCCTGAGGAGCGAGGTTAGAGCGGTTATTCAGATATTCAAAGAGGTGTTGATAAGGGTACGGACCCGGTGAGGAATCTTTGGAGAGGGTCTGGAAGACACTCAAGTCCCGTTGTGCGGCTTCGTTCTGGTGGAGGCTCCTTTCGACCATGGCGAGCTTGTAGTATCCGGAAGCAGGGTCGCGGCTTACTTTGACGTATCGTCGGAGCAGGGTTGCCGCTTCCTCGAATTTTTTGCCGGCGATTCGCAGATTGGCCAGCTCTAGCAGGGCTTCGGAAAAATCCGGGTTGGACTTCAGGGCCTGCTGAAACAGCTGTTCGGCGGCTGCCTGATTTCCCTGTCGCCCCTCGATGTAGCCCACGTTGAAAAGGCAGGAAGCGTTGCCAGGATCGAGTTTGAGGCCTTCCTGAAAATACTTTCTGGCCTCGTCGAAGCGTCCTAGGTGCCGGTAGGAGAGCCCCAGAAACGCATAGGATCGCGCTGAGGGGTCGAGGTCAATTAATCGTTTGAATTCATCGATCGCTTTTTCAACTTTACCCGACATGAAATAGCTCTCGCCCAGGGCGGCGTGAAGGTCGGCTCGTTTTGGGTCGATTTTCAAACCTGATTCCAGCAGAGGGATCGCGTCTTCGAAATAGTTCTGGGACATGCTAACTCGGGACAAGAGGAAGATGATGTCCGTGTCCTGCGGAGCCAGCTTATGAGCGCGCGCCAACAAGTCTAGAGCGTCTACGGCGCGGGTCTGCTCGGAATCGACCTGGGCCAGCAAGTACAGGGCTGCGGGCGCATCAGGCTTCAGCTTCAGCGCTCGCTTCAAGATCACTTCGGCTTTTGCGTAGTCGCCGCTGCGCAGATAGGTTTGTCCCAAGTTGAAGAGAATCTCGAATGTTTCTGGTTGTAAGGCGTTGGCCTTTTCCAGTTCATGCCGGGCCAGTTCGTACTGCTTGGCGGAAGCCAGCAACACACCCAGCGTGAAATGCAACTGGATGTCGTCCTTGCTTTCCAGAGAAAGGTCTTTGGCAAGCTTTAACCCTTCCCTGGTCCGGCCAGCCTGAAGATAGGCGCGAATCAGGTTGAAGCGAGTTGCGACACTTGAGGGACGGACTCGCTGAAAGCTGGTAATGGCTTCGGCTGGCAAGCCTCTGGCCATGAGGACGAGGCCCAGGTTGTAGTTGCCGTCGCTGTTGCCGGGATCCAGGCGCAGGACTTTTCTGAACTCTTTCTCAGCGAGGTCGAGCCTTTCCTGAGCGACGTAGAGATTGCCGAGGTTGTTGCAGGTCTTGGTGGAGGTGGGATCAATCTTCAGCGCGTGCTGGAACGCTTCGAGAGCATTCGCGTAATCCTTCTCGCTGCTGTAGACAATCCCCAGCAAGTTGTAGCCCTCCACACTGGGATTCAGGGCGAGCTGTTCCTGAATTTTCTTTTTCGCTTCGTCAACAGAACCCTGACGTAGCAAGGCTTCCGCTTCCAGGAAAGGAGACGGGCTTTTCGAGGATGCACCGGGCGCGGATGACCGAACGCGGTCCCGGCCGGGGATTGACTGCGGCGCTGCATAGCAGATGGCGGAAACAAGGACTAAGGTTAATACAAACATTCCACGCAGCCCTGGCCGAACGGTTCCGGCGTCCGGCGAATGCTGAAATGAGGCGCCAGTAACCATCTTCCGATGTGCCTCCGCAGGTGCTCTGAAGGTCAATTTAGCATCTCCAGCGCCTGCTGAGCCAACTTGTGCTGAGGTTGCAGGCGGAGCAACGCCCGCAACACCTCTCTGGCTTTTTCTTTGTCGTTCAAAATCACGTACAGACGGGCCAGATTGAGGTAGGCCTGGTCAAAGTTCGGCGCCACGCGGATGCAAGCCTTGAACCTCTCTTCCGCCGCAGAATATTCTTTTTCGCGCACAAGAAGAACGCCCAGGTTGTTGAGCGCGTCGGGATAATCGGGCCGCAAGTTGGTGGCTCGTTCCAGGTGTTGCGCGGCGCGATCGAACTGGTCCTGGCGGGCGTAAAGCATTCCGAGGTTGTAGTTGACCTCGGGATTATCAGGTTCAAGTTGGAGCGCGCGACTCAGGAATTTTTCCGCTTCTGCTAACCTGCCTTGCCGGCGGTAAAGGTTTCCGAGGTTCGCGAGGGCGATGGCATAGTCTGGACGCAGACGCAGGGATTGTAGGAAGTTACCGACGGCCTCATCCGAGTGACCCTCCTGGGCATCGAGCATTCCAAGGTTGTTCCACGCTTCCGGATAGTCTGGACGCAGTTTCACCGTCCGCTCGAGGTATTGGCGCGCGTCGGGGAGAGCATTTCTTCGGAGATAGAGCGTTCCCAGGTTGTAGTGAGCTTCGGGATCGTCGGGTTTGACGGCGATGACCTGTTTGAAGGACGCCTCGGCTTGATCGAGATAACCATGCTGGAAAAACGCCACTCCATAAGTAAAGTCGTTGCGCTGGAACGCTTCCTCGTAGAGTGTTCCTCCCAGCGGCAAAGCTTTGCGAATGCGATCGGCACGAGTGCGTGGGACCGATCCCAAGTCTTCTCTCAGAATCGCCGTCAGCCGTTCCGAACTCACCGTCCCTTGGCAAACCTTGACGATCATGCCGTCTTGATCGATGAGGAAAGACGTCGGAAGAGCGAGGTCCCTGCGGCGGTCGAACAGGTAGCGATAAACGATGTTGTAGACGCCGGCCACATTCTGGGTTGCCATCAGTGTAGGGAAGGAGAGCCGTTCCTGGGCGACGAACGTTTGCAGACCGCCAGAATCGCGCAGGCTGTCATCGCTAACGCCGTCGACATTAATACCTGCGACGCGAAGACCGCTGGAGGCGAAAGCTGCCTGATGGCGCTGGAGAAGCCGCATCTGTTCCATGCAGGACGGCGAGGCTGTAGTCCAAAAATTGAGAAGCAAGAAGCCGCCTCGGAACGACTTCAGCTCCCACATTTTGCTCGCAAGGTCGGGCAGGGAGAAATCCGGAGCAATCAGGGGGTCAATCAACCAGGTCTCGACCGACGATGGCAAAGGCTCCAGCTTTGGAGTCCTGCCAGCATGGGTATAAAAGGCAGGTGCGGCCGCAAAGGGCCTGGCTGCAAAATCGGTGGAGCCTTCCTCGATCTCGATTCGCCGGTTGACGGGTAGATGCTCGAAGACCTGACTCAGGCCGCTGGGCCAGCGGATAGTGGTGCGGACAGTGTCTGCTACCCTTCCGACGCCAAAGAAAAGCTCCTTAGTGTGCTGGGATAGAAATCCGGAGCCGGCCTGGAGATATTTGGTCTGGCGAGGTGGCGTTTGATCATGTTCTACCGCTTCGACAGTTACCGCTGCCCCGATCGCATCACGATTGCTCTTCTTTCCACGCAGGCGGAAGACGATGGAGTGGCCCAAATCTTTCATCGCATTGCGCAAGACGCGGAGTTGCGGAGCATTCCGGTTTTTGAGGATTACTTCCAGCCGCCCGTCGTGGTCTAGGTCGGCGAGTACAAACGCACGGCTGTCGTCAGGAAAGTCCAGACCGACTGTGCCCGAGACTTCAGAGAACGTGCCGTCGTGATTGTTGGCGTAGAAAACGTTTCTCTCGCGTCCGCTCCAGGATGAGTCTGAGCGGATCAGTTCATTAATGGCGTTCCATCCCTGCTCGTAATTCAACGCCGGGATTGCGTTCATTGGCGATTTCGCCACGACCTGGCGCCAGAAGAAACTGGAAAGGTCACGCGGGTCGGGCCCTGAAATATAGCCGTTGGCGACGTAGAGGTCGGGGTAGCCGTCGTGGTCGAAATCCCAGACATCCGAGGACCAGGCCCAGCGGCCCATTTCGACCCCCGCTTGCCGGCCTACGTTTTGGAACTTCCCGTTCCCCTGATTGCGATATAGCGAATTGCCGTGCGCGTGCTGGCGATATCGAGCACGGATGTCCTCGGGGTCCTTTTCATGGAAGGTGTTTTGTCCGGAGATGCGGATGCCGGCGGCAGACCACATGTTGGCAACATAAATATCCTGATTTCCGTCATTGCCGGAATCGAACCACGATGCACTCATTCCCGCACCGGGCTCCTCCACGCCCGCTTCGGTTGAGACCGAGGAAAAGGTGCCATCGCCTCGGTTGCGGTAGAGATTGCCGCGGCCAAAGTCGTTGGCCACATAGAGATCGGGCAAGCCATCAGAACGATAGTTACCCGACTTTGATTCGCCCCAGGCGCACGAGAAACTATAGCGGTCGTTGTCCACGTTCAATCCCGCGGCCTCAGTGCGATCCTGAAAGGTAGCGTTGCCCTGGTTGTGGAACAGGAAATTGGGCGGGCCGTTGCGAGCATCGAAATAAGGAACGGGATAGTGATACTGGTCCAAGCCCAGATAGTAACTGTATAGACAGAAATAAATGTCGAGCCGGCCGTCGCGGTCATAGTCAGCGATGGCCGCGTGGGTGAAAGTTCCCTGGGGTGGGCGCGCGAACTTGAAGGCATCACGCTTGAGCAGGAACTTGCCTTTGCCCTGGTTCAGGAAGAGCAGAGGACCGCTGGCGCAAACCACGAGAAGATCCTGCAGTCCCTTGTTCTCGAAATCCGCGAAGAGGGCGCAGGCTGTGTTATCCAGCACGTCCACTCCGGATTGCTCCGTCACATCCTCGAAGGTTCCGTCGCCGCGATTGCGATAGAGGCGGTTGGGAAGCCCAGAGGGTTGGCAGACGTAGAGATCATCGAAGCCGTCGTTGTCGATGTCTCCCGCCGCCAGGCCGTTGTTGCCATAGACGTCGATCCCGCAGGCTCCGTCCAGAAGGGTGCGCCAGTGGTCAACTCCACGGAGCATCTGATTTCTGTACGATTCAGTTTGGCTTAGAGCCTGGGACGTAACGTCGATGAAGATGGGCTCAGGGGCCCGACTAACGATTTCCTCGGTCGCCTCCCATTTGAGAACTCGCCATGCGCCGGACTGATCGCGTGACCACCGAGTTCGCCACTGTCCAACGCGCTCCTCGCGTCCCATGTCCGGACGCGTGCCGACAAAGTCATAGCGAATCGTGATGTTGACGGCCGGCGCGGGACCCGCGGTTTCTTCGATGGCGACAATTTCGAATTCGGCCGTCTCCACCTGCGACATCCCGGCCAGGTAGTTCTTGATCTCCGCCAGAAATCTTTCTCGGCCAAATGCGCGGCCAGAGACCACATTGGTCGCAAAGCGTCGGCGAAAGACTTCGATGCCGGCCCCCGACCGCAGTTTAATTTCCTGGGTTGGGCGTAGGGAAGTGGCTTCAATCGAGGCATCCAGGAATTTCGCTACAACGGCGGCAGCGGGCGGTGTCGCCTTGAGACCCCGGCTCCATTCGTCGAGCAGCGGCATGATTTCAAAGGCGTACTTTTCAGTGACGTATTCATCCGAGCCAGGGAGTACCAGACGAAGGACGTCGTCCAGCGGAGATTTCGCGGGATAGTGTGCGGTGAGACGAAAATCAGAGAAGGGGAAGGAAGAACTTTGACCTGTAGCCGCCCGGAATAGCGGCCGGAAGGGCGACCCATACATGGGTGCTGGAAGGAAAAGCACAGGCGCCCAGCGCATGCCTTGCAAGAAGGTTCGACGTGAAAACGTTCGACGTGAGAACAATGGGATCTTCGCGTTTGCGGCGCGCTACTGAAGTGTCCTGACAGTGATGCCCCAGCGTGCGCATGTTAGCACCGAGACAAAGTTAAGCCAAATGGGGAAGGACGCGAAGGCCGCAAAATCAGCAGCTTGGACCCAAAACTGGGAACGGTGAATCCTGGAAAGGGTGCATCTTGTTTGCTAGTACAAAGACATTAGTTTTATTCTTGACAAGTTCTCAGAACCTGGACTAAGGTTGTGCGGGTTTGGATGTATACGTTTACATTCAAACCCGAGAAAACGTTTAACACGAGCCGTGAAGCTTGGGGAGGAAGTCATGAAACGAAAGACCGTTTCGTCTTGGATCCTGCGAATATCGTTGGCGATCGCTGCCAGCATTATGCTGTTGAGCTCCAGTCCAGTCCATGCCCAGGTTGACACGGGGAGCATCCTGGGGACGGTCACGGACGCTTCGGGAGCCGTGATCGGCGGCGCCACCGTCACACTGACGAACGAAGGCACGAGCGCCTCGCTTTCGACCACGGTGGGATCAGATGGAGGGTACAAATTCACGCCGGTCCGGATCGGGACCTACAAGCTTACGGTTACCTCCCAAGGCTTCCAGACCACCGAGCAGCGCAACATCGCGGTCAACGTGGGATCGTCGGTGCTGGTTAATTTCACGCTCAAGCCCGGTCAGGTGACAGAGACCGTGGAGGTGACGACCACCACTCCCGTGCTCGAAACCCAGGATGCCTCCGTCGGCCAAGTGGTCAACTCACGCAATGTTAACAACCTTCCCTTGAACGGAAGAAACTTCACTTTCCTCGCCCAGCTGGCCGCCGGAGTGAACTCACCTCAGGCGGACACGCGAGGCAACGCGGCCAGCGGCGCGTTCGCAGCCAATGGTTCGCGACCGGCGCAGAATAATTACCTGCTGGATGGAATTGACAACAACTCGGACACGGTGGACTTCCTCAACGGCACGAATTTTGTGGTGCTTCCCCCGGTGGATGCGATTCAGGAATTCAAGGTGCAAACCACGGACTTCAGCGCCGAGTTTGGCCGCTCCGGAGCCGCGGTTCTGAATGCCACGATCAAATCCGGCACCAACAGTTTCCACGGCGCGGGCTGGGAATTTTTCCGTAACGATAAGCTGGATGCCGCCGACTATTTTGAACGCGTGGGCAACACCACAAAAAAGGGCGAACTGCGCCTGAACCAGTTCGGCGTGGCCATCGGCGGGCCGGTGATCAAGAACAAAGTCTTCTTTTTCGGAGACTACGAAGGACTGCGGCGGCGGCAGGGAGCACCGCACACGGGGAGTGTGCCGACCGCCCTGGAGCGAAGCAGCGGTTACACCAACTTCGCAGAGCTGATTACGGGACAAACGGGCACCCAAACCGACGCCCTCGGTCGGACCATGCCCACCGGAACGATTCTGGATCCCGCGACCACGCGGGCGGTCACAATCGGTGTCGTGGACCCTGTATCAGGTTTGACCGCGACCAAGACCGGGTTTGCCCGCGATCCCTTCGGCACCTGTGCGGCCGGTACCGCAGCCTTCACGCTTAGTGGCTGCGGCCTCAACATTCTTCCC
>WNFQ01004529.1_pt1 | contig 10106 bp, 10 predicted proteins | sample 5400171 | NCBI WGS metagenome assembly WNFQ01 (sample SAMN13153356, study PRJNA577476) | soil metagenome | isolation source: 20 cm soil under Madrone tree | place: USA:California | collected 2016-06-14 | reverse complement strand
GACGGCGGGTGGCGGCCATGCGTCCGCCTGCGGAAGTTGCTTAACTTCACGCTATCACAAAGCGCTCGCATGGCGCGTGTTTGTTCAACTCCGATCGAGGCTGCACAGGGCGTCGACGCATGTCGATAAACCGGGCAAGATGAAGGCCAGATCAAAGATCCTCACCCGCCCCTTCGAGAAGACCGGTTAAGAGAGGCATGTGGGTTTCGGGGAATGCCTAAAACGGGAGGTAGACGATGAGCGAACAGCAACGCGTCGCGATTGTCACTGGCGCTGCCGGCGGCATCGGCCGGGAATTGGTACTGGGCCTGCTCGGCGACGGGCTCAAGGTGGCCGCGGTCGACCGTACCGCTCAAGGTCTCGCCGAGCTCTCCCAGGCGGCGCATCAGCGGCAGCGAGGCGCCGACTTGATGACGATCGAGGCGGACCTCGCCCGCGACGAGTCGATCGACGAGATCGTCGCCAAGGCGCGTGGCCGTTTCGGGGTGATCGACATCCTGGTCAACAACGCCGGGGTCGGCCAAGCGACGATCCGCAGCGACAATCGGCAGCACCCGATCAAGTTTTGGGAAGTGACGCCGGAGCAGTGGAAGCTCTTCGTCGCCGTCCACACCAACGCGCCGATGGCGCTGTCGCGCGCCCTGGTCCACGACATGATGCGCCAGAAATGGGGGCGCATCGTCAACATCACGACGAGCCTCGGCACGATGATCCGCGAGGGCTCGCCGACCTACGGCCCGTCGAAAGCGGCCCTGGAAGCCTTCTCGGCGATCATGGCGAAGGATCTCGCCGGCACCGGTGTGACGGTCAACGTGCTGGTGCCGGGCGGGGTTACCAATACCGGAATGGTGCCGCTCGGGGCCGGCTTCGACCGTGCCGAGATGATCCAGCCTGCGGTGATGGCGCCGCCGCTCAACTGGCTGGTGTCTGATGCGGCCGGCGGGGTAACCGGGCGGCGCTTTCTCGCCGTGCACTGGGACCCGAGCCTGCCGCCGGAAGAAGCCGCCGAAAAGGCCGGCGCCCCGGTCGCCTGGACCGGGATCGCGACGATGCCGATAGAGCCACCCCGGAGAAGTTAGCAACTGCGGCATCGACGGGTGCTCGGGTTTCTCGCGCTGGCGGGCTCGACTCACCCGTTCTACCGCGCCCACGCGATCGACACTACCGCCGGCGTCAGCATAAGAGAGGGACCGTGATCATATGGGCCGATGAGTAGTTGAAGGAGTGCGCCTTGATAAAGGGAAATCAGAGGGTTCCGGCATCACCAGGCGGGGCGATCCGACCGTCCGACGTCATCGGGGCTGGTTGCGCTCAAAATTTGTTGCCGGGCAAAGGCAGGAGAGCCGACCATCGCCCTCATCACGCGGAGCATCTGGGGAATGTCTGCTAAGCGGCATGCGCACCTAGTGGTCGGAACCAAACCGATGACTCCCGCCATCGAGCCTCACATCGAGATTGCTTCGTCGCTCCGCTCCTCGCAATGACGGCCATTTGGGGTCATAGCGAGCGAAGCGAAGCAATCTCGGTGATCGCAGACCCGGTACCAACTGTCAGGTTTGTACCACTAGCTACCGAGTCCCAAACCAGTAAAATCGATCAGGATCGGGACGATCAGCGCTCAATATCTCATGTTCAAGGCGTTCGCCTGACAAAGGTACAATCACAAATTTACCGTCTGTCCCCTTTATTTTCGAAAAAATCATATTATTTTTCATTAAATCATTGATAATAAGATGAAATTTTTTCGAGATGATATCTTCAATGCGTCATCTTCGGGCGCGACCGCCCACAGCGCATCACGCACCTGATCCTCTACGGCGGATATGCTCTCGGGGGGAAAAAGCGAGCGCGGAGTGAGGCCGAGAAGAAGCAGGGCGCAGCGGTGCTGACGTTCATGCGGCGGCGGGTGGGGTCAGGAAAATCCAGCGTTTCGGCAGCTCTTCACCTCGCAGTTCATGCCCGGGGAACGAAGGAGTGGCTTCGATGTCGTGCTGCAGGTCAATCGGCGCATTGAACCCAATTGAGAAGCCGCGTCGGTTGTCGAGACCGCGGCGAGCGGCCTAAACTTCGATTTATCAGATCTCGTCGGCGTGTGAGGCGCAATGGCTGGTCGGACATTTCGGGTTGTTGTGGCGGGCGCGGGCGTGTCGGGGCTGTTCATGGCCGAGACGCTGAAGCGCGCCCGGATCGAGTTCACCGTTTACGAAAAGGCCGGCGATGTCGGAGGGACCTGGCGGGACAACACGTTTCCTGGTCTCTTCGTCGATGTCCTGTCGCGTCAATACGAGTTCCCGTTCCAGCCCAACTACGAATGGTCGCGCAAGTATGCGCCGGCCACCGAGATCTGGGCCTATATCAAGAAGGTCGCACGCGACCGCGGCCTCACAAAATACATCCACTTCAACCAGGAGATCGTCGCGGCACGGTTTACCGAGGGTCGTTGGCACCTCGAGACCGCCAAAGGCAACTCCGATGTTGCCGACGTTTTCGTTTGCGCCACCGGCTTTCTCCACAAGCCGCTCTTTCCCGACATTGCCGGGCGCGAGAGTTTCGCCGGCCCATCTTTTCACTCGGCGCGCTGGGATCACCGCGTGCCCTATGAGGGCAAGCGCTGGGGGGTCATCGGCAGCGGCGCCAGCGGCGTGCAGATCACCGAGGGGCTGGCGTGGGCGGGTTGCGACGTCACGCAGTTCATCCGCCGCGCGCAATGGGTCCACATCCGCGAAAACCCGCACTCGACCTGGCGCGAGCGCCTAAGGCTGCGGCTCCCTTTTGGCTATCGGCGCGAGCAGCACCGGTTGTGGCAGTTGATCAACGAAACCGACCGCTGGCGCCTCGAACCCGGGCCGCAGCGCGAGGCGATGGAGCGCGAGTACAAATCCTATCTCGACTGCGTCAAAGACCCCGAGCTGAAGAAGAAGCTGATGCCCGACTACAATCTCGGCTGCACCCGCATCCCGAAATCGGACAAAAACTATTATGAAGCGGTGCAGCTCCCGAACGCGCACATCGTCAAGGGGGACATCGCCCGCATTGTGCCTGATGGCCTCGTCATGGCCGACGGGACGCAGGTGGCGCTCGACGTGCTGGTCTATGCCACCGGCTTCGATGCGCATGCCTATATGCGCCCGATGAAGGTGACTGGCCTCAACGGCACGACCATCGACGAGGCATGGAAGGAGAAGATCTATTCCTATGGCGGCATTGCGGTGCCGGGGTTTCCCAACCTATTCATGCTTTACGGGCCGTTCGCCCCGGTCAATAACGTGCCGGTGCCGCTGGGTCTCGACCAGGAGATCGCCTGCATCATGCGGCTCATCTCTGAGGCCAGGGCTCGCGATGCCGCGGTTGCGCCGACCGTCGCCGCGACCGAGAAATTCCTCGCCCGGCTCGGCGCCGCCTTTCCCGGCACCGTTTGGGTCGGCGGCTGCAAGAACTGGTACACCAGCCGGCAGCCCACGCCGGTCCTGTGGCCCCTGCCGCAGAGCGAGCACAAGGCATTTTTCACCGAGGTGCCGGCGGAAGATTTTGAATTCATCTCCGTGGGGCAGGGAGACTGAACGGCTAGTCGCGGCAGAGGCGCCACCCGGATCGGCAACGCAATTTCCAGATGGTCGGTGCCGCCAAACCGGGTTGTAGCGGCGACGCGGCGGCACGGCTCAGAGCGGCCCCAGAGTGCCGCCACCCGTCGATCGTTTGGAACCGGCTAGGGGTTCGGATACATGCGGGACTTGATTGCCTCTAGTTGTGCGATCACGTCGGGGGCAACAATTCTCGTGAAGCGCGGCACCGGTTTTCCCTTCCACTCTGCCGGCTCAAAGAACATGTGCAGGGGCCGTAGGTCGAAGAGTCCGCCGTTCCGGTAAGCGTATGCCTCTTCGTATAACGGCCGGTATACTTGCATGAAAGCGTCTTCGGATCGGCAATCATCTTCAGTATGATGGCCAATGCCATAAATATAATAGGCGTAATTATTCAGCGGCCCGCCGGGATCATGTTTGAAATGGTAATAATACCCTGGCTTGGGTAACTTACTAGGAGGTGGTATGTCGTACGCCATATCGTCGTCCTTGGCTGTTGCTCGGAAGCTGCGATATCAGGTTCATTAACACGCTTGGTGCCGCCCTGAGGAGTGAAGCGATGCCCGCAAAGCGAACCTATGGCATGGACCAGGACTTCTATCCCTGGTCCCCCATTGTCACGCGCCCCACTCTCAGGTGGCCGGACAACGCCCGCGTCGCCGTTGCCGTAATCGTCAACCTCGAGCACTGGGACTGGGAGGTGCCGCCTAATACGCCGCTGGCGGTGACCCCTCTGGGAGGTCCCGAGGGCATGTGGACCGGAAACCAGGCGAACTTTCCCGACATCGGCGGCTACGGCAACCACGAGTACGGCAATCGTGTCGGGATCTTCCGCATCCTCGCCGTGCTGGACAAATACGGCATCAAGCCCACCCTGGCGCTTGATAAGGCCGTCGCCGACCATTACCCGTTCCTGATCAAGGAGGGCCGGAAGCGCGACGCCGAGTTCATCGCGCACGGTCTCTCGCGCCGCCGCATCATCCATATCGGCATGTCTGAGGACGAGGAGCGGCAGTATATCCGCGACTCGATCGAGGCGGTCGAAAAGGCCACGGGCAAGCGCCCGGTCGGTTGGTCCGGCCCCGACTTCCAGGAAACGCCGAACACGCCCAACCTCCTCGCCGCGGAGGGCATTCGCTACGTCTGCGACTGGGGCAACGACGAACAGCCCTATAAGATGACGCCCAAGACCGGGGAGCTCTACTCGCTCGGCGTAAATGCATACCTCGACGACAACTACATCCACCTCCACGGCCGCCGGACCATCAACGAGGTCAACCTGCTGTGGCGCGAGTGGTTCGATGGTCTTTATGCCGATGGTGCCACCACCGGACGCCTGATGGTGCTCCATCTGCATCCGTGGATCATGGGCCAGCCGTGGCGCATCCGGCATCTCGACGAAGTGCTTGGCCACATCAGCGCCTACCAGGGTGTTTGGAAGGCCACCGGTAGCGAGATCATCGACTGGTTCAAGGCACAGTCAGGCTAGCAGGACAAATTCGCACCTATCGCAGGTGGACGGAGGAAGACAATATGACTCTCGCACCCGGGCGCTTCGACTATGCACCGATCACGGAACGACCGGTCATCAAGTGGCCCGACAATGCGCGCCTGGCGTTCTGGGTCGCACCGAATATGGAGTTCTTCGAGTACCTGCCGGAGAACCGGCCGACACAGCCGGACATTCCGCACTACTCGCGCATGGACTACGGCAATCGCGTCGGCTTCTGGCGCATGCTCGACGTGCTGAACAAGAACAATGTCCGCGCGTGCTGCTGTCTCAATCTCGAGATTCTGGATCATTTTCCGGAAATAAAAGACGCGATGATCGCCGCCGACTGGGACTACATGGCCCACGGGCTCTACAACAGCCGGCCGATCTACGACTACACCGAAGAGCAGGAGCAGGCGTACTGGCAGGACTTCATCACGCACCTAAAGGAGATGACCGGCAAACGTCTCAAAGGAAGGCTCGGCGGCGGTGCCGGGTACACCGTCAGGACAGACGACCTGATGGCTGAGGCCGGCTGCCTCTATCACACGTCATGGATCATCGATGATCAGCCCTGGCCGATCAATGTCCGGGGCGGCCAGAAGTTTATCTACGTTCCCTATACCGGTCAGACCAACGATGCGGGCATGTTGGCGTGGAATCGTGAGGCGGATTACTTCCTGCAGATGATCAAGGACCAGTTCGACACGCTCTATCGCGAAGGTGCGGAAAACGGGCGCGTGATGTGTCTTTCGCTTCATCCGCACAATATCGGGCGCCCGAATGCCGCCAAACATCTCGACGAGGCTCTGCGGTACATTCTCGGCCACGACGGCGTCTGGAATACCACCGCGGATGACATTGCCGAGTATTACATCGCCAATTACTTTGACCAGGTGTCGTCCTGGATCACTGAACGCAAATCCCAGGCGTAAGCGGGCACAACTATTCGGCCGGTCGTCGGTGGCTTGGTCTGGAACGCTGGGGCACCTTCAGTTTGGTAGGCCAGCTCAAACATCGGCACCAGTCGCTACGGGGCTTTGCTTTTTCTAACCTGCAAGCGAAACCTGAAGGGGAAGAATGGAATGCTGAAATGGTTGGGACTGGGCCTCCTGCTCGGCACAGGGTTTGGGATCGCGTGGGCGCAGAGCCCGACTAAGTTCGATGGGCAGTACAGGGGAGAGCTCAGCTTAACGAAAGTAATCAAGGGGGACTGTACCCAACCTCCGCTGGGGGCGCTTTACCCTCTCAGAATATCCAAGGGTGAAGTGCGGTTTGTGTATGTCCCGCGGTTCGACACCGCATTGAGCGGGAGAGTTAGTGAAGATGGGACCTTCAAAGCCTCTGCCCGCGCGAGAAAGGGGTTTGTACAGATGACGGGACGCATTCAAGGAAATACTATAATCGCCACTATCGTATCTCCAAGTTGCAACTATACCTTTCAGACGAAGGACTAAGCTGAGGAACAAGCTCGCCCATGTACGACACCTTCATTAGCGCTTAAGTGTCCGACTCAGAATCGTATAGCTAGCATCAGTCGCGTGCCAATCGCCTAATGAGAAGCTGAACCGAAGCGAGGTAGAGCCAGGCTTTGGTGCTGGCGATCGTCGCCTCGAAGTCTTTGGCGAGGCGGCGGTTACGCTTGAGCCAAGCGAGGGTGCGTTCGACGACCCAGCGGCGCGGGATGACCTCAAAACCCACGGTATGGGCCATGCGAGGTACGATCTCGATCGTCCAGTTGGCGAATTTGGCGAGCGTATTGAGCAACTTGTCGCCGGCCTAGGCGCTGTCGGCGAAGAGGTGACGCAGCCACGGAAAGAGGTCGTGAATGGCGGCGATGACGAGCGGAGCACCGTCGCGATCTTGCCTGTCGGCGGGATGCACTTCGGCTCCGAGCAACAGGCCGATTGTGTCGGGGATGACATGACGTTTGCGGCCGTTGACTTTCTTCGCCGATCGAAACCGCGCGGGCCGCCGGCCTCGGTGGTCTTGACATTGCCCATTCGGCATCGCTCAGCTCGCGTGAATAGCCCAACCCCTTGCGCTCATACTTCCGGCGAGTGATTTCGGTCCACATGGCTGCCTCAAGCGGCACGGCGTCTCCGCCCGCCTCACCCCGCAAAAGGTGCCGGCCGTCACGGGGTTCTTCAGACACGCCCGTCCGAGCTCGAAAAGCCGCCCCTCACCCCGTCCCTCTCCCCGCAAGCGGGGCGAGGGAGATAATCGGCGAGATTGTCGCTTCTCGCGCGGTAGACGCGATCGAGGTGTGCGCACGGGATTGTCCGGGCCGGGTTTGTATGAGAAATCAGGATCGAGGGCGGCTCGCCGGGCTAGGTGGCTTGGTCGAGAACGGGATGCAGCCATTCTGACATGAGGCAAGGCTATGTTTGACCTCGATCGCTTGATTGCCGATTGCCACGAGGCCGTCGTTGCCGATCCGAGCCATAAGGGGGTGCGTGAAGTCGTTGCCCGCGCCGTCTCCGACCCGGCAGCAGTCGTCGGCGGGCTGGGCGAGCCGCGGCGTGCCGAAGTGCAAAGGCTCTACAGCTCCGAGGAGCTGACGATTCTCAACGTCGTCTGGGGACCGCGGATGACGATCATGCCGCACAACCACCTGATGTGGGCGGTGATTGGCATCTACACCGGGCGCGAGGACAATATCTGGTGGCGGCGGCTGCCCGACGACCGCCGCCGCATCGAGGCCGCCGGAGCCAGGTCGCTGGGCGAGCGCGATGCCGAGCCCCTCGGCCGCGACATCATCCATACTGTGACCAACCCGCTGGCGCGTCTGACCGGCGCGATCCATGTCTATGGCGGAGACTTCTTTGCCGTCGCCCGCAGCGAATGGGATCCGGAGACGCTCCTCGAGCGGGAGTATGATGTGGAGAAGAACATGCGCTTGTTCGAGGCGGCAAACCGCGCCTAACCAGAGGGTCGTCAAGGCTCGTCATGAGCAAGCTTCCGAAGGCGATCCTGTTTGATCTCGACGACACGATCCTCGCCGCGTTTGGCCAGGCCGAGGGCCAATGGAGACGGGTCATAGCCGCTTTTGTCGAGCACCTGGCACCGCACCCGCCGGACGATGTCGTCGCCGCGATCCAGGCTTATTCGCGGCACCTGTGGTCCGACGCGGCACGGCACAAGGACTGGCGCCCCCGTATCGGCGCGGCACGGCGGCACATCGTTGCGAAGGCTTTCGCGGGGCTCGCGGGTGCAGCCGGCCGGCCGGTTCCGCCAAGCGAGGTTTGCAACGCGATCGCCGATCGCTTCAACGAGCTCCACGAGGCCGAGCTGCGCATGTTTCCCGGCGCTCACGAGACGCTCGATCGTCTCAAGGAATTGGGTGTGCGCCTGGCGCTGGTCACCAATGGAGCGGCGGAGCCGCAACGCGCGAAGGTGATCCGTTTCGCCCTCGAAGAGCGCTTCGACCATATCCAGATCGAGGGCGAGCACGGCTTCGGCAAGCCCGAAGAACGCGCTTACACCCATGCGATGGGGGCACTCGGCGTCGGGCCGCAGGAGACCTGGATGGTCGGCGACAATCTCGAATGGGAGATCGTCGCCCCGCAGCGGCTCGGGATCTACGCGATCTGGTACGACGGCTATGCCGCCGGGCTGCCGCCCGGTTGCCCGATCCGGCCCGACCGGATCATCCGCTCGCTGCCCGAACTGCTGTCGTAATCGACCTGCAGCTTTCGCTGGTGCGCCCTCACTCCACCTCGGTGAACCCGAGCTGGTCGGCGAGGCCGTAACCCTCCGCCAAGCCGCGCAGCTTGTACCAGGTGGCGTCCTCGACCTCGATCCCGTTCTGGCGGCGGTCCTCCTCGCGCAGATGCTCGATCTCGCCGGGATAATAGACGCCGCTGCTGCCCTCGGCCGGTTTGGTCGCCTTCAGGTACGCGGCGAACTCGCCGATGTCCTTCTTGAACTCGGCGAGCGGCCGGAAGGCCTCGACGTTGAACACCGCCATAAAGCAGCCGTCATTGTGCCGCCCGGTCGGCTCCACCCCGAAGCCGAGCCCGGTCAAGAGACCGCACAGGATCTCGACCATCACCGAGAGGCCGTAGCCCTTGTAGCCCTCGCTGCCGCCGACCGGGAGGAGGGCACCGCCCTGCCGCAGCTGGCTCGGATCGGTTGTCGGCTTGCCCTCGCGGTCGATGATCCAACCCGGCGGCACCGGGGTGTTGCGCGCGACCGATAGCGCGATCTTGCCGGCGGCCGCGGCCGAGGTCGCCATGTCGAGGTAGAGCGGCCCGTCGAGGTCCGACGGCATCGCGATCGAGATCGGGTTGGTGCCGAGCCGCGCCTCGCGCCCGCCGAACGGCGCCACCGCCTTGGGCGAGCGCCCGGAATCGGCGGTCGCGATGCCGATCATTCCTTCCCGCGCCGCCATCAAGGTATAGGAGGCGACCCGGCCGATATGCCCCTGGCGAAACACCGTGGCGGCCGCGACATTGGCCGATTTGGCCTTCTCGATCGTCAGCTTCATCGCCCGCTCGTTGACGACGTAGCCGAAGCCCCAATGGCCGTCGACGACCGTTGTGGTCGGCGTTTCCTGGACGATCTTCCACGGCGCGCCCGGGACGATGTGCCCGACCTTGATGCGCTCGATATAGGTCGGGATCTGGATCACCCCGTGCGAGTCGTGGCCGGCGAGGTTGGCGGCAACGACATGCCGCATGACGGTCTCGGCCTCCTCGGGCGGCGTCCCCGCCGCGACGAACAATGCCCGTCCGATTTCGCTCAGGCGTTCGGCCGCTAATTTCGGCATCGTGCTTCCTCCCTCAAGGGCTGACCCGGTTGTTCGTCATTCCCGCGAAAGCGGGAATCCAGAGCGAGCGCCGTGCGCCTGCCCCTGGGCCCCCGCTTTCGCGGGGGTGACGCGTGGCGGATTGTTATGACGCATGCGGTAACTCAATGGGTCGCGAAGTCGGCGGGATCGACCTTCAGCCCGTAGAAACGCTGCGGGTTGTCGAAGAAGATTTTGCGCTTCAGTTCTACCGGCACGTCGTTGCGGTCGGCCAGGGTCGCCA
>WNFQ01004528.1_pt1 | contig 10107 bp, 16 predicted proteins | sample 5400171 | NCBI WGS metagenome assembly WNFQ01 (sample SAMN13153356, study PRJNA577476) | soil metagenome | isolation source: 20 cm soil under Madrone tree | place: USA:California | collected 2016-06-14 | reverse complement strand
GCCATCAGGTGAAGGCGTGTACTATGCGCGTCTGGATACACACGCATACATTTGCACGGCACACAATGTATGCGGCAACGTGCTTGTTTCTTTCTCCGTCTTTGTTGTATCCCCACTTCTGACCACCCGTATTCACCCTTTTGATAAGCCCTCGCCTCTGCAACCCCGAGCACATGAGTCTGGTGCACCACTCACGTCAGTCAGCCGCAGTAAACGTTGTCTCATTGCCAGTCCATCGTGGCCTCCACACCCATGCCATCCCTTCCTCCTATCAACGTTTGACCCCTGCCTCTCGTCATAGCGTGGCATCCAGCACTCGTCAGAAGCGAAGCATCTTTGGCGTGGGCGAGATCCTGCATGTTATCGTAAACGTACGCATGTCTTTTAGGCTTGCCTCGATCGCGCGGCTCATGCCTGGCCGACCCCCTTCGTAACACCCAACTGCCGTTTGATGTGTGTAAACACAATGTCTTTCTCTTCCCATACCTATCAGCCTGCCTCTACCCTTCGCTCGCTCACCGAATCCCGCCAACTTTTGGAAGAAGCACGAAGAGAAATTGTGGAAGCTCGGGAACGAGCTCAGCTTCGTCCTTCGCACACGTTTTCCCGTCTCCCAAACTTTTTCCCCCGTCCAGCTGAATTACAGGCCGTCGGGCGTGCTTTAGAAGAGGAGCCCTGCTTCACTGTTCTTTTTGGTGCAAGCTCGGTTGGCAAGGTCGTCGCGCATTTATCTATTCCCTCTCATTCGCACTGAAGTTTTTTCGTAGACCGCCCTCTTGCGACAGCTGCTTACGTCCGACAAGTATCATGTCCTTCACTTCGATCTCAGAATTGCTGGCTTTGCGGACTTGGACAGTTTATACATAAGCCTCAGCCAACAAGCGGAACAGTACTTTAATCTCATCGCCGATATGAAAGGTTATGAGGGCTTTGAGAAGGAAGCGTGGAGTTTTAAGGTACTGGGACAGCACTGGCTTTCCATCTGCCCCTCTAACCGCTGCCATGTAGCATGACCGCCTCAATGTCGAACGTCGGCTTTCCGACACTAACGGGTCCGGCCAAATACGGACGAGTGACATCGCGCGGCTAATGGAACTTTTTCAGGTCCCTTGTTCCAACTTAATGCTCTCTTCTCCACTTTAATGCCGGTTTTTCTCAGAGTTCTCTTTTGAAGTACAGAGAGTTTAAACTCCCGGAGCATCCAGAGTGTGATCCTACCCCGGAGCCCAGGGCAATCCCGAATCCCATCCCAAGTCAAGGTCGCACACGGCCATCCAGGTGGTGGCCCTTTCGATCACCTTCGCGTAGTCGCGTCGACTTGCGTGAACCGAGTCAGTCCGACGCCCTGCGCGCTCGAGAGAAGCCGTCAACAAGGCTCGTCAAGAAAATGCCAGTGCTCTTCCTCGATGAAGCCCACAAACTGTACGTTTTCTTATGCCTTTCCAGGAATTCCTCTAATCTACACTTTCAGTCCCGGTCTTATCCAATCCGTTGAAGCAATGAAAGCTCTCCTGGACTCTATGCTCGTTTTGACAAAGCAGGATCGACTCTGCCACGTCATTCATGCGACTAGCGACCCATTTTATCAGACATGGCTCAGACAATTGAACGTCATGCAACACTGCAAGGTGCGTACTGTGCTTTAAGCTAGAATACACGTTAACCCTACTGGTAAAGATCATCACTATTGGTGATTGCTCAAAAGCAGAGACGCGTACATTTTTTGAGGAAAGAGTTTTACCTAGAGTTCCCGAACGACTTAGAAGTGGCCTTGAGTTTGAGAGACTTTACGAAGCATTTGGTGGTCGGCTTGTGCACATCCAGGATTATGTCACTGACTTCGGTGGGTGACTTCATTTGGTGTGATTTATGCCGCTCTTCATGACTTGCACTTTGTCAGTGAACTCTAGCGGACGCCTAGAAAGTAAGTTACGATGTTGTGTACGGCTCAGGTGTTGACCTAGCACCATGCCGAATAGTACATCAAAGCTCTCATTTCATTCAAGCTCACGCCCTTCTCAACCTTCATATTATTCATACCGCGCAGAATCCCCAGATTGCTGATCACAAGCCGCGCAGTCGCAGGAGCAGCGCTACTGCCGCAATGCGCCAATCTGGTGTAAATCCTACTTCCCCGACGCGATCTGGTGGAGGCTTTCCCGTTTATCCACCACTCAGTAGCTCAACCCGCAATCCGCACGCTCCTTCCCCTATCTCAGAGCCGGGCTATGTGTCTGATTTTACGGCGTTGCAACTCTTGCGAGTCATGAGTCGCCTTACTCAACCCGGCGTACGTTCCTTACCCTATTTCATGCTCTGTCGAGAGTTTGGGGTACGGGCCGTTGACGGGATGGTGCGAGGCCGTATCCTTGATCTACGGTGGATGGATCCAGTCACGAAAGAAGGTCCCGAATTGTCAGAAGGAGTGGTTTCTCAACCGGGACTTGATCACACCGTGCCTATCAGTCGCCGTGTCAGTATCGGTGTCCACCACATTGGCGCATCAAGCAGTGGTACAGCGATCGTGAGCGAATCAGTCGAGATGGATGGCATGGACGGTGAGCCTTACACTCTCGTGGAGCAAGACTTCGCGCACGCACAAGAGGACGACGAAATTTTTGGGCCCAAGGTACTTCCCGCGACACCCATCATGAGGTACGCAATGCGAGAGGTCGTCGCGGAGTATGAGGATACGCGTTCGGTTTCAGAGTACGCGTCTCTATCGGATATGGAGGATTATTGATGGCACCACCGATGAACACAATTGATACGCATTGTAAATTATTCGCCTCACCGAAGCGGAGTCCCGCATCGATTGAGGGTACAGCATGTCTTACTTTACACCCATACGTGTTCTACTTCCTGTAGTCGTCTCCTCGGTGTCACTATCATGAAATGTTGCACGGATTGATCGAGGCACAGGCAGGTTAATCAAGCTCTGGATAGCGAACATCTGCATTGTCTTCGAGCCACGCCAGCCAATCTTTCAAGTATTTGTTCCCGTGTTGTACCGTGGAGGAGTCCCCAACTATGCACTGAGTCTGTAATCAGTAACAATACGGTATCCTAGACCATAAATTTTTGCTCACGAAATGGCGCCGCGCGTGGGTCATAGCCACTAGGAGAGCCAGTGAGCCAGTGGTCCAAATGACAGTAGTCTTTATCATACCATTAAGCCTGCGTTCGTTTTTTCAGTAGAAACCCCACCTCACACTGAGAGTGATCATTACTAGGTGTATGCCAATTTTTAGATCCTAAAACACCCTCTTTATTAATAACAGCATCCAAGGCTTGTTATCACAGTAAGACTGTCATGTATTTAAGTTGCATGATGTGCACATAGGTGATTGTCATCAAAGTTTCTTCATTCTCAAACCATCCTCACATGCACACACTCCCATCTCTGCTCAACTCTCTCTTACTGCACATTGGTGTCCCTGCTCACCTTCTCACATGTTGCTGTGCTCTGCCCATTCCTAGCCTCTTTAACATTGTACTGTGAGCCTGTCAGTTGTCCTCCCCAGCCTTGTATGCCTGGATGAGCTCTGCCCAGGTGTCATATGCCACTGTGAAAGTAAAGATTGATACATCCACACATGTTAGTCACAGCACCCGCAAAAAGACCGACATTGCCTACCGGCAAGATTCGTTAGGAATGCAGTATCCTTGGGCCATGTCTCCCAAGCGTTGTTGAAATGTGTGATGGCCATTGCAAACTTGCACTTCTTGCATGCATCCACACCGAGCTTCTTCTCCACCTCAGCTCCCTTCTTGACGGCGGCATCCTCGGCCTCCTCGGCCTCGGCCATCTTGACGTCCTCGGGTTCATGTGCCTTGGAAGGAAGAGGATGCCTCTGACGGAGCGGGCTTCGTGGATGGCAGAGGGGAGGAAGGTGGGGACGCAACAGACTTGCGCACACCAGGCAGGACTTTATCCGAACCTTCAGGCCGACTGAAGCCCTGCATGTCGATACCCATGAGTGCCCCTAGAACGTCAATCATGCACGGATCGCTGCAGATTGGGCTCTGTGCCAGTTGGGTTCCGTTGTGTGAGTTGGAGCTGGAAGGGGAGAGTGTGAGCGTTTGAGGGGGACATGAGAACGTCGGATAAGGACAGTCTGACACCCGTTCAAAACGGTCTCATGTGCCCCGCAAATCGGTCGAAATCGGTCGCAATTGGTCTTCGGTCCAGAAGGAAAACCTGCGTATGAGGGTGTTGCCGCGGCGTAAATCGATGGCCACGTGCTCTGCGCCCCGCTAGCCCGAAGACCACGCTCCATCCTGAATTCTTACACAATGACTAGCCTCGTTGCTATTCTTGACCTCAAAGGAAAGCCTTTGATCCAACGTTCTTACCGCGATGATGTTCCTTCCTCGTGCATTGAACGCTTTCTTCCCCTTGTCCTAGAAATTGAAGAGGATGGACAACAAGTGACGCCCTGCTTCTCCAACCAGGGTATCAACTATATGCACATCCGTCACTCAAACCTGTACCGTGAGTGACTGTGTTGTCCGGAATATTCACAATACCTCATGGTACTCCCTAGTTCTCGCTTTGTCGCGGAGGAACACCAATGCAGCGGAGATCATTCTATTCCTTCATCGCCTTTCTCAAGTCTTAGTCGAATACTTTAAGGAATTGGAAGAAGAGTCGATTCGTGACAATTTTGTTATCATCTACGAACTTCTCGATGAAATGATGGATTTTGGCTACCCTCAAACGACGGAGAGCAAAATATTACAGGAGTAAGTCCTCCCATTATTAGAAGACTTAAGCGGTCGTGAACCATATATCAGGTACATCACTCAGGAGTCTCACAAATTAGAGATTCAAGTCCGACCCCCAATGGCCGTTACAAATGCTGTTTCTTGGCGTTCCGAGGGGATCAGGTACCGCAAAAACGAGGTTTTTTTAGACGTTATTGAAAGTGTGAACTTACTGGTTCGTCCTATTTAAGACCGCTCAACTGCCCGTAATGTGTAGCATTCATGCAGGTCAATGCCAATGGCAATGTTGTTCGGTCGGAAATACTCGGCGCCGTAAAGATGAAGTGCTATCTTTCTGGCATGCCCGAACTAAGACTCGGTTTGAATGATAAAGTTATGTTTGAGACCACAGGTCGGAGTGAGTTGTCTCAGGTTGCTCGTTTGTCGGGCCTTTGAAATGAACTTTTGCAGCTTCTCGTGGGAAGTCAATAGAGCTAGAAGATGTCAAGTTCCACCAATGCGTACGCTTGTCACGGTTTGAGAACGACAGAACGATCTCATTCATACCCCCGGACGGCGAGTTTGAATTGATGTCCTACCGCCTTTCGCAAGCGGTTAAACCGCTGATATGGGTCGAGGCCGCTGTGGAGCACCACAGAGGGAGTAGAGTTGAATACATGGTGAAGTGCCGTGCCCAGTTCAAGCGTCGGAGTACAGCGAACAATGTGGAGATATTCGTGCCCGTTCCAGATGACGCTGACACCCCCAAGTTCAGAGTAGGTCACAAACTCCCAGATTTTTAATCGGCTATTCTAATTGCAACCAGGCATCAACGGGCTCTGTTCAATACGCTCCTGATAAATCTGCGTTTGTTTGGAAAATCAAGCAGCTTGGCGGGGGTCGCGACTTTTTGATGCGCGCGCATTTCGGACTACCAAGTGTAAAATCAGGTATGTTTGACAAGAGAGCTGTCGGCGTGATTCTAACGATTTACAATTTCTAGAGCAAGACGTAGAGAAAAGGGCCCCGATCACCGTTAAATTTGAGATACCGTATTTCACTGTGTCCGGGATTCAAGTTCGCTATTTGAAGGTTGTTGAGAAGAGTGGTTACCAGGCTCTACCATGGGTGCGGTACATAACCCAAAACGGAGATGACTACAGGTGTGTCCGCATTCATCGTTCATTACAGCCAACTCACTCGTTGCGAAGTCTACGAACTGCGCTAGATAAGGGCAGTGCCCCCATCGTTCCGATGTAGTGTAGCAAATTTACTAGTGGCGAGTGGGTTTTTTCCCTGTGCAATATGTGAGACAGAAACTCGATGATAGCAAAGGACATCGCACCGTCGACGAACATATTTCTGGTGGCGGCTGGAAGGGTGGCTGTCATACCATCGAGTTCCCTAGTAAGCTTAACCTGGCACCCGAGTCTACTTGTGTCAGAGAGCCCAAAGGCCATGTCCAACATGTCATTCTCGTCATCCTCTGGTTCTGGCAGAAGGTCATAATGCTCCGAAGAGAGAATAACGTGACACGTAGAGCAGGCAACGGAGCCTTCACAAGCACCTGCCAGATGTGCAAGTTGGTAAGACGAGATGACCAAAAATGATGAAATGGCACCTTCTAAGTCGATATCATGTTCGTGTGCTATTGAGAGGATGTCATCTCCCTCATTGGCTTCCACGGTTTTGATGAGCTGGCCCTTCGAATCGCGAAAGTGTAGTTTGAGGCTAAGGAGCGTTGAGTGCATCGAAGAAAATGATATGCATTCAGCGTAAGGCACATACCCTGTTCCAGGCTCTGGGCGAGTAATACTTCCATGACAGCGTGCTGTTGTGGCCGAATATGAGAGCGCAGAAGAAGAAAGGTGGAGCGAGAGGGACCTCACTGGGACTTGGACGGAACCGAAAAGGTAGAAATACCGGGTGGAACTGAGAAGAGATGAACAGCCGATGAGACCTGGTGAGCGTTTGCCACGGCACAATCCCCACTGGCCACATTTCCCGTTCTTTTGCGATGGACTGAAAGTGACCGCAGCGAAGGCCGTCTTGATCGGGCCGGGCACTCCAATTCCTGACTCAGGACCGCCACCACACACATAGCGTTGACTACAATGACCACCGCTGTCCAGGTGCGTTGGCGACACGTCTAGGTACTCGCGTCCCTCTGACTCGTATCTTTTTCTTCAAGCCGTCTGCCTTACCGAGCCCCGCTAGCTGCCTTCCTACAGAAATTCTTCTCAAAATATTTGCCTTTTGCGTCGCGCCCGACCAGTCCAACGATGAGGCATTCACTGCGCTTCACATCGTTCGCATCAGCCATGTGTGCCATGTCTGGCGAGAGGTCTCTCTCGCCTATCCTTCCTTTTGGTCGAATATCGCCTTCAAAACACCTTATCTAGCTACTACAATGATTGAGCGCTCCAAACCTCTCCCTATCGCCGTCCGGGCAAATCTCACTCCTGGGGGTGGAAAACTTGAGGACAATTCATACCCTATACGATGCATGTTCAAAGCTGTTTCTCGTGCTTTACGCAACTCCGATCGCGCGAAGGAGATCAACCTTCGAACTGCTCCGTCTGCGCGTCTCACCAAAGCGTTCGAGGATATCCGCCCCACAAGTTCTCAGCTCGAGTACCTCACTCTACGTGGTTACGGTGACAGCAGTCCGTCAACCGTGTTTGATGTGCCCAGCTCCATCTTTGCTCATTGCGTATTTCCTCTCAAGACGCTTATACTTGAGCGGTGCAAGGTCGTCCCTTCGGTCCTTACCCGCCATTGTGCGCATCTCACTCATTTAGAGTTGCATTCCGTGCCTTCCTTCAACGTCGGAGACCTTGTTGCCATTTTCCGTCTCGCGGCATCCTCCTTGCAATCTATCGTTCTTGACACCATACCTATCCCCGGGGGAGTGTTCAAAAGAATCCAACACACTTCCTTTCCTAACCTTTCTCTCTTGGATTTCAGCGCCCCTAACGGGGATTCACATGCTCACAATGTTTTTTTTCTTCTTCACTTCATGACTATCCCCGTGACTGCAACCATAAAGCTCCAATTTCTCATCCTTGGCCCAACATGGCAGATGCCTGCCCCCATTATCCCTACCCTTGGTCGTCATTTCTCCGGTGGTGATCCTATTCGTAGTCTCATCATCTTTCAATCAAGTCATCACAAACGGCGCGGCCTCCGCATCCAAGGTTGGACCAGACCAACTTTACCTCGTTTCTTTTACCCAGAGGAAGCACTTTCGCCCATTATTGATGTTCATTGGGTATGCGAAGAAGCGGACGATGGCAGCTCCCTTGAACGAATCCTGACAGACTTGGTCAGCGTCGGCCCGCTTCACGCTGTGCAAGCTCTCACCATAGCGCGTGTAACGGTACTCTCTGCAGCTGCGATGGACAGTCTCCTTCTCATGTTACCGTCCCTACGCGAGGTCTGCATTCATGGCTCGGCATCTTTACGAGCCCTGTGTGGACTAGAACCTAGTGGGGGTCCGATCACACGATCGCCACCTCTTATACGACTGCGCGAGTTACAATGCCTAACTATCTATGAGGCCTCCTTCAGAAATGGTGGGACACAGGATGTTGATTTACACGCGCTCCGGACCTGTCTTGATGATTTGTCCGCGAGGGACTGCGGGATAGCCGAACTTATCGTGTGTTATTCTGACGCATGGCGTCAAGACATGGAGGAACTCGCGAAACATGTCCGCCAGTTCCTTTGGGATGGATCGATAAATGGTACAACCAGTGTACCCGTTCCATTCCAGTTGGACCTACGTCCTCCTCTAGTGTAGTGTGTCCAGAGTAATGCGCATGACCCAATATACGAACACTAATTACGAACTTATCTGCACTTCTGCCTACGATACCGATAGTTCGTGTACCGCTCTGCCTTACGGCGGTTCAACGTCATGGTATTGTTCGAATATTGGGATATACCGAAATCGGGGAAGTATATTATATAGGTATACGTTGCGCTCTCGATTGAGCAGGGATAATGTCCCGAAATGAAACACAATACAGTGATATACTCTAGTAATGACTCGCATATAACAGAACAGTAGAGATAACATCAATGTCCGTTAACTGAATTAAGCGGTACTTAGCTGATATACAGTAAGCTAATCAAATTTACAGGGAAGCAAAGCGGCGGAGTGGGGATACAATTGGAAATTACAATCAGTGTCGTACACTGATATGCATGCAAATGGGTGGTAGGCGGCGCTAACATTATCACTCGCCGACGAAACTATGCCACGGCTGCGGAACCGTGTTAGTGATGACGCGTCCTGACGAATGCTGACATACACTCACAATTGTTCCCTCGATAGGGAAATCTTGAAGAGGCTGAGAATACAAGTGCACTGATAGACGGTGGATGCTAGATATAAAACCCAAAGACAACGAGGGATGGTGATGGCTGCCGAATGATGTGAGAAGGGGTGTCGATGGTGATCGCTTTGGCGATTTATGGCATCCGTGACAAGGACAAATGCAAAACTGGAAGTGTCGATTTGACTCGACAGAGGAGTATATGAGACGGACGAAAATAATGATTCCGAAAAAAAGAGTCTTCCGAAAGTGGTGCATGTGTAAGAGAGAGCTTTCATACGTTGTCCCGAGGCAGCTTAGGCTATGCCGATGACTTGTGTTGGTACCTGAGGAAGTGTGGGGGGAGAAACGGTGCGTGGCCAGGAAACATAAAGCATGCCATCTGCCAAAGACGCGTTTATGTCTCTGACCTAGATGAGTCGAGTCAGGCCACCTATTACGGAGCGCCCCAGGTAGAGCAAGAGTAAAGGACATACCTCGAGACCGGCCGGCACATTGATCGTGCGCTCGAACCTGCCGTACTTTATTTCTTTCACAGGATACGCGACAAAGGCGGGGTCCGTATTAGCAAGGAATGGAGGAGGCCGACGGTTTCCAGAGATCGTGAGTCGACCATCATGGGTCAAATGGACACCTATTTCCTCTTTCTTGAGACCTGGAAGCTCAAATGTAGCAGTGACGAAGCTGGACTGAGGTTCGTCGCATATTTCCACGCTGGCACGAACAGTCAGGGCAGGACGGAGAGAGAGAGAAGAGGGGAACGCACCGAGGACGCATGGTCTCTCCGCCGTGACTGTGATCCGCACCTACTCTCCGACGGTGGGCGAGGACTAATTGGACGTACTTTGCTGCAAGAGCGCGGTCGAGGGAACGAAAGCGGTCGGCGGGGGATGTGTTGGAAGTGTGCAGGTGTCTGTCCATGGAGAAGGGAGTGCCGACAGTCATGATGTCGGACGGAGACGCGTCGGAGCGATTTATAGGATCACAAGCGGCTGTGCACTCGGCCTCGGTGACTCTTTTCGTTCCGGGCCGGGCCTGTCAAATGACTCGTCATCGCCAC
>WNFQ01026749.1_pt1 | contig 10109 bp, 10 predicted proteins | sample 5400171 | NCBI WGS metagenome assembly WNFQ01 (sample SAMN13153356, study PRJNA577476) | soil metagenome | isolation source: 20 cm soil under Madrone tree | place: USA:California | collected 2016-06-14 | reverse complement strand
GCGGCAGAGTGCTCGGTTCCTCCGCGCCGAAGCAACGCTCGGACGCGGGCCAAGAGCTCCGGGAACGCGAAGGTGGTTTCAGACGGTAATCGTCGGCACACGTATCGAACCCTCCGATTCCGGTCCCTCGATTGCATAGCGAGCTGCGAGTATGAGAACTGAAGTTCGCCACCCGCGTTTTCTCGGAGTGGACAGCACCTGGAGCCTATCGCGGCCTGGAAGCATGAGATCCAGTAAGCACGAGATCGAATTCCTCAACGCTGACCAAGAGGAATCCCTCGTGCGCTAGTGGTGTGCGGGACAGCCTTTGTCCCTGTAGCGCGCGTGCATGGCTTTCGGCTTTAAGATTACACTCACTTTCGCTAGCGGTATGACCAGTCTAAGAGATTGAGCTGCAAAAAAAAGACCGGAGACAAATCGCCTCCGGCCTCTTCGTATGATGGCGCGACGCCAACAAAAAATCTATCGTGGCCTGGGCCGCAGAGGGCGCGCAGTCAGCGAAGCAAATATTGCATCGTGCTTCCCCCCGTGGCCGCAGCGCGCGAACCCTTGTTCGCCGCGCGTCGGAAGCAGTAGACAGGCCGGATTGTGAAGCGGGAAGCCAGTGGTGTCAAGAACAAACCACACTAGATATAGGGGTCGGGTTGCACAGGTGTGGATTTCCTGTGAAACATTAACAATTATTTGCCGAACTTTCCCCGCCCCCGCCGAAGTTGCGCTCCTAGGTGCAACGTAAGATGATGGCTGCAACCGGAAAGCACTCAGTTCTACCCAGCTTGGGACGGAGGATACTTCATTGACTATTACAGGACGCGGTGATTTCGACTTGGGCGGATCGCTTCGCGCCATGCCAAACTTTGCCGGCTTCAGAAATCGTTTTCTGCGCATCGTTGTCGCAGTTCTGCTGTTGATCCTGCTCTTCTCGAGCGTCACTTCCGTTCCCACCGGACACGTCGGCGTACTGACCCTCTTTGGCAGAGTTACCGGTGAAACGCTCAGCGAAGGCATTCATCTCATTAATCCGCTGAAGTCGGTGCAGAGACTCTCCGTGCAGACTCAGTCGATCAAGGAAAGCGCCAATGTTCCTTCCAACGAAGGACTGATCCTGGCTCTCGATACCTCTCTGCTTTTCCGTCTCGACAGAAACAAGGCGGCGGAAGTGTTCCAGACCGTTAATGAAGACTACGTGGTAAAAATCGTCGAACCCACTCTCCGCGCGGCGATCCGTGCTTCTACTTCATCCCACACCGCCAACGCGCTCTATACCAATGCGCGTGAACTGGTACAGCAGCAGATTCAGGATGACTTGACGAAACAGCTTGCGACCCGCGGCGTAATCGTCGAAGCCGTGCTGCTTCGCGATGTACAACTGCCAACGATGCTGAAAGGCTCTATCGAAGCCAAACAGCAGGCCGAACAGGATGCCCTTCGCATGAGCTTCATCCTGCAAAAAGAAAAGCAGGAAGCGGAACGCAAGCGCATCGAAGCGCAAGGCATCGCCGACTTCCAAAAGATTGTCGCTCAGGGTATCAGCCCGCAACTGCTCGAATGGAAGGGCATCGAAGCCACGGAAAAACTCGCCACCAGCAACAACACCAAAGTGATCGTCATCGGCAATCCGAAGAACGGCCTGCCCCTGGTGCTAGAGCCAAAGTAGCCGTTCTGCTTTCCTAATGCGGCGGCGGATTTATTCCGCCGTTCCTTCTCTAGCCTTTGTGGCAGGCCGGCGGCGGGCGTCTTTTCCGCGGCCGCCCCGTTAGTGGACTTGGTGAAATCTTTCTAGGGCTGCAGCATGCTGCGCGCCAGCTTGCACAGTCGTCTGCTTCAACTTGTCGCCGCATATTCGGACTTCAGGAGCGCCGCTCTTTTCACCAGCAATTCCCGTCCCAGCGGCGCACTCGTCAAGACATCCACAATCTTTTCCGACGCCGTTCCATCCCCGTACGGATTCGTCATTCCGCACAGCGTCTCGCGAAACTCGCGGCTCCGCGCTCGCGCAATCGCAGCGCGGATCGCTTCGCGATTCGCCGCCGCGTCAATAACATTCTCCGCCCGCTCTCGCCCGCGCTGCCTTTCTCCGATATTGACCGTTGGCACTGCGAACGATGCCGTCTCCATAATCCCGCTGCTCGAATTTCCCAAGAATACTTGCGCATGCCGCAGCAGACTCCAATAGGTAACGGCGTCGAGGTTCACAAACATTTGGCCGTTCCCGCGTTCGGCAAGAAATTCTTTGGTGCGAGTAATCAGCGCTCGGCTTCCGGCATCCGAATTCGGATAGCAGAAAATTAATTGCCCCGCGGTCGCTTGCAGCGCCACAAACAATTCATCCGTTTCCTCCAGCGTGTCCGCGGCTAATGTCACCGGATGATACGCAATGACCATCGCCGATTCTTCCAGTCGTAGACCCAATTTCACTTCGATTTCTTCGCGCTGCAATAATTCGAACCGCGTCGTCAATCGCTCCTTCGCTGATTTCTCCACCCTCAATGTGTGCTATCGGAATCCTCAGCGCCAGTGCCACCGCCGCAGGAGCCAGCATCTCGTAACGATCCGCGATCAACAGCAAAATATCCGGCCGCATTTCGCCCAGCGTATCCGCCAGGCCCAGTGTAGCCACGCCAATTGTCTTGGCCATTCCCACATCCGAATCCGAACTCAGCAAACATTCAATCCGCGCCGCAATTGCAAATCCGTCTTTTTCGATTTCCTTAATCGTCACCCCGAATTCCGGCGAGAGATGCGCTCCCATCACAATTAATTTCAATCCCACCCGCCCATCTTCCGCCAACAATCGCAGCGACCAGTACAAATGGCTATAATCCGCGCGGGATGTCGTAACCACGGCGATGCGGCGGCGAGCATCAGTCATCTCCGGCTCCGGCAGCAGCTACAACGTATTTCTTCGTGAGTTTTGGCCCCGGCTGATACTCAGGAACAACCTCTCGCAGTACCTCCAGCAACGCCCCGAGGTCCCGCTGCATTGTAATTTCTTCAATCGTGCGAATCGCGTCCAGCAATTCCGCGTGAATCTTTTCCCGGCGTATCGTTCGAATCCCTGGTTCCACTTCCGTTCCAAGTGTTTCACCATGTGAGAGCAAATCCTCGTGCAACTTGTCACCCGGCCGCAGCCCCGTGATTGTTACGCCGATCTCCGCATGACCCTTCGCAACTGCATCCGCAACGCGAATCATTCGCTCGGCAATCTCCAGAATGAAAATGGGCTCGCCCATATCCGGTAAATACAACCCTGCTGCATCCTGCAAATTCGCCAGCGCGCCAATCGCAGTACAAGCTTCATCCATCGTTAAAAAATATCGTGTAGCTTCAGGATGCGTCACCGTCACCGGGCCGCCCCGTAGGATTTGCTCCCGAAAGATTGGCAAAACGCTCCCGCTCGAGCCGGCCACGTTTCCGAGCCGCAACCCGCTCATCGGCGTGCGCAAGGAATGCCAGCGGAGTATCGCTAATTCCGCCAGCCGCTTCGAAGCTCCAAGCATGCTCCGCGGGTTGGCAGCCTTGTCCGTCGAAATCAGCAATAGTCGCCCAACTCCAAATTTCAAGGCATTGCGCGCCAGCCGCCACGTCGCAAGTCCGTTATTCTCGATCGCTGCAAACGGATTTCCCTCCAGCAGCGGCACATGCTTGAATGCCGCCGCGTGAAGAATGAAATCGGGCTTTTCCTCAGCCAGCAAACTTTCCACCAGCTCGTCGTCGCGTACATCTCCCAGAACGAATTGCGCCACATCCGCTTGATCGCGGACGTTGAGTTCACGCCGCAATGCATAGAGCGACTGCTCTGAGTGGTCTACCAGAGTCAGCCGCTGCGGCGATGCAAGCAAAATCCTCCGTGCCAGTGCCGATCCAATGCTGCCCCCCGCTCCCGTGATCAGTACGCGGCGTCCAGCAACTGCAAAATTGTCGAAGTTGTCCTTAAGGAATGGCTTGCGTTCAGGAAAGAGTGCGCCGAAGTCTGCTTCGAAGGGCCGGTCCATGTCGCGTGCCTCGACCAGTATAGGCGAGCACACACGATCCCGCCGAATCAAACTCTCCAGGCGATTGGATTTTATCTCTGCTCAACGCGACGGCGGGTTTTTGTCAGACTTGTCAGATTGGTCGGACTCGTTTTCGGCCTGGTCGCCAACCAGTGCTTGCAATTCCGCCACCCGCGCTTTCAATTCATCAACGGCTTGCTTCTTCTCGCTGATCTGTTGCGCTTCTGCATCCAGATTCGCCTTGCCTTCTTTGTCGCTCTCGTAATCTGTTTTCGAGTAGTAGCTGTCGCTGTCCAGAGCGGCCTTGCGCTGCATTATGTCTAATTCGCTGAGCGCCGTCGCCAGTAGCTTCTTTGCCCGTTCTAAGGCTGCCGCATTCTCGGCCGTCATCTGCTTTGCCTGCTCATCGTTGGCAGCAGCTGTCGGCTTCTTCTCGCCGCCCTCGTTCGCTGTTGGCGCGACAGCCCCGTTAGCCACGTCCCCTGCAGGTGCCGCGGGCAAATCGTCATTCGTCAAAGTCCGTGCCGGCTTGGCATTTTCCTTTTTTTTCGCGCGCGCGCGCCGTGCCGCTTCCGCCACTGACGGCGCAGAATCAGCCTGCGATTGCGCCCGGGTCGCGCTAGACAAACCGGTCAATAACAGACAGGCGGCTGCGAAGGCAACAAGCGGATAGTGGTTTTTCTGGCTCGACATGGAAATCTCCCGTTTGAGGACCTATATCTTCAACATACGCCGCGAACACACTGCGCGCAACGCAGTATCCGTTGGCTGCCTCCAATGAATTACGCTCGAACTGTTTGGGCGGCGCCCGGCCGCTCCTGGTTGATTCAATTCCCTGCGCTGGTCGAGCCGGGTGGCGACAGATCGCGAAACGCAAAATGCGTCGTTAATCCTTTCACCGCCTGGCCGTTCGACGCCATGTACGGGTAAATAAAATAATTCAGCGGTTCGCCCCTTTGTTGGTTCGAAAGCCGGATGTCCCTGCCATAAGTAAACATCACGCGATCCGCATCCACGGCTCCAAAAAAGTAATCCCGCTTTGCTGGATTCTTCGAGGCCTCCGAAGCATCTACCGGCACCCATCCGATCCCTTCTACGTAAAATTCCGCCCAGCAGTGGTAACCCGGAATATCGCCTTCGTTTTTGTTTTCTGGAAGTGGAAATCCAATCTCAAACCGCGCCGGAATTCCCGATGACCTCATCATCCCAATCAGCACCGAGTGAAAATCCGTGCAGTTCCCGCGCTTCGAATCGCAGGCCCACATTGCGTCGCCACGCCCCCAGCCTTCGCCGGATTTGTCGTAGCGCATCGTGGAGGCTACATAGTCGTAAATTCGCCGAGCTTTCGCCATCGGTTCGGTTGCGCCGGCGGTTTGCGTGCGCGCCAGTTCTGCGATGGTCGCATTCAAAGGCACCATCTTGTCCGGCTCTAGGTAGCGCCCCATCATAGCCTCTGTCGCTTGCGGGGTTTTCGCGTTCGTCGTTTTCAAATCCCGCCTGTACTCGCGCCGGGTCACTTCAAAACGCAATGCAATGTCATATCCTGCAGCCGCCTGCTCTGGCCTTGGACGAAAAACGGCGTAGCTGTTTCCATACTCCTGTTCCTTGCCCACTTCATGCGCAACTCGGCTCTCAATTGCGAGCCTTCGAATCGATTGATGTTCGTCGGTCTGCGGCAACGGGATCCACAAACGCTCCTGGCCTTTGCTTTCGACTGCCGCCGGAACACCCACCTGGTATGTAAACTCAAAGCTCCTTTGCCGCTCGCTTGTCGCGTTCTTGCCGAACATAACTCCAGCGCCAAGCGCCGCCGCCGCGGCAATCACAAACGCACACGTGGTCAGTAATCTCTTTTGCCGATTGTCGTTCACGGGGTTCTCCTTTGCCAGAGTTGGATGCCGCTGTCGGCAGCAAACGTATGTATTTGACCACAGCCTGGCAAAACAATATCTTCAGCTCCCCCAGCGTCCTCCCCATCGCCGCTGTTCTGTTTTGCCTAATCGCGATATAAAGTGCGGCTTCGGCATTCATGATTTAAAATATACAATTACATTAAACGTCGAGAAGGGACTTTCAAAAAGTGCTCCGTTTCGATTTCGAGTCAGCGCCAATGTCGCCGTTGTATCGCTTCGTGTCACATGATTTGGCGAAACCTGTTTTTGTTCGCTGCCTAATCTTCGCTCTCGCTTTCTTCTTATCTGCTGCCGTTGCGTACGGAGCGCCGCGATCTCAGAGCGCTTCGCTCCTACATCCGAGAATGCAAAGCCGAAATTGCGCAAATCAGATCACGACCTCGTTCTCGCCGCCACTCCTCATATCGGCGCATCTTGCGTTCTATTCACCTGCGAGTCTCGCACTCTGTCCGGGCGATCGCTCCGCCTTCATACCCGTCGTTCTGTCGCCAATCAATTCAGCGCAGCAGCAGCAGCTCAACTCCGGTCCCGCGAATGGCCAACCCAAACCGCCCTCGTCTGAGCACGCCTTCTGGGATCGCGAAAACGATCTCCTTTTTGCCGCCGTCGGCGCTTCCCGCACTCTCGATTACTTCTCCACGCTCAACTTCCGCCGCCGCGGCCGCAACGAAGCCCGCCGCCACTGCAGCATCCATTGCCGTCTCCTACCTCTTCCACCGCTACCATACACATCGGCTGGAACGCTGGACCTCCATCGTCCACGCCAGCCTTGCTACTTCCGGAGCCGTGCGAAATTATTGCTTGAAGACCGCTCATCCCTAGAACGTATCTCAATTTCTTCTCTTTCCTGCTTTCCTTATCTCGCCGCCAACCATCTAACCATAGTGAGGCGACGGTCGTTTGCCTTCACGTCCAGCCGGCGCTGTCGAGAAGTTGCAGTTACAGCCGCATGTGCTGCATACTCGCCAAGCTCGCGTGGTTAGCTGTTGCCAAATGAAAAGAGAGAAACGAATGCCGCGTCAACGCATTGCATATGCGTTGCTTTTAATCGTTTTTTCGTCGATTTTAGGTGCGCTCGCTTCGCCGAATGCGGTCTTGGCGCAGGAAACTCCCACTGTTCGCACGGCCCCGCCTCAACAGATCGAGCCTCCCGCCAATACGCCGGACACTTCTAATACTAACGAAGTAGATCGCTACACGCTTTCGCACGATCGTTACGAAAAAGCCGTGGCCTACTCTCGCGCCGGCTACTCGCTTTATTTTCTTTCCGTCTTTATCGGATTTGTCGTTCTGATATTGGCGTTGCGCTTTGGCTTCGTCGCTCGGATTCGTGATTTTGCCCAGCAAAGTACGGAAAATCGCTTCCTGCAGGGGCTCATTTTCATCCCCGTGCTGGCGCTGGTTCTCGATCTTGCCGATCTTCCCGTACATATGGCCTGGCACGGACTTTCACTTCACTATCGGCAGTCCGTTCAGCGTTGGGGCTCCTGGTTCCTCGATTGGTCCAAGGCGGTATTGATTGAACTCGCATTTCTCGCCTTGATGGGCCTCATTCTTTTCCTGGTCATCAAAAAGAGTCCGCGCCGCTGGTGGTTCTACTTCTGGCTCGCATCGCTGCCCATTATTCTGGGAATTTTCATTCTTGAGCCCATCGTCATCGATCCCCTCTTCTACAAGTTCGAACCGCTCGCAAATCAGCATCCCCAGCTCACCACCGACCTGCAGAAGCTCACGCAACGCGCGGGTTTGCAAATCCCGCGCGAGCGCATGTTTTTGATGAATGCCAGCAGCAAGAATAACGAAATTAACGCCTATGTTACCGGTCTTGGCGCATCCAAACGGGTGGTGATCTTCGACAACACCATTCAGAAGTTGACTCCGCAACAGACGCTGTTTATCTTCGGCCACGAATCCGGTCACTACGTCCTCAATCATATTCGAAATGGCTTTCTGTTTTTCGCTATGGTCTCGCTGATTGTTTTGTACGCCGCCTACCGCTTGCTTCACGCCATGCTGGCTCGTTGGGGAACTCGCTGGAAGGTCTACGGGCCGGCGGATTGGGCCGCACTAGCAGTCTTGATGCTCATTCTCGAAGGCATCATGTTTTTCTCTTCGCCCATCATCAACGGCTACAGCCGTACGCAGGAGCACGCCGCCGACGTCTTTGGCCTGGAATTAATTCATGGGATCGTGCCAAACTCCTCGCAGGTCGCCGCGCACGCCTTCCAGGCTCTCGGCGAAATCGATCTTGCTGATCCAAATCCGCCCGCATTCATCACTTTTTGGATGTATTCCCACCCGCCTCTTGCCGAACGTCTGGTCTTCGCACATACCTACGATCCGTGGCGAAAAAATCAGCAGCCGAAGTACATCAAAGAACAGAAATAGCTTCGTGTTAGGCGTGATGCGCTCGCGCTTTCTCCCCGCCATGGCGACGCGCAAATGCCGCCACTTTGCTGCGATTTCCGCATAGCGCCATCGAACACCACCGCCTTCGGTGGGTCTTCGAATCGTCATAAAACAACAACTGGCAGCGTGGATTGCTGCACTGCTGCAGTCCGCTCTTCGCCCCTTCCGCAATCAACTCCGCTCCGGACCGGGCAATCGCCGCCAGCAGCCACTCCAGTCCCTCATGCCTCGCGCGGAAACCCAATTTCCAGCCACCGGCGTCGTCCTGCTGCAGTTCGTCATAGCCTTCCGTAATCGCGAGAATTGCGTTGATCGGTGATAGGTGCTCGGGCTCCAGATTTTGACCCGCCATCATCGCACCGAGAACTAACCGTAGCGCGTTACCTAACCGCTCGGCTTGCCTGATCAAGGTGCCCGCTGCCTTTGGATCAGTCTCGGTCAATTCTCTGAGCTCTTCACTTCGCGAGCCCGAAATCACTCTTTTTTCAGCCAGAAATTCAACCAGTTCCAACCACGAAGTCTGATGAGCCAGTGGATCGCCGGAAGTGTAAGGCAAATTCGCGAAGTCAAGGCATAAGCGGTTTGCATTAACCGGAGCTAGCTCGGATGCGCTGCCCACACCCATACCTACCTCCTGAATCCGCACACTAACGGGTTAACGCTATACTTCCAGTTAGTTTATGTCAAACGGTTCTTTTTTGCGCTCACACGGGACACCTTTTCTCCTTTTTCCTATCTCATACTTGTTGCCGATTCCGGAAGGGAGTTTTATGCGTGCGAAGCCTGCATTCTTACTGGCTGCGGTCCTGATAGCTTCTCTAGGTGTCAAAACGCTCGCGGGCTCCCACTCCAGGCCGGCAAAAGCAGCTCTCCCCGAAAGCTCCGATCTTCAACCCGTCCTTCTGGAATTATTCACTTCCGAGGGCTGCTCCAGTTGCCCTCCCGCCGACGCTCTTCTCAAGCAACTTGACGACGCCGGCCGCGTCAACAATGTCGAAATCATCGCAATCGAAGAACACGTCGACTACTGGGACCATCTCGGCTGGCGCGACCCCTTCTCCTCGCACGATTGGACCGAGCGGCAAGAACAGTACGCGCACGCCTTGAATCGCGATGGTGCTTACACTCCTCAACTTGTCGTCAACGGCCGCCGCGAGCTCGTCGGCAGTTCTTCGCGCGAAGTTCAGCAAAATATCATCGAAGCATCGAAAGTCCCTATTGCCACCCTCCGTCTCTCAACCGTTGCCGTTTCTGCGAAGTCGGCCGAGTTCTCTATAAGCATTGAAGACGCTCCGCCCGAAGCGCTCTCCGCCCGGCTCCTGCTCGCCGTCACCGAGCGCGGACTCTCCTCAAATGTTCTTCGCGGCGAAAACCAAGGCCACAATCTTTCGCATGCGCCCGTGCTTCGTTCACTGACGAACGTTCACATTCCGAGAGAGAATTCGTCCGCCCTCAATGAAGTCAAAGCCGCCGCACACCTCGATCCTTCCTGGAAGCGCGAAAATCTCCGATTCGTTTTATTTCTTCAGGCCCCCGATAGCCTTCACATTCTCGGCGCTGCGGCCTCTACTGCTGTCCCGCGTTAGACAGCCTTGTGCTCGGCCGGGGAACTGGGCGAGACTTAGCTGGACATCCCATGGCCAACGAAGACGCGCCTCTTTACGCGGGCAAGTCCCCGTACAACGAACCTTCCTCTCCCGCTCGGTTGCCTCGATCACCCCTGAAGACGCTTTTTTACAACGATCGCGGCCTGCGCTCAGGCTGGCGCATCGTTATATACATCGTCCTGATC
>WNFQ01008726.1_pt1 | contig 10109 bp, 14 predicted proteins | sample 5400171 | NCBI WGS metagenome assembly WNFQ01 (sample SAMN13153356, study PRJNA577476) | soil metagenome | isolation source: 20 cm soil under Madrone tree | place: USA:California | collected 2016-06-14 | reverse complement strand
ATTCTCCAGCGCGCCTATCCCGCAACGCATTGTCGTTCACGCTCTTGGTCCGGGGCGCTTAACTGTCTTTCTTGGCCATCAACGCGTGGCGGCGCTGAGCAGTGGCCAACTGTAGGCTAACGCTTTCGATCTTTTCCAATCCAGCTGGCTTCCATATTCCTTTAAGCGTGTCCGAGCGGAGAACTTGAAGGCCATATATAACGACCTTAACCTGCCATACGTACCACTGAACGTAGAGTTCCTTCGCGTTATCTCTCAAAACGTGTTGCGACGGACTTTAAGTGTTGTGCGAGACTCGAAACATGGGGGAACTCTCGTATTTATTGAGCCGGATGAAGAACCGCTTTTTACCGGCCCCAAAGCGCCGATCCGTTTCAAGTACCGACTGACCAATGACGTGCAGCGCTCTCGCTATCGAAAGCTGCTGAGAGCAGCATTCTCTCGGCTTGCCCAGTTGGCTCACGAACAAAAAATCACCGACGTTGGCTGGATGGAGTATCAGAGCGTCGTCGATCGTCAATTGAGCGATCTTGATGAAGCCTTTTTCGAATTTGCCCACTTTCTCGCGGATTTGATGGCGGTCGACGGTGCGCTAATCTTGACTAAACGATACGAGATCGTCGGGTTTGGCACGGAGCTATTGGCAGAGGCGCCTCAATTGACCGGAGTCAGGCGGGCGATGGACCTTGAAGCAGAGATCTGGGCGAATGAAGCGCTCGATGATGTTGGAACCCGTCATCGTGCCGTTTACCGATTCTGCAACCAATACCCGGAGTGCGTAGCGATTGTTATTTCTCAGGATGGATCGGTACGCTTTGTAAAAAACCACAACGGAGCGGTGACTTACTGGAATCAACTCTCGTGGTAGTATCGGACGACCATGCACGATTCCAGTGAGGCAAATTACGGCGCGGCCAAGCGTCGCTGGACAAAGAGAGTACGATTTTCTACCGCTGAAGCTCGACGGATAGCGCTGGCGGCGCAGGGATTTGCAGCAACGCGGCCACCTGCACCTTCCCGCCGTCACTTTAATGCGTTGCTCGAGCGGTTGGGCCAGGTCCAGATCGACTCAGTGAATGTGCTTGTCCGGGCTCATTACATGCCGTTTTTCTCGCGGCTTGGTTCGTATCCGATGGAATGGCTGGACGAGGCAGCCTACCACATTCGAAAACGCCAACTCTTCGAGTACTGGGGCCATGAAGCGTCATTGATCCGATTGGATCTGCTTTCTTATTTGGGATGGCGGATGCGAAAGTCGGCTACTGGTGAAGGAGTCTGGAGCAGTGTGCGAAACATTTCTAAGGAACAGCCAGAGCTTCTCCGTCAAATCGAAGCCGATATCAGAAGTCGAGGGCCGATGAGCGCAGGTCAGCTGGAGAAAGCCCTTTTAGGCGAGCGGCGGACTGCTGGTTGGTGGGGTTGGAGCGACTGCAAGAGGGCGGTTGAGTGGCTCTTTTGGGTGGGTCGGTTGACGACGGCAAACCGCCGCAATTTTGAACGAGTCTACGATCTAACCGAACGCGTATTTCCAAATTTTCGGACGGATGAAATTTCGGAAGCGGAAGGGCACCGCATGCTCATCCGAGTTGCTGCGAAAGCGCTAGGGATAGCCACCGCCAGCGATCTGCGTGACTACTTTCGGCTTGCGCCGGAGGGAGGTCGCAGAGGAGTGGAGGAGCTGGCGAGCACCGGTGAATTGATCCGGGTAGCTGTAGATGGTTGGTCCCAACCCGCCTTTCTCGATCCAAAGGCACGTTTACCACGACAACTCGAAATAAAAGCATTGGTATCGCCTTTTGATCCACTGCTTTGGGATCGGAGACGAGCGGAAAGACTTTTTGGCTTTCGTTATAGAATTGAGATCTACACTCCCGCCCATAAGAGGGAGCATGGATACTATGTGGTACCATTTCTTTTAGGAGATACTTTTGCGGCCCGACTGGACCTGAAGGCGGATCGTGCCGCCCGTACGTTGAGAGTGTTCTCGGCTCACCATGAGCCAGCGGTCAAACCGAAAGAAATTGTCGAGCCATTGGCAATCGAACTCGCGGAGCTTGCGCGTTGGTTGAGGCTCGAGCGCGTCACAGTCAACAAACGTGGTAGCCTGGCACCGGCGCTCGCGGCGATGATAAATCACAGATGACAAATTAGGCCAATCGCGGCAAAAGACGTCAACGGCACGCGCGCGACGGCCAGGAAAAGAATGCCAATAGCGACCGCTGTTTGTGGTCTTGGGCGCTCGCGGCTTTTCGTGCGTCTCCGTCTCGTGCAGACGAGGGACGCGAGGCCCACCGCAGCCGAACTCATTTGTCAATTTGTCGTCCTCAATCCGCTTTTCCGAACTGAAAATGGCGAGCCATTTTCCGCTTGGAAAAGCGGGGATCACCCCGATATTCCCGGCCGGGATGAAGCAGGCTCTAATCGCGCTCGAAGATGGGCGCATCTTTTACGGTGAACCGTTTGGCGCGGTCGGGACGACCGTCGGCGAGATTTGTTTCAATACGACGATGACCGGCTATCAGGAGGTGCTGACAGATCCGTCGTATCGCGGCCAAATTGTCACGATGACGTATCCGCTGATCGGCAACTATGGAGTCAACGAGTTGGATGACGAAAGTATACATCCGCATGTCCGCGGTTTCGTCGTGGGAGAATTATCCTCCGTCACCAGTAATTGGCGAGCCAGCGGATCACTCGACGATTATCTCAAACGCTGGAACATCTGCGCGATACAAGGCGTGGACACGCGTGCATTGACCAAAGCCAGCAATGATCGGCTCCGATTATGTCAAAGAGGTGACGACAAAAAAGGTCTTCGAGTGGGACCCAACCGATGAGCTCAGCAGAGAATGGACACTGGTCAAAGGCGGCGATACCGACGTGGGCTCGAATGGGCAGGCTTACAAAAAGCTGTCACCGGTTCGTCACCGCATCGTAGCCTACGACTACGGCATCAAATTCAACATCTTGCGCCGACTGCGCCAGCACGGTTTTAAGGTAACCGTTGTGCCTGCAACAACCACTGCGGAATCTGTGCTTGGTCTCAAACCTGACGGAGTGTTTCTTTCCCCCGGTCCCGGAGATCCCGGCGCCTTGGAGTACTTGTACCAGGAACTGAAGCAGCTCATTGGCAAGTGCCCAATCTTTGGGATTTGTCTCGGACACCAACTTCTCGGCTTCGCCTACGGTGGGAATCGAACAAAATTGAAGTTTGGTCATCGCGGCGGGAATCAACCGGTCAAAGATCTGACCACTGGAAGGGTTTCTATCACTGCCCAAAATCATGGTTTTGCGGTCGACCCTGAATCTCTGCCGGCGGACGTGGAAGTCACCCACATCAATCTCAATGATGGTACGGTGGAAGGGATGCGGCATCGTAGTCATCCCGTCTTCAGCGTTCAATACCATCCGGAAGCCGCGCCCGGCCCCCATGACGCCACATACTTTTTTGATCAGTTTGCGAAATTGATCGAAAAGTCCAAGAGGTAACCAACCGAATCCGGAAACTGCTTTGCCCATGCTCCGGCTTCCGGAAATTCGATGTCCACGCATTCCTTCTTGGGATGGAGTTTCATTGGACGCGCTTCGTGGTGGGTGGTCGGACACAACTCGGCTTTACCTATGCGAAAACAGCTCTGGTCAACGTCCCCAATGGGGAACGGAGGTTCGCATCGGGTGGGAAGAGAAAGCACTTCTGATCCTGTTTTTGTGCCAGGATCCTAAGCCTTGGGCTACTATGACCGAGCGGGACCAACCACTCTGGGAAGAGGAGGTGGTCGAAATATTTCTAGATCCGTTTGGGGATCGGACCTGCTATTTTGAATTCGAAGTGAATCCGCTCAATACCGTCGTCGACGTTTTTATTCGGCGGATTCGCAGTGGCCTACGGAAAGATTTCAGCTGGGATTGTGACGGACTGGTCACTGCAACCGGCAGGCTGCCGTATGGTTGGGTTGCAGCCTTGCAAATTCCCTTCCTGGCACTTGGTGATTGTCAACCCGTCGGAACTTGGCGGGCAAATTTCTGCCGGATTGAAAGACCAGAAAATCAACCACGAGAACTCTCTTCTTGGTCTCCAAGCTATACGGGAAGCTTTCACGTGCCGGAAAGATTCGGTCTCTTACATTTCGAATAGCTAGCTTGGCTTGCTCACAAATCCTTAGAGATTTGTGAGCAGGCCAGGCTCAGGCTGCTTGAAAATCTGGAAAGTGTTGAGCAAGTTAGGCTAATGGCGAAGGAAGAATCGCTGGTGACGCAAGGCGTCGTGTCTGAGGTGCTTCCCAACACTATGTTCCGCGTGAATTTGCCGAACGGCCAGAAAGTTCTGGCGCACATCAGCGGCAAAATGCGAAAGAATTTCATACGAATTGTGCCAGGTGATAGAGTGGAAGTGGAAATATCGCCCTACGACATGACGAAGGCGAGGATCATCTTTCGCGAAACCTAGTGCACCACTTTGGTGACTAGTATAGAATCGGTACGAGCACTAAACGTGCTCGCAACGATTATGTTGTGGTGAGAAAGGCTGAGAACTATGGAGCAAAAACCCGATCCCCAGACTGCAGCGGAGAAAGGCAAAGACCATTTGAAGGCTGCAGCCGACAATTTTAAGACGGCGGCTACAGTAAAAGCTGATGAAATCCGGAAAGCCGCTGAACAAAAGGCGGAAGAAATTCGTGCGGCGGCTGAAGAGAAGGCAAAAGAGTACCGTGGACAGGCAGAAAACGCCTGGTCAGATGCTCGTACTAAAGCCAAATATTGGCAGACTGAAGGCGAAGCCTACGTCCGAGATAATCCGGGTAGAGCAGTTCTCGTCGCTTTGGGCGTCGGATTTGTGCTTGGGCTGCTTTTCCGTAAATAATTATGAGTTCGGTGGCTCCCCCAGGAGCTGAGGCGGAGCGCGTTTCGACCGGCGACTCAATCCGTAGCTGGGTCGCCTCGTTCTTGCGGTACGCTGAGCTGCGGTTCCGGCTGTTGGGGCTGGAATCCAAGGACGCCGGCCTGCACCTTCTGATTCTGGCCATTCTATTCGCCAGCACCGTCGCCTTGTTTGCCAGCTGCTTGTTGATGTTCGCGGTCTTTCTCTTATATCTGATCATCACTTTACTACACTGGGAGTGGGGTTGGGGAGCGTTGCTTTGCTCCGGCATTCTCCTGCTCGGCAGCGTCATTGCCGCCATCATTCTCCGATTTCGCATCGGTCGACCGCTTTTTCCGCTGACCCTCGCTGAGCTACAGAAAGATCGTGAATGGCTAAAGACGAAGACGCGAAACGTCGAATAATCAGTGACCTAGCGGAGGCCCGCCTCGGATTGGCGCAGACTGCAGCTATCGTAAAGGATCATCTGGATATTCCAGCAAGGGTTTCGGCTTCGTTTCGCCGCTATTCCTGGAGTTGGGTCTCCCTTGCAGCCATCGTCGGATGGGTCCTGGCCCGTCTTCCCTTTCGGAGAAAAAAGATCTATCTCGAGGCTGGTAGTCGGCGCCGTCTGAAAGGAGAGGAAAAGCAGCCCGAACGAAAGCGGGATCTGGCTTGGATGATCTGGGACGGAGTGTGGTCACTGGCCAAACCGTTGCTCACAGCCTATTTGGGCCGCAAATTGGCTCAGACTACCGGGAGCGCAGACTGGCGGAAGGGCTGAGCGGTAAGGGACACCCCTCCAGGGTGTCCGTCATCCTTCCGCGAAAGGGCGAATTCCGGGTCGTTGGTACCTACAAAAAACGGACACGCTGGAGCGTGTTCCTAACGCTTACACCTTTCGTCCGAATTTCTTCTCCAGTTCGTGGTAACCGATTTGAATCATGGTCGGGCGCCCATGGGGGCAACAATAAGGCAGATCGCAGGCGAGAAGATCGTGAATGAGCTGATCAATCTCGACGGCACGAAGCTCGTCATTTGCTTTGATCGCATGGCGGCAAACCGTTTTTGCTATCACGTCTTCGCCCAATCGTAACCGGGAAGTTCCTTGGGTAATGGAACGGAGTTCGTCGACAAGTTGGCGCACCGCCGCAGCTGGGTCATCGGCTCGGAAAAACTGTGGGATGCCGTCGATCTTCAAAGTTCCTTCGCCGAACGGTTCGATTAAGAACCCCATTTTCTGAAGTGCCGCCAAGTGTAAGAGAAGCCAGTCGAAATCCTTTGGTGGAACGGGCAAAACGATCGGAATCAGGAGCCGCTGACACGGCACACCTGCTTGCTCCAGCTGGGCGCGGAGCCGCTCAAAGAGTATTCGCTCGTGCGCAGCATGTTGATCCACCAGAACAAGCCCTTCCTCGTTTTCCATCAGTATGTAGAGGCGGCCGAGCACGCCCAAAATGCGAAAACTCTCGCTCTGCGCCTTGGGGACGCTCGCTTCGACTGGACCAGCCAGTTCACCGTCCGAGGAAATCGGGCGAGGCGCGGCGGATTGCTCCGAGCCCGATCCGATTGAAATTTCGGACGAAGGGGAAGGCGAACTGAATTCGGACCAATCCTTCCGCAACGCATATTGCTCCGCCAGAGGGAAGAGCGGTCGGCTCTCTGGCGGAAAGACCTTCACCGCGATGGCGGCCGGTGGCGAGGATTGCGATGGCAAAGGACCCTGGAAAGCTTGTGTCCAACGTACCCGGTCCGCTTGCAAGGTCCGGCGCACAGCGTTGGCAATCAGCTCACGAATGTGATCGGGATCTCGGAATCGCACTTCTCGTTTCGCTGGGTGGACATTTACGTCAACATCTGCCGGCTCCATTTCAATAAATAGAAACGTCAGCGCATATTGTCCTTTCATGAGAGCGGTGTGATATCCCTCCCGCAACCCGTGTTGAACGGTCAGGTTCTCGATCGGCCGACCGTTCACGAACACAGTCTGGTCCGCTCGAGTGGAACGACTGATCCCAGCTTTTCCGATAAACCCGCGGATCGATACCGTCCCACTCATAAACGGGTCGATTTCGAGCAATTGCTCAAGTGCTTGCTGGCCGCGCAGATCTCTAATTCGATCTGCCAAATGAGCGCTCGGCGGCGCTTGAAAAATCACTGATTGATCGCGGACAAAAACGAATCCAACGTTCGGATGGCCAATCGCCTGAAGAAACAATTGGTGCTGGACATGGCTCGCCTCGGTATTTTCGCTACGAAGAAATTTCCGGCGTGCGGGCAGGTTAAAAAACAGAGATTTGGCCTCCACCAATGTACCGGGAGCTTCACCCGATGCCTTTACTGAATCGATTTTCCCTCCATTCACCACGATCTCGGTTCCTTCGACGCTATCGGATAGCCGAGTAGCGATCCGGAATCGCGAAACGCTGGCGATGCTGGGGAGTGCCTCGCCGCGAAAGCCGAGCGTCCGTATTTGGGCTAAATCCTGACCGGTCCGGATCTTGCTGGTGGCATGTCGCTCCAGGCTCAACAATGCGTCGTCACGATCCATTCCGGCGCCATTATCAACCACCCGAATGAGCGAGGCCCCGCCGCGTGCGATAGCTACTTCAATCCGGCTTGCATCGGCATCGATACTGTTCTCGATCAACTCCTTGACCACCGAGGCGGGCCGCTCGACTACTTCGCCGGCAGCGACCTGGCTCGCCACTTCATCCGGCAACAAAAAAATCCGACCCATTAATGCACTGTATCATACGAATTTCGGATTTCGGATTGCGAAATTTCCGCTTTCACATTTTCGCAATTCGTATTCCCGCATTCTGCAATTCGGTGTACTCTCGTTGACGTTCGGGCCCGTTGGCTGTTAATTGAAGAGCATGATCACCGTTACTGAAGCCGCCGTGCTTCACTTGCAATCCTTGGCCTCGGAAAACCCGGAGTACCAAAACAGAGGGTTGCGAATTTTTGTCGAGGAGGGTGGTTGCGCCGGACGACAATATGGCATGAAGTTCGACGAAGCGAATGCAAACGATTATCGATTTGAGCGAGACGGGGTAAAAGTTTTGATTGACCCGCAAAGTGCTGAGTTTTTACAAGGCTCGGTCGTGGATTATCAGGGGGGGCTCACCGCTGCCGGCTTTCACATCAGCAATCCAAACGCCGCGAGAAGCTGCGGCTGCGGCACCTCCTTCGAAGTAGCCGAGAAAAGACCCTAGCATTTCTTCGGTCCGCCCAGTATCGCATGAAAGCTGTAGAGCTTGGCCGCGCCCGCAACCGGATGCATCCGCAGTCGGGGCCGGACAATCTGTTCGGCTGGACCGTGTTTATTCTGCTGTTGTGCGGCTTTGCGGTCGCCTGTTGGATCGGGACCTTTTACGTTTTCAATCATCCAGAGCAGCCGTTCAACTATCAGATACTGACAAAGCTACACAAACTGGAGTCGCCGAAACGATTCGAGCTTACGGCTGCACCTGCGGGCGAATTCCTGGGTGCCGATAAATTGTTGGAAAAATACGGAGCGATGACCGCTCCGCAGCTGGTGGAAGCAAGCAACGACTTACTGCGTTCTTACCTGCGGAACTATGATCACCAGATTGGTAAAGTACCGTACGCGATCGGCAAGTTTACCGTCCTTGACGCATTTGTGACTGGGGAGAGCCAATATTTCGGCACTGGGATGACGGTGCTGGCGCAGTCTAATGATGTGCCGACGGTTTATGTCGAACAAATCTTTCCCGCGGAAAAGCAAGATCTTCCGGCGATGCAGCGCATAATGGCCACCGGTCTTGGTCTGGAACTTCGACGCTCTTACGATCTTTCAGCGGTGACTCACATCACGAATCTGGGTGACGGCAAACTCCTATTTACCTGCGTCCCGCTCTTGTACGGGTCATACGGGCAGATTGGGTCGAGTTTCCAATTAGAGCCCCCTCGCGTGCTGTATGTTAAAGCAGGCTTGCCGATGATTAACCAAAACCAGTTCCGCGATGCCGAGCAGCGTTATGCGGAATACCGCAAAGCCACCGGCACCCAGATTGCCGGCACGTCACAGAAAAATGGCAATTTGATCGCTGCGGCCCAGTCCCCTACTCCAAATCAAAATCTGGTGTCAGCGCCTAAAGCGTTGCCGGTCATAAAGGCCACACCAAAAGGAACACCTGGAGCTTTGGCGAAACAAGGCGCAACCGCAACGCCGCCCAAGGCGACTTATTCTCCTGGACCTGTCCCCACTCCGGCTAGTACGCCGGTGTCTACCCCTCCCGTCGTAGTGGCCACACAGCCATTCCTCGCCTCTTCGCCAACCCCGGGAGCGAACAGCCGTGTTGCGACCTGGCAAACTTATCGTCCAGGACAGTTCCCTCGGGGACGGCTGATCGACCCCAGCCAAAGCTCGTCTCTGGCTGATCAAGGAATTGGTTCAGATCCGATTTACCTTCGCGGCGATTTTACCGTGACAGCAGCACGAGAGAATCGAGCGGTTTTACGGCCCAAGCAGACCGCTAATGAGAATGTCCGCATCATTGTGGAATTTCCAAAAGGGTTGCCGGTTCCTCAAGAAGGGGATTCGGTGGGACGCGCCGCCGATCGACCTTTCCAGATAGTCGATGTGCGTCGGGGAGCCGACGGCCAAGTGAATATCTACGTGCGGGAGGTTACGGCACCGTAGGCTCGAATCTGGAATTTAGAATCTAGAAGTCGGCGGGTTGCTCGCATATACTAACAACGCTATTGATAAATGTTATTCTATCTGACGTAATCCGTCCATGCTTAATCCTGCGAAGTCGTTCACTGATCTGGTTGTTTGGCAGAAAGCCCACGAATTCGTGCTCCAGCTCTACCGATTTACGGACGCTTCCCGCGTGCGGAGATTTTTGCCCTTACCACACAAATGCGGCGTGCAGCGGTGTCTATGCCCGCGAACATTTCGGAAGGCTGCGGCAAGCGAACACCGGCTGAAAAGCTTCGGTTTCTGAACATTGCCCAAGGCTCGCTCGAAGAAAGTAAATATTACCTCATTTTAAGCCGCGATCTGCGTTATGGCGACGTGGAGGACTTGCAGGTCGTGCTTGAGACCGTTGCCAAGCTGCTCGCTGCATACCAGAGGGCCATTTCGAGAGTAAATTATCCCAAACGAAAAATTAGACGCCGCAAAAAACCAGCTGCACGGAACAAACAAAAGTAGCCGTTACTGGGCGGTCTGATCTTGGCTTCTTATTCTAAATTCTAAATTCTAAATTCTAAATTCTGG
>WNFQ01004524.1_pt1 | contig 10113 bp, 6 predicted proteins | sample 5400171 | NCBI WGS metagenome assembly WNFQ01 (sample SAMN13153356, study PRJNA577476) | soil metagenome | isolation source: 20 cm soil under Madrone tree | place: USA:California | collected 2016-06-14 | reverse complement strand
TTTCCGCAAAGTGCTTGTTTCGAACTTGAATATTCCTTCGCAGGAAATCCCGTTGTTCCAGCAGCCAACGCTGGTTTCGCAATTCGGTGTGACCTGGTTCCGCGACTCGCGGGACAATCCCGCCGACGCCACCAAGGGAAGCTTTAATAGCGCGGACTTCAGCGATGCGGACACGTATTGGGGTTCCAGCGCCAGTTTCCTGCGCTTCTTCTTTCAGAACTCCACTTACTACCCCATCAAACGGCGGTTTAGCTTCGCGCGTTCGACACGCTTCGGGATTCTGGTGCCCTATCGCGACACCGTCTCGCTGACCTTTCCCGCTCCGACGTGCCCGACGGGATCACTCAACTGCACGCTTCCAACGGTTATTCCGCTGCCCGAGCGATACTTTGCCGGTGGCGGCACTTCGCTGCGGGGTTTCGCGCTGAACCAGGCTGGGCCGCGCGATTTTGGCACGGGGTTTCCCGTGGGAGGGCAAGCGCTGCTGGTCTTGAACCAGGAATTTCGTTTTCCAATGCGCTTGCCATTCATCGGCACGGCACTTGGCGGTGCCATATTTTATGACGGCGGAAATGTCTACAGCCGCCTGAGCCGAATCTCGTTCAGGACGACGCTGCCGAAACCAACATTCGGCCTCCAGGATCCCTCACTTCCTCCGGGGCCAACAAACCTGTCCGTGTGTCTGACTAACTGCAGCAACGAGCTGAACTACTTTGCTCATGCCGTCGGATTGGGAGTCCGATACAAGACGCCGGTAGGTCCCATTCGCGTTGATTTCGGCTATCAACTCAATCGCCCATCGTTTGTGATTCCAATTCCGTGCCCGAGCAACACACCCAGTTGCCAGATTGGTTCGCTAGGCTATCGAGGCACGCGGCTGCCCGGGTTCCAAATATTCTTCAATCTGGGGTCGAGCTTTTGATGCGTAGTCCGACGATGCGCGCGCTGTTGGCAGTCCTGGTCGCGATGGCGGCCGGAGGCTTTCTCGGCGCGCAGGAGATCCTCGACCGCATTGTCGCGCGGGTAGAAAACGACATCATTTTATTGAGCGACATTCAAGCACTAAGCCACTACCAGCAACTCACCGATGGAAAGTCGGAGACCCAAGAGCAGATTTTGGACCGGCTGATCGATCAGTGGATTGTGCGAACGGAGGCAGAGGTTGCTCATTTCCCGCATCCTTCGGACGCCGACATTGACCGCGGCCTGAGCAGGCTTCAGAGATCGTTTGCGTCGGCCGAGGAGTACGAAGCGAGAAAGAAGCAAAGTGGGCTCGATGATTCTGAAATCCGGAGAATCATAGGCACCCAACTCTACTTGAGCAATTACCTTGATTCGCGTTTCCGGCCCAGTGTGCAGATTGATCCCAGGGCGATTGAAGACTTCTATCAGACAGCGGTCTTGCCCATAGCCAAGGCCCGCGGGCAGGAACCGCCATCGCTGGAAGCGGCGCGCGACTCGATCCAGGAAGCGCTGATTCAGCAAGGGATCAACGAGCAAGCCGATCGGTGGCTGAAGGAAAGCCGGGTTCGCCTTCACATCGAGAAGCTCCTCGAAGAGGGGGCGAAATGAGGCGCAATACACGCCACCCGATCTGGAGCTGGATTATTCATACGCCGTGGGTACTGGCGGTTCTAGGGATCCTTTCCGTCATTGCGTTTTTCGGCAGCGGCGCCGGGAATCCTCTGTTGACCAGGCTGATTACTCATCGGCTGACAGTTATGACCGGCGGGAGAGTTGAGTTGCGCTCGTTGTCCATTCAGTGGCTGGCGATGCGGGCGACGTTGAAAGGCCTGGTGATTCACGGGAAGGAGCCTGCGGGGGCGGAGCCGTTTTTTTCCGCGGAGGAAGTTCAGGCGGGACTGCGGATCGATTCGATTTGGGCGCGCAGAGTTTCGGTGAACGAACTTCGGGTTCAGAAACCGCACGTGCACGTGCGCGTCGATAAGAATGGCACGACCAACGTGCCGGCGCCGCCGCGCCCCGTTTTGTCGAATAAATCGACGCGCGAAACGCTGTTCGAATTGCGCATCCGGAGTCTGCTGCTGGAGGACGGCTGGATCTTCTACAACGACGTGAAGACTCCGCTGGCCGTGAAGGGCGGCAGCTTACGGCTTGCGCTGGAGGCGGGCGGCACTGCCGAGAAGCCGTTGTATCTCGGCAATCTGGAATGGCACTCCGTGCAGTTCACATCGAAGCGCTACGTGCCATTGGCCGTCAATCTTTCTGCGAAATTTACGCTCTGGCGCGATGGATTCGCGCTCGAACAAGGCGCGCTCAGCGCGGGACGCTCGCATCTCGATGCGCAAGCGGAAATGAACAGTTTCGTGAAGCCGCAATGGACGTTTCGCTACCGCGGCTGGATTGACCTGCTCGATTTTCGCGATACGCTCCGCGAGCCCATGGTGCCGGCGGGGCGGGTGGACTTGCGCGGAGAAGGCCAATTCGCCGGCGGCCAGTTCAAAGGAAGCGGCAGCTATTCTGGGCAGAACATCGCTCTGCCGTACGGCGACTTCCATGCTACCGGACTCACGAGCCGCGGAAGCTACCGGATCGACAACGCGGGCCTGGAAGTACCGGACTTTTTCGCCGGAGCGTTCGGCGGGAGCGTGACCGGGCGCATCACGCTGCGTTTCGACGGGCTGCAGTTCCGCGCGGACACGCATGTGCAAAACACTAGGCTGGCCGGAGTCTTGCGGGCCATCGAGCACCCTGGCTTCCCGATCGACGAATTGCATTGGGATGCCCTGATGACCGCGGACACGGTCGAAACCTGGAGCGGCCCGTTCCGGCATTTTGAAATTGCCGTGACGACCGTATGGGAGGAACCGGAGCAACCCGCGAGCCGCCATCAACCGGTAAACGCTGCCTGGAAATTCCGTTACCGATACGACCCGAATCTCCTTACGATCGCATCAGGCGAATTCGAAACTCCTTCCTCGCGGGGAAACATCGATGGAGTGTTGGCGCCGCGCAATTCCGCAATCAATTTGAAATTCGAAGCAGGCGCACTGGAAACGTACAAAGATTTCATTGATGCGCTCGCCGGCGCCAAGCCGGGTTCTCCCGAGGCAACGAAACCAATCTCGGGCAGCGTCCGGTGGGATGGCAAAATCCTTGGACCTTCCGGCGGGCCCACATTTCAGGGGCACGTGCGCGGCGAACGCGTGCGCTACGACGGAGTGTCCCTGGATTCCCTCGACGGGGATCTCACCTATTCTCCAACGCAGTTATCGCTGGCGCACGGGCACGCCCGCCGCGGCGAGATGGGAACGGACGTCGAAGGAACTCTTTCCCTGACCGACTGGAACTTTCTGCAGAAGAATGAGTGGTCGGCGGATTTCAATTTCGAAAAAGTCCCTGTCGAAGGAATCGAACAACTCGCCGGCTGGTCGTACCCGGTAAGCGGCCTGTTGACGGGTCAATTTCATGGGCGCGGCACACGCGAAGAGCCCACTGTAGCGGGGCTGTTTGACCTCGCGGAGGGAAGTGTTTACGGGCTCGCATTTAATCGTTTGCGTGGACAACTGAGCGTTTCGCGAGAGGAAGCGCGCATCGCCAATGCGGAGTTGCGCTTCCTCCCTCCCGGAAAAGAAAGCGGACGTGGCGCAGGGATCATTACCGGTTCGGCGGGCTATCGCTATGCGGACAAGACCATCTTCGCCGAACTTGTGGGCGCAGCGCTGCCGCTCGAAAATTTCGAGAAACTTCAGTCGGCGCGCCTCCCGGTAGGGGGGCAAGTCAGTTTTAAGCTGAAAGCCAGTGGTCCAGCGACGGCGCTCCTTGGCGAGGGGACCTTTCGCGTCGTGGATCTTCGAGTCGGCCAAGAGGTTATCGGCAGTTTCGACGGTAGTTTGAGCTCGGACGGTCGAACGGCGCATCTCCAGCTGGGTTCAGCGATGACTACTGGAGAAATTTCCGGCGGCGGCACCATCGGGCTCGTCGATCCCTATCCCTTGAGCGGGAAGATTTCGATCAAGAACATCAACCTGGATCCCTTCCTGCAAACCGCGTTACACCTGGGAAAATCCGGAGGCCACGCAGATGCGGATGGTGACATTTCGCTGACGGGCTCAGTGAAACAGCCGGAAAGCATCGTGGTGGATGCCAGTTTCTCTCGCCTGGTGCTGACGTACGCAACCGTCCGGCTGGAAAACGTGGGGCCGGTCCACTTTCGATCGGCAAAAGAAAGCCTGGAGATCGATCCGGCAACGTTGCGAGGTGCGGACACCAATCTCCAAATCTCAGGTTCGATCTTGTTTGCAGGGCGCCGAACCGTGGGGTTGCGCCTCAACGGTGGATTGGATTTGCGGCTGATCAGCGGATTTGTGCCGGGCCTTGATGCGCGCGGGCCCGCGCAAATCAATGCATCCGTCGAAGGCACGCTGGACCGGCCACGCATCACCGGCCGCGTGCATATCGAGAATGCATCCGCCCGCGCCGTGGATTTTCCCACGGGGCTGAGCACCATCAAGGGCGATTTGGTATTTGATACGACGCGGTTGTATTTCGAAAATGTAAGCGCGGAAGCGGGAGGCGGCACGCTGCACCTTACGGGTAGCATAAACTACGCGGAGAGTCCGCTGCGCTACGACGTCAGCTTGCGCTCCGATCGCGTGCGCATTCGATATCCGGTGGGGATGAGCTGGCTGGTGGGAGGCTCACTGCGGTTGAGCGGCACGCCCGCGGGTGGCGTTCTTTCCGGGCGCGTGATGGTCGAACGCGTGACGCTCACACAGGGTCTGGAAGTTGCGGGAATGCTGGTCTCCGCGAAAGAGGGCATCACCGGGCCGTCGACCGGTTCCCCGTTTCTACGCAATCTGCAATTCGACGTCGAAGCCGCATCCGCACCGGATGCGCGGATGGAATGGCCTGGAGCAGTGGTGCAGGCCGAAGCGAATCTGCGTGTGCGCGGGACCTGGGAGCACCCGATTCTGCTTGGACACATCCATTTTCTTTCCGGTGAGTTGTATTTCGCGGGAAATCGTTACCGCGTTTCGCGGGGCGACTTGAATTTCGCGAACCCTTTCCGGCTCGATCCAGTTTTGAACGTGGAAGCGACGACGACGATCCAACAATACGAAATCACGCTGAATTTCAACGGGCCGGCCAGCAAGCTGACGCTAGCGTATCGCTCCGACCCGCCGCTTCCCGCGAACGACATTATCACGCTGCTGGCGCTGGGCCAAACCAGCTCCGAGGCCACAGCGCGCAGCGGTGGCACATCCCAAAGCGGAACCGCGGGCGCTTCTGCGATTCTCTCGGAAGCGATCTCCAGCCAATTGGGCGGGCGGCTCGAGCGCTTGTTTGGGATTACGCGCTTCCGCGTTGATCCGGGCCTCGCGGGAGTGGGCTCGACGGGTTCGGAGCAGAACGCAGCGGCGCGCATCACGGTCGAGCAACAGATCGCCCGGAACCTCACCATCACTTATGTTTCGAATGTGAGCTCGACACAGCAGCAAGTAATCCAAGTGGAATACAACGTCGACCGGAACGTTTCGATAGTGGGATTGCGCGACCAGAACGGCACGTTTGGCATCGACATAAAAATAAAGAAGCGCTTTAAGTAGTCAAGTAGCGCTTCTTGGGGATACGCTTGGCTTTATTGCGGATTTTGCTGTTGTGCGGTCTGTTGAGGTAGTTGTTGTCCGCGGCGCTGCTGCCAGCGGCCCTGTCCAAGTCCGAGCCGCGCGGATTGGCCCACTTCCGGATTCTGCTGTTTCAATTCCGCCAGCGCCTGCTTGGCCGCTTTGTTGCCGGCCGCGCGGGTGGCCGACTGGATTTCGCGGCTGATCTTGGGCATCTCCGCGGCAACTTTTTGTCCTAACGGTGAACCGTAAAACTGCAGCAAACCCTTGATCTCTTCTTGGGTGAAATGCTTGTCGTAGACGCTGACCAGTTGTTCGGTCACCTGGTCTACATCGAATTTTTTCTGGTAGCTGGCAGCGAACGCGTTTACAAACGCCTGGCCCTTATCGTTGTTGGGCACGGTAGCGAGAAGCTTTTCCCGGGACTGTTCGATGGCGTTGCTCGCGCCGTCCTGCACCATGTCACGCGCGCCCACGAGCTCCATTAGTGAACGGATGTCCGTTTCCTTCGTTGCGTCCATGGAATTTGATGGCGCTGCTGAGGAATTGCTCTGCGGCAATGCTTGCACGGGGTTCTGCGATGCCCCCTGAATCACGAGAAAAAATGTGCCAACGTAGATGATGATGAGCGCCAGGACCGCTTTCATGACTGCCTCCGCGGCGGCATTCATTCATGCTTCCGCCACTCTTGTAAGTCTAGAGAGCGCTGCGAATACCCGCGATAGTACGGCAGGACAGTGGTGCTGCGTTTTTCACTGTCCTTTCGTTCAGGTCCACATGGTGGGCCGACTTTCTGTTAGCATTCCGCGCGATGAGTGAACCGTCCATCGAGCATCCTCCGGCAAGCATTACATCCTCCCCCACCAAGATGCTGGAGAAAGAGGGAGGGCTTCATCGCAATCTGACGCCGGCGCAACTCGCCATGATCGGCTTCGGCAGCACGATCGGTACGGGTTTGTTCCTCGGAAGCGCGATTTCCGTGAAACTCGCAGGTCCGGCGGTGATTCTGAGTTTTGTTGGCGGAGCGTGCATCGCGCTGACGATGATGTGGGCGCTGGCGGAGATGGCCGCGGCACATCCCGCCGCAGGATCCTTTGGACTCTACGCGGAAATGTACCTCCATCCGTGGGCAGGATTCGCGGTTCGCCTGACGTATTGGTTCTGCATGATGGTGGTGGTGGGCAGCGAAGTTGTGGCCGCGGCTATTTACTGCAAGTTCTGGTTTCCGGGTACCCCGCCCTGGATCTGGATCGGCTTATTCTCGCTTGTGATTCTCTACGTCAACGCCACCAGCGTCGGAAATCTTGGAACCTTTGAATACTGGCTCTCGATGATCAAGGTTGTGACCATCGTTGCCTTTCTGATTCTGGGGACTGCGCTGCTTACGGGCGCAGGCTTTCCGAGGATCGGTTTCGCGAACTTCACGGCGCACGGTGGTTTTCTTCCGAATGGATGGAAGGGGGTAGGGCTGGGAGTCATTTTGGGGCTATTCAGTTTCTTCGGGATCGAAGTTGTCGGGAGCACGGCGGGTGAAGCGGCGGACCCGAAAGTTGCAGTGCCGAAGGCTCTGCGAAAAACACTGTTCGTGCTGGTGGTCTTCTATGTCGCCGGACTCGCGCTGGTTGTCGGTATCGTCCCGTGGACACAGATCGGGCTCGGGGAGAGTCCCTTCGTTCGCGTTTTCCAGACCGTGGGAATTCCCGCAGCGAGTCACATCATGAATTTCGTGGTGCTAACAGCAGCGCTCTCCAGCGCGGTGGCCAACTTGTACTTCGGAGCGCGGCTGGCGTTCTCACTGGCACGCGGCGGTTATCTTCCGGCGATTCTCGGGCGGCTAAGCAGGAAAGGCATGCCCGTGGTTGCGGTGTTGACTTCCGCGGGAGGAATGGCAGCGGCGCTGGTTCTGTCGGAACGGTTTAAAGATTCGCTTTTCGTTTTCATGGTGGGGCTGAGCACGTTTGGAGCGCTGTTTGCGTGGCTGATGACGCTGCTGACGCACCTTGCGTTTCGCCGGTTCCACAAGAAGCACGCCAGCCCCTATATTCGGCTGGGCCCGCCTGGGCCGTGGGCATCCCTCGTAGGTTTGGCCGGAGTCTTGGCCGTGCTGGTATCGACCTGGTGGGTTCCAGGATTTCGCATCACCTTGTTGGCCGGCATACCCTGGCTAGCGTTTATCACGGTGTGCTACTTTGTTTGGAGAAGGGCCCGACCCCGCATGTCAGTCCGTGGAGTTTCGCGCGATGGATGAACTGCTCAAGTGGCGCGGCGAATTTCCGATTCTCGCCCGCACTACCTACATGATTAGCAATTCGCTCGGCGCGATGCCCCGCGGCGTTTACGATGAGATGCGCGCGTACGCTGATTCCTGGGCGGAGCGCGGCGTCCGGGCATGGGAAGAGGGCTGGTGGGAGATGGCCGTCGGGGTGGGCGACAAAATCGCGCCGCTGATTGGCGCCGGCGCGGGCGAGATTTCGCTTCATCAGAACGTTACGCTCACCCAGGCCGTGATTTCGTCGTGTTTCGATTTTCACGGGCCACGCAACAAAATTGTGATGGTGGAGCTGGAGTTTCCTTCGATTCAGTATTTCTACCATGAGCAGCGGCGGCACGGCGCGCGTGTCGAACTGGTTTCCACGCCGGATCAAATTCGAATCGACATGGACAAATTGCTTAGCGCGATCGATGAAACCACGCTACTCGTGCCCATTTCGCAGGTCCTGTTCCGCAGCTCGTTTATCGTTGATACGCGCGCGATTATCGAGCGGGCGCACCGCGTCGGCGCGCATGTAATCCTCGATGCGTTTCAGGCGACGGGAACCATTCCTCTGGACGTTCGAAGCCTAGGTGCGGATTTTGCGGTGGGCGGGGTTTTGAAGTGGCTCTGTGGCGGGCCGGGCGTTGCCTACCTCTATGTGCGCGAAGATTTGCGCGCGAAATTGCGGCCCTCGCTGACCGGATGGATCGCCCATAGGCGGCCATTTGCATTCGAAACCGGTGCGATGGATCCACGCGAAGACTCCTTTCGTTATTTGAACGGCACACCGCATATTCCGGCGCTCTACGCCTGCCGGCCCGGACTGGATATTCTCAACAGAATTGGTATTGCCGCGATCCGCGAAAAATCGATTCGAATGACCACGCGATTGATCGAAGGCGCAAAGTCGCGGGGCTGGCCAGTCAACACTCCGGAAAATCCCGCGGAGCGCGCAGGAACTGTTTCCATCGAATGCCCCCATGCGTTCGAGGTGTGCCGCGAACTCCTTGCGCGGGAGACCCTCGTCGACTACCGGCCAAAGGCCGGCGTGCGGGTTTCTCCCCACTTTTACAATCGCGAGGAAGAATGCGATTTCACGCTCGCACAAATCGAAGAGATATTGAAAACGGGCGCGTGGGAAAAACACGCAGCGGCGGTAACCCATGCCTGAAAGCGAAGAATTCTCCTCGCAGATTTCGAATATGATTCAGACGCAGTTGCGGCGGCGCGGCATCACCGACGTTGCGGTCCTCGCAGCGATGAAATTCGTTCCTCGTCACGAATTTGTTCCGCGAGAGTTTCGCGCACGGGCTTACGATGACGTGCCCTTGCCCATTGGGGACGGCCAGACTATTTCCCAACCGTATATCGTCGCTGCGATGACGGCGGCACTGCATGTAAGGCCGGGCGACCGCGTGCTCGAAATCGGCACGGGCTGCGGTTACCAGGCCGCTATCCTCTCGCGCCTGGCCGGAGAAGTGTTTGGCGTGGAGCGAAGGCCCGAGTTGGCGCTTTCGGCGTCGGCGCGCCTGGAGCGGCTTGGTTATGCAAACGTCCACGTGCATTGCGGCGACGGCACGTTGGGTATGCCGGACCTCGCGCCGTTTGAGGCAATCCTCGTCGCTGCCGCGGCTCCTGCGATTCCCCAGCCGCTTCTCGCCCAGCTCGCTGAAGGCGGTCGAATGATTGTGCCTGTCGGCGACGCCGAGCATCAGGAGCTGCAGCTCATCGAGAAGCGCGGCAAATCAGTTCGAACCACGACGCTCGAAGGGTGCCGATTTGTACCACTCGTCGGCTACCATGGCTGGCAGGACCCCCCTTCGAGATGAGCTCCAGCGGCTTCGAACTTTCCATAATTATTCCCTCCTACAACGAAGAGTTGCGTCTACCGGAGACGCTGGATCGTATTGCCAGCTATTTGCAAAGCTACCACGGCACGGCGGAGGTCCTCGTCGTGGACGACGGTTCGAAGGATGGCACTGCAGCAGTGGCGGAATATTTTCGTATCAAGATTCCCACGCTACGCGTGGTTTCGAATGGCGTGAACCGCGGCAAAGGCTACAGCGTGCGCCACGGCATGCAGGAAGCGCGGGGCAGAATTGCTCTTTTCACGGACGCGGACCTTTCCGCACCGATCGAAGAAGCCGGGAAGCTCATAGAGGCTCTGGAAAACTACGATGTGGCCATCGGTTCGCGCGCGTTGGATCGCAACCTGATCACCGTGCACGAGACTCCCTTTCGCGAATTTGCGGGCATCATTTTCAACAAGAT
>WNFQ01004877.1_pt1 | contig 10114 bp, 9 predicted proteins | sample 5400171 | NCBI WGS metagenome assembly WNFQ01 (sample SAMN13153356, study PRJNA577476) | soil metagenome | isolation source: 20 cm soil under Madrone tree | place: USA:California | collected 2016-06-14 | reverse complement strand
TGGCCAATTGGTTCACGCTTACGTTTACGGTAGCTGCGCCCGGATTCAACCCGCTCGGCACTCGCGCCGTGAGGTTGCCGTCGCTCCAATTCGTGACACGGGCGGCAATGCCGTTAAATGCGACTGTGCTGCCATTCTGGGTTGAGCCGAAGTAGCTTCCCACGAGCGTAACCGTGGCGCCGATTCCACCCGTTGACGGCGAGATGCTAACAATGGAGGGCGTAGAATTGAGTAAGGAGAAGTTCACGGCATTGCTGGCGATGCCAGCGGTGGTCACAACCACGGGCCCCGAGCTGGCGCCGTTCGGCACTGGCACGGCGATCTGCGTGTCGGTCCAACTGGCGGGAGTTGCCTGTGTGCCGTTAAAAGTAACGGTGCTGGAGCCTTGCGTTAAGCCAAAAGTTGTTCCCGTGATGGTCAACGTTGTACCGAATGGTCCCGAAGGCGGCGACAAACTGGTGATATTCGGGACTACGGTGAAGTTTACGCTGTTGCTGGCCATCCCTCCCGCGGTCACAACGAGGGGACCTGTCGATGCTCCATTTGGGATTGGCAGGACGATTTGGGTGTTGCTCCAACTTGACGGTGCGGCGGCCGTCCCGTTAAACGTGACATTCCCCACAGTCGAGCCGAAATAATTACCGACGATCGTGATTGACGAGCCCACGGCGGCGCGGACGGGATTTGTATAGGAGATGGTGGGGGGTGTCCCTACGATGAAGTTCACGTGATTGCTGGCCATTCCTCCGGCGGTCACGACAAGGGGACCTGTCGATGCTCCATTTGGGACTGGCACGACGATTTGTGTGTTATTCCAATTTGCGGGTGTGGCCCCCGTCCCATTGAAAGTGACATTCCCTACGGCCGAGCCGAAATAATTGCCAACAATGGTTATTGAGGTCCCCGCGGGGCCATCAATTGGATTGGTGTAGGAAATTGTGGGTGGGGTTCCGACGATGAAATTCACGTGATTGCTGGCTATAGCTCCGACAGATACAACCACCGGGCCAGTCACCGCACCAGTCGGGACAGCGGCGATGATTTGAGTGTTGCTCCAGCTTGTGGGGGTCGTCGGAGTCCCGTTGAAAGTGATTGTGCTGCTGCCCTGTGTTGAGCCGAAGTAATTTCCAACGACTGTTACCGTGGTGCCGACGGGACCATCAATCGGATTGGTGTAGGAAATTGTGGGTGGAGAGCCAACCGTGAAATTTACGTGGTTGCTAGCCACACCCCCGACGGTCACGATGATCGGCCCCGTGGTCGCGCCACTGGGCACCGGTGCCACAATTTGGGTGCTGCTCCAGCTTGTGGGTGTCGCTGAAGTGCTGTTGAATGCGAGCGTGCTGTTGCCCAGGGTCGAGCCGAAATAAGTCCCAACAATTGTCACCGAGGTACCAGCTGGCCCGTTCACCGGATTAGTGTAGGAAATTGTTGGAGGTGTGCCAACCGTGAAATTTACATGATTGCTGGCCACGCCCCCGACGGTCACAACGATTGGCCCTGTTGTCGCGCCAGTGGGCACCGGTGCCACAATCTGGATGTTGCTCCAGCTCGTGGGAGTCGCGGTCGTACCGTTGAATGCGATTGTGCTGCTGCTCTGGGTAGAGCCGAAGTTGTTGCCTACGATCTTTATGGACGTACCGACGGGGCCGTTGACCGGATTCGTGTAGGAGACCGTTGGCGCAGACTGGGCGCGGCTAGTACCTGAGAAAAAGATTGAAGATAGTAGAGCGAATGTGCAGAGAAGGTTTTTACGCATGTGGAGTGAGTAATCTCCCGGGCAGCTCGCTGCGGAGCAGCATAATTTGTAAGTCAATATCCAGGTGCAGATGTTTTATAGAGAGAAATCAGGTAGCAGGTAGTTTATAGAGAATATTAAAGTACATGTCAATACAAATATAAGTTAATCTAGAAGAGGCCAGCGTGGGTTGTGGAAAACGCAAGAGATGAACTAAGCCATGCTTCTTCTGTCGTGTCCATAACAGCCTCAAAACAAAGGCAAATTACCCTCATACCCAACCACAGTCACCTGTCTCGATTCCACAGAATGATCGGGCACGATGCGCAATCCACCAACAGTGGAAAACGCAACGACAAAATCGCCGCTGCCGCTTGTCCCGGACGAACCGGTGCTCGGTAGCGACCGATTCTGGATCTTCATTCGGCATTACCAAGTCGCAGGCAAGGTCAAGGTTGATGATAAGAGGCCGCGTAGTGGTCATGACCATTGGCGGCGGCAACGGCGGGAGGGAAGAGGATCCTATCTGCTGATGCTGTGACCTTCTGCCCACGTGTGTTCAGGCACTTGGCTTCGTGCAGGCGACGGTCCCTGTGGGTCATCAAAATGCCGTCACGGATGAAAATCAAGCGGGTGGAGCTGTGCCATTCTACCTTTTTCTGCCACGTCACAAACTCGCCCTGGAAGCCGTCGCTCTTCGCCAGCAACTCGCCGTCTTCAAGCGGAAGCAGCCCCGGCCCAAACTGCATCGCCTCGATCGGCTGTTCTGGATTGTCCTCCGCCGGCTGTGGGAGGGCTGGTCCGAAGCCCTGATCATTGTCAAGCCGGAGACCGTGGTTTCCTGGCATCGTGCCGGATTCCAGCGGTTTTGGCGATGGCGGTCTCAGGGACGTCGACCGGGGCAACCACAGGTGAATGCGCAGATCCGCCAGTTAATTCGACGCATGAAGGCGGAGAATCCCACATGGGGTGCACCTCGCATTCACGGCGAACTGCTCCAGCTCGGGTGCGAGATTTCCGAGCCCACGGTTTCGCGTTATCTTCAAACCTAAACGGTTGTCGGGATGAGGGCAGAGCGAAGCGCTGGCTGGCCTTTCTCAACAACCACCGCGAGGTTATCGCCGCATTCGACTTCTTCACGGTTCCGAGCCTAAGGTTTCGCACCCTCTACTGCTTCTTTGTTATCGAGCATAGTCGCCGACGGATCCTACACTTCAACGTCACGGAGCATCCGGCCAGCGACTGGATCGTACAGCAACTGCGCGAGGCTCTGCCGCTTCCCTGTCCCTACCGCTACGTCCTGTTCGACCGTGACACCAAGTTCGGCGGCGATGTGGTCGAGTTTCTCCAGGCCATGAAACCCATTCGCACCAGCGTTCGGAGCCCGTGGCAGAACGGAGTGGCGGAGCGCTGGGTCGGCGGTGTTCGCCGTGAAGTGCTTGATCACGTAATCCCGCTGAACGATCAACACCTCCGGCGACTGGGGCGCGAATATATCGCCTATTACCAGGAAGACCGCACGCACATCGGCCTGGAGAAGACAACGCCGGCGGGCCGGCCGGTTGAGCCACGCCCGACCGAACCACGCCAACCTCGGGCCTTGCCTCGCATCGGCGGTCTTCATCATCGGTACACCTGGCCGACAGCTGCGTGACCGAAGCCGGCCACGGTCGGATCACAGCCACGGTCGGATGAATGCTTACATCGAGCTATCGATCGCAATCCATCTCGGTCCGATATAACCGAACAGCCACTCGCTGGAGGCATGCGCTGAAGGTACGGACCATCTATGCGGCGCAGATTTAATTTTGATGACCGACATCGATAAAACGAGAAGCACCACGCAAGTTCTACACGCGCAGATTCCAATAGAAAACGAATGACACGTAGCAGCCTAATACCACTGCGGTCGCTACGGCCAAAATCGTTCTATTGCGCCAGGCAACGTAAACGGCAGCGAGAGCCAGCAACGGCATCGCGGTCCCAATCAATAGAATCCCTTTGAGAGGCAATGGCAGGCCAAAGATCAGATTCTCTGGTCCTCGGATCAAAGCAGCACCGAGCCAGCCAATCGAATGGAGAAGGGCCAATATGCTGAGCCAGCGCAATACACCGCGAGCTCGCCAGGAGGCAACTCCAAAGAAGATGGCAAAGATAAAATAAAACGCGATATTCGCATAGCCACACTGGTACCAGCCAATCTTCTCTTCCGTGTCACCAAGAAACCGGATGCGCCCACCACTGTCTGGTTTGAACGAAACCGTTTCCGATCCATCTTCCTTTTCGAACTGAAGCGGGGCAGTCCGAATCCAGCGAGCGCCGCGAAACCTGAGCGCTCCATCACCGTCCGCCGTGACTCGGGTTAAATCCAGGATGATAAAGGTTTTGGAAAGCTCGTGATGGGGATATCGCACGGTCCGATACAGCCCTGTGAAGAGAGAATTTCACGATCTGCCGGCTTTGGCTGAAGCAGGTGGGCATCACGTGGAGTCTGCAGGCTAGTTGTCCCAAACTGGGCGTCCAAAAAACGGGTATAGAATCCCCAGGCCAGTCCACTGCCGTTCCCGCTGACGAGAACCGCCACTCCGAGATCATGTTGAGGAACAGCGGCAATGACTGAATGGAAGCTGCCCGAGTCACCGCTGGCGCCGATCAGTTGCTGACCGTGGTCTCTGCCAGTCCAGTATCCGAGACGATGGATCAATCCTGAATTCGTGGTCTGTGGAGTCGTCATCGCTTTGAAGGACGCGCCAGAAATCACGCCTGCATCCTCGTGCAGTGTCGCAATTAGAAATGCGGCTATGTCGGCTCCCGTGGTTGCCACACCTCCAGCTGGTGTCGCATGCTGGTACCACCATTTTCCGGGAGCAACGAGTGAGGCTAGGTGTTGCGGAAGTGGTTGTGCAAATGTGCTTCCATTCATCTTCAGCGGTCGAAGCACATTCGCGGACATGTAGTCCTCGAAGCGTTCTCCAGTCACATCCTCCAAGACTGCGCCGATCAAGCCATAGCCGTAGTTCGAATAGAATTCGACATTGCTTGGAGCGTAGACGCGCTCGGGCAGGACTTGTTGCATGAGCAACCGCATGGGAGGTTGCTCACCAATTCGAAAACCATCGCCAATGAAGCGGTCGTCCAGGCCTGATCGGTGCTCAAGCAATTGCCGGAGGGTAATAGGCTGCTGGAATGTCGCGGGTATCTTGAAAGTTTTAAGGTAGCGATTCACATCGCCATCGAGGTCGACCCTTCCCTCCTCTGCGAGACGCATGACTGCGATGGCAGTGAGCGCCTTTGAAACAGAAGCTGCTCTCCAAATCGACCGGTCGAAATCGACGGAACCATAGGTCTTTGAGAAGGTCACCCTCTCTCTATTCGTGAAGACCACTGCCACAGCATTAGCTCTTTTGTCGGCGATCAACGGAGCAAAGTAGTCATCTGCTAGTTTGCCGAAATCGACGGAAGGAGTGGGTTACCTTGCCCCATTGTCCGGCCTACGTTGACAACGATTGAGAACACGAAGAGACCTAAGTAAGGGACAGCACTTCGCACAATCCCCCTGGCGAGCCATCTCAGCTTAGACACCTTTGGCCCACTGTTGTTTCCGGTACGTCAAGATTCTTGCGCCAGCCGAAGCCGCAAGGTGCTGGTCACCCTCTCCACTGCGGCCTAAACGCGCCGCCTACGGCGTCGCAAGCCTCCGTTCGGGGAGTGGCCCAGGAGATGAGAAACATGCTCTAATAACGGAACCGTCAGCGAGCGAACCGCAGCGAAAACCTATTCCACTTAACATATAGACAGGTTTCGCCTTCTAAAATCCAGGCCCCTTCACGGCGCGCAGGTCGCGATGTTCTTATCCCATGATTGCTCTGACTTCGTTCCACTGAGCCAAAGGTGCCACCCCTGAAGCTCTTATTGTCGCCTTCTGTCGCCTCGCAAATCTTCTACACTATTCATTCTAAAACAGTTGGTTGGTAGGGGCGGTGGGGATCGAAAATTGAATCCACTTTCACAAGTCCTGAGTTGTCAAAGGCGTAGCACCGCTGCCCTTCTTCCAATTGGTGTCAAATGGTGTCAAATTCCGCGAACTGCTCATGATAGGTCGGTGTTGGCAATTTCGACGCGCAGTGATTTGACTTTACCGGTAATACGACAAACCAGGCATGTATCTCGAACCCGGCCAGATCGTTACGATGCCGCTCCGGGACCTGGCTCCTTCATTCGTAACGAAGTGCCGTGAGCGGTTCCACGCGCGTGGCCCGCAGCGCGGGAACGTAGGTGGCGAGCATGGCGGTCACACCGAGCACGACGAATAGCCCGCCATAAATGCTGACATCTGTCGGACGCACGTCGAACAGTATGCTCGCCAGCGCTCGCGACAACACGAGTGATCCGCCCAGACCGAGTGCCAGTCCCAGCAGCGTGATGCGCACACCGCGATTCATCACCAGCGCGAGGATCTGATTCTTCTGCGCGCCGAGCGCCATGCGGATGCCAATCTCGCGCGTGCGCTGGCTGACCGCGTAAGCGATCACCCCGAACAGGCCGATCGTGGCCAGCATGAGCGCCAACAGCGAGAAACCGGCGATCAGGAACATGTTGAACTTCGGCTCGGCGAGCGCAGTCTCGCGAATCGCCTCCATGGAGCTGACGCGTGCGAGGGCGATGTTCGGGTCCATGCTGTTGAGCGCGGACCGAACGAAGGCGACATATTGCTTGGGATCACCCTCGGTGCGAACGACATAGGCAAGCACGCCCCACGGATCCTGCTGATGCGGGACAAACGCCGTCCCCGTTGCCTGTTCCTGGAGGGATCCAACCTTGACGTCGGCGACGATGCCGACGATCTGCCGCGGTTTGTTGTCATCGCGCCAGGAGCGGATCACCCTGCCCAATGGATCCTCATTCGGGAACATCTTCTTGGCCAGCGTCTGGCTGATGATGACGACAGGCGCGGAATCCTTCGTGTCCTGGTCATTGAAGTCGCGCCCCGCCATCAGTTGCAGTCCGGTGGTTTTGATGAATCCCGGCGTGATCACGTTCCACATTGACGAGTATTCGGTTCCGTTCGGCGGCACTGGCTCACCTTCACGGACGAAGCTACGGCCTAGATAAAATCCGCCGCCGCCCATCGGCAATGCGCCCACGGCGCCCGAGGAGACGACGCCGGGGATCGCGTCGACGCGGCGATGAAAATCGGCGATGAAACGGGCCTTAGGCTCGTCTTCCGGATACTGCGGACCCGAGACTGCCAACTCAAAGCTCAGCAGATTCGCGGTGCGCACCCCCGGGTCAACGTGCTGCAATCGTCCGAAGCTCTTGACCAGCAGGCCAGCGGCGATCAGCAGCATGAGCGAGAGCGCGACCTGCGCGACGACCAGCGCTTCCCGGTAGCGTTGGCTCGCTTTGCCCGAGGAGACAGCGTTGCCGCTTTGTTGCAGAGCTTCGCGTATGTCCTGCCGCGTGATGCGCCAGGCGGGGGCGAGCGCAAACAAGCCGGCCGTAAGCGCCGCAATCGCGAGCGTGAAGAGCAGCACACGGGCGTCGATCGACGTTTCCTCGAGACGCGGAATGCTGCTGGGTCCGTAAGCGATCACTGCCTTGATGATGGCATAGGCGATGAAGATCGCCGCGATGGCGCCCAGCACGCCCAGCACGCCGGCCTCGATGAGCACCTGTTGAACAAGTCGAGCCGAACTGGCGCCGAGCGCGGAGCGGATGGAGAATTCACGTGCGCGGGCAGCGGCGCGGTTCAGCAGCAGGTTGACAAGGTTCGCGGTAGCACTCAAGAGAACGAACCCGATCGCGGCGAGCAAGACAAGCAACGCTCGCTTCGTTTCCCGTCCCACGACAGCTTCATGAAGAGTGACGACGGAGGTCGCGCTGTTCCTCCGCTTCGCCGGGAATTCCTTCGCATTGCGCTGTCCGACGCTTTCGACGAAGGCTCTCCCAGTCTCGAGGCTCACGCCCGGCGCCAGCCGCGCAATGGCTTCATACTCCCAGTTGTCGACCGGGTCCTTCTCCGCATCGCTGCTGATGAATGGGAACCAGATCTGCGTCCCCAGCGGATAATCGGACTGCCGTGAGGCCACGCCGATCACGACCCTGTCGGTGCCGCGGACTTTGATGCGGCGGCCAACGATCGCGGGGTCGGAGCCGAAGCGGCGTTTCCACAACGCTTCGCTGATGATGATCCGGCGTTCCGCGTTTTCGAGGTGATCGTCTTTCACAAAAAAGCGGCCCGTGAGCGGATGGGCGCCGAGCACCGAGAAAAAGTCTTCGGACACGGCCGTAGCGTCCACGCGCTCCGGAGCGCCATTGTCGGCAGCGAGGTCTGTCCTTAATCCCTCGGAAACTGCGACCTCCGAAAAGACCTGCCGGTTGCTCTTCCATTGCAGGTAATCGTGGTAGGTGATGGCGAGTCCGATCGTGCCGAGTCGCGTGTCGACGGCGACCGGGATCACTAATTCATCGGCGTGCGGATAGGGAAATCCGCGCAACAGTACCGCGTTCATGGTGCTAAAGATGGCGCTATTGGCGCCGATGCCAAGCGCGAGTACGAGCACCGCGACGGCGGCGAATCCACGGCTTTTGTTAAGTGTGCGCAGAGCGAAGCGAAAGTCCTGGGTGAAGCCCATAGCGATCTCCCGTGAGGCAAGTTGAGGCGCAGGCAGACGGGTGCCTGCGGACGTGTCGACAGCTTGGACGAAGGAAGTGGGGTTTGGTCACGCGAGGACGGCGTGAACCACTCACTATCTCAAACTGACATTGTGACGCCGGCACAGCTTTCTGTCAGCGAAATATTGCCCTCGTTTTCCTCAACGCGGTCTGCGGTAGCCTTTGCTATCACGCCAAGCCCACTGAATAACGCTGTGAGTGCGACGCCTTCCATCTCGGCAAGCACTCGGTCGGTCTTAGCAAATTCGCTTATTGCCCTGCCCCCGACCCAATACGCGAGCACTGCCAACACGGCGAATAATGACGCTACTCCTCGGAGTAGAAGCGCCAATTTAGCCGCTCTGGAAGCAGTCATAGGTGTTTCCCAGGAGTTGAGTTCAATTCCCCTGTCTTGACAGGTTCGCTGCCCGCCTGCAAGATTTCCTCCGGACTTCGTTCATAACCTTAGGAGGATTTTACAATGACTTCCAAGAGAATATGGATGAGCATTCTGTGTTCCGTGATTTTGCAGACTTGCCTCGCCGCCCAGTCAGGGCCAGCAGATGACCAAGGACCGACCACCGTAATGGCTCGGCTCTCATACAGCAACACTTACGTGACGGTGAGTGGACAACAGCGTTCTCCCGGAATTTGTTTTGAGGTATATCGGAATGGCCGTTATCGGCTAGCAAGGAATACGGACGGTGCCACAAGAACCCTTGGTGGCACACTCACACAGGACGAGTCAGCTGCGTTCACTCAGCTGATGAAAAAGCTTGATTTCGAGAACGGCGGAGGCGGCGTCATTCGCAATGGCTCGGAATCGTTTGTGGCCGAAATTGTGCGCGGGAACGAAACGAAGCGCTACCTTTGGGTGGACCCTGACCATCAGCGACCATTCCCAGACTCCGCGGTCAGCATTATTGACTGGCTGCAAGGTTTTACCCCACAGGGCGCATCCCCGGTCACAGTTCCTGAACTGAGCACAGACCCGATTTGTCCGCGTGCATCTTTTAGACCTCTGCAGCCTGTGAACACGCATCGTGCCTCGTGCGCTTGCCTTGTGCAGAGTGGTGCTTAGGTGACTCGAACGCGCATTTATGCCGGACTTTTCCCGCTAATCTAGCGGGTTTCTTGCATCAGGTCCCGGTTTGTGGGGTACTCGGAAACTGTCCAGAAAAGCGGCGTAAGAAAGATCTGTTGACCGCGTCCGGTTGTCACCCGTGCCGCTGAAGGAAACACAGAACCGGATCATCGGCCTAATCTGCCCCTTTTTGCCCCCGCGTGCTTTTGTTAAGTATCGATCCATCAGGAAGATGGATGGTAGGGGCGGTGGGGATCGAACCCAACGCCGGGAGGAACGTTCCACAAGTCTGCAAGGAAGGGGAGATCACCATACAACCGTACAAATATTGTTCCGAATTTTTGGCCGACAGATGGCCTACCTCCGACGTACCCTCAGAAGCAACGCGAAAGAGCCGATGAGGAAAAGGAAGGGTGAAGCGAATGAAACCCGCGAAATGTGACAAAACTCGCTTAGAGGATTTTTCGGACGAAGAGCTTGATGCTTTTGGAGAGGGCAGCTCGAGGTTTGCTTGTTGAAGCGGAACTGAAAATTCGCTTGGCCCGGCACGAGATGGTGAGAATACAGGAAGAGTTGGACTTTAGAAAGGCTGGAAGACCGAGACGACCTATCAAGTATTGGGAGGACGTTGGAACAGG
>WNFQ01004522.1_pt1 | contig 10114 bp, 6 predicted proteins | sample 5400171 | NCBI WGS metagenome assembly WNFQ01 (sample SAMN13153356, study PRJNA577476) | soil metagenome | isolation source: 20 cm soil under Madrone tree | place: USA:California | collected 2016-06-14 | reverse complement strand
GAGCAGCCGGTCGATGTCGCGCTCGGCGGACAGCGAGGCGCCGATCGCGTTCAGCTGCTCCAGGCGCAGCACGAGGTCCTGCTCCGGCGCCGCCCCGGCACCTCCCAGGCGGAATTCCTGAGTGGCGGTGGTATCGAGGCTGCTGCTCACTTGATGCAGACCGAGCGGACTTCTTTGATATGGGTGACCCCGGAGAGGCACTTCTCCATGCCGTCCTGCTTCAGAGTGCGCATGCCCTCTTCCACGGCGATGGCGAGCATCTCGGCGACGCGCGCATGCTCCTGGATCGCCTTTTTCAGGCGGTCGCTCGCGATCAGCAGCTCGTGCAGGCCGCAGCGTCCTTTGAAGCCGCTGCCGCCGCACTTGTCGCAACCGACCGGCTTGTAGAACGTCAGCTGGCCCCGGTCGCTGCCGTAGGTCCTCACCCACTCCTTGTAGACCGCCTCCATCGCGCCCTTCGGGTCCGCCTTGAACCGGGGCGTGTTCATCAGCTCCTCGCAGTACTCGCGCAGGAAAGAGGTCAGTTCCGCGGGCTCCGGGCTGTAGGCCTGCTTGCAGCTGCACAGGCGCTTGGCAAGGCGCTGCGCCAGGATGCCGAGCAGCGCATCGGAGAAGTTGAACGGGTCCATCCCCATGTCGAGGAGGCGGATGATCGACTCCGGCGCGGAGTTGGTATGCAGGGTGGCGAACACCAGGTGGCCGGTGAGCGAGGCTTCGATGCCGATCGAGGTGGTCTCCTTGTCGCGCATTTCGCCCACCATGATGATGTCCGGATCGGCGCGCAGGAAGGCCTTCATCACTACGGCGAAGTCGAGGCCCGCCTTCCTGTTTACCTGTACCTGGCGCAGGCCCTTCTGCGTGATCTCGACCGGGTCCTCGGCGGTCCAGATCTTGGTATCCGGGGTGTTGAGATACTTCAGCACCGAGTGCAGCGTGGTGGTCTTGCCCGAGCCGGTCGGACCGCAGACGAAGAACAGGCCGTAGGGCTTGGACACCGCGCGCTGCAGCTCGTCGATGTTGCGCGCGCTGAACCCCATTTTTTCCAGCGGCATCGGCTCGCCCGCGGCGAGTATCCGCATCACGATGTCCTCGACGCCGCCCGCGGTCGGGATCGTCGCGACGCGCAGCTCGATGTCGAGCGGCCCGAATTTCTTGAACTTGATCTTGCCGTCCTGGGGCTTTCTCTTCTCGGAGATGTCCAGGTCGCACATGATCTTGAGGCGGGCGACAAGCGCCGCGCGGTAGCTCGCCGGCACTTCGATATAGGGTCCGAGCGAGCCGTCCTTCCTGAAGCGGATCTCGGTCTTGCCCTTGCCCGGGTAAGGCTCGATGTGGATATCCGAGGCGCCCTGATTGTAGGCTTCGATGATGACCTTGTTCACCAGCTTCACCAGCTCGTTGTCGGCCGCCTCGGAGACCTCGTCGCCGCCGTCGGTCGCCTCGGGCGCCTCGTCGTCAAGGTCCGACAGCAGCTCGTCGATGTTGCCGCTGTCCATGGCCGTTTCCTGGCCATAGAACTGATTGATCGTTTCCCTGAACTCCTTCCGCGTCGTGACCTTGTAGAGCAGGCGCGACTTAGGAAATACGTTCGAGGCGATGCGCGAGGAGCGGATGCGCTCGGGGTCCAGGCACAGGACCACCAGCCCCTCCCTGGTGTCGTCGATCGCCAGCCACTGGTTGGCCTCGACGTACTCGCGCTTCAGGTTCTTCAGCAGCTCCGTCGGCTTGACGCGGTCGGGCTTGAACGGCTCGTACGGCACGCTGAAAAACTTGGACAGCGCGGCGCCGATCGCCGGGATCTTGACCTGGAACTCGTCGGTCAGCACCTGCTCGACGTCGATCGCCTTCTTGCGCGCCTGCCGCGAGGCGAGCTCGAACTCGCCGGCCGAAAGCACGGCATCCGCGATCAGGTAGTCGTACTTGGTCTTGACGAGCTGCGGCTTCTGGCGCTGCTTGAACGCGATGGCGAGGGTCTGGGCGAGCTCGAGCACGCCTTCCTCGGCCAGCCCGCCGAACGGCACGCCGGTCTTGTTGTTGATGATCTGGATGACGCCGATCAGCTCGCTCGTGCCCGGCTCCACGATCGGCGCCACCAGCATCTGCTTGGTGCGGTAGCCGGTGCGCTTGTCGACCTCCTGCAGGAAGCGCAGGTTGGCATTCAGCGCGCGCAGCTCGCCGTCGTCGTAGACGTCCTTGAGGTTGACCGTCCGCTTCGCGAGCGCGACGTAGCCGGCGATCGAATGCTCGGCGATCGGCAGCTTCAGGTCCTTGAACGAGTTGAGGCCGGTCTTCACCTTGGAGACGATCGCCTGCTTGTCCTCGCCCACCGAGTAGATCGTGAGGCGGTCGGCGTTGAAGAGGGCGCAGATGTCGGCGCTCACCTCGAGCATGATCTCGTCGATGTTGTTGGTGGCGTGGATCTTGTTGGTGACCGCCTGGAGCTGCTTCTGGAACGCCAGGCGCGCAGCGACGTCGGTCTGCGTCGTGGCCTGATGGCTCAGCACTGCGCTCATTCCCGCCCTCCGTTGTCCCGCCATTCTAGGCCCTCATCGTAGCGTCAGGGTCCATGATTTTCCATGAATTTCGCCCATTACGGCTGTCTTTCCGCACTGCGCAAACCGCCCTCCAACAGCCAAACCCTGAAGCCGCGCTGCGCGAACAGGAACGCCGCCGCGGCGCTGCGCCGCCCGCTCTGGCAATACGCCACATATTCCTTGGAGCGGTCGAGCACGGCGAACATGTTGCGCACCTCGGCGAGCGGCACGTTGATCGCGCCCGGCAGCTTGTCGTACTGGTATTCCGAGGGATAACGGACATCGAGCCAGAGCGCGCCGCGCCGCACCTTTTCGGCCGCTTCGTCGAAGGCGATGCGCCGCAGCAGCGGCTCGCGCAGCAAGGCGTTGAAATCCTGCTTGCCCAGGCGCAGCAGCTCGCCCTCGCCCAGCGAGATCACGCTCGCGTTGCGCTTGGCTTCCGAGACCAGCGCTTCCTCGCCGAATGCATCGCCGCTCTTCAGCTCGGCAAGGACCACCTTGGCGCCGCCGACCAGGCGCTCGACCTGGAAGCGGCCGGATTCGATCACGTAGTAGAAGTCGCCCTCGTCGCCTTCCCGGATGACCACCTCGCCACGCGCGGTCTTGACGTGCTCGAAGCGCTTGAGCAGTTCTTCGATGTGCGCGGCCGGCAGTTGCGAGAAGGCGCCGCCGCGCAGGTTGCCGAGCGAGAACGCGCCGGCGATCATCGCGCGCGCCATCGGCGAGCTGTCGCTCTCGGTCCCCGCGGCGGCGACCTGGTCCCAAGTGGCGAGAATGTCGAGGACCTCGTCGTCCACCGCCAGCAGGTCGACGTCGGTGATCGCCTTGGTGCGCACCACTTTCTGCTTCTGCCGGTTGAGGGCGTGGCGCGCGTCCTCGGTGCCGCCGACCACCACCAGCGTGCCACCTCCCTGGAACACGACCAGCAGCTCGCCCTGGAGCAGGAACACCGACTGCGTCGCCTTCGGCCGGTCCTTCATCGGGTCGCTGCCCCGCGGCGCGCGCTCCACCGCCGCCACGTCGGCAAGTTCCGCGAGCCGCTCGCGCGTCAGGCCGGCAAGCGGCGCCAGGCTGGCGAGCTGCTCCGGGGTGGCGCGCGGCAGCGCGGCGGGAAGCACCTAGAACTCCAGCACCAGATTGTTCTGCAGCATGCGCGGCCGGAAGGCGCCGGCGCACTCCTCGATCTCCTGCATGGTCGGCTCGATCTCGCCCGGCTTCATGTGCGTGATGAAGACCTCGGCATTGCGCTCGAGCTTGGCGAGCTCCTCGGCCAGCGTCTGCGGGCAGAGGTGGCGCGAGACCTCGGCGAGATGGCGCTCCTTGTTGGAGAACGCGGTCTCGATGATCAGGAATTTGAGGTTGCGAATGCGGTTCACGACCCGCCATAGCGCGTCGTTCGGCCCGGTATCGCCGGTGAACACCAGGCTCGCGCTTCCGCTGTCGAGGTGGTAGCCGACCGCCGGCACGGTGTGGCGCGCGGGAATCGGCGTGATGTCGCGTCCCGACAAGGCAATCGTTTTTCCGACTTCGATCTCCTCGTAGCGCAGAAATGGCGCCTCGGGGGACGGGATCTCGCTGAAATCGGGCCAGATCGCCCAGTTGAAAAGATGGTTGCGCATGATCTCGATCGTGGCGCGCTGGGCATAAACCGTGAGCGGTTTGGTCCGCATGCCGCCCACCGTGTCGACGAGGAACGGAATCGAGGCGACGTGGTCGAGGTGCGAGTGCGTGATGAAGATGTAGTCGATCAGCGAGAGCTCGGCGAGCGACAGGTCGCCGACGCCGGTGCCGGCGTCGATCAGAACGTCGCTGTCGAGAAGAAAGGAGGTGGTGCGCAAATGCCGCCCGCCGATCCCTCCCGAGCAGCCAAGGACTCGCAGTCGCACGGCGCCGCTCCTATTTCTCGTCGAACGCCGTCACGCCGTCCCAGTCGGGCGGCGGCGGTTGGCGGCGCCTTTCGGCTACTTTTTCCGCATACACCTGGTAGAGCTCGCAGGCGGGATTCATGCGCTGCAGATTGAGCAGGCACACTTCGACCTGATCCCATTGCTGCGCGCGGTAATGCCGCAGCGCCCGGTTCCACAGCCTCAGCTCGTCGTGCGCGTCCTGGTCCACTTCGGACTCGAGCCCGATCGGCTCGTAAATGGTCACCGCCTCGTGCTTGCCCGTCACCTTGATGCGGTCGACCTCGCGGAACACCACGTCCGCGACGGCGTTGCGCGTGGCTTCGCCGACCAGGATGCCGACGCCGTAGCCCTTGGTGCGGCCCTCGAGGCGGGAGGCGACGTTGACCGCGTCGCCCATCGCCGTGTACGCACGCCGCACCTGCGACCCCATGTCCCCGACCCGCACGGTGCCGGAATTCACGCCGACGCCGATCTTGAGCGTCGGCCAGCCGCGCGCGGCGAACTTGGCGTTCAGCCTCTCGCGCTCGCGCTGCATCTCGATGGCGGCGAGCACGCCGTTGCGCGCGTGCTGCGCGTCGTCCACCGGCGCGCCCCAGAACGCCATGATCGCGTCGCCGATGTACTTGTCGAGCGTGCCGCGGTACTGGCTGCGGATGATGGTGCTCATGTCCGTGAGGTATTCGTTGATGTACTCGCGCAGCTCGTCGGGCTTGAGCGCCTCGGATATGCCGGTGAAGCCGCGCACGTCGGAGAACAGGATCGTCAGATCGGCGCTGCGCGGCTCCATGTTGTATTTGCGCGGATCCGCGGCCATCCTGTCCACCAGCTCGGGCGGCACGTACTGGCCGAACAGGTCGGTGAACTGGCGCTTGGAGCGCGATTCGACGAAATAGCCGTACGCCATGTTCATCGTGTACAGCGCCGCCGCCATGAGGATCGAGGCGGCGAGCGGCAATACCAGCCCGCCCTGCTGCCAGACCGCGAGGTCCACTGCCACGATCAGGATGAAGCCGACGCCCGCGGCCACGGTCGCCCACAGGGCCGAGAGCATCGGGATCAGCACCGCGAGCACGGCGCCGCCGATGACGAGCAGCACCACCTCGGCGCCGAGCATGTACGGCGGCTTCTGCTTCAGATCGCGGTCGAGCATCCCGGCGATCAGATTGGCATGGATCTCCACGCCGGGGAATACGCTGTCCACCGGCGTCGAGCGCAGGTCCTGCAGGCCCGGCGCGGTGGTGCCGATCAGCGCGATCTTGCCCTTCAGGGCATCGGGCAGGATGCGGTCCTTGATGACGTCGGTGAGCGAGAGATAGGGGAAGCTGAACTTGTGCCCCCGATACGGAATCAGGGCACTCGCAGTCTCGTCGACCGGAATCGTCAGCGGGCCGACCTTGAGCCATTCCAGCCCGCCGTAGCTCCTCGACACGTAGCGCTCCGGCGCGAAGCCGGGCTCGACTTCCGGAAACTTGCCTGTCTTCAGCGCCAGGTAAGTACGAACCATCGCCAGGGACAGGGGTTCGTAATAGGCGCCCTCGAACTCCAGCAGCATCGGAACGCGCCGCGACACGCCGTCGTCGTCGACTCGCGGGTTGAAATGACCGGCGGCGGCGGCGTGCTTCTGATAGATCGGCAGGTTCCCGGTGTAGCCCTTCCACTGCAGGAAGCCGATGTTGCGGCCGGCGAACGTTCCCTTCGGAATCACCGGATCAGGGATGGCGTTGGCCCTGACGGCATTGTCCTCGGCGTTGAAGTAATAGCCGAGGACCACCGGCCGGCTCCTGATCGACGCCGCGAACAAGCCGTCGTTGTCGAGCTTTTCCCGCAGGTCGCGGTAGATCTGCTGAAACGCCGGCACCTCCTTCAGGTCCTTTTGCGCCAGTGAGTCGAGCACGTCGATTCCGGAGCTCGTGTCGCGCTCCGCCCAGATGACGTCGAAGCCGAGGACCCCGACGCCGTACTTGTCGAACAGCTTGTCGACCAGCTCGGCCATCAGCCTGCGGCTCCACGGCCAGCGGCCGATCTCGCCGAGGCTCTTCTCGTCGATGTCGAGGATGACGATGCGGGGGTCGATCCCGCGCGGCATGGTGACGCGCAGCCGCGTGTCGTAGATGATGTTGTCGAGCTGGGTGATGAATCCGACCTGGTACAGTCCGGCGGCGTACCCGATGAAGAACAGCGTGATCGCGAGGCCTAGGGCGATCCTTACGATATGCTGTTTCAGATGGCCTGCCGTTCGGGGTCAAGCCTTCAAGAAGAATTCCATTTTCACTCCGGCGAGCTCGATCACGTCGTGATCCTTGAGCGCGTGCGGCGCGGCGCCGATCTGCTGGCCATTGACGGCGGGCCGGCCGGCGCCTTCCACATGCGTGATGAAGTAGCCCTGCGGCCGGCGGGTGAGCACCGCGACCCCGACTCCCGGCTTGCCGAGCGTGGTGAGCGGCTTGGAGAGCTCGAGCTCCTTGCCGGCGTTGGCGCCCGACAGCAGCTGGATGGCGCCGAGCGGCTGTGCCGGCCGGGCGGCCGGCGGGGGCGCGGGCTTCGGATCCTTGTCTGCGATCCCCGCGGCGGTGGCGCTGGCGACGGCCTGCTGCGAGGCGCTGGCGCGCGCAGCGCCCGCCGCCTGCTGGGGGGCGCTGCTGGCGGTCATTGCCCTGGCCTGCTCGGCCGCCGCCTTCATCGCTGCGGGCCGCAGCACCATGGTCTTCTCGAAATCCGCCTTCTCCGCGCCGACCGCGGCTGCGGGTTCGCCGACGAACTTCAGCTTGTACTTGCCGAGCTCGACCACGTCGTTGTTCTGCAGGAAGTGCTTCTTGATCGGGTTGCCGTTGACGACCGTGCCGTTGGTGCTGCCGAGGTCCTCGAGAAACGAGTCGTTCAGGATGGTGACGATCACCGCGTGCTCGCCGCTCACCGCAAGGTTGTCGATCTGGATGTCGTTATGGGGCTTGCGGCCGATGGTGGTGCGCTCCTTCGTCAAGGGGATCTCCTTGAGCACCAGTCCATCCATGCTGAGTATCAGTTTCGCCATAGCTGACCCCTTGGGGAGGTTATTTTAACCACGCGAATACCTTCGCCATCACGCCTCGCGCGGCCGGGTACTCCCGAAGGACGCGAACGAGTATAACTGAAACGTTGTCGCGCCCCCCATTGTCATTGGCCATCTGAACCAGCTGCTGCGCGCAGAGCTTCAGGTTGCCTCCCAGGGCCTGCAGCGCCATGCCGATGTCGTCATCGTCGACCATGTCGCACAGACCGTCCGAGCAAAGCAGATAGATGTCGCCCGGCTTGGTCCGGTACTCGTGCATTTCCGGCTCGACGCTCGGGTCGATGCCGAGAGCCCGGGTGACGAGGTTCTTGTGCTGCGCGTTCTTCGCCTGCTCCAGCGTGATCAGGCCCGAATCGATCTGCTCCTGCAGCAGGGAGTGGTCGCGCGTCACCTGCTTGAACTTGCCGTCGCGCAGGACGTAAAGACGCGAATCGCCGAGGTGCGCCACCAGCACGCGGTTGTCGTAGAACAGGCAGACCACCAGCGTGGTGCCCATGCCGGCGTACTGCGGCTGGCTTTGCGCGGCCTGGTAGATGGAGCTGTTCGCCTTCAGCACCTGGTCGCGCAGCAGCCGGGCGGCGATCTCCTGGCTGGTGCGCGGGTCGACGTCATAGGGGCGCGCGCTGGCGAGCACCTGCTGCATCTCGGTGACGATGACGGTGGTCGCCATGCCGCTCGCGACTTCGCCGGCGTTGTAGCCTCCCATGCCGTCGGCGAGCACCACCAGCCCGTTCGCCGCGTCCGCCGCCACCGAGTCCTCGTTGTGCGAGCGCACCATGCCCGGATCGGTGCAGCTTGCGATTTCCAGCGTCTGTGTGAGATCCATGCGCGCGCTCAGAGCCGGATGTCGACCTCGATGGTCGCCGTCGCGGACAGCGCCGCGCGCAGCGCGGCGCCGAACTCCTCGCCGGTCTGGAAGCGCTCGTCCGGGTTTTTCGCCAGCGCGCGCTCGACGAACGCCACCAGCGACGGCGCGAGCGCCGGGTTGACGGCGAGGATGTCGGTCGGCGGCTCGCTGGCGATCTTGAACATGAGCTGCGCCATCGACTCGCCCTCGAACGGCAGCCTGCCGCAGAGCAGCTGGTACAGGGTCACGCCGAGCGAGAACAGGTCCGAGCGCCCCTCGATCCGCTTCCCGGCGAGCTGCTCGGGCGACATGTAAGACGGCGTGCCGAGCACCATGCCGGTCTTGGTCCTCGAGCTGTCGGTGAGCCGCGCGATGCCAAAATCGGTGACCTTCAGCGTGTCGCTCTCCCGGTGGTACATCATGTTGGCGGGCTTGATGTCCCGGTGCACCACGCCTTGCCGGTGCGCGTAGCCCAGGGCATCGGCGACCCGCGCGGTGATCGACACCGCCTGGTCGACCGGCAGCAGGTTGCCGGCCTTGGTGTAAGGCGCCAGGTCGCCGCCCTTCAGCAGCTCCATGGCGATGTAGCAGAAATCGTGCTCCTCGCCGGTGTCGTAGATGGTGACGATGTTGGGGTGCGACAGGCGCCCGGCGGTCTCAGCCTCGCGGAAGAAGCGCTGCTTCACGTCGGCCAGCTCGTCGGCCTCGAACTCCTGCGACAGGGCCATGGTCTTGATCGCCACCTCGCGCCCGATCTTGGGATCCTTGCCGAGATAGACCACTCCCATCGCGCCTTTGCCGAGCTCCTTCTGCACCTCGAAGCGGCCGAACTTGGGTTTTTCGCCGATGCCCAGTTGCAGAGAGCCGCCCGGATGCGAGGCGCCGCCGCTCAGGATCACCGTCTCGGAGAGCTGCTTCGCGCGCGACAGCCTGAATTCGAGATCGCGGAACTTCGGATTGAACTCGTGCATATAGCGGAACACGCCCTCCGCCTTGTTGAACTGGCGCTTGCGCTCGAAGTCGAGCGCCAGGTTGTAGAGGTTGTCGAGCAGCGCCTCGGAGAGCGGCACCTGGCGGAACTTGTCCCAGGCGAGGTCGAGCTGGCCCTGGCCCTGGTAGGCGAGCCCGAGCATGCGGCTCGACTCGGCCGAGGTCTCGTCGGACTTGAGCTTGGCGCGCTCGGTGACGATGAAGCGCTTCGAGACCAGCGCCGCATGGCCGATCAGCAGCAGCGTTGCGGGCAGCATGAGCTGCATCCAGATGCCTGCGGACCTCATCAGCGCGAAGTGCAGCACCAGCAGCCCGGCAAACACGCCGCCCGAGAGCGCGAGGGCCGGGCCGGCACTGAGCCGCGGCAGCAGCACGATGAGGTAGGCGGCGACGAGCGCGATGATGAGCAGCTCCGCCGCGGACGCCCAGGGGGGCACGACGAAGAAATGCTCCTGCAGGATCGACGATACCGCGTGCGCCAGGGCGACGGCGGGCGGGGTCGCCGGGGAGACCGGCGTCACCTGGAAGGTACCGATGCCGGCGGCGGTGGCGCCGATCAGCACGATCTTGTCGGTGTACTTGGTCGGGGGAATCCTGCCGCTGTAGACGTCGTAGAACGAGTCGACGGGGAACGCGGGCTGCTCGCCGCGGTCGCCATAGAAATAGGTGTACATCTTGAGCTGGGGATCGGTGCCGATGCGCAGCCGACCGAGGCTGACGCTGTCGGGCTGGATCTTGATGTCACCCGGCAGCGTCAGCCTCGGTCGGCTGCGCATCGGCACCGATC
>WNFQ01017579.1_pt1 | contig 10117 bp, 6 predicted proteins | sample 5400171 | NCBI WGS metagenome assembly WNFQ01 (sample SAMN13153356, study PRJNA577476) | soil metagenome | isolation source: 20 cm soil under Madrone tree | place: USA:California | collected 2016-06-14 | reverse complement strand
GCACTCGGCGGCTTTTCTGTTTTCCGCGGGGATGGTCGTGTTTCTTATCAACATTAACCACCTCGCAGCCTACCTTTCTCTGATCATGGTTGTGACCGGAGACCTGATATACATTATCCTCACCATCATGCCGTTATTTTATCCAAACTGGCCGTACCAGACCCCCCTGACATTACTCTGTTGGATCGTCATGGAAGCGACACCTTTACTTGTGCTTTGGCTCCGCCGGCAGACTGTGGCCGTACGGACTGCCATTCGTGAGCGCCGGACCAAGATCAGGCAGGGTTTCTACCAAGCGCTCGAATTGAAGGCTATTGAACTCACCTCGCAGGCCGACGCTGACATCAGCGCGCTTCGGTGGACGTTGAACGCCCTCTATGAAGACCACAAGCTCGAGGAGTTCCTTGATGGGCTCCCGGGACTTTTCCGTGCTCCCTTGCGTCATTATTCACTCAAATTCAGGACGGAATTGGAACAATTGGTCAAACCAGTCGCTGACAAACTGTTTGTGACGTGCACAACCGGTCTCCTCTCAGCAGAAGACCGAATACGACGTCTGAGTGCCTGTCTCGGGGCCATCTGGTGCCTTCCTGGTACCATAGATCACCATTTTTGGGCGATTCTGGACCAGTGGGACAAGAAGATCAACGACCCTTGGGGACCTTTGTCAACGGAGACATGGGCAGCGGCATCGAACATGACGACAGATTTGGACCATTCCATTGCATTCCGTGCTCATTGCATTCAGGCGCTGATGGCCATCATGCGGATCAAAGGCAGGTGGCAATGTGCCTCAGCTGACTCGGAGGCTGCCTTGCTTCTCCAACGCCAACTTGGTGACTCCGTCGACATCGATAGGTTGCGGCATTCAAGCCATGGAGACCAACTGCAACTTGCCGTAGCGGCCAACTTGTTGACCAACTCGCTCCCTCTCCTGTACAAGCGGGACAAGGTCGAGACTGGCACGGACGCAATGCTCAAGATGGAGCTCAAAGCGATTTTGGATACGATTTGTGACGAGCTGGATGCGTCTGACGTCCCTCAGGAGCTGCTGGCTCTGTTCGCTGATGGTAGCGAAGTTATGAAGGTCTTTGGTATTCAGGATGCGGCAGCATGGTCAAAGATATTTACTCGCATTCATACTGACTTATACACGATGTCCATGAACCTCGGACATTTACTCTCGCTTCCGTGACATTGGCAGGAATTGAGTAGCGGTATGGCTGATTTCTCGCAGCAATGATTACATGACGAAGTAGCGGATACACCTAATTAGGGTGTGGGAGATACGTGCCGGTTTGGGCATCAGTTCCCAAACCTAACTTCCCAAACCTAACATTGGGGTTAGTAGCACGGGAAGACCTTATTAAAACCGTAAGGCACCTCGGAGGCTCCCTCACGACAGGTTATTCAACCGTGAGGCCGCGGTGAGGTTTTAATAGAAGAACGCGCCCCTTCCTTGCCCTCGAAGAACACATCCTGAGTCCCACACTATCCCGATAATGTTCAGGCGGGTGTTAGGAGGTCCGAGTTCTTACCACCTATAGCAATATCCAAAACTATGGGCCCTACACATGCCACCAATATACCGCCAGTTTTCCCTGCAATAAACCTCCCTTTGTTCATGGAACATCCACCTCTGCCCCTTCATGCATCATGTTGCAAATATCGAGCTCGCGCGGCTCATTGTTTAGGCTGATTTTTCAGTACTGTACTCTAGTTTAGTATGATACTAATATTTTCTTCCAGTCACCCTTGAAGGGTGACTACATTTAGTTTGCTGGTATAAGTACTTGTGTTTACTTCCGGGCCCCCGCGCGCGTTTGCCCACCGACAATCCACTCGTTTCCTGCACGCGCGCCGCCGTTTTTCCAACACTTCACGCGCCTCGGGTCCAACCCCACAAGTTGTAACGACTACCACAGGCGCTCTCAAATTCTCAACTTACCTACCTGAGAACAACTGCAACGCCTGACTAGACAACATCAATCGCCCACCACACTCCACTGAACATCACCTAAGGTAGCCGAGTACTTATTGCCCTATTTTCCCTAAGAACAAAGGACACCACTGACAATAAATAAAATGCCAACACAGATTCACCCCTGCTCGCACCTCACTCCTCAGCATAATCTGGGTCCTGAGATATGAAAGGGCCATCAAGGACCAGCACCACCCCAGCAACACAGTTACCTCGTGATGGCGGTGCTCCATCAAAATGCTGCAAGTGCAAGGCTCACGAAGGACAAATTCCCAGCCATGCAAATCAAAAGAGAAGAGCCTACAGTTTGTGCGGTTCAGCTTAAGGATTCACAATTACTCTACGATCACTCGTGGCTAGCGTGACTACAGTGGTATCACTCAGCCTCCGACAGCCGTCTCCGAGTCGTTGCCAGAGCTCTGCACGCTCTGCGCTCAGGTCCTTTCGGTCAGTGGTGGCCTTCGTTGTGAGTCTGAGCCGAAGAGGGATTCCATCCAGCGAACCCGTGCCCTGCAGTCCAGCGACAACGCCCAACCAATCTCAGGTCATCATGAAATTCTGATGGCACTCCTAACATCCCAAACTCCGAGAACCACACGAGGCCGTCTTGTTTGTGCTTCTGATGGCGCCCCTATCATCCCAAACTTCGGGGACCACACGAAGCCGTCTCGTTTGTGCTTTTAATATAGCAGTTGTGGGTCGACTCACCCTCTTTCTCCCTCCCCAATCAACCCGCCGTTACACAAGCAAGACATCCACACCACCTCCGCTCGTCTCGTTTTTGTGAGAATATGGACTCACATCAAGGTCAAGCTGATCCTGAACTCGGTCTTTCACAGCCTTCACTGCATAGTCCGTAATTCTTTTCTTAGTGTAAATAAGAGCCTATTCTCATGGTCTGTCGTTCGTGTGGACAGTACATTCCCTTTCGGACATGGCGAGGTTTGGTGGTTCGACAACCGTTGATGGTGCCGGCTCTAGAAAGTTCATGTATGTTAACGACCCCGTCATCGACGAGAAGGTCTCTCAAGGTACTTTGAATTCGCCTTTTTTGAAATGTGAAGTCCCGTCTGCTCACTTCAGGTTCAAAGAGGATGGTTTTATCACTCAAACACCGTACCGCGATCCATCATCTAAAATCTGGAGACTGTATCTTTCCCACGCAGAAAAGGTTGACAAGCACCAGTCCGAAGGTTGGACGACCAACGTGGATGGAGTGTTGGTGTTTGTACGTCATGTTTTATAAAGAGGTTATCCTGTTCTCACCTCGAGGACCTGATCAGAGCGGTCTTTTCTCTGCGGTGGTAGCTGGCTTCCTTATTTTCAGCATTCCGCTGTTACAGCCCAGTCCAATTGATACCACCAACGAACTGCTCACCAAAATCTCCCAGCAACTATCAGCAAATGGGACAGGGTCAGCACAGCCATTGTCTCCTGCTGACAAGTCTTCATTCCAACCCCCTTTTTCTGCGGTGTGGGTGAACACCTTGTGGTCCATTAGTCTTTATCTGAATTTGGCCTCTGCGCTGTGTGCGACCCTCATGCAACAATGGACCCGACGATATATGCAGATGGCGGATAGACCATACGACCCCCCGAAGGTCGCCCGGATCCGTGCATTCTTTGCAGATGGCGCCGTGCAATTTTGGCTTGCTGCAGCGTTCGAAACACTTCCCTCACTCTTGCACTTGTCGGTTCTTCTGTTTTCCTTAGGAATGACCGTGTTTCTTATCAACATTAACCACATCGTCGCCTACGTTTCTTCGACATTCGTCGCGACCGGATACCTGGTGTACTTTATCTTCACCATCATGCCATTATTTTATCCAAACTGGCCGTACCGAACCCCCCTGACGTCGGTCTGTTGGTTCGTCATGGAAGCAACACCTTTACTTGTGCTTTCGCTCTGTCGGCGGACTGGGGCTGTACAGACTGCCATTCGTAAGCGCCGGACCAAGATCAGGGAGGGTTTGCAACGAGCGCTCGAATCGAAAGCTCTTGAACTCACCTCGCAGGCCGACGCTGACATCAACACCCTTCGGTGGATGTTGAACACCCTCTATGACGACCACGAGCTGGAAGGGTTCCTTGATGGGCTCCCGGGACTTTTCCGTGCTCCCGCGCGTCATTATTCACTCGAATTCAGGACTGAATTGGAGCAATTGGTCAAACCAGTCGTTGACAAACTGTTTGTGACGTGCACAACCGGTCTCTTCCCAGCAGAGGACCGAATACGACGTCTGAGTGCCTGTCTCGGAGCCATCTGGTGCTTTCCTGGTACCATCGATCATCATTTTCGGGCGATTTTGGGCCAGTGGGACAAGAAGATCAACGACCCTTGGGGACCTTTGTCAACGGAGACATGGGCAGCGGCATCGGACATGACGACAGATTTGGACCATTTCATTGCATTCCATGCTCATTGCATTCAGGCGCTGATGGCCATCATGTGGATCAAAGGCAGGTGGCAAGACTCGGAGGCTACCTCACTTCTCCAACGCCAACTTGGTGTCTCCGTCGACATCGATAGGTGGCGGCATTCAAGCCGCGGAGACCAACTGCAACTTGCCGTAGCGGCCAACTTGTTGACCAACTCGCTCCCTCTCCTGCACAAGCTGGACGAGGTCGAGACTGGCACGGACGCGACGCTCAAAATGAGGCTCAAAGCGATTTTGGATACGATTTGTGGCGAGCTGGATGCGTCTGAGGTACCTCACGGGCTGCGGGCTCTGTTCGCCGATGGTGCCGAAGTTATGAAGGTCTTTGGTATTCAGGATGCGGCAGCGTGGTCAAAGATATTTACTCACATCCATACTGACTAATACCCCATGTCCATGAACCTCGGACATCCACTCTCGCTTCCGTGACATTTGCAGGAAATTGAGTTACGGTATGGCTGATTTCTTCATAAGGATCCGGACAAGTGCATATTTCTTGTACGCGAGTACTGTATTTAAGTATATGATCCCAGTGTATGTATTTTTGTATGAGTTGAGCTGGAGAGTTGGCCTGTGCCTAGGATGCCAACCTCGTTCAGTAATGCCACAGTCGCTGTATGATAGGGTTTCAGTGGTTATCAAGATTATGGAACAAGCCATAGCGTTGGGTTAGTCTGTGTGTGGCCATAAATATTCCGGTTCGCAATTATCCCGAAGAGAGTACGATGAGGGCAAGCACTACAGCATGAAGAATAAAATACTTGTACCGGCAGCCAGTCCATTTTGAAACTTCACTGGCACCCACTCAACTACCGTGACGGAACCCAGAAATGGGCTCGATATCAATCTGTCCGGTCCGGTTGAAGCGCATACCATGCGTTTTTCCGGGCCGGAAAACAGGCCAGCTCTGAGTCGTCGCTCATATATTGGATGAGTCTGCCACACAGAAGTCAGTATAACTCTCTTCAAATCACAGCCAGTCACATTCTACAAAGCGAAAGCGAAGTGAAGTCCTCAAGGTCGGATAAGGACTGATCCTCATTAAAAACAACAGGCGCCCATCCCATCCGCCATATTACGGATCAGGTGTGACCGCCGCTACCGTGGACAACCTGTTGCTACCAATCTTGGAAAAATGTAGTAAATAATCTTGGCGCCTTGGGACGAGTAGGGTATGTAGCGGGTGTGGCAAAGCCTGTGAGTCCAGTCGGAGAGGTGAGCTGCGAGGGCGGGTAAGCGCTCGTTGCAGCGATCTGCATGCTGGTGGTCATCAGGCCCGCTGTGTGGTCGCTGCTGCGGGATGGAGGTGATTTTCTGATGCCTTGGTGTTGGTAAATGGACGAGGGTAACACAGAGAATCTAACGACTGTATGTTCATTTCAAGGGAGCGGTGGGAAGGGTGTAATTACAGTATGAACGCTCAGTATGTACGACAAGCCGCCGATGGTGCGACGGTGGTAGAATGAAACGAACGATGAGGAACGCCACCTCGCTCCCAGCCGGCGACCAAGACCCCTGTCCAAACTCCGACGCTACACGTCTGCACTTGGACTATCCATTTGGACATGAAATGTCAGGTCGTCGCATCAGCAATTGTGAGAACAACAAAGACACCTTCCCTTACAGTGACAACACTAGTGTATTGCTTTCAATAATCGAGTCAGAATTCCTGTACTTCAAGGCACGGGGATCTACACATACCTGGAAAAGGTGCGATTAAGATCCAAACGTCTCCCTTGCGACACCATTGAAATAAAGTCAACTATGTTTGTCCTAGGCCGTCGCATCTGTATCGTGCTCGAACACAAATGCAAGTTCCATGTCCTCATCATCCAGCACCAGCTGCCGTGGAGTTGTCCCCTGCTCATCCAGGCTAGTCGCATCTGCGCCGCGTTCGACGAGGAGGCGTGTGACTGCCGCGTGTCCTGTTTGCAATGCCAGACAAAAAGGCGTCGCTCCGTACTTATTTTTGGCGGTCACATCTGCTCCCTGCTCTAAAAGGAGTTCAGCGACTTGAACATGTCCCCAGCGCGACGCCAGGTGCAATGGGGTCCAACCATGCTTGTTTTGCGCTGTCGCATCTGCGCCATGCTCGAAAAGCAAGCAGGCGACTCCCACATGTCCCCAGCGTGATGCCAGGTGTAATAAAGTTGACCCATCCTTGCTCTTGGTTGTCACATCCATGTCGCGGTGAAGGAGGCGAATAACTTCTGCATGTCCCCAACGCACGGCCAGATGCAATGGGGTGAACCCGTCCTTGGTCTGAGCTGTTGCATCCGCGCCGTGCTCGAGAAGTAACTGAGCAACTTCCAGGCTTGACACCCAATGCAATGGGGTTAACCTGTCTTTGGTCTGAGCTGTTGCATCTGCGCCGTTCTCGAGAAGTAACTGAGCAACTTCCAGGCTTGACATCCGATGCAATGGGGTTAACCCGTCCTTGGCCCGAGCTGTTGCATCCGCGCCGTGCTTGAGAAGTAACTGAGCAACTCCCAAGCTTGACACCCAATGCAATGGGGTTGACCCGGCCTTGGTCTGAGCTGTTGCATCTGCGCCGTGCTCGAGAAGCAACTGAATAACTCCCAGGCTCTCAAAATATGAACTCGATGCCTGATGCAACGGGGTTGACCCGTCCTTGGTCTGAGCTGCAGCATCCGCACCATGCTCGAGAAGTAACCGAGCGACTTTCTGGGATCCTCTTTGCGATGCTAGATGCAATGGGGTTGACCCGTCCTTGGTCTGAGCTGTTGCATCTGCGCCGCGCTCCAGAAGTAACTGAGCAATCTCCAGGCCCATATAATATGAATTCGACGCCAGATGCAATGGGGTTGACCCGTCCTTGGTCTGGGCTGTTGCATCCGCGCCGTGCTCGAGAAGTAAGTGGGCGAGTTCCTCGCGACCCCGTTCCGATGCAAGGTGTAACGGTGTCCGCCCGTCTTCGGTCTGGCACGTTATATCCGCACCGTGCTCTAGAAGAAAGCGGGCGATATCCCCATACCCTTCTTTCGACGCCAAATGTAACGGAGCTAACGCCTCTCGGAAGCACCGGGAGTTCAGGTCTTGTGGGTGCTGAATGACCAATAACTTCACAATTGTGTGTAAGCCGCAAATAACAGCATAATGCAAGGAGGATCCCCCAGGTTGCAACAGCCATTTTCCTCGGGAGATCCGGTAGTTGAAGAAGGATAATTCTGGGTCGTATATCGAGACCCAAACAGCTAGATGTGGCTTGCTCTGATCAAACAGCCGTTTCATCCCATCTTCCACATTTACCGGTACACCCTCGAACCGCGCATGGACGAACCAGTGCTCTGCAGCGTATTTAGCAAGAGGATATTCCCCTAGGCTGTCTCGGGTGACCACATTTTTATCCAGGTGTAGAAGAAGGCCGAGGCAGGCCTGTGCGACGAGTGTATGAGCAGCTGTCGTGGAAATATGGTAACGGCAGCAAATAATGTCATTTGTTTCGGCGAGTCGGGCAGACGTCAAGAACTCCTTGACCGAGTAGTGTGAAAATTGTATAACTCGGGAACCCCTATCATCGTCGTCGCTGTAGTCATCGTAGTCGTCGTCTTCGTCGTCATCGCCGTCGACAATGGCAAGTAAGCTGGACGTTGTAGATAACACCGTATCAATTGGATCTTCAAAGCGCCAATCCTCATGGAACTTCGGAATTGGTCCTGCCTTGAAGTCAAATGAAAGTATCTCGGCTAGTTCTTCGACACGGAGAGGGCGAACAGCCACTGCGACACATTGAAGGAGACGATGGGCGAATACCCACTTTTCCTTATGGATATCTCGCAAGGCGCGGTCGTATGTCCCATCAAGTGTCTCCGGTAGTTCGTCCAGAGCGTGCCGAATGCGTCCCGGAAGGCAGCGTCGAAGGTAGTCGATCTGACAATAAACCCATCTGAACCTACGTGGAAAATGAGCAATAGTTCTGCATGTCTATCGCGCTAATGCTTACATTCCATCAGATTTTCTTATGAGCACGTCAATGACTAATTCCCTGTCGGCCGCTTTCCATCTTCGCATATTTGGGTCCGTGTTTACGACAGCTCTGATATAATTGCCGATATCCTCCATTTGTCCGGTCTCATCATGTAGCGAAATGGAACGGAATGTCAAGGGCTCCAGTATATTCTTGATGTCGATTTCGGGTCTGCTGGTGACGCATATGCGCAGATTCGGAAGTCGTAGGTCGACGAGGTCCTTCAAGAACGTTAGGACTTCTTCGCGGGGAGACGGCGTAGCCGATACAGCTGGACATTCGTCTAGGCCATCAACAATCAGGTAAACCGGCGCTTGACCTGAAAAACCTAGTATATCCTTCAAACACTGCACAAGTTCATCATCGCCGGGATGTCGTGAACCGTTCGCGTGGTCTGAGTAGAATTTGGAAAGGATGTGACAGTAGGAATCGGATTGGTGGGAAAGTTGGACGAGAATAGATGCGACCAGTCCGCGCAAATTTCTCTTTACATCCTCCCTAAAATCACAGTAGAAAAATGCCAGTGACGCGAGCCCAGATTTCTCCATCGTAATAATGTTCTCGATGATCGCGGAACTGGTCAAATAATTGGTTCTGAAGACCAAAATAACGAAGAATTGACCGTACCAAATGACGCTTTTCCCTGCGCCCGCTATCAAGAGGATAAATTATCAGTCATTGCGAAGGAGTCCGGATTGGGAACTCACGTTTTCCATGAATCCATAGTAGTGAATTTGGTCCGGACAACTTCCATTCCGAGAGGGTGCTGCCTCTGACAAACCACGCTGTTGTTCCCTCGTGCCGCGATTTGCGGGAAATATGATAATTCTTCCATGGGTCAGGCGGAGAGAGCCAATTTTGAATATCTTGCTGTAATTTGTCACCTGCCACGGCCAGACAACCTCAGTGATTCCCGTCAGCAATGACACCCCATGAATTATCTCACGTTTTGCCTTGTTCATTTCACTTGCCAATTCATGTAGGATTTCTAACACCGAGTTAAATTCAAAACTAGCTTATCGTTATTAATAAAACGTACCAAGGGCATTCCGGATTCTGTCAGCCGATGCCTCGCGATCTAAAGGAAAAGAAACTCAACGACCAGCGATTGACAAGCAACATGTATTTTCTTACCGTCGATGACTATTCTCATATTCTGGGAAAGACGGTAAACGACCTCAAGCGTCTGCGCCGCCGTCGTTCGGGCCTCGTCTTGGGTCAGTCGGTCCAGCCTCTGAAGAACCGCCTCGACCCCACTCTCTCCGAAGAGCTTCTTTACGAATTTCTCTGCATTGCATTGAGTAAGATAAGACGTCAGTAAAGACGGACTCACTTGGTCGCCCTTGCCTGATCTGTTTTGTTGCGAGCGCGAGGGTAGAGAGCATCTCCATCAATACCTTCACGACTATCTCAGTCATAGCTTCCGTAGGAGGGACCTTGGTGTAGATATCGAGGCGCTTCAAGAAGTGTTCTATGGATTCGAGCAATTCGACGACGGCATCCAAGTCTGAGCTGACGCCCTTGAACGCCTGAGACACTTGGATGTTAGGAGAGTATGCACATGGAAACGAAACGGGGCACATACAATGAGTAGTATACCGAGGCCAGTATGTATTGCATCCACAGGTGGAAATGACTATCGAATAAATGTCAGAGACGTAGAATACCCAATCGGCTGCCTGGGATATACCATGCCGAAATGTTGACCGA
>WNFQ01004517.1_pt1 | contig 10120 bp, 8 predicted proteins | sample 5400171 | NCBI WGS metagenome assembly WNFQ01 (sample SAMN13153356, study PRJNA577476) | soil metagenome | isolation source: 20 cm soil under Madrone tree | place: USA:California | collected 2016-06-14 | reverse complement strand
GTGCCGGAGCTTTACCAGAGAATGAAGAAGCGCGCGGAGGAGTTGGCGCAGCAGCCGGGCACGTTTTACACAGACCAGTTCCATAACGCGGACGCGATTCGTGCGTACATGGGAATCGGCACGGAGCTGGTCGAACAGGCGGGCACCGGCCTGGCGGCGTTTTGCGGCGGAGTGGGCACGGCCGGCATGATCTCTGGAGTGTCGCGCGCGCTGAAGGAAGCGGGATGCAAGGCGCGCGTTGTGGCGCTTGAGCCGGCAACGTCGGCGGTGCTCACCACCGGGAAAGGAGGGCCGCACCGCGTCGAGGGGATCGCGGCGGGATTCCGTCCGCCGCACCTGAAGGACGGGGTCTTTGACGAAGTGCGGACAGTTGAGGAACCCGCGGCGCGCGAGATGGCGCGACGGCTTGCGAAGGAGGAAGGAATATTCGCGGGCACGTCGTCCGGCCTCAACGTCACGGCTGCGCTGCAACTGGCGCAGGAGCTCGGGCGCGGGAGTATCGTTGCGACAGTGGCGGTGGATACGGGTTTTAAATACCTCGCGGGAGATCTATATCAAACGTAGGCGCATATCCTGGAAAGGTTCTTCGTGGCCAGAGGAAGAAGGCCTCAGGCCTGAAGGCCTGAGCTACAGCAGTGTTACTCGGCCCCGAGGGGGAGGAAGTATTGGGTGCCCTTGACGGGCTCCTGGAGGCGCTTGAGGAGGAGCTGGAGGTCGTCGCTGCGCTCGACGAAGTCGATGTCTGAAGTGTTGATCACCAGAAGGTCGGAGGCGGCGTAGCGGAAGAAGAAATGTTCGTAGGCGCGGGCGACTTCCTCGATGTATTCCGGGGCGATGTGGGATTCGTCGCGGGAAGCTTTTTTGGCGATGCGGGCGCGCAGGACTTCCGGCTTGGCCTGGAGATAGATGACCAGGTCGGGAGCGGGAAGGTCGGCCGTGAGGGATTCGTAGTAGCGCTCGTAGAGCTTGAGTTCGGCGTCATCGAGATTGAGGTTCGCGAAAATGCGGTCCTTCTCCATGAGGAAGTCAGAGAGGACCGGGCCGGGAGCTTCGACGGCAAGGGCTTCGCGAAGGCGCTTCTGGCGCTCAATTAGAAAATACATCTGGGCGCGGAAAGCAGAGCCGGGCTTGGCTTTGTAAAAGTCGGTGAGAAAGGGATTGTCCTCGCAATCGTAAATGCGGCGGGCGTGGAGGCGCTCGGCCAGGATGCGGGCGAGCGTGGTTTTGCCGACGCGCAGAGGGCCCTCAATGACGATAAAGCGGGGAGGTTGGGGACCGCGCTGGGGGATGCGAGCGCGCTTGGCGGCGGAAGAGTCGTTGCCGGGCATCGTTTCGTGTAGTCCCGGGGTGGCCGGGATCAGAGGCGGATTATAACAGAGTCGCGGCGGAGTTTTGGCGCACTTTAAGGGGCCGGAGGGGCGATACGGAGGAGCCAAGAATGTAAAAACATTTTCACATTTGTGGACTAGTACTGCCGTTTGAAAAAGGGCAAACGGAGGGGCTAGCGAGCCGTACTAATCAGAATGAGACCAATAGGCCAGTGCTGCCTGCCCTTTTGACCAGTAAAGTGGCCGTATTGCGAGTGGGGACGGACTTGCAACACCCACAAGCAATACTGAGGTGGCCGATGGTCCTTGCAACGCTGCTCCTGATCTGTGCAATGCCGCACGCGGACGACACGGCGAAAGTGGTTAACGATTCGCCCGCAGTGGTTTCCGATACGGCGGCAAAAGAACCGATTCTGGTGGCCTCCCTGCCCTCCGCGCCAGCACCCAAAGTGAAAGCCGACCTGGAGCCGATCGCCCCGAACATTACTCCGAACCCGGCAGGACAGCCCTTTTTGGCGGTGAAGCCGGTGATCGTGCGGCCCCGCGAAACGCCCCGGCAGAGAAAGATCTGGTATGGGCTGGCGCTGGCAGGGCACAGCGGCGCGGCGTTTGACGCCTGGTCCACGCACCGTGCGGTGGCGGGTGGCTACGGGCAGGAATCGAACCCGTTCCTGCGCCCGTATGCAGGTTCCGAAGCGATTTATGCGGCGACGCAAGTGAGCCCGCTGGTGATGGACTTAATTGGCAAGCGCATGATGGTCAGCCGGCACGGCTGGGTGCGAAAGATTTGGTGGCTGCCGCAGGCGGCGGGCGCGAGCGTTTCGTTCATGTCAGGCGCGCACAACGTCGGCGTGGTGCACTAAGAGTTCCCCCAATCCCCCGAAACGTCCCGGTGACCCTCCTCACCGGGACGCTTTCTGATTTTAGGATGACGGTTAGAAATTGACTCGCAGGCCGAACTGAATCCAGCGCGAGCCGGTGTTGCGGTTCGCGGGGATCAGTTGAGTGTTCACGACTCCGAAATTCGCAAGGTTCGTGGTGTCCAAGACCGGGTCGAGGAACGTTGGCTGGTTGCAAACGTTGAAAAAGTCAAACGAATACTCGATCCCGAGATTCTCACGAATCTTGGTGACTTTTCCGAGACGCAGGTCAAGGTTTTTGAACCAGAAGCCTCGCAGCGGCCGAGCGCGGCCGGTTGAAGTGTCGGTGGCCAAGAGGATAGGACGGAACTGCTTCGACGCCGCCGAAGGATCAGTGAAGTAATTGAGGCCGGATCCTCCGGTTTTAGGATCACTATTAGTACCGACGCCGTTCGAACCAGAGACTCCTGAGTGCACGCCACCGTCGAGGGAGCTGGGATCGACGAGCGGTATTTCGCCGGTCGGGAAAGCAAAGATTGCGCCACCTCCAAAGACCTGATTGCTCTCCGTCACCAGGAGTGGAATTCCAACCACGCCTGCAGTGTACCAGCCACCGATGAACCCTGTTGATGGCCTCATGACTGCTGCCGAGGCGGTGTCCGCGGCCAAGGGGCAAGTCATAGTTGAAGGTTGCATTGAGGACGTGAGTACGGTCGAAGAATGACGACCCCTACTCGATGCTTAGATTGAAGCTGGTGGCGTAGTAGCTAGCCGAGTTTTGCACCGCCCCAACGGTGTCCAGGGACTTGGAGAAGGTGTAGTTCATATCGTAGAGCAAACCGTGCCAGGACCGATTGCGGAGTGTTACGATCAGCGAATGGTAGTTGGAGTAGTCCTTGTGCGAACGCATGAAAAGATCAAAGACTTGAAGATTGTTGAACCTCGGCAGTCCATTGATTAGGCGCGCTGAGAGAGGGGCGGCGCTCCACGCGTCACCCCTTCCCAGAGTTCCTATCTGGAAACTACGAGGAGGACGAAGGAGCCAGCCTTCATTTTGCCGCGGCGTTCGCCTGGAGCGGGCGGATCGAAATCCGCGGCCGGGAGAAAGATGTTGTGAGTCTTGAGGTCTAGGCCCATGGTTCGGGCGCTGCGCCTGGTCGGAACATTTTCGACGACGGTAAATTTGTCGGGCGAGTCTTCGTGGATGACGGTGAGATTGCCATCGCCGCAGGAGGCGAAGGCGTAACCCGTCGAGGGATCGAACCCGGCGGCATCCGGACCTTCGCAGATGGTGGGGGTGGCGACGACCTTGCCGGTATCTGCGTTCACGATGGCCATCACTTTTTCGTCGCAGACGGAAAAGAGGCGGCGATTCGCGACGTCCATAGCGAGCCCGGAAGGCGATTTGCACGGCGCGAGCGGCCAGTGGTGGAGCTCCTTGAGGCTCTGCGCGTCGAGATGATAGAGGTCGGAAGTATCTTCGTTGTTTACATAAATAGTTCCCTTGCCGTCAGCGGCGGCGAATTCGGGCTTGCCATTAAGGGGAATCGTGCCGGCAATGGAGCCATCGGCGGCGTTGATGGCGGTGGCGTTTTTGCCGCGGCCGTTGAAGGTGAAGACGCGCTTGGAGACGGGTTCGTAGAGGATGGCGTCGGGATTGCCGTCGGTCTTGGCCGTGCCGATGGGCTTCAACGTTTTGAGATCGAAAATGGTGACACTGTCGGCGCGGCCGTTGCTGGTGAAACCGCGGCCGAGGCTGGGAGCGATGGCGATTCCGTGAACGCCCTGCGTGTCCGGAATGTCGCCAACGACGGCGTAGGTGTCTGCGTCGACGACGACGACGTGCGTGCCGCGCGAGACGTAAACGCGGCGGGCGTCGCTGTCCACGTAGACGTAGTCCCAGCCACCGTCGCCACCCACAGGGATTGTTTTGATGACGTGATAACCGGAACCGGCCGGAGGCGGCGTGGCGGCGCCCAAGAATGCCACAGCAGAAAAGATAATCGTAACCGCGAGCGAGCCGAAGATGGTGAGGAGGGTGAAACGTTTGCGCATAGTCTTTTCTCTCTTTGACTTTCTATCCCTTGCTTGAGACTGGGTGCACCCACTTATATAGCGAAGAAGATAAACGCAACATAAATTCGCGGGTCCGTCCGTCTACGGCTTGGACTTGTGTTGTTCGAACCAGCCGGCAATGTACAGCATTTTGGCGATGTGATGGCTGGGACGGCGGCCGATACCATGAGGCTCTTCGGGAACACGGACGAGAACAGTGTCAACGTTCAGGAGTTTGAGAGCTTCGTAAAATTGCTCGGCTTCGGAAATGGGCGTGCGATAGTCGGCCTCGCCGGTCATGACCAATGTGGGCGTCTTTACTTTGGCGACAAGATTGGTGAGCGACCGCTGCATGTAATTGTCCGTGCTGTCCCAGGGAAGGCCCGGGAACCAGTATTTGGTAATGAATGGAATGTCGGACGTGAGCGCAAAGCTATACCAGTTGATGACCGGATATAGCGAAGCCGCGGCGCGGAAACGCTCGGTGTGTTCGATGGTCCAGCAGGTGAGGACGCCGCCGCCGCTGCCGCCGGTGACGAAGAGATTGTTGGTGTCGATATAGCCTTTGGCGATGACGGCGTCGACGCCGCTGTTGAGGTCGTAGAAATCGTCGCCGGGATAGGCGTGATGGATGAGATTGGCAAAGTCTTCGCCGTAGCTGGTGCTGCCGCGGGGATTTATGTAGAGAACGACATAGCCTCTGGATGCCAGCACCTGTTTTTCGAAATCGAAACGGTCGCCGTAATCGGCGAAAGGACCGCCATGAATTTCAAGAACCAGAGGATATTTTTTGGAGGGATCGAAATCCGGGGGATGGACGATCCAGCCCTGGACCTTACGATTGTCTTTTGAGGATTCGAACGAAATCTCTTCGACGTGGCCGGGTTTATTTTGCGTCAACAATTCCTGATTCAAAGAGGTGAGGACTTTCATCGCGCCCATATTGGAGATGGCAATGTCGCCGGGATTGTCCGGACGGCCATAGGTGAGGGCGATCATGCCGGTGCGGGACAGGGAAAAAGTGCCGCTGCCTCCAGCGCCCAGTGTGGAAGCAAGATGTTCGGCGATTCTCTTGGAAACGCCGCCGGCTATGGGATAGAAACCTATCTTGGAATCGCCCTGATCGTCGTAGCGAAAATAAACGCCGCTGTTGTCAGGAGCCCATTGGGGATCCTGGATATCCCGATCGAGTTTATCGGAGATGGAATGCGGATTGGTGCCATCGCGATTCATGAGGTAGAGCTTGGTGGTTTGATGGCCTTGGTAGCGGTCATCGTAGCCGGTGTAAGCGATGAGTTTTCCGTCGGGAGAGACGGCGGGAGAATTGTCTGGGCCTTTGCGATTGGTGAGAGGGCGAAGCGAGCCATCGGCCACGCTAAACTCATAGACTTCATCGTCGAAATACTCGTGATCGGATTCGGGATGGCGGTTGACGGAGACGATCAGATACTTGCCATCAGGCGTCCAAGAGGCGCGAGAGGGGCCGAATTCGTTGCCACCATTGGGGAAATTTCCGTTGGAGACCTGACGCGGGGCACCGCCTTCACTGTCGACCACGAAGATTTGCATGAAGCCGGGCTTGAGGTAACCCGCGCCGTTGAAGCGATAGACCAAGCGATTGTAAGCCGCTGGGGGGTCAGCCCATTTCGCGCCGGAAGGCGGAGCCGGCAGATCGGCAATGTGCGGGCCTTTCCCAAGAACGAGCGAGGAGAAAGACAACATTTTTCCGTCGGGCGACCAAGCGATAGCGTCGGGGGCCTGGTCGAGATTGGTGACGCGCGCGGTCTGGCCGGTGTCCATCCAGCGAATATAGAGCTGCTGTTTGCCGTCGGCGTCGGAAAGATAGGCAAGGCGCATGCCGTCCGGGGACCAGCGCGGAGAAACGTCGCTGCGATTGCCGCTAGTGAGCGGGCGATGGTCGGTTCCGTCGGTATTGATGATCCAGAGATTCGAGTAGCGCTTGTCGGTCATGGGATCGGCGAAGCGGCGAACGTAGACGATGCGCTTGCCGTCGGGAGAGATTTGCGGGTCGGTGGGGAGCTGAATCTGGAACTCATCCATGGCGCTAAGTTTGTGAGAAGCATCCTGCGCCCAGACCTTGCGGCTGGAAGCAAGAGCCAGAGTTGCAATGAGAAGAGCGGCGATGATGCGCGCTTTGCGTGTCATAGGAAAAGAGCCTCCTGGCGGGGCGAGTAAACAACGCGAATGGCGGGATGTCAAGGTGATGGGAGGTTGAAACTTTGGATATGAGTCGAGGGATTTTTTTACTTTCGCTTGCGCCTTGCTGGATTGGCAGGGATTAGAAGCATTCAAGGGATGTCTCGTTGCGGCTCTGATTCGGGATGAGCGCTGGATAAGGCCATCGCCAAAATCATGCTGAAGACGAGTGTGCTGGCAGTTCGATACGGTCCAGCGTCCAATCGGGCTCACATAAAAACCTTAAGGGACAAGAGGCCGGTTGAATCAGGCGGCCTCAAGGCTTCCCTGGATCGGTGAACCCGGTATTCCCCCTATCGACAGCGAATAGTCGAAGTGCTACGTAATCCCTGTCAGCCCTCGTCCTCCATTTTTCGGTTAGGCAGGTGCCTGTGACTTTGCCCACAACACCGCTTGCTCGCACGAAGCAGAGCCGGGATTCCTCTTTTGCCCCTGGACCGAGGCAGATCCTTGCTGCGTTGCTATTATTACTTTTTCCCACGCTGAATCGCGCCCAGGCAGTTCCGCAAGAGAAAGAGGGGGCATCCCTTGGCTCTTTGACCAGCGTCGGGGAGGTATATGTAAATGATTCTCCTGCGCCTGCCGAAATCACGATTGTCGCCGGCGACAGGGTGCGTGTTGGAGCCTCCGGCTCCGCTACCTTTAACATGAGCGGAAAAGGCTGGCTCAAACTCTCTCCGCGCAGCCAAGTCCTGTTCTCCAGCAAATACGAATATACGGCTGAATTGGAGGCAGGAACCGTGGTAATGAATTCCGTCAGCGGACCCAACGGGTTTACGCTCCGAATTGGAAACGACGTGGTGGTTGCTTCCTCGAAAGAGCGCGCCGCGTTGGCGTCTATTGACAGGGCTCCGGATGGTTCTTTCGTTGTAGCATGTTCAGAGGGACCGGTAGGCGTACTAACCTTGCTAGGGGCATCGGGGCAGTTTCTCCAAGTTGGTCAAGCCGTGAGCGTTGCCCCAAACGGCGAATTATTTCCGGTGGAGCGGCAGGCTTCTGCGACTGCGAGATCGACCTCGGTGGCACAAAAGCGCAAGAATAGCCGTAAAGTATGGGGCTTTCTAGGGCTCGCCGTAGCTGCCGGTGCAGCCGGAGCCGCAGCTGCTCTAAGTCATCACGGTGGCGGAAGTCAGACCGTTACTCTCGCTGCTCCCTAGGAGCAGCGCTCGGGCCTCTAAAATCATGGCGCGGGACCTGACACCCTGGTTCACTTTCTAACTGGATCGCCACGGCACACCGGGCAGGTGGCCTCTTCGGGTCTCCCGAAGGCATCGAGCGCACGACTGTTCAATTCTTGGAGGCTGGAGGATTCGCCAGCCGGAAGTTAACTACGATGTCTTGCTCTGTTTCTACCGGTTGCCCGGCGAGCAGGGTTTGCGCGTAATGCCATTCGCGAATCACGCTCGTTGCCGCCTTCGCCAGTAAGCTTGGGCCACTTATTGGCTCGGCGCTCTGCACGGTTCCATCGCGGCCGACAACAACGTGCAGTTTTACAGTCCCTTCGACGCCCTGACGCTTGGCTTCTTCAGGATAGACCGGCTCAACGCGCGAGGTGGCGCGGCCGATCTGCAGGCTGCTGCCAGCGTTGCCTTCTGTGAACTGATGTCCGGTGGAATGCGGATCGAAGGATAGGGATCGGTGATTACGGTGTTTTGCGCGGGTTGGCCAGGGGTACTTGCTACGGATTGGCTTCGGGCATTCGCCGGGGCCGGATTCGGCGCGGCAGCAACGGCGTGTTCAGGAAGCTTTGCAAGCGGGCTCTTTAACAGGGGGCTTTCCGTGCGGCGAACGGCGTTATTAACGGCAACAGTCCTCGCAGCGGAGCGCTCGCCGCTGCGCACTACCGAACCTTTCACATCGCGTCTTGCTGGAGCCGGCGCAGGTTGAACGGCTGGTGAGCCGCTAACCTACAATTGCAGAGCGGGCGCGTCTGTAGTTTTGCTGGCGGGAAGGGCTTCTTTCAGCAGAGGGGGTTTGTTTAAGCTTTTCGTATTCTCTGCGATGAATCCAATCACTTCATGCCGAATGGCAGGCGACGCAGCAATCCATCTTATGGCCAACCATGCTACCGCCGCCAACGCTAAGACGGCGGCGAGGCGCGTCAACTGATCGGATAGTGCTGTTGAAGTTCCCGTATGAAATGCAGGCCTTGACAGCGGGTGTATCTGCGGGCTTGGGAATCTTCAGCTTGGGAATGTCCGGTATCGCCGGGGGGGATGGCAAAGGCATCGGGAAAATCTACAGGCTTAGGAATCTTGAGCCTGCGAGTTTTCGGTATGGTCGCGTGGATCGCGGCATCGGGAGCTCAATGGTAGAGCATTCGGCTGTTAACAGAGAACTTCAAATCACATAACTCGTTTCTCTGGCGTCAGTTAACAGCTCCGGGACCATCCCCAAACACCTTTTTCTTGTCCCCACGATGTCCCCAATATTGCTTCCGTCCATCCTTCCACACCCCGGCATACGCCAAATCCGGTCCAAAGTGCAAGTTCTCGTGACGGAGTAAGATGTTTGTTTTGGGAAGCGGTTGATAAAATTCGCCCATGAGCACAATGAGACCGAGGAAAGTTTAAGAAAGTGGCCGTAGATCGGGTTGTAGGCTGGCGTCGAGCGATGTGTCAGGGTGATCTTTCCCGCTGTTCCCCGGCAAGCAGAAAAGAACCAAAGCGGGGCATCGAAGTGAATCCATGGCCGAAACGAGAGCGACGCTGCCGATTATACGCTTGTCGGCTTTATTCGATTTTCCGGCTGTGCATCACAGCAACCGATCCTCCCGGCGAAACTCTTCCATACGAGTGATCGTCGCAAGCGTCATTACCTCATCGGCCGTGAGATTGCGAAAGCCGTGACCGCGTAAACCGATTGCTGCTACTCTCTGCAATTCTTCGTCGTTGAGTCCGCCGAAAGTAACGGAAACGTTGTAGCGCTTGGGTTGGTCACCATCAACCACGGTTGCATATGAGGTTGCACTAAACAGATTGCATAGATCGCGCGCCGAAGATGTCTTGGGGCTTAGAATCTCCATAGGCAGAACGACATAAGAAGTCCCAAAGAGCGAAGGTGCGTTCGGGCTCCGTGGCTTTCTTTCTAAGAATCGTCTAAGAAAGGAGAGTGGCACAGCTGACCTACCTGTTGCGCATTGGATTCATTATAGTCCTCTCAAGAGTCATACGAGCCCTCCAAGCGTTGATGAGTAAACAGTAGCCGAAAATCCGCCCGTAACCTCATCTTTGTGCTTCCCAGAACTCCGTTTGCGCAGGTATCGTAGCTCGGGCCGCGCTCTTCTCGGAAGGAGGATGGGATGCTTTTTCTAAGACGCCAACTGCTTCGAACTCTGTCATTTGCTTTCGGGTCGAGCTTCATGTGGAATCGGAACCAACTCGGCATCGCTGCGCAGACGGCCATACAACCAAAGGTCTCGCCTCCCCCTGCGGGGGCCGTTGTTCGCGGTGGGATTGCTGGAGGAACGGAAATGGAAAAAGTGACCGGAATCGGAGGATTCTTCTTCCGCACCAAAGATCCGAAAGCGTTGGGGCTTTGGTACAAGCAACACCTGGGGATTTTGACGATACCAACGACCTCCGAGGAACACGGGTGGCAGCAAGAGGCAGGACCAACCGCTTTCGCTCCTTTCAAGGAGACGAGCGATTATTTCGGGGA
>WNFQ01013368.1_pt1 | contig 10121 bp, 4 predicted proteins | sample 5400171 | NCBI WGS metagenome assembly WNFQ01 (sample SAMN13153356, study PRJNA577476) | soil metagenome | isolation source: 20 cm soil under Madrone tree | place: USA:California | collected 2016-06-14 | reverse complement strand
GTCCCAAGCAGGGAGCGGTGAGCCGTGCTCTTTGTCCACGATGGTCAGGCGAACGGCGTGAGCGCTCCCGAGTCCCTTGAAATGGAGCGTGAGAGTTTTTGCGGAGCCTGCTTCCTCCGGCAGGAAAAGATTCCAGGCCGCGATGACAAGCGAGCCATCTTTGCGGCGCGTCACTAGCACGCTATCAGAGTTGGCGTCGAGGCGCGTGCCGCCGAGCTGGTGGAGAAGCGCGAAATCGTTGAACGCGGCTTTGGGGATGCTGCGTTCGGCGAGCAAACCGAATCCGCCGTAGAACGGCGTCTTCACCACGCCTTGCTCTTCAAAAACGTCCGAGAACGTCCAGTAGCTCATCATCGCGGTTAGGCCGTCGCACTGGCGAATGGTGTCGGCCATCCACGGTCCCATGAAGGCAGTGTCCTCCACGGCGGGCTCGTTCGCGTAGCTGGCATTGAATTCACTCCAGATGAGTGGCGTGTTCGGGTAGGCGGAAGCGGCGATCTGATCGTGAACTTTCCTGACCGCTCGGCAGACCATCCGCGTTCGCGGAATATTCTCGTGCGTGCCAAAGACGTCTTCGGCGCGGTCGTTTCCGTAGACGTGCGTCGAAGCAAAGTCGACCGGAACGTTTTTCTCTTTACAGTGCGCGAGGAAGCGGTCCACCCAGGCGGCTTGCGCTGTGGCCGGGCCCCCGACGCGGAGACGCGGGCTGACGCGTTTGACGGCGCGCGCGGCGCTGTCGTAGAGCTCGTAGTAGGTGGCTTCTTTCGGGTCGCCGGCCCAGAAATCAATGTTGGGCTCGTTCCAAACTTCGAAATACCATTGCGCGACTTCGTCGATGCCGTAGCGCTCGACGAGATGGCGCGTGAAACTCTCGATGAGCTGCTCCCACTTGTCCCAATCTTTCGGCGGCGCGACGTTTTGCTTGTACCAGAAGGCATGTAGAGCGTTGGGGGCCGAGGTGAGCTTCTTGGGCATAAAGCTAAGCTCGATAAACGGACGAACGTGATTTTCAAGCAAGCCGTCGTAGATCTGATCGACGTAAGAGTAGTTGTAGACGGCGTGCCCGTCCTTGTCTTCGTCGTAGAAACCGGCTTCATCGTGGAAGATGGCGTGGAAGCGGACGTATTCGAACCCGGTGATGCGCTTGGTTTCGCGCAAGTCGTTGCGGTAGCCATCGCGAAGGCTCAGGATGGCGCGCCCCGAACCAAACATTTTTTCCCAGAAGTGCGGGAAGGGATGCGCTCGCGCGCCAGCGTCGATCTCGATAGTTTCGGTTTCAGGATTGGATTGTGCCTGGAGAGCAACTGGAGATAGGCTCGCCAGGCCGATGAGCAGCACAATACGAATGGCGTGACTTAGATGGGTTGAGTGCCTCATTCAATGGCTCCTGAAACATTCGGGGTGGAACATAGAGGCACAAATGAGCTGCGCCCCTATGAGGAGTGCAAACTAGAAGCTGAAGCGAACTCCCAGCGTGACCACGCGGGCAGCCAGAGCACCCGTAATCGTGCCGAAGTTTCCGCTGCCAATGTTGTTCTGGATTTGGTTCGGGTTGAGGTTCAAATTGTTGAATAGGTTGTAGGCATCAACCCGTAACTCAACCTTGGCGCTTTCGCCGAGTACTGGCGCTTTGGGCAGGCCAAAAGCCTTCGCCAGCGTCAAGTCCACGTCCTTGTATCCGGGGAGGGTGAGCGAATTGCGATGGACGCCGGGCGGCTGAGGAAAGGCGCCTCCGGGACTGGTGCCAGTGAAAGCAGGGGAGCAATTGGTTGTTACGGTTGCCGTGCACGTGGGCGCCGAGAAATACGCCGCGCCGCCATTCGGGAAGTTCGACTTCGCGACAGTCTTGAATGCATCATTGCTAGTGCTGCCGCCCGCGCCGCCCAAGTAGGTAACAGGGAACACCGACCCGTAACCGCACTGTCCGCAGTAGAGGCTTGCTCCGACGGCTTTTCCTGTTGCGTTTGTTGTAACAACATTTATCATAGGAGTCCACGGGAATCCGGAGTGGAGATTGAAGATGCCGCTGAGCGACCAGCCACCGACGATCTTTTCCATCCAACTGTTGCTGCCGTGGAAGAAGACCGGCTGCCACACGCCAAAAATCTTGAACGCCTTGCCTACGTTGTAGTCCGAGCGCCCGTAATCCAGGCTGAGGTTAAACGGATAGGGCTGCTCCGAATACGGCGCGGAGCTTGTGTCCATGCTCTTCGCCCAGGTGAATTGAGCATCGGCCTGGAACTGGTGGGAGAATTGATGCTTTAGCTCAGCGAGCAAAGCATTGTAGTTGGCGCGGCCGGAAGTACCCCAGTAGTCGCCGCCGGTGATCTGCGGGTTGAAGGGGAAAGCTGAGGTTGCAGGGATGGCAAGCGGGTTCTCATGGAAGAAGAGGTGACGCGACAAACTTCCTTGATATCCCAGCGAGGCTACGAACTGATGGCCCAGATCGTATTGGACATCCACTGAGTAGTGGTGGGTACGCGCGGTGGGCAGGGTGCCGGGAAAAATTTGAACGCCGACGGAGCCCGTTGTTGGCAGTCCATTTGGGCCAAAACTCGAAACCGTATTCGCGTTCGCTGGATAGCCGCTAAGGTTGTGCGGATCCGACGAAAGGGCATAGATAATGCCGCAGTTGTTCGCCGGTGTAAATGTATTGCCGCAAGTCGTGGGGTTGTTAAAGCCGAGCCCCGGAAATACCACCAACCCAGGGTTATTGACGATGTTGGCCGAAATAGCGAGTTGTTCCTCGTTATAGCTCAGCCCGTAACCGCCGCGAATCACCAAGCGGTTCTGGAACTCATGGCCGAACAGCGAAGTCGGGCTCCAGGCAAGACCGAACTGGGGTCCGAAGTTGCCCTTCTCCGGGTCCCAGGAATCGCCCTTCCGGACGACCAACCCCGTCAGGTAATTTACCCCAGGACCGGGGGTGGCCCTGAGCATGTTGCCCTGTTTTGCGGACAAGGACCCAAAGTAAGACCAGCGGAGGCCGAGATTGAGGGTCAGATTGCTGCGGAGTTTGAAGTCATCCTGGACGAAGAAGCCATAGAGGTTTTCGCGCTGATCCTGGCGAATAGTCGTCGGAATCCCGGTATTAGGATTGAAGCCCCCGCCTTCGTTACGCGGCGCATCGTTCAGGAAGTCCCAGATGTTGAAGAAGTTATAGCTGGGCACGCCGCAACCGGCACATTCTTGCAGGTAAAAGAGGCGTGTGATTTCACCGCCAAACTTAAGGGTGTGGCGTCCGTAAATCTTGGTGGCCACATCCTTGAAGGTGTAAGTCCACTGGTTCAGAATGCTGCCGACGTTCGGCCCAAAAGAATTGACCGTAATGCCGCCGGTCTGGTCAATACGATCCGTGGGAAATCCGACCGGGGACTGATGGTTGGAGTTGATTTCATTCCAGCGCCATCCGGCGGCATTCACGCGAAATTCGTTGAGGAATGTAGATGAGATGGTGTGGTCCCAGATTGCCGAAAGTGCCTCATTGATCTGGGAATGGTGAAAGATGTCGTAGGCGCGGTTACCGTTGAAGTTATCTTTGGACTGCGGAACCCAGTAGATGGCAAAGCTGATGCGATCCTTGCCGGTTACATTCGCATCCAGGCGGCCATTCCACTGGGCAGCGTTAAAAGTAGTGGGGTCGATGGTGTCGTAGTTCGCGATGTCGGCCACGGTGCCGAAGGGGCTGCCAGGGGTTCCGCAGCCTGTGCCAGCCCCACCGCAGCCGGGGTGCTGGCTATCGCTCCAGCCTTTATCCTGTGTGCCCAAACCTGTCGTCAGAGGCGTACCAAGATTGAGACCACCTGAAACCTCCGCGCAGTTTGGAGTGGGATTCGCAGTAGTAACGTGGGCGGCATCGATGAGACCGGCATCGGCGCAGGTGGCGTTAGCATTAAGGGTTCCAATTACCCCATTTCCAGGGAAGGAAAGGTACTTCGCGGCGATGCTTCCCGCAGGCGCCAAAGCGGCGAAAGCCGGCGTGTCGTACCAACCGTTGGCTGAAGTGGGGGACAAAGGTTGGCGAACGGTCTCATAGTTGAAGAAGAAGAAGACTTTGTTCTTCCATATCGGGCCGCCGACGCTGCCGCCGAACTGCTCGAACTTGTTTTCGTCTCGCTTCACGCCTAAGTTCGCGCCGTTGAACCGCTGAAATGCGTTCAGGTTCGGTTGGTGAGTCGTAAGAAAGGCACTACCATGGATGTCATTCGTGCCGCTCTTGGAAGTGATCTGAATCTGCGCGCCGGTGAAGCGGCTATCCTCGGCATCATAGCTATTGGAGACGACTTTTACGCTATCAACGGAGTCTTCGGATGGTGTGACAATCGTTGAACCGCCCCAGACGGCGCTGGTGGTGCTGATGCCGTCGATCGAAATGCCGTTGTTCTGAAACTGTTGACCACTGGCAATGACCCCCGCACCGTTTTCGGTCTTGAAGATGCCGTCCGCACCACCGGATTGCCCCCCACCTGTCTGGGTGCCAGGGATGTTATAGTTGTTACTGCCAGCTCCTCCCTGAGCCCCATCAGCGAACGACCCGGGCGCCAGTTGCGCCAGTTTGAGAACGTCCCGCCCAAAGGACGGCAAGTGTTGAATTTGGTTCGAAGAAACGACCCCGTTGACGGAGGCCGTTTCCGTATCGATCAGTGGAGTCGTATCGCCGCTCACCGTGATGGTTTGTGTGACTTCCCCAACTTCAAGCTGGATATTCAAGGCGTTCGCTTGTTCCGGAATAAAACCTACATTTTCGAGTGCCTTCTTCTTGAAACCTGTCTTCTCTACAGTGAGGGAATACTTGCTGGGAGGAAGGGCGTTGAAGTTGTAAATTCCGTTGGCGTCGGTCGTGGCGGTCAGCGTCTGGTTCGTTCCCAGATTTTTCAACGTGACCGTCGCTCCAGAGACGCTCGCCCCATCCGGATCGGTCACTACCCCTTGAATCGAAGCTCGATATTGCGCGTAAGTGGAAACGGCGCAAAGAGAGACAAGAAGAACGAGAAGGACTTTCAAGCGCATGGCATCACCTCAGATCGATCTTTGCAAACATTTGGAAAACAAATTCAGTAAATCGATTTACCGCACCCCTGACCGAGCATGAAACACCTGGCCGAGCAGCCGTGTCAAGAGGAATGTAGGAAAAAACGGAATGTATCGTACTAGGACTAGTCCATAATAAATCGATTTTTCTTGAGTTTGTGGCCAGCAACGTGCGCAAATATCGTTGTTCTACTTGCAAAAAATTTCGCATTGCTGCTTGCCGCCGTAAAGCCTGTTGTGCAAAACTACGCGCACGAAACACTCTATGCCCCGGTCGAAAACGGTTGCGTCTTCTCGGCCGCGCGGAGAGGCCTCCGCGCCGTCGGTTAGTTTGAAGTTCCTTGCGGAGCATCTTGGGCTGTCGCCTGCCACCGTGTCCCTGGTGATTAATCGCTCTCCCGCTGCAAAATCGATTCCGCACCGCACCCAGGAGCGCGTCCGGCAAGCGGCCCGGGAGCTGAACTACCGGCCGAATTTCATGGCTCGATCGCTGCGCGCGCAGCGGAGTTTTACGATTGGCGTGGTGGTACCGGAGATCAGCGATGGATACGCGGCGCTGGTCATGTCTGGAATTGAGGACCACCTTCTTGAGGAGGGCTATTTTTATTTTGTTGTCAGTCACAGGCACCGCGCCGATTTGATCGAGGAGTATCCGCGCCTGCTCCAGCAGCGGGCAGTCGAAGGCTTGATCGCCGTGGACACCGTTTGTCAGAAGGGCGTGCCGATACCAGTTGTCGCCGTGTCCGGCCATCGCGAATTGGAAGGCGTGACCAACATCGTACGTGCGCGGCGAAGCTGGCGCTCGAGCATCTCGTGAACCTTGGACACCGCAAAATCGCGTTCATCAAGGGGCAGGAGTTCAGCTCGGATACGGAAGTGCGATGGCAGTCCGTACAAGGGGCCGCGAAAAACCTGGCACTGGAGATCAACGAACGGCTAGTCGTGCAACTCGAAGGCGAATCTCCGTCGCCAATCCTTGGATATCAGGTAACGAGCAAGCTGCTTGCGACCGGCGAGCCGTTCACCGCGCTGTTTGCCTTCAATGATATTTCCGCGATCGGGGCCATACGCGCTCTGCGAGAGGCGGGCCGCAGCGTGCCGGAAGATGTTTCCGTGGTGGGCTTCGACGATATTCAGAGCGCGGCGTTCCAGAATCCGGCGCTGACGACCGTGCGCCAGCCTTTGCGCCAAATGGGAATCCTCGCTGCGGAAACGGTCTTGAGCCGCATCAATGCGCCGGCGAAGTCTTCGACTTATCCCAAAAGCATACTCGTGGAGCCGGAATTGATTGTCCGCGAGACAACGGCGCGCCCTCGCCCCTGAAGCGCGAAGGATCAGTTCCGTTTTTCCGTTTGCGGCCTTGGAAATTCTTGCGCCTTCGACGGCGGCAATTTGTTCCGCGCCCCATACGGAAAGTTTGTACTGGCTGCCGGCCAGCCCGGACGCGTTGATGGTCAGATGGTCCCGCGCCGGCGTCCACGTTTCAGAAAGAATGCGCAAGCCTTGCGAGGTCTCACCGATTGCTGGCAATGTCGAGGAATAACTCAGCCCAAAATCATTTTGGATTCGAATTCGAAGCGAGTTGGATGCTCCAGAAACCGTCACCCGCGTGATCACGTGCTGGTCCGTGCTGTTCGAATCGACGTGGAAAGGCACGGGCTTGCCGTTGAATTCCACGCCGAGAACTTTCGCGCGCAAACTCACCGCCGGTTGAAATTCGATGGTGCGGGACGTGTCGCCCGTGACTTTTACTTCCAGCTTGATTTCTCCGGCGTCCTTGGAATAATGCAAATCCAACTTCGCTGAACCAACCAGCACGTTTTTAATACTGAAAGAGGTCCAATCAGCGGGAGGGTGCGGCGCGAAAGTAAGAGTTCCCTTTGTGGCGTCTGGTTGAAGTCCGAACATGCCCCGCAGCAATGGACTGACCACCATTGCGGCCGACCAGATCTGATGCGGCGAACTCGTGGAAAGCGACTGGTAATTCGCGCCCGAGAGTACTTCCGTGACGTGTCCCAGCGAGCCATCGAGCGCCAGCAACGCGTTCGCCCGGAGATTCGCGTAGGCAGGAAAAGAGCGGTGATAGCGATACTCGCCAACCGCGGCCCAGCCGGTGAAGAGCGGCCAGACGGATCCGAAATGGTAGCCGCCGCCGCTGAATTTTGGCGAATGCTCGGAAATAATCCGCATGCCCCAATCTGTCTGCTGATCCAAACCGGCGAGTTGCGTAATCATGGCGTCTGCTTTCGCTTCATCGAGCAATCCAAACCACATCGGCACGGTGGCCAGAACGCTTGGCTCGTCCACGGCGCGATTGTCTTTGTCTAAAGCGAACGCAAACCTTTTTTTCTCCGCGATCCAGAACGCTTCATTCATCAGTGGCATTTGCTTCTCAAAACCCTGCGACAGTTCGCTGCTCACACCTTCCTTGCCGGTCAAATGCGCGAGATTCGCAAGAGCGCGCAGCGCCTCGATCCCTAATCCTGTTTGATAGAGCTCCGCCTTCACCGGAAGCAGCGGCCCGCCTTCCACCCATCCATGGCCAACTCCGGCATTTTTGGCAAAGTCACGTTCGTCATAAGTGGAGCGCAGAAACTCATAGGCCTTCCACAAACTGTCCCACTTTTCTTTTGCAAACGCGGTGTCCCCGCTCTCCACGACGTAATCGTTCAACGCGATGATGTAGAGTGGCGTTGCGTCGGCGGAAGCGTAGGGATAGGGATAGCCTTTGAACCAGTCCACAAAATTTGCGCCCTGCGAAATTTCGTGTGGGATCTTGCCGTCTTCCCGCTGGTATTTGGCGATGAACGCGAGCGCCGTGCGTGCGCTGGAAAAATCTCCCGTGGCATTCAGCCCGAAGGAAGTCCAAAACGAATCGCGCCCGAAGAACCAAGCAAATCCCGGGCGCTGGGTCTCACCCGAAGTGCGGTATCCTGCGACTACAGATAAGGATTGTTCACCATTCCCTGGAGCACGCTCACGCGCGCCCAATCATAAGCTTGTTGGATTTGCGTGTCCGGAAGCTCCACGTTCACAGTCTTTCCCAAGTAATCGCGATAATAGTCTGCCGACTCTCGCAGCAAATCCGCGTAAGCGCTTGTTAGATGCTGATAGGTCTTCTCCGCTGCTGTCCGTCCCTCCATGGAGCCAGCAATAACGATCAACTTTCTCTCTTTACCTCGCGGCGTCGGTCCCAGCCGGAACGAACTCTCCTGCGATTCCAAATAGTTTGTTTGAAATTCCGCATGAGGCTCCGTCGCCGTCGGCGAACCCACCAGCGCCGAGAATTTTCTCTGTTCCTCGCCAAAATAGAACGCATGCTGCGCAGCTGCCCAGTCCAAGTACGTCGCCCCCAGCGCCGCCGGCCATTCCAACTGGAAATCCCGATGGAAAACCGCTTCAATTTCCACAGGCTGTTCCGTTTCCACGTCGAGAATGATGATGGCGCCCCGCTCTCTCACGGGAACGAAAAATGTTTCGCGAACCGTGAACGTATCACCCGCGTAGAGGATCGTGGCGGATTCCGGCCGCACCGTGACGGTCCTCGCTAGCGCTTCGGCCGCCAGCACGCGCCCCTCGGTGTGAAATTTCAGATGAAATTCGCGAAAAATCTTCAGCGGATAGACCCAGGCCTCCATCCGCCCGGCTTCGTTCCCCAGCAGTCCCGTACGCATTCCAGTAACCGGCAAAAATTCCCACGAGCGCACCGCGCGCGATAGCTCGAGCCCGCGTTGTGTTTCTTGTGCTTGCTGGCCCCAGCTAGCCGTTGCCCCGATTCCCATAATCACTGCTGCCGCCATGCACACATCCAGTAGTCTCAGTCGCGCCATTGGAATTGTCCTTGAAAATGAATTGGCGTTTCCGGCGTGATGTGCATTCTGGCGGCCCCCGCTGCGTCGTGCGCTTGCATTGCCTCGTTGGCCTTACTATAAAGGAAAGCGCCCGATTCTAGCACCGCGTTCGCAAGGAAAGGTATCGCTTCTTTTGTCCTTCACACGCCGCGCATTTCTCCAATCGCTTAGCCGCTCCGCGATCGTGCTCCCGCTGGAGAAAGTGCTTGCCCTGGCGCTCCCGGAAAGAGGTCTGCCCGCATTTGCTTCTCAGAGCGCAACTTCTCCACAAACCACTGCCGTAACTCATGCCCCCGATCTTGGCGTTTCCTTCCTGAACATCGCGCGCGAATCCGGCCTCAACGCCAAAACCATTTTCGGCGGAGAGCACAAAAACAAATATCTTCTCGAAACGACCGGCTGCGGGGTCGCCTTCTATGATTACGACAACGACGGCTGGCTGGACATTTTTCTCGTCAACGGCACTCGCCTCGAAGGTTTTCCCGTCGGCCAGGAACCCACCAATCATCTCTTCAAGAACAATCGCGACGGCACCTTCACCGACGTCACCGCCAAAGCCCGCCTCCTTCATTCCGGCTGGGGACAGGGCGTCTGCGTCGGCGACTACGACAACGACGGTTTCGACGATCTCTTCGTTACCTATTTCGGAAAAAATGTTCTGTATCACAACAACGGCAACGGCACCTTCACCGACGTCAGCGAAAAAGCCGGCGTCGTCGGCAACGGCAAGCGCTGGAACACCGGCTGCGCTTTCGTCGACTACGATCGCGACGGGCACCTTGACCTTTTCGTCGCAAACTACATCGATCTCGACCTGAAGACCGCTCCCGTCCCCGAATCCGGCCCTTGCCTCTACAAAGGCGTCATGGTCGCCTGCGGTCCTCCCGGACTCAATGGCGGCAAAAACATCCTCTATCACAACAATGGCGACGGCACGTTCACCGACGTCAGCGAAAAATCAGGCATCCTGAAAACCAGCGGCACTTTTGGCCTCGGCGTGCTCACTGCCGATCTCGACAATGATGGCTGGCCCGAAATTTACGTTGCTAACGACTCTACCGCCAGCGCCCTCTATCAAAACAAGAAAAACGGCACCTTCACCGACATTGCCATCGAAGCCGGCTGCGCTCTCAGCGCCGACGGCAAGCCGCAAGCCGGCATGGGCATCTCCGCTGCCGATTACGATCTCGACGGCAACCTCGATCTCCTCAAAACGAATTTTGCCGGCGACACGCCCTC
>WNFQ01010863.1_pt1 | contig 10121 bp, 18 predicted proteins | sample 5400171 | NCBI WGS metagenome assembly WNFQ01 (sample SAMN13153356, study PRJNA577476) | soil metagenome | isolation source: 20 cm soil under Madrone tree | place: USA:California | collected 2016-06-14 | reverse complement strand
TCCAAATGGAGCGGCGCCCTGTGGGACACCCATCACCCGCACCGTATGGGATAACGTCATGCCGGAGTCTATGAGCACATCGGTCTTCGGGTCTTGCACGTGCAAGTTAAGGATGCCCGACGTTCAGTAGAGCACAAAGGTGGTTGGCAATTCGTGCCGCTGGGCGAGGGAGAGGTACCGGTTCGGGAGATAATCAGATTGCTGGCTGCCGGTGGTTACGGAGGGTATCTCTCGGTCGAGTGGGAAAAGTACTGGCACCCCAATATCGAAGAGCCTGAGATCGTGCTGCCTCAGCATCTGAAAGTGCTGCAGGAATGGGTAAAGGACCTTGCTCTCGAGAAAGGCGGGCCGCCAAACTGAATTTAGACGCTTCGCAAGGGACGTATCTCATCATGCGGATGATGACATCAGGTGGAATTGCCTCGCCGACCGTAAGTGTGCCCACCTGTCTGCGCACAAAACTCAAATCTAACTAGGCGTTGATCCGCCGCAGCGGATGGTCGTCCCGAACCCGCTTATCTAAATTGACCCGATAGCCGGGAGTGGTGATCTCCGGCAATCGATCTCGCCGTTGCAGCACTGTCTTGCCTGAGATCACGCTGATCGGACCAAAGGACATCGAATAGAAAAATGAACCACCGGTGTGGGCAGTGAGTGGTGATTTGTGGGGCCAGATGATGCTGATCGCCACGCGGAGCATTATGATTGAACCCAAAGTCTAAAACCCATTAGTTAAACTGGTTTGCAGAGCTGCGGCTTGGTCTCGTTATTGACGGCTTCCAAGAAGCCGGTCGCGCCTGGAGACAATCGTCCCTCAACGAGTCTAACCGGACGATTGTGACCTACTCCAAAAAATGGATGATCACATCGTTTATGCCTGGGAAGATGGTGATTAGTGCAGCAGCACCGATCATTGCCCATCCAGCATATCGGATCGCTTGCGCCTGATTCAGCCTCTTGAGTAAAAGTCCGACGATGATTCCGCTGCCCAAAACAGCCCAAGCAGCGATTAGGCAGCCGGCCGTAAATACGAAAAACCAGGCGTTGTGCGGACCTTCTCCGACCAACGCTATACCGTGGAACATCGCGAAGAAAGCGACCACAGCCAAGCCCGCCACCAGGGGAAGTTGTTTGCGGCTAGCCAAGAGGCCACCGAGCACAATGATGGATGCAAAGATCGCATGCTCGGCGAACGGCACGGCGATGCCCGATACGTTCATTACTCCCCCAAGAAGAAGCAGTAAGCCAAATGCTACCGGAACAGCCCATAAGGCATGCCTGCCGATTTGAACTGCGATCAATCCCACGGCAAACGTGACCAGCATGTGATCGAGTCCGTGGACAGGCATGCTTAAGCCCTGGATGAAGGGCTTACCCTTCATCCACTCGGCGTGATGAGCGAAGGCTGCGCTGGGTATCAGAAGAATACCGAGTAAACTAATGATAAGGACTAAGCGGTTCGATCGATTGTTCATGGCTTTGGTTGGATTCGAGATCTTTTCTATCCGGTATCGGTGCTCGGACCTTCTTTTCGCTAAATCGTTCGCGTTGTTCAAGCCGAATCAAGATCAATGGCTCTTTCATAGAGGCAGCAGCCATCGGCGCAACGAACTGGGGCAGTTGCTTCTTAGGCATCGCGGTTTACTGAACGGATAACGACTTTTTCAACCGTTCAATAGTTCTTCGTTTGGCCGAGAGAGAATAACCGATCCACCATTGTCTTTTGTTTTTTCTGACCTTCACTTGATCATCCCGTCTGGTTTCCCTTGGCGCACCATCTCCTGGCAGTGCGCATAAAGAGCGTCATAAACGATCCAACCGGCTGAATTCAGTTCATGGTCGTCCTTGAAGCCCATGTGCCGAAAGCCTTCAGCGATGGCTTCAAGTCCTGCGCCTTCGGGTTGATTCCAGGGCGTATTGTCGGTGTCAGCTCCATTAACGATTTTACCAAGCAGTAACAATGCAGGGTCGCTGGCAAGATTGTATTTTTTCAATATTGCCTCGAACGAGCACTCTTTGCCGTGGTGCCCCAATTCCACGTCTTTAACGTTGAATGGCGCGGCGCCGAGCCGCTGGGCTTCGTCAATGACTTTATCGACGGGGACAAAGAAAAATTCAGAATGTTTGTCTAGGAACTTCTTTATGAGCCAAGGATAAGCTACGCGATCTACTTTCACTCTTTCTCAGCTAATCCATTTCATAATCTTAGTGCTCCTCAGGTCAATCGTTTCTCTCGCTCGCGGGAGTGTCTCAAAATTCAAGAATTCTTAAGAATATCTTCAGTAATGTTTCCTCAGCTTACGTCGTACCCTGACTCGCCAGCGGAAACAGACAAGAAATCGGGGGACTGCTTGACACGGATATTGCGCCGTGTAACACGTGTAGCGTAGTCCTTATAACTGGGAGGGTCCCCATGAAATGTCAATCTTTTCCTTGGCTAGTGATATTCGGTACGGTGAGTCTCTGCGCTGTCCTTCTTTTTTTGCCCGCTTCGCTCGCCGCCAGGTTTTTACCCAAAAGGGCGACGCGAAGGATGGCATGTACAAGGTTACGATCGGGCACGAGACAAAAATGGCGTGCGGGTGCACCGTCGGAAATACGATGGGCGTTAACACGTGGGCAGCATTCGCTGGTACATCTGAGGACGCGCTCGTCGTCGGCGATTTTGTCATGCTTGAAACCGAGCTCCAGACGGTTCTCAAAACACTTCGCGGCAAGGGGATTAATATCGTTGCCATCCACCAGCACATAACTGGAGAGAACCCCGCGGATGATCTTCCTTCACTACTACGGCCGAGGAAAAGCATTGGCCTTAGCGCAAGCGGTTAAGGCCGCTATCAACACTCAACCGTTAGCCGCTAACATCTAAAAACGCGCTCAGCCTGAAGGAAACCAAGCTGACGAACCCCGTGAAGAAGCCGTGCCTTTGATTATGGCTGCGTTCCTTGGCCCAGGAAATCATCCTTCGCTGGAAGTTGAAAGCTTGAGCAAGCGTTTCAGAGACTCGGCTGTCCTCACTAACATCTCGGCTTTTTTTCGAAAAAAGGAAATTGTCGGTATCATAGGACCAAACGATCTTCCCTAAGAGGAGATCCCGCCCAGATGAAAATGAGATTTGCCATGAAGTTTGATCTCCCACGGCAGCGTGCCCATACAACCAACCAACAAGTTAGCGACCGCCAGGAGCATGGATTTTTCGGATCTGCTTTGGATCCGGGCTTGCGCCGCCCGTCGTTTTTATCGAAAGAGTGCAGTTTTGTCTTCGGTTGCGATCTATTGGCTACGCAATGACGAATTTTCTTCAACCTCGGCGAAATTTTGATCCTTCGCTTGGCGAGATTATGGACCGGCCACAAGCAGTGTCTGATGATCTGAAGATCGCTCTCGACAATATTGAAAAACTCAATCAGCGTTTTGGGGGTTATGACCTGATCCGCCACTTTTTACGCCGATGGATTGCTCCCGGTGAGTCGGTGTCGCTGCTGGATCTATGCACAGGCTCCGGCGACATCCCGCGATGCATCGCCGATTGGTCTCGAGTCCAGAAGTCAATCGTCAGAATTCACGCAATCGACTCTCAGCCTTCGACTGTTTCCATCGCGCAAGCCAAATCGGTGCTTTACCCAGAGATTACCTACGAAGCGGCGGATGTCCTGCGCTTTACGCCGGCCGAACCGTTCGATATCGTCGCTTGTTCCCTGGCTTTGCATCATTTTGCATTTTCTGACGTCCTCGATTTGCTGCGGCGAATGCGCTGTTTTGCCCGTCGCGGTGTGATCGTAGCGGACTTAGCGCGTTCGGATTTTGGCATGGTGAGCATTTACCTCCTGACCGGTTTTCTGGTTAGACATCCGATGAACAGATTTGATGGTCGGCTTTCGATCCGCCGCGCCTTTTCGTTTCGGGAGTTAGCTGCCGCGGCCACTAAGGCAGGTTGGTCAGGATTCGGTCACCGTCGGTTTCCGGTGAACCGACAGGCGATTTGGCTGGAGGGCGAAGCGCTGACCCTGAGAGACTATTGAAGTCGAGCCGTGGCAGACATCGGCTAAAATCCTGACAAATTCTCCAGAATATCTTCGGTATTGCCCTGGTCGATCGACAGAACGTTGACGCCTTGCCAAAATGGGGACTTGGAGCTTCGTATGCCAATTATCCAACGGTCTTGGATGATGCCGACAAAAGGCTTTTTGTCGGTTGCCGATCACCTGCTCGGCTGGTCGTTCTGGATGCAAATTCGGGGCGAATCGTTGTCACGGTTGCCTACCGTGGGAGATACCGACGACGTCTTCTGTGACACTGTTGGCATCGCCTCGGTCGGACCGATGCTGAGGACGGCGACAGATTTACGCCATAGGTGGCAAGGGAGCGGCGGAGATTTTTCGAGAGCGGGACGTGGACCATTATGAGAGTGTCGGAGAACGCCGACGGCGCCGGGCGGCTCGTGCTGGTTTCTTCGTGCCAAATTCTAGTCGCCTCAGTTTACACGATTGCCTGCGGAAGCCTGTGTCGCATGCGACACAGGAGGGAGGTGACTCTTGCTTTTCATATGAGGATCCCATTCACGGCCGTATCCACCCTGTTTTGCAAAACCGATCCGAATTATGGTCTTCGGCGATTCTCTTTCTTGGGGCTTCATACCCAATGAGGGCCGCAAGTGAACGGTATCCTGCGGATAGCCGGTGGCCGGATGTTTTGCAAAAGGAACTCGGCAGTGACTACGAAGTGATCAATTAATCGCTCAACGGAAGAACCACTGATGCCTCAGACAACCAACTCGACGGCAGCGCGTACCTTCCTGCAGCCATCACCACGCATCATCCGCTTGTTCTAGTGATCATCATGGTTGGCGGCAATGATCTTAAGGCGGCCTACAATCGAACCCCCTACCGGATCGCCGTCGGTGTGGGTCATCTGATCGATATCTGCAACACGATTGGAGGCGGTCTCGGCACCACGTACATGAGCCCAAAAGTGCTCTTGATTTGTCCGCCTCCACTCAGCCCTTTGATCGAGCAAGGCTCGGTCTGGCATTGCCATACTGTGATATGGAGGCAGGGGCGGGTAAAAGCTGAAGCTGCCAAAGTGGTACCGTGGCTCATTGCGGGCTTTCGCGGACCTGGGTGTAGCGTGTGCAAAGGACATTGGCTTGAGATCCGGCACGGACTCAAATCCTGTTATGCGCAGTGGGAGGATGTAGGACCGTTCTGCACAGATTTGGTCGGTTACGTGTTCGGCGATGATCGGCCCTCGCCAAACGTCAATCATGGAGCGGGAATCGATGTCTCGCCGGCTGTTTGAGATTATTTAGGTCTGGGCTCTTTGGACTTGGTTGACTGGCGGTTTGTTGATGTCTCGGAGGTGTCGGCTGGACCGTGGTCGCTCTACTACCGCTTAGAAAAAATGGAGGTCGACCGCCATTGAGCCCTTCAGTAGGAGCGAACAAAGAGCCCTTTGATGGCGCTGTGAATATTTACGGCGCTTATATCTCGCCGGGTTTCCGCGTGACCGGCGGTCCGACAGGCGCCATGGATATAATGTTGCAGAGCCTCGGCAGACGTTACCTCAGGGATCAGCATCAGGAAAACGGGCTTCAGTGTACACGTAGGGAGGCCAAACTCTTCTCGCAATCGATCACTGCCATGATTAGCGGTTTGTTGAAGAGACCGAGGTTCCGTAACGGCGCTCCGCTCGAAAGAGCTTAAGACTCAACATTGGACTCTGGGATCCGCGCTGTAGCTCTTCCGGCATTTCCAAGTTTCTCAGAACCGAATTCGATCTTCTTTCTTCTCACTAAGATTGTGTAAATTGCCGGTCGATCGCACATGAAATCAACCAGCCGCTGGGCGCAATTGCTAATAACGCGCAAGCGGGGCTAAGATTCCTGGCAACTGGATCCGAGAACTTGCAGGATGTAAAAGAAGCTTTATCGGACATTCTAAAAGGGGCTGAGCGTCTTAATGGCATTATCGTTCGCATACGAGCATTGGCGAAAAAGGCCCCGCCGGAAATGGTTCAACTGAATTTCACGGACGTAGTCGGCGTTGACCCGCCGCTTGATGGCGCGGTGGTCCTGCTCGAACACGTTGTTCAAATATGGCACCGGCCGATGCCGACAATCCTCGGTCAGATCACCTTCGCCTTTGAGTTGCGCAACGGCGGACGGATACGCGGCATGGCCGTCGGTGTTGATCACCCGAGGTGCGGGATGGTTCGCTCCGCCCAGCGCTTTGGCGAGAAAGCGCTTAGCCGCGGCTGCGTCCTGCTTGGCCGAGAGAAGGAAATCGAGGGTGGCGCCGCTGGAATCCACCGCCCGATACAGGTAACGCCAGTTGCCTTTCACCCGGACGTACGTCTCGTCCATGCGCCAGCTGTCATTGGTGGGCTTCAGCTGGCGGCGTAGGCACCGCTGCAATTCGGGCGCATACCGCTGAACCCATCGCCACACCGTGACGTGGTCGGCGTGCACACCCCCGCTCGACCCCGCTCGGCGAGCAACTCTTCGACGTCGCGGTACGACAGGGAAAAGCGCAAGTACCATCCCACCGCCAGCAGGATGACCTCCGGCTCAAATTGCCGCCACTTGAATAAACCACAAACCGAAGATGCCAGGAGGAGCATCCTGCCAGCCTATCACCGGATGACTGCAAAGTTGCAACACTTCCAGGCCTGATTGTTCCGCGACCCAGGCGACGACGTCCTGGAGGATAGGCAGCAGGACAGTCTCATCAATCTGGCTTTCATCGCGCAGCGTAAAATCGAGATCCTCCGAAAACCTGTATGTCTCGAAATAACATTTTTTGAGACAGGTGCCGCCCTTGAATATCCAGTTCCCGGATAGCGCCGGATGCACGTCGATGCCGCCCAAAAGCCAGCCGAGGACGTAGTCTTTTTCGACGACACTCGGCAGAAGCTGGAACGTCGACGACGCGGCGTCGAGGATTTCGCGCCGGTCGATCATTCTTTGTCTTTCCAGTGAGCGGGCACCCACACGCGCCAAGCGGTAATGAGGTTTGAACCCCGGAGGGCAGGATCGAGCCGGGCGTAGCCCTGCGTGAGCCGCGCGCGGCAGGCCTCCGCAAGCGCCCGGTCATGAAGGCTTGTATCCGCGAGAAAGCCAAGGCGCTTGAAAACAGCGCCGTTTCCGAACTGGTCCGCATAGCGGATGAGTAGATCGCGGTCGGCCTCTTTGCTGTGAAGATAATTGCCGAGACATTCCGCGACATGATCGATGCCGCCTCCGGTTTCCGGCAGGGCGAGCAGATCCACGAGCGTGCGCGCGGGATCGGAGACGGCGACTTTCGCCGAGCCGCGCCAGAGGGTTTTGAGCCCGAACAAACGCTTTTCAGGAACGTTATGTAGGATAAAGACGGTGCCCTGCGCGGTCACACGCTTCTTCACGACCCGGCGCGTCGTGAAGACAATCGTTTCATTGAAAAGCTGCTCTGTAAGCTCCCAGTGATGGGCCGCCGTCCAGCCTCCGATATAGCATGGGCCGAACAGCGTGGGCACGAGGACCCAGGGATCGGCCATGATTTGCTCGTTACCGGCGAGGTCAAGCGGCACGGGAACATAGAGCCCATGGCCGACGCGCCGCAGCCAGCCCCTGTCTGGTCCAGGCCGAGAGAAGCTGCGCGGCCCGGTGCCGGTCGATGCCGAGGGCCTGGGACGCACCGCCGACCGACACGCTTTCGCGGGCGGCGCGCAGCACGGCTGCAAGCCGGGCGCGGGAGGCGGAAAGTGTGCCCGTGGCGGGTTTCATGACTATACGATATCACATCAAATTCGCGTCTGGCGGTTGATCTGAGAAGTCGTTGAGTTGGCAGCTTCGTCCTGAAAATTCCAGTCTATCAGCATCAGTTAAATGTTTGTTCAGTGCTGAAGTGAATGCGCGCGGCGGAATCCGTGCGATCGCGATCTCGCATCCCCATTATTATTCCGCCATGGTCGAATGGGCGGAACGTTTCGACGCGCAAATACTTCTACACACGGAGGATCGACAGTGGGCAATGCGTAACAGCCCGCGCCTGGAATTTTGGCAAGGAGACACTCTCCCGCTCTGGGATGAAATCAGGCTGATTCGTTGTGGCGGACATTTCGAAGGCGGCACGGTGCTGCACTGGCCGGCCGGCGCGAATGGCAAAGGCGCGCTGCTTACCGGCGACATTATTCAAGTCGTCGCGGATCGCCGTTACGTCAGTTTCATGCGGAGTTACCCGAATCTCATCCCGCTCGGAGCTTCCGCGATCCATCGCATTCTTCAACGGATCGAACCGTATCAGTTCGAACAGATCTACGGCGCGTGGTGGGGTGCGAATGTTCTTTGCAACGGGAAAGCGGCCGTCGCGCGGTCCGCAGAACGTTGCTTGCAAGCGATTCAGGGGTAAATCCGTCGAGCAGGAACTTCTTCCCACGCTTTATTCTCATTCGTGGCTCTGCTCGAGGGATTCGACCTTGGAGTCATCAGTCTAGGCGCACCGGCGATGGCGAGACCGCTGCACATTGCGCCGAACCAGTTCGGGCCGTTTTCAGTGCCGCTGTGGCAGCTTTTCGCCGCTGGCGGTGCCTGCGGCCATCCGCTCCACCGGCATTGGTTGGGTTATGGGGCTCAGCCGAATCGGTTCTTTTGTCGGGCCGCTCGCTATTGGCATTCTCGTCGGCCGGGGCTGGCAGATCAGCGACAGCTTTGTCGCACTCGGGACAGCCGCGCTGTGCGCTGCTCTGTCAACGAGCCTGATCGGCATCAACCGGGGCCCGCAACTCGCAGGGCCACTGAAGCCAATCGCGTCGCATTTCGAATATTCCTTTACGCCACTAGGTACGCTCGAAGCTTGAGCGCCTCTAATCTTGCCTCCTCTGATGACCGAATGGTTGAACTTCTTCTTATTGATGTACATTCCAAACTCGTTTTCAGCTCCTGTGAAGAGCTGTCAATGCGGCGGAATGTCGGCCGCCGTTAAGACGATAATTACGGCAGAGCTTAGCCGATAGCCGATTTGCTATCGGGCATCTTTCTAACCTCCGGCAATGGACGGAAAGATGCTCACTTCATCTCCCGGTTTCACGGCCGTCTCGGCGTCTTGAAGAAACCGAATATCTTCGTCATTCACGAAAACGTTTACGAACCGACGAATGTTATTTCGCTCATCGCAAATGCGTTCTTTCAGACCAGGGTAACTTTGTTCCAAATTGTCGATTACATCCCTGATCGTCGCACCTTCGATCCGAACAATTTCCTGGTTCTGGGTTAGTTTGCGGAGCGGAGTTGGAATATGGACTGGTACCTGAATTTTCATATTCCAACCAAGCGCCAATTCATTCATGGGTCTAAACGGAAGATATTGGAGCACGTATAAAAATACTTATGACGCAGGCCTGGTTGCGAGGCAGTCGGATGTTTCGCGCGGTGTAGGCGAGGTACGAATGGTTTAAAGGGGGAGTGCGCGGTTGTATCAGCTTTACCAGCCCGTCTCGTTGCAGCTCCTTCGCAATAACATTTGCAAAACCATGGTCGATTGGGCACTGGCACCGGAGCATTTTTCCCGATCTGAAGGACCTAGCAATTGGTAATCCGCCTGCGACTCATTCCAGATATCGTAAGCGTTGGCCGCATCGGCGAAGGGGATTTACCGCTATGCTGCCGCGTGACTCACTCCCAGCGCCCGGGCCACGTCGACTACGGTCGCCTTGGCCGGGCCGAACCGGCGGATGACCTCCTCGGCCGTGGCCAGGATCCGATCGCGGGTGAGCGGGCCGTCAGCGGGGGCATGTGGAGCTCTCGACACGCCGGCTCCTCTCGGTAGTCCGATTTTTGCCAGCCAATCTTCGGCTCCGCCCCAATTTCTGGACCGCGGTTCGGCATCGAGCGCTTGGAGGAAATATTCCCAACGCGTCTGCACTAAGTGCGCGCCACCCGGGAGCGATTTTTGACGCTCAAAATCACGCGTGATGTAAATGATCGTCGCCTTAAGCGAGGGCTTTTGCTTCAGCCGGTGGGTTAACCCGGAAAAACTCTTAGCCATCAACCCCTCACATGTCCCGCCTCAGCACAAACCACCATCTGGTGCAAAAAGCGGGCTAAGTAGCCGCCAATCAGGGCATAGAGCAACCCGATGGCAATGGTC
>WNFQ01004516.1_pt1 | contig 10122 bp, 4 predicted proteins | sample 5400171 | NCBI WGS metagenome assembly WNFQ01 (sample SAMN13153356, study PRJNA577476) | soil metagenome | isolation source: 20 cm soil under Madrone tree | place: USA:California | collected 2016-06-14 | reverse complement strand
CAAACCAACCCATAGACCCCGCGGTCGAGCAGCCGGGGAAAAATATCCCTTTCCAGCGAGATCGCAGTGCCCGCCGGCAATCCGCGGACAACCTCCTTTCGAAGCAAATAAACACCGGCATTGATCAGACCCGGCCCGGCCCGGATACCCTTTTCGATGAACTCGGTGACGCGGCCGTCGTGGTCGAGCGCCACACTTCCATAGCGAGTAACATCGGCGACTGCTTGCAGCACCACCACGATATCGGCATCCTTGGCCCTAAAGAGCTCTAGCATTGGATTAAGGCTCCACTCCACATAGCTGTCGCCGTTAAGAACAAGAACTGGATCGCTGATGAGTGGTTCAGCAAGCTTGAGCGCTCCGCCGGTGCCGCGCGGCTCATGCTCTCTGGAGTAGCGGATACGCATTGCAAGCTTATTTCCAGATCCGAAATAGCTTTCAATTTTCTCTGCCATGTAGCCCGTTCCCAAAATCACGTCAGCGACTCCCTGACACCTGAGCCTATCGAGCAACAATTGCAGAAAAGGCGTCCCCGAGATTAGAGCCATCGACTTTGGCCGGTCAGCGAGCACTGGGCGCAGTCGAGTGCCCTGCCCGCCACAGAGCACGAAAGCGCGAACGTTACCGGGTGAAATGTGTCGGTTGCCCTCGAGTTTTTTCATCTTTGTCACGAAACAAATGTGTGCACCGTGCGATTTCGACTTACCTCATCCAGTCAACTGGTGACTTAGGCCTACAGTTGGCTAGCTGTTAATCCTTTGAGTCTAGCCAGAACACTGAAATATGGAAGAGTCATGACGTGCTTTGTTGAAAATGATCAATTGCTGGGGGAATCTTCCACGGCTCCGGCACTGAACGACTGAGCATTGAAGAAAAGTGCATTGCCCTCTGCGAGATAGCAACTGAGCGCTGTTTGCCGACTAGATCTTCGTCATCGAACGAGCCGAACCCGCATTAATCAACGGATTCGAGGGGCACGAGGGCATAGCGGCGTCGGCCTCTGGATGGTACGCAAGCCTGCCTTGTCCAACTTGGCTAATGCCGAAAGACGAAGCTGAGAGTGGGTGCGCTTGAGAACAGCCCGCTCTACGAGGAAGCCGGCCTTGAACCGGCTTGGGAAAACGCAATATCAAAGAAGCCCTCGGCTTTATTGGCGCCCGCGTAAACTCCTGCCCTCGCGCGGCCGAGCGATTAAGGTTCGTTGCGTTTGACCGTAAACGTCGGAATACCCTCCTCGACCGGGCGTTTGATTTCTGCTGCTGGTGCAGTTGGCGTTTTGGTCGCAAGTAACTCTCCCAGCGTCCGCAGGGTCGCGAAGTTATCTGCGATGAGCTCTTCATCCTCAATCCGATAACCGAAGTCATTTTCCAAAAATGCGACCAGGCGGATCAGGCCGAGCGAGTCAATCTGTAGCGGATCGTCAGGATCGGTTACTGGTGGCAAAGAACCACGATTGTTATCTATGTATTCTTTAAGTTTAGGAGGTATTTCCATCATTCTGAGGTCTTTCTATTATATTGGTTGGTAGGTTACAACAAATCACCGGGCTCCCATCCATTGCTCGGTCGTGTCCACCGGTGAATTAGGTTCCCAGATTGCCGCCCGCTCGGGGTGATAGCGGGAGCCGATCGGCACAGAGTAGTCATCTTTGTCATACTCGCGCGTCCGCTTGAGCAACTTCCTGAAAGCCATAATGGCCGGTGAAGGCTGGCGCTCAGTTGGATAAATCCGCGAGGAAAAAGCGTCGGTCAATTCGTCGGGATAACGATGATACACGAAAGTCGCGAAGGCGAAGGGCTGTTCCCAGAACAGATCGATCATGTCTTCGAGATTATCGATTGCTTTTTCGCAGAAAATCTGATGCTCGCGAAACGGGTTTTCCCCGTTTCTGTTCTTACCCTCGAGATAATCGCGGACAATCGGCGCGGCGAACTCCGCTTCGCGCATGGTTACCGATACTCCGAAGGAAAATATCGGATCGATGAAACGATGCGCATCACCGATGCAGATAAAGCCTTTCCCGCAGAAGCCACGCACCTGATACGAGTAATTTGGGATAACGTGCACCTTCTCTACCAGGTTCATTTCAGGTACGCGATTCCGAAGCTTCGGGTTGATATCATAGTACTCGTTTCGGAAAAACTGTTCGGGAGTTTGCTTTTTCGCGAGAAAGTTCGCATTTGGCGTGACCATTCCTATACTAACAACTTCCTTGTCGAGCGGAATGAACCACGACCAATGAAACTTTTTCGCGTAGAAGATCACAGTGTTGTCTTTCGAATCTTCGCCTGAGGCGGCGGAGCCACGGACGGCGTCGGTAGTTTGCGAGAAGAAGGCAACCTGCTTGTCGTAGTTACCAAGATATTTCGGACCGGTGACGCGCTGGTTGGCGAGAAACGTCGCCTGGCCCGAACAGTCGATTACTACCTGCGTTTCGATGTCCTCGCTCTTGCCGTCAGGCCAGCGGACCGTTACGCCTCGCACCGTACCGTCATCGGCCAGTAGCGGCTTTGTCGCCGTGCCTCGCATAACGGTGGCCCCGCGCTTCTCAGCTTCCTTGAGCAGCATCGTATCGAAATTGCTGCGCCGCACCTGCCACGTGTTTCCCAATGAGAGATTCCAGTCCTTATCGCGGGCCGAAACGGGTACAAACCAGGAATTCTCGCCGCTCGTGCCGTAGACCTTGACGCCGTGCTTGATAGGGTATTCCCTTTTTGCCATCTCATCCGCAAGGCCAAGTCTCCGAAGCACCTGACCAGCTTCGCCTGTCAGCGATTCGCCAATGTGAAACCGCGGGAATTCTTCCTGTTCCAGGATCACTGGCTTGATTCCCTCCCGCAAGAGGAACATTGCCATTGCCGACCCACCTGGCCCGCCGCCGATTATTAGCACATCAGTTTTCATTATTTATTGAAGCAATAGAACCCGCTACTCGTGTTTCGAGCAAGCCGTTTCTCTCCAGAGGATTGATTTCTCTCAACTCTCATTTGTCTCAGCTCTCCTGTGTTTGGGGCAATGGACGACTTACAGGGAGACCCGGTTCGTTTCCGCCCATTTCTTCAAGACATAAAAACTCCAAAGAAAGGCGGACTCATCCGCTCGGCCGGAGCGATGCGCTTCCGCCCTCCGTTTTACCAGCCGCGGATTCAAGGAAGCAAAAGGCGCCTCGGACAGGTCCAGCTCCCCTTTTCGAAACCAGTGGGCCACGGGCACGCCGAAGCCTTTCTTCGACCGATACAGGATTTCGCGCGGCAAAACTGCCTCCAGCGCCTTCTTCAGAATGTATTTGGTGGTGCCTTTGCAAAATTTATAGGCGCTGGGGATTCGCCTAACGAAATCGACCAGCTCAATGTCTAGAAAGGGCGCGCGCGCTTCCAGACTGTGCATCATGCTGGCGCGATCGGCTTTCACCAGGATGTCATCCTGCAAATAAAGCTTGGTGTAAAACTGCATGGTCTTGTCGACCAGGTCGGTTTGCGGACAATTCTCCCACTGCTCGATCGCTTCCGAGTAAACTTCCTCGAGATCGATCGGTTCGCCGAAAAGATCCTGCAGGCCGGCGTGGTCGAGCGGCGCCATCCAGACTGGCAGCCAGAGCCGCCGGTCATGGCTTAATCCGCGCAACGCTCGCTTGATTTTGAAGTCGAGTGCCATGTTCGCATGCGAAGCCGGCAAACGATCGAAGATCGCCTTGATTGCGGCATGAATCGGCCGTGGAAAAATGCGGCTATAAAGTCGCGCCCGCTGGAGCGCGTGAAACGGATCGTAACCGGCAAACAATTCGTCGCCGCCATCGCCCGCCAGCGCCACCGTCACATCTTGTCGCGCCAGGCCGCTCACCAAGTAGGTAGGCAGGAGCGAACTGTCCGCCATCGGTTCATCCAACCGAGTCAGGCATTCATCGACCAATTGCCGGGCGCGCGCCACGGAAAGAGTTTCCAGTTTATGATCGGTCTTAAATTGCGCGCTAACGAGCCGCCCGTAGCTCGTCTCGTCGAAGGTTTTCTCGGCAAATCCGATGCTGAAGGTCTTCAGCTGCCCCACGGGAACATGGCGCGAGGCAAACGCGGTGACCGCCGACGAGTCGATCCCGCCGCTCAGGAAAACGCCGACCGGCACGTCCGCGAGCAATCGGCAGTGGACAGCCCGATCCAACAGTTCGCGCAATTGCTCCCCCCATTCTTCCTCTGGATTCGCGGGCAGACGCTCAAACGGCTCGAGCACCAGGTCCCAGTATTTTTCCACGCGATAATCCAGCGACCGGACATCGAGAAGAAGCGAACAACCGCCCGGAAGTTTGAAAACTCCATCCAAAATGGACCAAGGCGCAGGAATGTAGCCATAGGCAAAATATTTTTGGAGCGCGGGCCGCGATGCCGTTTTCGCGACACCGGGATGCGCCGCCAGCGAAGTCAGCTCGGAAGCGAAGACAAATCCATCGCGCGTGCGGGTGTAAAAGAATGGCTTCTTGCCAAACCGATCCCGGCTGCAAAAAAGCTGGCCGCGCGCGCGATCGTAAATCGCATAGGCCCACATGCCATTGAGACGCTCGGGCAATTTTGATCCCCATTCCCGGTAACCGAGCAGGATAACCTCAGTATCGGAATGATCGCTGTGAAATTTGTGACCCCGCTCTTGCAGTTCAGCGCGCAGCTCGCGGTGATTGTAAATCTCTCCGTTAAAGACGATGACGAATTGTGCGTCGTCCGTCAGTATCGGTTGATGCCCGCCCGGCAAATCGAGCACGGCCAGGCGGCGGCTGGCCAGATGCACCGGCGGAACCGCGGACATCCAGGTCCCCGAATCGTCCGGGCCACGATGCCTCAGCAAGATCGACATGCGCTCCAGCGTCTCGCCTGAACCCGGACCGACGAAACCGCAGATGCCACACATAAGATCAGCGCGCCTGGCGAGTCCTCACGAACGAGGAAACGCCTGCGCAGCCGGCCGTTCCGATGCGCGCGAAAGACCGCCGCTACCCTGCTCCGCGCCGGAATATGAAATCATGTAAGTCGGCTTGTTCTGCGATTCATAATAAGTACGCACGAGCAATTCAGCGAGCAGCCCCATGAGAAAACACATTACCCCAGTGATAAAAGCCATGACAAAGAGCAGCGGGAGCGGCGTTTTGATGAAGGCTTCGTGCCCAAAAAATTTGTAATACAGAGCCGCTCCTCCTGCGATCACGCCAATGCCAATGCTGACTAAACCGACCCCGCCAAAAACGTACATCGGCCGTTGCCCATAGCGATGCAGGAAAACCACGACTAACAAATCGAACAAAACCTTCGGAACTCGTTGTAAATTGTAGTGGGAAACACCATGCCGCCGCGCATGATGCCTCACTGGAATCTCGGTCACGCGCGCCCCGTTCCAATATGCGTAAATCGGAATGAAACGATGCATCTCGCCGTAAAGTTGAACGCCTTGCAGCGCCTGCCGCCGATAGGCTTTCAGAGTGCATCCATAATCGTGCAGATGAACCCCCGAAACCGCCGAGATGAGCCGGTTGGCCAGCCAGCTCGGCAAATTGCGCCGGAGCCGCGCGTCCTTCCGGTCTTTCCGCCAGCCCGAGACGAGATCGTAGCCTTGATCCAGTTTGGCCAAGAGCTCCGGAATATCGGCCGGATCATTCTGAAAATCGCCATCCATGGAGATGAGGATATCTCCCTTGGAAAAACGAATCCCGGCCATGAGAGCCGCCGTCTGACCGGCATTACGGCGTAACTGGATAAGGCGCAGCTGCGGCCGCGCAAGTTGCCGGACAATCTCGCCCGTTTGATCGATGCTGCCGTCGTCCACAACAAGGACCTCGTACGAAAGGCCGAGATCTTCCAGGCTGCGAAAGAGAGCCGGCAAGAGCTCCTTCAGGTTGTGCGCCTCGTTGAAAACGGGCAAAATGACCGTAAGCAGTTCCGGACGCCGATAGGCATCCTCAACGCCAGCCCGGGCATTTGCCTCTTCGTTAAATGAAGGAAAAATGACCGGCAGCGATTTCATTTTTTCTCTGGGGTTCATATCTTTTTTGCGGAGAGGAAATTGAGAAAATCCGATTCGCTCGTCAAGACAAAATGCAGGGCGTCACCTCAGTGTTACATTGCCGTCGCTCGGCACGCAATCGCTTGCGTGAAGCATCGCAGCGACTTCAAAGACTGGGGGAACCGATGCTCGCGGTGATCCAAGCCGTGTGTGTGTTGATGGTTTGGGCACAGCTCGCAAGAAAGATTGCCCTTTTGTGAGAAACTCGTGCGAGTTGGTCGGTAGTTCGAGCACGGGGGGGTTCAAATTTGAAGGCCAAGAGTATCAGCGGCGCGAACTGCTTGTAAAGAAAAAACAGCGGTTTTTGGGCTACGGATGCTTCCTGATCTTTTACTTAGAATTCCTCCAGAGGTAACTTTCCCGCAGTTTTCCCAGCGAACTACCCTGACGGCGCATCGGCGCTCGGATCTCCTGCCTGGCTTCTGCAGTTGAACAGTTGGCTACACGCCGACGATATCCCACGCCGGTTGAGGAATGCCAGGTGCGAACGTGGTCCAGGTCATCTTTTTTCCCGCGGGTTTAGTGCCGTCGCGTGTACGCACGGCAAGCATCGGTTTCGCGCCCCGGCAAAATCCTTAAGAGAAAGTCCGTAAGCATCGTAAGATCCAGACGCAAATATATTTACGAAAAAGCTTGACGGGTTTCTTGGTTTTCCTTAAGGAGTTTGACCTAAGTAAAAAATGCCCTGTCTTTTGGCAAATGTGCCGAGAGACGAGGCAGGCAAAAACCCACATACCCCCCATACCCCCCCAGATGAAAAAGAACTCCGCTTCTTCCGCATTACCCTTCTCTAATCCGCGCGTTTTAACCGCACATCGAAAACAATCTGCGACGCGACCTTTCAGAATGCCGGCTTCGCTCGGCAGGCTGCTTTGCGCTGCCGGGCTACGTGCGATCCCGAGAAAAGCACTCTCCCAACGCCTGGGAATAAACAGACCAAGTGGCGTCATGTGTGTGCGACCACTTGTCGGCTTTCTCTCGGCCGTCGTCACCGCGATTCTGCTCTGCGCTTCGAATCACGCCGATGCGCAGTCGCAGCCGGCGCCAATGATCGGGATTTTTTATCTGGAAGATGCCGATGCAATGGGAGACCCGATACATAATTGGTCCAAGGATCCCGCAGTGACAAACCCATACGCGCAAGGCATTGCCCTGCGAACGCACTGGAATAGAGTCGAGCCACACGAACACGCAAACGCAAATGACTTTTACTGGGATTATCTTGATCAAGGCGTGGCCTTGGCAGCCGCTCATGGGAAAAAAGTTTCCATTAGTGTACAGGCCGGGGTGGAGACTCCGCAGTGGGTATATGACGCTGGTGCGCCTTCTTTCATGGTAACGTTGGAACAAGGTTATTCGGCGATCACAGATGGAGTTACTACTGCCGGATCAACTACGGTGAGAAGTGCCGGGGACACGGCTGCCTGGGTAACTTATCCTAGCGTAGGGTTACAGATATCAGGGGGCAGCATACCGGCCGGAGCTACTATCGTCACGGTTAATTCAAGCAGCAATGTTACGATTTCTGCGCCCGCGACCGAATCAGCTACGGGAGTTGCAATCACCACCGCACAGATTGAGCCGATGCCTCTGCCGTGGGACCCGGTTTTTCAGCAGAAATGGGGGGCGTTCGTTCAAGCACTTGCCACGCGCTACGGCAACGCTGCGAATCTTTCCTATGTCACAATGGGTGGCCCGGGTCGGAGGCGGGAAGCGTATTTCTGTTTTACACCATACGATATGGACTACTTCAATAACACGCTCGGTGGACTACCGAACTGGGAACGGGGCGTCAAATGGATCATTGATCAATACGGAACTTACTTCCCGAATACGCCATTCATCCTGGCCATGGCGAACCCAATTCCGACCGACGAGGGGAATGCTTCATTAGATGCGGTGGTTGATTACGGGGCGACTCAGTATCCCGGCAATCACTTCGGCGTAATGTCGTGCGGCCTTCAATATCCCGACGGTCCAGCTCCCGGGTCAAATGGAGCACAGTGGATACCATTATTATCTCCGACTTCGACCGTGGGGTTTTGTTTCTACGGGCCACAAAATGTGTCTACTGATCCAGTGACCGGACGATTTATGTTAGATTTGGGATTGGAAAGAGGGTTCAACTTTGGCGCACACTTCATCGAGGTCTATTCCGGCGACTGCGATAATCCTGTCTTAGCCCCAGTGCTTACAGCGTGGGGAGCTATTTTGACAACGACCCCACCCATACCAATTCCTCCAAGCGGTTTGACAGCGACAGCAACCTCTTCATCGACCATTGACCTTGGCTGGATTGACAATGCAAACAATGAAGTCGGGACACGAATCGAACGCAGTGTTGGATCGAACGGCAATTATACTCTCTTGACGACCGTGGTAGCTCATACCACTGCGTTCACGGACACTGGTTTGGTTGATGGGACACAATACTATTACCGGGTTCTAGCTTTCAATACGGGAGGGTCTTCAACCTATTCCAACGAACAATCGGCCATTACAACTCTGAACAGCCCAACAGCCCTTGGCGCAACAACCGTCTCTTCATCCCAAATTGATCTTACCTGGACTGATAATTCAGCATCTGAAACTGGTTTTAAAATCGAGCGTAGTCCCGTTGACAATTCAAATTACACTGAAGTTGCCACCGTTGGTGCGAATATAACTTCCTACAGCAATACAGGTCTCAATGAAGCAACTAAATATTACTATAGAGTGCGAGCTTACAATGCGATTGCGACCTCCGGATATACCAGCGAAAAGAATGCCACAACTCTTTATAATATTCCCATCGCACCATCAGGACTTACGATCACGTCGGTTACATCGAGCAAAATCGTTCTCGCCTGGACTGACAACTCTGGAAATGAATCCGGTTTCAGGATTCAACGAAAACAAGGGGCTACAGGCACATATACTGAGATTGCAACACCAGGAGCAAATGTAACAACCTACACGGATAACGATACCGCGCTTTTAGATGGCACTCAATATTACTACAAAATCTGTGCAAACAATCCCGCTGGAGACTCTACCTTCTCAGATGAAGTCAACGGCATAACTCTCCTGGCGGTACCAACATCTCTTACCGCAACAGCTGTGTCTGCGTCTACAATAGCCCTTACCTGGACTGATAACTCTTTGAGTGAAACTGGTTATAGAATCGAGCAAAGCCCTGTTGACAATTTAAATTACACTGAAATTGCAACCATTGGCCCGAATACAACTTCCTTCACCGCTTCAGGTCTCAATGAAGGGACCAAATATTACTATAGAGTGCGAGCTTACAATGACATCGTGACCTCCGGATATAGCAGTGAGAAAAACGCCACAACTCTTTCTACGATTCCCGCCGCACCATCAGGACTTAGGATCACCTCGATCACATCCGGCTCAGTCGCTCTGGCCTGGACTGACAACGCTAACAATGAATCAGGTTTTAAGGTTCAACGAAAGCAAGGTGCTACAGGCACATATACTCAAATTGCAACACCAGGAGCAAACGTAACAACTTATACCTCTAGCGGTCTTTTAGATGGCACTCAGTACTACTACAAAGTTTGTGCAAACAATTCCGCTGGAGATTCTCCCTTCTCAAATGAAGTCAATGGCATAACTACCCTGAAAAGCCCGACATCTCTTACCGCGACAGCGGCGTCTTCATCTCAAATAAATCTTACCTGGACTGATAATTCTTCGAGTGAGGGTGGTTATAAAATCGAGCATAGCCCTGTTGACAATTTACACTATACCGAAGTTGGAACCGTTGGCCCGAATGTAACTACCTACAACGATACAGGGCTCAGTGGAGGGACCAAATATTACTATAGAGTGCGAGCGTACAACGTGAATACGACCTCCGGATATAGCAGCGCGCAAAACGCTACGACCCTTTCGAATATTCCGGTCGCGCCGTCAGGACTTACGATCACCACGCTTCAGTCAAGCAACATCATTATCGGCTGGACTGACAACTCTAACAACGAAACAGGCTTCAAGATCCAGCGGAAAGGAGCTACCGGAGCGTATGCCGATCTGGCAACAACGGGAGCGAATGCAACACAGTACAGCGACACTACCGTT
>WNFQ01011985.1_pt1 | contig 10123 bp, 4 predicted proteins | sample 5400171 | NCBI WGS metagenome assembly WNFQ01 (sample SAMN13153356, study PRJNA577476) | soil metagenome | isolation source: 20 cm soil under Madrone tree | place: USA:California | collected 2016-06-14 | reverse complement strand
CAGGCGGACCCGACTTCACCGCGACGCGGCCAGTCACCTTCGGCACACCGCCAGATTTTTCGAACGGACTGACTCCGGTAAGCGACTGGATCTACAGCCCAAGGCCTGTTCGCGGGCCTTTCGCCTTGCTTCCCGGCTTTAACTTTAACGCCTTCTCCAGCTCTTATCCGGAACAGGAGCGCTGGGGCGGTTATATCGCTTTCGAGCACAAGCTCTGTGACGATCAACTCCGGATTTTCGGCGACTTTTATTATGCCGACGTGAAGCAGCACGACGAACTCGCACCGGTGGGTACCGGCCCCTGGGGAGCGCGAGGCGCTCTACTCTATGTCCCGCCTAATCATCCATTCCAACTTGATGCCGACGGTGTTCCAATTACGCCGCCAAACACGCCGACGGCCGCGGAAGTCGGCATGCCGTCAGATGCCTATAATCCGTTCAATCCGTTCCAGCAGATTGTTTCGGGAGGCACGCTCGCGCGTCTTTTCGATTTCGGCAACCAATTGATCGATAACGAAAACGAGGCATTCCTCTTCACGGCCGGTGTAAGAGGCGACAAGCTGTTTAACGGGAGCTGGGGCTACGATGGCGCATTCCGTTACAGCCAGATCATGAACCTTTCCCGGTTTACGAGTGTCTCAGGCTCGCGATTCAATCGCATCATGAACGCGGCGGACCCAATCTACGATCCCACCTCGGCGCAGTACATTGGAACGACGATTCCGTTTAATCCGTTTGGGGACAGCCTTCACAATCCGATCGCAACTAACAGCATACCGGTAGAGTTCGCGAGGATTAGTCCGAGGGACATTACCACATCCAAAATCGCAACAGTCGATTTGAACATTTATACCACTGGCCTGTTTGATTTGCCCGCCGGCGGCGTTGGACTCGCCATTGGCGGTTACTTTGGCCGGGAGACGCTCACATACGATCTGGATGACGCAAGCCGGCTTGGAGGCGTCCTGGGTGGAGGCTTGTCGCCTTCATCACATTCCGGCCGCAGAGAGTATGCGTTCTATGGGGAAACCCTGATTCCAGTCTTCACCCCGGCGATGCGCGTGCCTGGATTCCATTCGCTGCAGTTCAGCGCAGCGGCGCGTTTTGAATATTGGAAGAATAATGACACCAACACACTCGTTCCCAAAGTGGGTGTGCGCTGGCAACCGTTCGATGACCAGTTGACCATTCGCAGTACGTGGGGCGAAGGCTTCCGCGAACCAGGACTTCCTGCCCTGTTTGGATTCACGGCCTTCGCATTCGTACCGACTTCTTACCACGGCAACGTGAACGAGGACACCAGATTCGAGGTGGTCCACAATCCCTTGCTCGCTCCGGAACGTTCCCGTAATTGGACGGGCGGCGTGGTTTATACACCCAGGTGGATTACAACGGGCCAATTGACTGTCACGGTTGACCTTTGGGACGTCGAGCGCCAAAGCGTGCCGAACGTGCCTGGGCCCCACTTGGTGGTGGACCAGTTTATCAGGGGCCATTTACCGAGTGGTGAACAGGTGGTTCTCGATCCCACGGGGAACGAAGTGATCTTCGTTCGAACGACTTTTCAGAACGCTGGTCGTGAGAACGCGCGCGGCGTCGATCTTGGCATCCAGTACCAACTTCAGACCTACTACGGGACGTTTACTTCTCTGACCCAGGTGACCTATCTAGATTCTTTTATCTACCAGTTCTTCGGAGGCAAAGCGAGGGAGGTGGCCGGACGCGCCACCTATGATTGGTTTGACTCGATTTATCCTACCAATGGGAATACCGAGGGCTGGTTCAAATGGAAGGGAATCTCGCGCCTGGACTGGACGTGGCATAACTTCGACATGAGCTGGACTGCGCATTACACCGATGGTTTTTGGGAAGAGATTTACGCAAAGAAGTTCGATGGACATTGGAAGCAACACTACGTTCCGCACACGTGGTTCTTTGACGCGCAAACTTCATACGAAATTACCTACACGGCTCCGGTGGAAACGACGCCGGTGCCCGGCTACTCAAAAGATAGCAAGGCTGTAGAGGCGGCTGTCTCCGGCGGCAGTCCCGAGCAATCAGTTGCTTATTCCATGCCGTGCTGGAAAAACTTGCTCAACAACACCCGGATAACCGTGGGTGTGAACAATATCTTCGGTCAGCGGCCGCCAACGGCATTTGGCTTCGAGCTCCAGAACCCCATCAATTATCCGGGCTCTTACTACGACAATCTTGGCCGCTTCGTGTATGTGCAGTTGACTAAGAAGTTCTAGAAACCTCTCAGAATGGCCACTTGCGCAGGAGCCGGCGGGCGGTATCGCCGTCGGCACAAGCGCGCGAGGTTACGCAAAAAATGGCTTCGCCAAGTTGGATCGCCCGCTCGCGAGTGCGTTCGGGGTTAAACCGGAACTGGCCTAATTCCCGAAAAGGGCTCGCGTGCAACGGAGCGCTGCGCTACCGAGAGAAAACCAGGCGTTATTTGGAAACCATTTCTTTCGGCGCTAAGGAGGCGACCCGCCTTCGCCAAGGCTACGGCGTGGTTAGAAGAGGACGGACTACTTTGGTGCGAGCGAGGCTACGATTTTTTCGAAGCGCGGATTTCCGCGTAAAGGATCCCACATCGGGTTCAAGCGCAGCTCCCCATAGGTTGGACCGCCAGGAATTTTGGTGACGGCTTCAAGTTGCTCGAGCGCCAGTTCGGTTTCGCCTGTCCAGGCACAAATCATGGCAAAGTCGATTGTTACACATACCTCATTTGGGCAATCCCCGAACATCGCTTCGTGGGCGATGGGTGCCACTTCCAGCGCGCGCCGGCCTTCGCTCAGCGCCTCTTGCTTTCTTCCCAAGGCTGCATCAATCAATCCGAGACGAGAAAGCAGACGCCCGTCATCAGGCTGAACGCGTATTTCTTCCTCCAGTTGTGTGCGCGCTGTCATAAAGGCAGTGCGCGCAGCCGCAACGTCTCCTTTCAAACGAGCAACTATGCCGAGCCAAAAGTCACGGCTACCTTGAGTGAAACCGACGCCGAGCGTCTGCTGGGAAAGCCCGCCCGCGAGGCTGCCGGCGGCGTCAAAGTCGCGATCATTCAAAGCAAGTCCCAAGCGCCACCAGGCAACATCTGGATCTTTGTCTGACCCCGGATCATTGGTGAGGATCTTTTCAATTGCAGCACGCATGGGCCCGGTGTCCGCTCGCCTGTCTACTTCGATTCCGGCACGAATGATCCGCGCTGGCCTGCGATCTGGCTGAAGCGCAATAATACGATCCATAACTTTGGCCATTTGGTCATAGTCGTGCAACCAGAGGTAGGTCGTTGCGAGGGTAATGTGGTAAGGGATATTTCGAGGATCGAGCTCACATGCGCGCTCGAGGTTCCGGGTGGCGTCAGCCCAGCGACCCTGTCTCCGGTCAACCAATCCGGCTAACTCAAAAGCTCGCGGGTTATTGGGTAAATTCTGTTTGGAAAGAGCAAGTTCGGCGCGGACGCTGTCGAAATCGGCATATCCCCAGTAAAGATGCCAGCTCAGCGCCAGGTGCGCTTCTGCCGAATCCGGCCTCAAGCGAAATGCAGAATCTATGGCCGACTTTGCCAGGGCCAAGCGCGCCGGAGTGTGGTCAATCTCTTGCTGATAAATCAGGTCGTGCACAAAGGCTAGCTGGCAATAGGCGAGAAAGAAGTTGGGATCACGAGCAACTGTCTTGTTAAGCAGGTCCACAGCCTCGGAACGATCCACGAAATCCATCTGGGTGGGCAGCTGGGCATTGTAAATTAGGGACACGGCACGGACGTAAAAATCATAGGCGACCAAGTCCTGAGTTGGTTCTTCTTCAACAGCCGCCTTCTCACTGGCTGACAGCTTTGCGTGAAGGCTATCGGCAACTTTTTGCGCTATCTCAGCTTGGACTGCGAACAAATCATTCAAATCGCGATCGTATTGCTCGGCCCAAACGTGAGTGTCAGTGTGCGCGTCGATCAACTGCGCATTCAAATGAATCCGACCGCCGCTCTTGCGTGCGCTGCCCTCCAGCACGTGTGACACACGAAGTGCATCTCCGATCTCGCGCACATTTCGTTTGCCGCGATATTCCATCACGCTGGTCCGGCTAATGACTTTGAGATCACCGATCTTCGCCAGCTTGGTCAAAATGTCGTCCTGCACACCATCGGCGAAAAAGGCGTTCTCTTTGTCTTGACTCAGGTTTTCAAATGGCAGGACAGCGATTCCGGTTGTTAGCGGTTGCCGGATCAATTCACTTTTCCACACGATCCAGCCGGTTGCTGCTGCTAGCGCAACCAGAGACGCTGCAAATAGCGCGCTGCTTGGATTGCGTCGCACCCATTTCGTTCCTCGCGCAAAAACTCCAGTGTGCCGCGCTCGAATCGGTTCATGTTTTAGCCAGCGCTCCAAATCCTCGGCCAGCGCCAGTGCGGACGGGTACCGGCGCTTTGGATCTTTCTCAAGGCATTTGAGGCAGATGGTGGAGAGATCTCGATCTATCTTCGGATTTAAGAGGCGTGGCTGACGCGGCTCAGTATCCAGAACCAACTTGATCGTCTCGTAGGTTGTTCCTCCGGCAAACGGCGGGTGACCTGTGAGCAGCCGGTAAAGTACTGCGCCGAGTCCGTAAATATCTGTCACGCTGCTGACAGCCGTGTTGTTTCCCACGGCTTGTTCCGGCGCCATGTAGCTGGGCGTGCCTAATACATCCAGCGTGTGCGTGACGCTGCTTTCAGATTCGACCAAGCGGGCCAGACCAAAATCGGTCAGGTGCGGTTCGCCGTTTGCATCCAGCAGAATGTTTCCCGGCTTGATGTCACGATGTAGGATCCCGTGTTCATGCGCGTAATGCACGGTTCTGGCGACTTTCGCAATTAATTCCGCCGACTGCCGGATCGATTGCGGCGCCCGCCCAACTATTTGGTCAAGCTGGCCGCCTTCGACGAACTTCGTACTGAAGTAACAGCAACCGTCGCGCTCTCCGATCTCGTAGATTGGCAGGATGCCCGGATGATCGAGGTTTGCGGCCGCCTCAGCCTCGCGGCGAAACCGCTTCAGGTGCGTTGCGATCGTCCAAGGGCCCGGGACGATCACTTTGAGCGCAACAGTGCGATTCAGAGATTTCTGATGGGCGCGATAGACCGTGCCCTGACCGCCTCGGCCGATTTCCTCCAGTAACTCATAGTCGCCAAAATCCGTGATCATCCGCGCGAATTTCGGCGCGCGCCCTTCGCCGTTGAATTGGGCGTTGGACGTTGGGCGTTGAGCGCTGGACGTTTGCACCTCTTCCGCGAACAGATCAGCACCAGTTTCCAGCAGACAAGCCGGGCACATTCCCTGCCGAGCGTCGGCGGGAATGCCTGTCCCGCACTTTTCGCAAACGCTAGACACGAATTTCACTAATTCACACTAATCGAAGACACGAATTTCACGAATGCGCACTAATGAACTGCGGAGGCTTTCAAAATTCGTGATCATTGATGTAATTCGTGTCTATAGGATGACTCTTTTCCATTCCAACACATCCCTACCGAAATTGACCAACAGACCCACGCGAAGTTTCGAGGCGGCCAGATAGTTCAACACCTGTTTGAAGTGTGCGTTCAGACACAAAAATTCGTGATAATTCGTGCAATTTGTGTCTCGTGACAATTCATGCGATTCGTGTGGTTACGCCCGCAGCACGGCGACCAGGTGGCGCAGTTCGTCATCGATATCGCGCGGCGCCATAACGGTGTGGGCGATTTCCTCGCGCAAAAGTTGCCGGTACCGCAGCCGCAAACGATAGGACGCCTGTCTCACCGCGCTCTCGGTCGTTCCCAATTCGCGCGCAGTGTCGGCTGCTGAAACGCGGTCTGGTTCATCCGTGAGCGATTTCTGTAACCGATCAAACAATTGGACATTGCCAGATGCGCGATAGTCTTCTTCCAGTCGTGCGAGCACTTGATCCAGCACGCTCAGCGCCCAGCGACGCTCGTAAATCTGGTCCGCAGCCAATGTCTCCGATGTCTCGAAACCGATGCGCTCGCGGTCACGCAAATCCTCCAGTGGGATCAGATGCTGGCCGCGGCGCTCCAGTAACAATGCAAAGAAACCCTGCGTGAGGTCTTTCGCCTCTTCCGGATCGACGCCTTGTCGCCTTATGAAACCATAAATGGGGCGCCAATACGTGCGGCAAAGCTTTTCGAGCGCCTCTTGGGCTGCCGGCGATTCACCTTGCGCCTCCAGTACCACGCTCCAATGCGTAGTAGTGAACGCCACCGGACCGTGATGAGCATCTCCGCCAATCACGGTCTGTGACGTCACCTGAGCATCAGCAGGCACGCTGCGATTTAAGTAAAAGACCGCGCGAAAAGCAAGTCTGAAATGCTATTTTTGAGAGAAAAGCAAAATGATTTAAACGGCCGATTGGAATGTGTCGGTAAGGGCGGTTTCACCCACTACCTGACGTTGACATTCTAGCGATCGCTGATCGCCGCTTGTCCGTGCGCGCCGAAGATCGACAATGTGCCAGTGCCGGTGCGATCGTCCCGTGGCTGACCGTGCTCGAGCACGAGGCGGAGAAGATCGTGATATTGCCGCACGAGAAAACGGTTAACGCTTCCGTTGAGTTTTTGCGAAAAGAAAAAAATGCTGCTATGAATGACTAGGGCGAGCTTGAATCGAGCCGACGAAACCTTTAGGGAAGCGAAGCCGCTGGTCTTGATTCGGAAAGAAGACGCCTCCTTCGACAAGCGCGGCAACCCAAGCGCTAAAGGGAGAGTGTCGCATTGGCTCGATCCACATGCGTAAATCGAGACGGATTGTCTCGCTTCGCAGAATATTAGCTCGACGTATAATCCCATTAGCGTCTTATTAACAATGACTTATATCATAGAACCAGAACATGGCTCGGGTCTTGCTCAAGAGAGCATGGTCGAGCTTTCGCCACGGTGAATCCGTTCTCGGCGGACTCGACCCAGAAAGGATTTCATTTTATGGCTAAAGTTTTAGGTATCGATTTGGGGACCACCAACTCCTGCATGGCCGTGATGGAGGGTGGCGACCCAGTAGTTTTGGAAAATTCGGAAGGCGCCCGCACGACGCCGTCTGTGGTTGCATTTACGAAAAGTGGTGAGCGATTGGTCGGCCAGGCCGCGAAGCGTCAGGCTGTAACCAATCCGGCGAATACCGTTTTCTCAATCAAGCGATTCATGGGCCGCAAGTACGACGAGGTCCATGAAGAAGAGCACCGCGTTCCATATAAAATCGTGAAAGCGGCGAACGGCGACGCGCACGTGCAAGTGGAAGTGAACGGGCAGCGCAAGACATTTTCGCCTCCGGAAATTTCCGCAATGATTTTGTCGAAGATGAAAGCCGACGCCGAGGCGAAGCTCGGCGAAAAAATCACGCAGGCGGTCATCACTGTTCCAGCGTATTTCAACGACTCGCAGCGAAACGCGACAAAAGACGCGGGCAAGATCGCCGGCCTGGAAGTTTTGCGCATTATCAACGAGCCAACAGCCGCGTCTCTCGCTTACGGGCTCGACAAGAAGAAAGATGAGAAGATTGCGGTTTACGATTTGGGGGGCGGCACGTTCGACATTTCTGTTCTCGAGATCGGCGATGGCGTTTTCGAAGTCAAAGCGACCAACGGCGACACGCACCTCGGCGGCGATGACTGGGATGCGCGAATCATGGATTGGATCGTCAATGAATTTAAAAAGGAAACTGGCATCGATTTGACGAAGCAGCCGGATGCGATCCAACGCATCAAGGAAGAAGCCGAGAAAGCAAAGATCGCGCTTTCATCGACGCAGGAATACGAAATCAACCTGCCGTTCATCACAGCGGACGCGAGCGGACCGAAGCACATTCAGAAAAAACTGACGCGCTCGAAGTTGGAGCAGCTCTGCGATGATTTGTTCCAGCGGACCATCCCACCGGTAAAGGCCTGTCTGAAGGACGCGAACCTCAGTGAAAGGGACGTCAACGAACTGGTGCTCGTCGGCGGCATGACGCGCATGCCGAAAGTAGTTGAGATCGCGCGCAACCTCATCGGCAAAGAGCCGCACAAGGGCGTGAATCCGGATGAAGTCGTTGCAATTGGCGCCGGCATCCAGGGTGGTGTGCTCAAGGGCGAAGTCAAAGACGTGCTCCTCCTCGATGTAACTCCGCTCACGCTCGCGATTGAAACCGCGGGTGGCGTGGCAACACCGATGATTCCGCGTAACACCACGATCCCGACCCGGAAGTCGCAGATCTTTTCAACCTACAGCGACAATCAACCAGGCGTCGAAATCAAAGTATTGCAAGGCGAACGGCCGCTTTCGCGCGACAATAAGCAGCTCGGCACGTTCCATCTCGATGGAATTCCACCCGCCCCGCGCGGCGTTCCTCAGATCGAGGTGACGTTCGATATTGACGCGAACGGCATTCTGCACGTCTCGGCGAAAGACCTCGGCACCGGCAAGGAACAAAAGATTTCCATCACCGGCAGCTCCGGACTTTCGAAAGAGGAAGTCGAGAAGATGCAGCGCGAAGCCGAAGCGCATGCCGACGAGGACAAGAAAGCGAAGGAAGCGATCGAGATCAAGAACAACGCCGACATGCTCGCGTATCAATCCGAGAAGCAGTTGAAAGAACTCGGCGACAAGATTTCGGGCGACAAAAAGAAATCTGTCGAAGACGCGATCGCCGCCGTGCGCGACGCGATCAATCGCAACGACACCGACGCGATGAAGCGCACCTACGACGATCTCCAGAACAAGTTCCAGGAAATCAGCGCCGACCTGTACAAGCAAGCGTCAGCGCAAGCTGGCCCAGGCACACAAGCTGGTCCACAACCCGGACCTGAAGCTGGCGGGCGTCCTGGCACCGAACAAGGCGCAGGCAAACGCGGCGAAGGGGACGTCGTCGACGCGGAGTTCGAAGTCGTCGACGAAGACAAGAAAAAGTAACGAAACAATTTGCCGACGGCTGTTTCAAAGTGAAACAGTCGCCGGCTCAACCCAAAAAAAAGCAGAAGGAGATAAACCTATGGCAGCAGTTAATGTAAAACCGCTCGGGGATCGGGTGCTGGTGCAACCGATTGAAGAGCAGGAAGTGAAAAAGGGCGGGATTATTATTCCCGATACCGCAAAGGAAAAACCGCAGGAGGGCAAAGTCGTCGCTCTTGGCACCGGTAAAATCGACGACAACGGCAAGAAAGTCGATTTCACCGTCAAGAAAGGAGACAAAGTTCTCATTTCGAAATACGGCGGGACCGAAATCAAGATCGACAACGACACCTACCTGATCATGCGCGAGGACGACATCCTCGGCATCATCGGATAAGGAAATTGGGATGAAGAAGAACGGGATTAGGAAAGCAGGAAAACAGGAAAAAGCATTTTCTGTTTGGTTCTCTGTTTCCTGCGTTCCTGTGTTCCTGATTCGTCTCTCAACTATTAACCATCAGCTAACAACTTAAACACTATGGCAGCTAAACAATTACAATTCGATGAAAATGCGCGGCACGCGTTGCTGCGCGGCGTCGAGAAACTGGCAAAGGCCGTTAAGGCAACGCTCGGACCGAGCGGTCGCAACGTGATTCTCGACAAGAAATTCGGTAGCCCGACGATCACCAAGGACGGCGTGACGGTCGCAAAAGAAATCGAGCTGGAAGATCCGTATGAAAATATGGGTGCACAGCTCGTGCGCGAAGTCGCGTCGAAAACTTCGGATATCGCGGGTGACGGCACTACCACGGCGACGGTGCTGGCGGAGTCCATCTATAAGGAAGGACTGCGCAACGTCACCGCGGGTGCGAACCCGACCTCATTGCAGCGCGGCATCATGAAAGCCGTCGAGGCAATCGTCGAGGAGCTGAAGAAAATCTCCAAAAAAGTCGGTGATCGCACCGAGATCGCGCAGGTCGCGACCGTTTCGGCCAACTGGGACAAGACGATCGGCGAAATCATTGCCGACGCCATGGACAAGGTTGGCAAGGACGGCACGATCACGGTCGAGGAAGCGAAATCGATCGAGACCACGCTCGAAGTCGTCGAGGGCATGCAGTTCGACAAAGGTTATCTGTCGCCCTACTTCGTCACGAACGCGGAGGCGATGGAGGCCGTGCTCGAAAATCCGTACATCCTCATTCACGAGAAGAAAATCTCGAGCTT
>WNFQ01005966.1_pt1 | contig 10126 bp, 6 predicted proteins | sample 5400171 | NCBI WGS metagenome assembly WNFQ01 (sample SAMN13153356, study PRJNA577476) | soil metagenome | isolation source: 20 cm soil under Madrone tree | place: USA:California | collected 2016-06-14 | reverse complement strand
CAAAGCAAAAGGCAACGCGTCTTTAACCACTACCGAGTAACCGCCGATGTAGGCTTCCCTACCAACGCGGCAAAACTGGTGGACGCCTGAGTAAGCGCCGATATTTGCGCGGTCTTCAACCTGGACGTGCCCTGCGAGGGTGGCTGCGTTGGCCATGATTACCTCATCGCCCAGGATGCAGTCGTGAGCAATATGCGCTTGAGCCATGATGAGACAATCGTCTCCCGTTTGCGTGAGCATTCCTCCGCCGGCCGTACCGCGATGAATAGTCACGAACTCTCGAATGCGATTGCGTTTGCCAATCCTTGTTTCTGACGGTTCGCCTTTGTACTTCAGATCCTGGGAGGCAAGTCCGATGGACACGAAAGGAAAGACATGCGTACCTGCGCCGATAGTCGTCCGGCCGTCGACGACACAGTGAGACTCCAGACGGACGCCATCACCGAGTTCTACTTCCTCACCGATGATTGAATAAGGGCCGACATAGCAATCGAAACCTATCCGGGCGTGCGGACTGACAACAGCGCTGGGGTGGATAATTGTCGGGTGTGTGGCGGTGGCCATGAATTCAATAACGGAGGAAAAGAAAATTATTCATACACGCATGAACGCGGACGAATGAAAACGAGATCCCATTTGCGAAGCTTGCTATCATCATTCATCCTTCCCTGAACCCTACGTTCCCTGCCCATTCTACATCTGCCTGTTAACTACGATGCTCATGATCTCCGCATCGGCGGCCAGTTGACCCTCGACTTTTGCCTCTCCGCGCATTCGCTGCACACGCGAACCGATACGCAACGCGGTAACTTCGAGCACCAAAGTGTCTCCCGGTACTACAGGACGCCGGAAGCGGGCCTCCCTAATGCCGGTAAACAAAACAAGTTTTTGATCACGATCTTCAATTTCACGCAGTGCCAACACTGCCCCTACCTGAGCCAACGCTTCCACCACAAGCACGCCAGGCATCACGGGTGCACCGGGAAAGTGACCCTGAAAGAAGGGTTCGTTGATGCTGACTTGTTTAATACCGACGATTCGTTCGCGCGGCACCAACTCAATTATGCGATCAACCAAGAAGAATGGATAGCGGTGCGGCAGAAGATTTTGGATGGCTTGAGAATCGAGAACAGTTTCCATAGCAGGAAGAAAAGAAACGCGGGGAAGCGGAACAAAGGCCGCATCTCCGCGCCTGGAATTTAAAGCTTCCCAATCTTACTTCGGGGGCGTTACTGATGCGGTTGCCGGATTCTTCAAAAACATCCTCGCGACGCTTCTTGTACGCCGCCTGAGCATCTTCACCTTTGCGCTGAAAGTCCTTCTTGAGTTGGTCCAGCTGATCGATCTTGGTCTGCAGGGACTTCTGATCGATTGGGGTTCCCGCCGGCGCCTGTTGGAGTTTGGTGATCTCGTCCTGAAGCTGCTTACTTCTTTGCTGCATCTGAGTCAGATCGTCCTTCTGCTTTTGGAACTCACGGTTCAGCGTTCCCAATACAACGTTGAACTTCGCGATTCCGGTTTTCGGATCCAAAAACGCATCCGAATAAATCAAAGCGATCTTGCTGGTAGGCAGTGTGGCGTTAGCCTGCGGCGTCGAGGCCGGCTGGCTTGGCGGTGCTGCAGTCCGTTGTGCAGAAACAGAGACGGTGAGGATCGCCATCAGAACACTTGCGGACAGTAAACAGTATTTTGTCATGATTTCCTGCCCGAGAGCCTCGAACGAAACCGAGGCTCTTCATAGCTTGCAGCGCGCGCGCAAGGCAAGCCGGATAATTACGGCTGTGTTACCGAAGCAGTTGCCGGGTTCTTGCTGTTGAAGTCGCTTATAAAAGCGCGTGTGATGTCGATGCTATCCGAGGCATAGACCATCGGCACCTGGCTGCCGTCGACAATGACAGTGATGCCACGTGCTTTTGCAAAAATCTCAAGAGCCTTACCGATGTCTTCCTGCAGCGGAGCGAAGATCTCCGTTCGGCGTCGGTTGTAGGCAGCCTCGGCATCCTCACCTTTGCGCTGGTAGTCCTTTTTCAACTGCTCAAGCTGCTCAGTCTTTTGTTGAATAGCTTTTGGATCAGCGACGGCCTGCGTGTCGGAAATCTCTTTCGTCAATGCGGCAATGCGCGTCTGTAACCCATTCAACTCGGTTTGACGGGGCTGAAATTCTCGATTCAAAGTGGCCATCAAAGTGGCAAACCTTGCGATGCCCGCCTTCGCATCGAGAAAAGCCTCCGAATAAATCAGAGCCATCTTGCTGTCGGGCACTGCTCCCGTGCTTTGCGCGGAGGTGGCCGGGGCGGCTGCAGGTGGCGCAGGCTTCTGTTGTGCTGAAACGGAAGAGAGTGCAACGGTCGCTAGCAGGGCGACAGCGGCAATTAAACGATCTATTTTCATAACGTTATTGTAATGCTCCTTGCTTAAGAGGGCGGTTGGACAAACGTCTTAGTTGTTAATACAGCCGCCATGGTTGGCCCCAAATGATCAAAAGGTACGCCCGACGCTAAAGCGGATGACTTTCTTTTTCTCATTAAAGAAGAACGGAAATCCGTCGATGAACTGGTCTTTCCGCGCGTTTGGATTATACGCAAAGATGAGCCGAAACGGTACATTGATAACGGGTACCTGGACCCTCACTTCCATTCCCATACTCGACCGGAAATCGGTAAGCTTGTCAAAAATGCTCTGAGATAATCGCACGACAGTATTTGTTTGCGCCTCGCCGCGTAAGAAAACCGGCTGAAAACCGAATGGCATTAGAGTCTGAGGATCAACTCCACCAGTGGCTGCGCCCTGCAATTCAGCCTGGCTGACAATGCGATTGTCGCGGAGAACGAGACCCAAAAACGGCGAGGCTGCCAGGCGGTTATCGTTACACAGAGCAAGCGAGCTCAAACTGACCGGGGCTACGCCGGTGGCAAATCGGGGACACCGAATGGCACCTACGGTTGACAGAAAAGGTTGGTCAGCCAGGAAATTGCTGGAGAAGCCCTGGTCTTTCTTGCTGCGCAGATTAAATGCGGAACCAATATCAGCGAAAGCGGCAAGGCTGAGCGCCTCTCCCAAAATGGGAATGCGGTATTCGAAGTTGCCGAGCATCTGTGTATCTGCGCCGACAGAAGTAAAAGAGCGAGGCAGACTCACGACATTACTTCCCGATACTCCGGTGAAAGTGCCGACGCTTGCAAGCGATGCGGGCACGCCCGGCACCGCAACAGGAGTACCAGAAGGATTTGTGGCGATCACCACGTTTCGCGATGTGACGAATGTATCCAGGGGAGCTGCGGGGCTAATTGATCGAACGTTATAGCCGCGAATCGTAAATTCATCGCCAAGGAAGAACCGCTCGAAGATTGGCACGCCATCGACGAATGCCAGCGAATTTGCGTTTCTGACTTTTGCCGACGTGGCAAAGCTACCTACGCTTCCGGCCAGGATGCGAAAACCAAACACTTCCGGCCGCGTCGATTTTTTCCTGCGCATTGGAAAAAACTGGGTGAAAGAAACCGTCGGTTCGTAAGTGCGAACATCGCCGCCAAGGCCAGACAATGCAACAGCGACTGACAACTCTCTTCCCGATGTCGGATCAATGCTGGCGTTACGAGTGTCGTAAGTAAAAGTCAGCGTGGCCCGACTCGTAATGATGTTCGGCTGACTATAGATCACGGGAATAAACGAAGTGGTGTTTGTCGTGTCTGCATTGACCTTCGGATCCTTCACGCTCGAAAGCGAAATCTGGTAGGACGCTCCAATGCGGGAAAACTGCGTAAACGGTCGCTTGCGGTAAAACTCGGAAAGCGGGGCACTGGCAAAGAGAGATGCGCCGTAAGAGTTTCGCGTAAACAGATTCTCCGAATTAATGTTTGTCAGGTTGGTCTGGGAGTTAAGGAAGTCTATTTGAGCGTTAACGTTTTGCGAAAGAAATGTTCCCTCACCAAAGAATTGCTGCGTAAAAGCAAATATCGAGAAACCCGCACTCACCGGTCGATCTTTGATGTAGGGTTCGGTAAATGAAAACTGGAAGGAACGTTGGCGATTGCCGGCTGCAAGGTTAAGCGAAAGCACCTCGCCTCTACCGAGCAGATTATTGGTTGAGTATTCAAGGCCGAAGAACGAACCACCAATACCCGAGATCCCTCCGTTGAAGGAGATTTGCTGGCGACCACGTTCGCTGACCTTCAAATTAAGATCGACGTTTGCCTCTTCTTCATTGGTGCGAATATCAACGTCTTTGTCCTTCTCAATTGGATTGAAGTAGCCAAGTTGGTTTAGCTTCACGACCGAGTATTCCCAGTTAACCTGGTTATAGATGTCGCCTTCGTTTATCAGCACTTCCCGTCGCAGGACGTTGTCGCGGGTGAAAGTGTTGCCGATGAACTCCAGCCGGCGCAGGGTGAATTGCTTGCCTTCTTCAATGGTGACCACAAAGTCGACTATTCCCTCGTTGGGATTCTGTGGATTGTCTTTGAAAGTCGGTACCGGCTCAGGTGTGTATTCGATAAAACCCTGGCTGCCATAATACTTTTTCAGGTTTTCAAATAATGCCTTGCTAATCTTCTCGCCGTCCGCGATGTCACCTTTGTTTAAGCCCACTACAGCCTTAATCTGATCCTCTGAAAAAATCGAGTTACCCTCAACCTTCAGATCCCCAAGCCGGTAGATCTTACCTTCAATGATCGGAACTGTGACTCGCAACCCTTCGTCGGTCGAAGATAGAAAAGGGAGCGGCAGAATGGGGAACCCGGTGCGACGTGGACCAAGACTCTCGACCCGCGGCTCGCCATGGCGCGCCTGGAGGTAACCCTTCGCATGCATGTAGTTGTCAACAAGGCGCAGGTCAACGTCGAGCTTCTCACGATCGAGAATGTCCTGCCCCTTAAAACGAGTTATTAGGCCCGCTTCCTTAACATACTTCATCGCACCGCGCAGTTTGCCGTCGCTGAAGTTCGTGTTTCCTTCGAATTGGACCTCAACGACTCGAACTCTCTCGCCCTCGCGCACTGCAAACGTGATAGCGCGAGATGTCGCCGAAACCTCTTCTCCACGTTCTTCAACAGTTGCGTTTGGATGCCCGTGGGCCGCCAGAAGCTCTTTTATTACCCTGATAGCGTTTCGCGCCTTAACCGGGTCATAGATACTTTCCTTTGACACTCCGACACGTTTCTCACGGAAGGCCTTTAGCACGTCTGACTCGGCAACACTTTTGAGACCTTCGAAAGTCAGATCGCGAATGATCGGCAGTTCCCTGACTTCGAAGATGACGTTGATACCGCCACGCGCGCCATCCGCTGTTAAGACCCGTGTGGCGGTCTTGTCGAAGAATCCCAGCGCAAGGATCGCTTGATAGTCCCGTTGCACTTGTTCTGGGTTGTAAGGATCACCGGGTCGGGTTTGGACGTAGTAAAGAATATCGTCCTTACGTAGACGGCGATTGCCTGTGATGTCCACCGACTCGACCAGGCGTTGGGTTTGTTGGGCGTTAACGCGTCCGGGTGCCGCGATGATGGTGATAAATCCGACGATTGCGCTCAAAGAAACGAGCAAAAACTCGCGATAAAAGTGCATAGGCACCAAATCCCTCAGTAGTTCTTACCGGACCTCAGAAACTTTGGGGAGCTTAAGAGTAAACAATAAAACTTGCGTCAGAAAATAAAGACAAAAAACCGCGCTGAACTGAGCTGAAGACGGAACTTGGATTCAGACTTGGCGAACCCAGTTGCCAGCTTTTGCGCAGCAAAGTGGCGCATTATATCGGCAACAAAGTGGAAAGTCCAAAGCCTGAAGTCCAGCTAGCGGATTGACTTGCATGGACTTTAGGCTTTGGACTACGTGGGTTGCGCTAATGGTTCAGTGAATCAGCAGCGCGTCGTCAGGCACTTCGACTCCGATTGGACGATGATCCAGCTCATTGCCTGCCAGAAACACCTCTATCAGCGAAGCTCCTGCGAGCTGGCCCTGAATCAGCGCCTCCGAGAGGGGGTCTTCTACATACTTCTGCAAGGCGCGACGAAGGGGGCGGGCACCATACGAACGGTCGGCACAAGTCTTGTCTACAATCCATTGCTTTGCCTCGTCAGTAAGTCTGACTTCCAGACCGTGCCTGGTCATTGTCTTGTTAATCTGCTCAATCTGAAGCTGAACAACCTCTAATAATTCAACATCCAGCAGTTGATCGAAAATAATGATTTCGTCGAGACGATTTATGAACTCCGGATTAAATGTCTGGCGCACCGACGACATAACCATCTCTTCCATCTTTTCTCTGGTCGTATCGGTATTCGCCTGGAAGCCGAGCACACCCTTTTTCTGAATAAACCGGGCACCTATGTTGGAGGTCATGATGATGATGACATTCTTAAAATCGACTGTATTCCCCAGCGCATCGGTGAGAATGCCATCTTCAAAGACCTGCAGCAGAATGTTGAAAATATCCGGATGGGCTTTTTCAATTTCATCAAATAGCAATACTGAATAGGGCGAGCGTTTGATGCGTTCGGTTAACTGGCCACCCTCTTCATGACCTACATAGCCCGGCGGAGAACCGATCAACTTGGACACGGAATGCTTTTCCATGAATTCCGACATGTCAAACCGTATCAATGCACGTTCACTATTAAACAGGAATTGCGCGAGGGAGCGGGCGACTTCGGTCTTGCCTACGCCCGTAGGACCAAGAAATAGAAATGAGCCAACCGGCCGCAAGGGGTTTTTGAGTCCCGCGCGGGAGCGGCGGATAGCTCGAGCCAGCGCTGAAATTGCCGGACGCTGCGATACAACTCGCTTGTGCAACTCGATCTCGATCCGCAACAACTTCTGGGTCTCTGCCTCTTTGAGCGACGTGACTGGAATGCCGGTCCAGCGAGCAATTACCTCTTCCACATCGTCGCGCGTAACTTCCGCAGAAACGAGCGCGTCCTCCTGACCTGTACGCCCAGTGGAGCTATCTCCGTAAGAACGCGACCATTCGTTCAACTCATTCCAATCAGCAAGATTACCCTGTTCCCGCCTTACGCGGAGTTTGACGCGGGCACCCGCCTCATCAATCACATCAATGGCTTTATCGGGCAAGAAGCGATCGGGAATGTAACGATGCGACTGGTATACGGCCGCCTCCAGGGCGTCATCCGTATAACGAACCTGATGAAAACTTTCGTAGCGCTCACGTACGCCGTCGAGAATTCCCACAGCTTCCGCTTCCGAGGGAGGTGGAACCTTCACTGCCTGAAAACGCCGTTCGAGTGAACGATCTTTCTCGATTGACTTGCGAAATTCGGCGGGGGTCGTTGCGCCGATACACTGGATTTCGCCGCGCGACAACGCTGGTTTCAGAATATTGGCGGCGTCAAGCGAACCTTCCGCCGAACCAGCGCCTACCAGTGTGTGCAATTCATCGATGAAGACGATGTATTGCGGGTTCTCGACTAACTCGCGCATGATTTGCTTCAAGCGCTCCTCGAATTGTCCTCGATATTTCGTGCCCGCAACGATCAAGGATAGATCAAGGGAAAGGATTCGTTTGTTTTCGAGGAACGAAGGAACTTCGCCGCGTATTATTCGCTGCGCCAGTCCTTCAACGATAGCGGTCTTGCCCACTCCGGGCTCGCCGATTAAGACCGGATTGTTTTTAGTGCGACGGCAAAGTATTTGTACGACGCGTTCAATTTCGGGTTCCCGGCCCACCAACGGGTCCAGTTTGTCGTTTGCTGCATCTTCGGTGAGATCGCGCGAGAACTCCACGAGGTGAGGCGTGTCTTTCTTCTGCGATGTGCGAGCGTCGGCTCCCGACTGCCGTGCAATTTCGTCTCGTACAGCGTTCAAGCGCAACCCACGTTCGTAAAGAATCTCGGCGGCCATAGAACGCTCTTCCCGGAGCAGTCCGAGCAAAAGGTGTTCGGTTCCAATGTGACGGTGCTGCAGGCGATCGCTCTCTTCATGAGCGTATGCCAAAACGTGTTTAGTTTCCGGGGCCAACGGAAGCTCGACGGAAGTGGAGATCTTTTCCCGTAAGAGCGTGCGACCCTCAATCTCTTTACGAATTGACTCTATGGAAACTTGAGCCCGCGGAAAAAACCGGCCTGTGAGTGTTTTGTCTTCACGCATCAGCCCCAGCAATAAATGCTCCGGTTCGATAGCCGGAGCGCCAAATTGGGAGGCTTCGTAGCGCGCAAAGAAGATTACTCGGCGCGCCTTTTCAGTGTAGCGTTCGAACATCTTTTGTTACCGTTTGAAAGCTGCCTATGATTACCATGCCGGGCGAAGACTAACCCACCCGGCAACTGCGGGCATTATAACCTATGAACGAAGGGTCAAAAAGTATTGTCAGTTCTTTCTACTAAAAAGCCTAACGGCGGTCGTTTTTCAGAGCTGGGGTCTCAGGTATCGTAGATACGCCCATCCTTCAGGATCAAAACTCGGTCACAAAGGCGAGCCAGGGTCTCATTATGCGTCGCCACTACCACTAGAGCGAGCTGCATGCGGGCGTAAAGTGTCAATGTTCTTCCGATCTCCTCGCTAATTGCCGCATCAAGGTTTCCCGTGGGTTCATCAGCCAAAACAAGCTCCGGCTTCCCAATTAATGCGCGGGCGACCGCTACTCGCTGTTGTTCACCGCCGGACAGGTGAGTGACGGGGTGGTCACTCCTCTCCTCCAACCCCAGTTCCGCCAATGCATGACGAGCGTGGAGGAGAGCACTGCTTGTCTTCCATCGACCAATTAATAGTGGTAAGGCGACGTTTTCGACCGCGGTAAGCTCGGGCAACAAGTAGTGAAACTGGAAAACAAAGCCAATCTTGTTTTGCCGAAGTTTCGCCAACTCCCTACGCTCCACGCGCCCAAGATCCTTTTGGCCCAGTGAAATAGTTCCATGATCCGCAACGTCCAAGCCCCCGATCAGGTGAAGCAAGGTAGATTTTCCGGAACCGGAGGCACCTGTAATTGCGATACTCTCACCCGCGCGCATTGAAAGCGTTACCCCACGCAGCACGTCAATTCTTTCCCCACTCGGCGCCCGAAAGCTTTTCCTGAGATCTACAACGTTGAGTCCAAGATCCGAGGGCGGACGGCCATTGTCAGATTGTGACTCGCTTCCAGTCCGAAGGTGGCTTCGAGCTGGAGGACCTATCGTCTCTGAACTTTCGACTTTGGTCATTCGATCACTAGCCTGCGTCGCGCAGTGTCTCGACCGGTCGCATGTGCGCGGCCGCACGAGCGGGATAGAGTGTTGCCAACACACTCAAGGAAAAGGCAATAAGCGCCGCTAACGCAACTTCCCCAGCCTTCGCATTAAAAGGCACCCCACTAATCGAATAGACGTCGGCTGGCAAACTTACCAGCTTGTAATGATTGCCGATCATGCAGGCAATCAGACCAAGCAAAACACCGAAGACCGCACCAGTGGCGCCGATCAATGCGCCCTCAATCACAAAGAGCGCCATGATTCCCTTCCGCGTCGCACCGAGTGCGTTGAGGATAGCGATGTCGCGTCTACGCTCAACCACAACCAATATTAGCGTTGTCGTGATATTCAGCGCAGCGATTGCAATGATCAGGCCGATGATGAAGAGTCCCATGCGGCGTTCCAGAGCAAGCGCGGTAAAGAGCGGCTGGTTAGCCTGTTGCCAGTCGACAGTTGCGTAAGCGTTTCCCAACGCTCTTCGTATTTCTTCCGATGTCTGTTTCACCGCATCAACGTCCCGGACCTGCACGCTGATGACGGATGCAGCGTGAGCGCCATTGGCAAAGGCGGTTGCGGTATCCAGCGAGATGTAGATCCAGGTCGAGTCGTATTCGAACAATCCTGAGCGAAAAATTCCTGCGACTCGGAGGCGACGCGCACTCTTCGTGAGTGTCCCGCCAGCGGCATTCACGGGAATGACCTGGAAGATATCGCCAACGGCGAGGCCGAGTCTGGTTGCAAGCTCAACGCCTAGAATGGCGCTGGGTTCACTTCCCTCATGCTGGTCGAATAGTGCTGCAAACGAACCTTCTCTCAGCCATTCATCAAAATGGCCCGATTGCCAGATCTCACTTTCAGTGCCACGCAAGACCGCATAGGCCGTTCCTCGAGGACCGGTGGCTACTGCTCCGTCATAGGTCGTCGCCTCCGCGCTGACCACGCCATTAACCTGGCGA
>WNFQ01004513.1_pt1 | contig 10126 bp, 9 predicted proteins | sample 5400171 | NCBI WGS metagenome assembly WNFQ01 (sample SAMN13153356, study PRJNA577476) | soil metagenome | isolation source: 20 cm soil under Madrone tree | place: USA:California | collected 2016-06-14 | reverse complement strand
CACGACCGCCAGCTCCGCGACAACCCGCCGGCGCTGCCGAGCGGGCGGCCGCCGCAACGCTCCGCGGATTTCCAGCAGGCCCTGCACAACAGGTCGCAGCCGGAGATGATCCCGTTCCTCGAGCGCATCCGCGCACTGGCCGAAGAGTACGGGGGGCGGTTCACGGTGGCCGAGATCGGCGGCGAGGGCGCCGAGTCGGACATGCCTGTCTACACGCAGGGGACGCGGCGCCTGCACACCGCGTACGGCTTCAATTTCCTGTACGCAGACCGGCTGAGCCCCGAGCTGGTTCGCCGAACCATGGGCGCCTGGCCGGACACGCCGGGCACCGGCTGGCCGAGTTGGGCCTTCTCCAACCACGACGCGCCGCGCGCCGTGTCGCGCTGGGCGGCGCCCGAGGAGCGAGCGGCCTGTGCGCGGTTCGCGATGCTGCTGCTGCTCACCCTGCGGGGCAACGCGTTCCTCTACCAGGGCGAGGAACTGGGATTGCCGCAGGCGCAGATAGGCTTCGAGGATCTACGCGACCCGGAGGCGGTCGCCAACTGGCCGCTGACACTGGGACGCGACGGGGCGCGCACGCCGATGCCGTGGCGCGCCGCGGCACCGCAGGCCGGCTTCACCACCGGCAAGCCCTGGCTGCCACTCGGCAGCGGGCACGCAGAGTTGGCCGTGTATGCGCAGCAGCACGACGCGCACTCGACCCTCAATCTCACGCGCCACCTGCTCGGCTTCCGCCGCCAGCACGCCGCACTGCGCACGGGCACGCTGCGTTTTCTCGACACGCCCGAGCCCCTCCTGGCCTTCGAGCGATGCACGGGCAGCGAGCGGTTGCTTTGCCTGTTCAATTTCGGGGCGGCGGCGCAGCCGGTGCCGGCCGCGCTCGCCCGCCCATGGCGGGTGCTGGAGCAGGTCGGCGACGCGAGCCTGCAGACGCTCCCGCGCTGGTCGGGGCTGATCGCCGCACCGGTTACTTGAAGGACGAGGCCGGGGCCCGCGCTAGTGATAGCGTACGAAGACCGGCTAAGAACCAGGAATCAATCGATGAATCGTTTATACGAGCATCAGACTGGCCGGTGGCTGCGCCGGATTCCCTTAATCATGTGCGTCTTCCTGGTCGGAGCGCTGCTGTGCGGTGCCAGCCGTGCCCAGGCGTGCACGAACGACAACAACGTGGAATGGAACTACCTGTTCTCGGACCAGGGACCGATGTACGACAGCAATCCGGAGCCCACCGCAACGACTTCGGTAACTGTCAAACTGCGCACGTGCAAGGCAGACATCACCAGCGCCAACGTCAAGTACTACGATGCGGCTGACAGCGCTTTCCATTGGGTATCGATGGTCTGGGTAGCCAACGATCCGACAGGCACGTTCGACTACTGGTCGGGCACCGTGCCCGCCAGCTCCTCGGACAAGTACTACCGTTTCCAGATCAACGACGGCACGGCTACCGCCTGGCTCAACGCCGCCGGAATCACATCCGCCGAGCCCTCTTCGGGCGACTTCTTCATCATCCCGGGCTTCAAGACGCCGGATTGGATGAAGAACGGGGTGATGTACCAGATCTTCCCAGACCGCTTCTATGACGGAGAGACGTCCAACGACGTGACCAATGGCCGTTACACGTACGCCGGCTGCGCGACCGAGAAGCACGCGTGGGGCACGAGCGTCACCCCCAACGTCAGGGGCTGCCAGACCGAGGTGTTTTTCGGGGGCGATCTCGCGGGCATCGACCAGAAGCTGAGCTACATCAAGCAGACGTTGGGTGCGGACATCATTTACCTCAATCCCATCTTCAACTCCCCCACCAACCACAAGTACGACACACAGGACTATTACACCGTCGACCCCGCGTTCGGCACGAGTTCCACCCTGCAGCATCTGATCGGCGACATCCACAGCAGCACCAACGGTCCGAAGGGCTACATCATCCTCGACGGCGTGTTCAACCACAGCGGCGACAGCAACTGCTGGTTCGACAAGCAGCTCTACGGCTCCCTCACTTGCTCCTACCAGGGCGCGTACCAGTCGCAATCGAGCTCCTATTACGGTTACTACACGTTCCAGTCGTGGCCCAACACCTACTCCTCCTTCTTCGGCTTCGGCGGCATGCCGAAGCTCGATTACGGTCCGAGCGGTTCAGTGGTGCGCGACCGAATCTACGGCGGAAAGACCTCCGTCGTACAGACCTATCTGCGAGCGCCGTACCGCATAGACGGCTGGCGGCTCGATGTGGCGCAGTCTCTTGACGGCGGTGGCAAAGATGGGAGCGATGGCACCAATCACGAGATCATGCGAGAACTGCGGGCTGCGGTGAAATCCGTCAACCCCGACGCCGAAATCCTCGGCGAGTACTGGGGTGATGCTTCGCCGTGGCTCGACGACGGCAAGGAATGGGACGGGGCCATGAACTACAACGGCTTCACCCGGCCGGTCTCGGAGTGGATCTGCGGTGAGGACGAGAGCGCCAAGCGCGCCTCGGTCAACGAGAGCACGCTCGACCGCCGGCTTCATGCCAACCGCGCCGACCTGCCCGTCGACGTCCAGGAGACGATGACGAACGAGCTCGGGACGCACGATACGGCGCGTTTTGCCACGCGCTGTGGCGGTGATATCCGGAAGACCTATCTGGGACTCATCTTCACGTTCACCTACGTCGGCACGCCGACCATCTACTATGGAGATGAGTACGGTATGCAGGGCGGGCCCGACCCGGATGATCGGCGCACCTTCGACTGGTCGCGGGCGAATACCGGCGATCCGGCCGTGGCCCTCACCCAGAAGCTCATTTCGATCCGCAATCGGTATCCGGCGCTGCGCACGGGCTCGTTCATGTCGTTGCTCACGGACGACACGAACCACATCTACTCTTTCGGGCGCTTGGACGCGCGCAGCCGGATCGCGGTGGTGCTGAGCAACGACAGCGCCGACCACACGGTGACCGTGCCGGTGTGGCAACTGAGCATGCCGAACGGCACGACCGTGAGCGATCTGCTGACGGGGAATGCCTATACCGTGCGCGGCGGTAACGTCACAGTGAGGGTCGCCGGACACTACGGTGTCATTCTGGCGCAGTGAGAAGCGCGACCGAGCCGCCGGGGGTGCCCTCGGCTCCATCAGCATCTGGGCAGAAGTGATGCGCGGTTCCCGCCGGCACCAGCAGCGCGATCGCGGTGACGTACTGCCGATAGGCGGCCTGCTGGGCGGCCGTCAGCTTGCCGGCGGCGAGCGCTACACCGCCGGGATTATCGGCACCGTTGATATCGTCGGTGCCCGCGGCCGCTCGCATGCGCAAGGCTGGCGCCCGCGGCTGCGGAGCGTGCGTACAGTGGGCGAGATCGGGGGTCGATTTCCGTTCATGGACGCCAATTATCGGCGCATGCCGTGCGCCAGAAAGCAAAGCATACGTATTCACGCGCCGGATCTATACTTGGCTGACCGGAGGGGGAACTGACTCAGTGAGTCAAGAGAAAGCCTACGGGCGTGTGCCGGGGAAGGCCACGTCGTTTGACATCGCGTATCGCGCGGGGGTGTCCCAGCCGACCGTGTCGCGCGCTCTGCGGGGCAGCCCGCAGGTGAGCGAGTAGACGCGCAAGCGCGTGCTCGCGGTCGCGCAGCAGCTGAACTACACGGTCGACAAGAACGCCTCGAACCTGCGGTTCCAGCGCTCCGGTACGCTCGCGCTGCTGATCTTCGAAGACCCCACCCCGGATGACTCCGCGATCAATCCGTTTTTTGTGTCGATGCTGGGCTCGATCACGCGCGCCTGCGCGCAGCGCGGCTATGACCTGCTGGTCTCCTTCCAGCAGCAGTCGGGCAACTGGCACGAGGAATATGAGGACAGCAGGCGGGCCGACGGCCTGATTCTGCTGGGCTACGGTGATTACCAGCAGTACCGGGTGCGGCTCGAGCGCCTGACCGGCCAGGGCACGCATTTCGTGCGTTGGGGGGCCGTGCAGCCCGGGCAGCCGGGACTGTCGATCGGCTCCGACAACTGCCAGGGCGGCTACCAGGCCACACGCCACCTCATCGGCCTGCGCCGCCGCCGACTCGCTTTTCTGGGTGGCGCCTCGCGAGGCTGCCCCGAATTCCTCGATCGCTACCGCGGCTTCCTGCGAGCCCTCGATGAAGCCAACATCCCCCCGACCCCTGCCCTGCAGGTGGACGCCATCACCACGGAGGAAGCGGGCTACGCGGCGGCCAACGAGCTGCGCGGGCGCGCCATTGCGTTTGACGCCATCGTGTGTGCGAGCGATCTCATCGCGCTCGGCGCGATGCGCGCCCTGCAGGAGCATCGGATCGATGTGCCCACGGAGGTCTCCGTGGTCGGCTTCGATGACATACCCGCGGCGGGGCTCGCGAACCCGCCGCTGACCACCGTCGCGCAGAACACCCGTCTCGCCGGCGAGGTGCTGGTCGACACCCTCCTCAGGCAGATCCGGGACGAGCCCGCCGAGGCGCGGATGTTGCCGACGCGCCTGGTGGTGCGACGCTCATGTGGTGCCAGCGCGGTTTGCCCCGACCAGCTCGCGTTCGCCGGACCGTAGCGATTCCCCGGGCCGTTCCCGGGCCGCCTGCGGAACGCGCAGCACCAACAGTCCGGCAACCACCAGACTCACGCCGCCGAGAACCAGCGCGTAGATCGGCGCCCCGCCGAACAGCGCGCGCAGCAGAAAGCCGAGCATGCTGGCGGCGACCAGCTGCGGAATCACGATGAAGAAATTGAAAATGCCCATGTAGACGCCCATTTTCTTCGCCGGCACGCTGCTCGAGAGCAGCGCATAGGGAAGCGAGAGGATCGAGCCCCACGCTAAGCCCATGCCCAGCATGGGCAGCAGCAGCCAGTGCGGATCGTGAATGAAGGGAAACGACAGCAGCGCAGCGCCGCCCGCCCACAGATTGACGAGATGGCTCACCTGCAGACCCAGCCGGCGTGCCATCAGCGGAATGACCGCTGCGGCCAGTGCGGCAAAGCCGTTGTAGGCCGCGAACAGCACACCGACCCAGTTCGCGGCGCGGTTATAGATTTCCGAATGCGGATCGCTGGCGCCGAAATGCACCTGTGCGACGGCGGCAGTGGTGTAGATCCACATCGCAAACAGCGCCAGCCAGGAGAAGAACTGCACCGGTGCCAGGCGCCGCATGGTCAGCGGCATGACCGCCAGATCGCCCATGATGGTGGCGAACGGACCCGAGCGCAGACCGTGTTTGTACACGGTGTGTGCAAGGCCCCACAGCAGCGCACCGCCGAACAGCAGATAGAGTTGTGGGTCGAGCCCGGCGAGCCGGGTAGCGACGACGCCGGCCAGCCCGACCACACTCCACAGCACGCCCTTGAAGGGTTGCCAGCCCCGAGTGGGCGGCATCGCTGCCAGAGCCGGCGTCGCATCCTCGAAGGACAGCAGGGTGTCCGGCGGGTACTCGCGCGTTCGGATCACCGTCCACAGGATTGCCGCCAACATCACACCGGCGCCCAGGTCGAACGCGTAGCGCACCGTATCAGGAACCGCCGCCACCCCGGACGGGCCGGCGGCATGGTTACTGATGCCCGCCTGCGCGAGCAGCCACGGAAGCATGCTGGCCACCACCGCCCCGGCGCCTATGAAGAACGTCTGCATGGCGTAGCCGGCGGGTCTCTGCGCCGCCCGCAGCTGATCTCCCACGAACGCCCGGAAGGGCTCCATGGACACATTGATGGCGGCATCGAGCAGCCACAGAAGCCCCGCTGCGACCCACAGGCTGGGCGAGCGTGGCATGAGCACCAGGGCCGCCGACGACAAGAGAGCGCCCACCAGGAAGTACGGCCGACGGCGCCCGAGCCGTGTCCAGGTCCGGTCCGAAAGGTAGCCGATGATCGGCTGCACCAACAGCCCGGTGAGCGGTGCTGCCACCCACAGCAGCGGCACCTGCTCGAGCCCCGCGCCCAGTGTCTGGAATATGCGACTGACGTTGGCGTTCTGCAGTGCGAAGCCGAACTGCAGGCCGAGGAATCCGAAGCACATGTTCCAGATCTGCCAGAATGACAGATGCGGCTTGGCAGCGGCCGCCGTCCCCGTGTCTTGCGCAGCCATGGGTGTTTCACCTCATCGGGGAAATGCGCCTGTGGCTGCGCCGTGCGACACGCCAACGTTTATTCACCGAGCGTTCAGGGCGGCTGCAGGATACTCCTCATCGCACCGGATTGAACGCGCTCCCGAGCGGCCCAACTTTTTCAGCGCGGGCACATTTTTCCAGACGTTCGGATTTGAGCTCGCATCACTCCGGTGCACTCCCTTCCGCTTACGCTCGCTCCCGCAAACATTCCCGGCAGAGGAGCCCAGCGATGGAAATGACCGGTGGCTGCCTGTGCAGGGCGGTCCGTTATTCGATCAGCGCCGCACCCATCGTCACCCGCACCTGCTGGTGCCGCGTCTGCCAATACATCGGCGCCGGCAGCGCCACCGTGAACACCTGCTTCCCGAGCGAGGCGGTGACGGTGAACGGTGAGCTGCGCGACTACCATCTGATCGCCGACAGCGGCAACGTGGCGCGCCGGCGCTTCTGTCCGGCCTGTGGAACGCATCTCTTCAGCGCCTCGGAAGCGCGGCCGCACCTGATTTTCGTGCGCGCCGGCACGCTCGACGACCCCGAGCTCATCAGGCCCAGCGTGACGATCTGGACCGCGAGCGCACCGAGCTGGGCGTGCTTCGACGAGCGGCTGCCGAAGGTCGAGCGTCAGCCGCCGCCGGCGGCCTAACGCGACTTCAGTCCGAGTGCCTGCCGCAGCTGCGCCGCCGTCATGAGGCGGGTGTAGACCGCGGTCCCGACATCGAACTCGCGCGCGCGAGCGAGCGGCCCGACGACCACCGGTTCGAAGCCCGCATCTCTCACCAGTCGCTGCGCCATCTCGAGCGCCTGGCTGTCGTCCCCGGCGAGCGGGATGGCGATCCGCTCGCCGCCGCGGTGCGCTTCGCTCGCGAGGTCCCCGGAGTTTATGGCGTTGAATGCCCTCACCAGGCGCACGCCCGGCAGAAACTCCGGCGAGCTCACGCCGGTGCCCTTGCGGCGTGCCTCCACCGCCATGTCGCCATCGCGTTGCGGATAGGGATTGCCGGTCTCGAGCACGATCTTTCCGCTGAGCTCGGTCCTGAGGTCACGCCCGATCTGCGGCAGCGCCGCATAGGGCACCGAGATCAGCACGACATTGCCGAACAGCGCCGCCTCGCGCGGCGTGCCCGCCCGCGCCCTGGGTCCGAGCGAGCGCACCAGCCCCTGGAGCTGCTCGGGGTGCCGCGAGGAGACCAGCACCTCATGGCCCGCCTTCACCCACAGTGAGGCGAGCGTCCCGCCGATGTGTCCCGCACCGATGATGCCGATCTTCAGCGGCGCCTCTGCCGCGGGCACCGCGCCCGCCGCGCCCGCGGCCGCCGCCGTGCACGCCATGAGCGCAACCGCGGCCGCAGCCCCCAGTGCCCGCAGCTCTCGGGTCGCGCCGCTCATTTGGGCGAGAACTCGACCCTCGTCTGCCAGTGAGGCACGGCCGGGTGATCGGTTTCGATCACCAGCGTGCCGTGCGCGTGCGCATCGCTCGCCGCGAGACGGATCTCGGCCAGGTCGCCACAGCCCGCCACGACCGGCAGCGGCGTCAGTACCGAGATGGCCTTGGCCGCCTTGAGGTCCGCCGCAGCTTCGCTCGAGGGCTCGATACGCGCCGCGGTGATCTGCGCGCTCGGCACCGTCACGAAGCGATACTGCACGCTCCCCACCCAGCCGCCTTTGGGGGGCTTGCCCGCGGAGTCGAAACTCGCCGAGTAGGTGAGCGATGGCTCGACCAGTTTGATCTGCCGGGGTTGCGGCGGCACCAGCTTGTGGCGCACCGCCAGTCCCTGCAGCTTCCACTCGGCCAGGATCTGCAGCGGGAAGCTGCTCTGACAGCGCACCGAATATAACCCGCGCCACTCGGAGCCTTCCTGGCTGAGTGAAATCCTCTGATGATTCTCGCCGAGGGCAAACAGGAATACCGACCCCGGCGTCACCAGCGCATCGCGCGTCACGGTCGCCTTGATGTCGTACATCCCGATGTCGTGGTTGGCCGGATATTCGGCCGGCGTCTGATCGTGCACCTGCACATCGCAGGCCCCGAGCATGAGCGCCACGGGAACCCACGTGAGCCGGATGAGCCTGAACATGCTGCCCCCTTCGTTGCTGGCCGACGCCGATCGCCGGGGAGCCGGTATTGTCAGGGAGTCAGGGCCCGCCCTTACAGGCCGGCATCTTCCGGATCGGCTGCGAACGCATCGCCCGGGCCCACCGCCGCCGCGTCCGGCGCCCGGGCCCGAAAAACCAAAACCCGCGCCCTATTTCTTTCTCCGGGCTCCGGAGCGCTTCGCCGCTCTGAAGGAGATGCCCGCGCGCATGGCCTTCTGCTGAACCGCAGCCGCCGTGCGCCCGAGCTTCTTGGCGACCTGTCCGGTTGGGGTTCCCGCCTTCGCGAGTGCCTTCAGAGTTTTCAGCTCACGGGCGCTCCAGGATGCGCCATCGTTCGGTGGACGTCGTGCCATCGTTCCTACTCCACAATCACCCAACGGAGGGCCGGACTGGTCATGATACACGGATCACTGGCCAAGCGCGCGCCGAAGTGCAATCGTAACATGTTGGAAATGGCGCAGCCAGCGCAAGTCAAGGGTTAGATGTTGCTTCGGCGCAGCGCGCCGGCGTGATCTCTTGCCGCGCCCGTGCCCGCGGTACAGCCTAAGACTGACTGCGCTGGAAAGACGCCGCGCAGCTGCTGGTGAAACTCACCTGAGGGTCAATGCACGAGATGTAACGGTCGCGGCCGCCGATTGAACGAACGGTGACTGATGATCGTGCGCAGCGTCGGCGATAGACGACAACCGAACACGTCAACATGACGAGCCCGCCGCGCGGCAGGTGTGCAGTCACAGCGGCGTGCCGGCCCTCAGGCAGGCGGCATCGACCGCGTTGGAGAGCAGCATCGCGATGGTCATCGGACCCAGACCGCCGGGCACCGGAGTGATCCAGCCGGCACGCTCGGCCGCACGCTCGAACTCGACATCACCGACGAGTTTGCCGGAAGCGCTGCGGTTGATTCCCACGTCAAATACCGCGGCCCCCGGACGGATCCAATCCCCGGGGATGAAGCCGGCCTTGCCGACCGCGGCCACCAGCAGCTCGGCGCGCTCGACTTCGGCCCTGAGGTCGCGGGTTCCCGTATGGCACACGGTCACGGTGGCACGCGCCAGCAGCAGCTCCAGCGCCATGGGCCGGCCGACGATGTTGGAAGCGCCCACCACGGTCGCACGCAGGCCCGGCAGCGCCAGGCCGTACTCCTGCGCGAGCCGGATCACACCGTACGGCGTGCACGGACGGAGCCTGGGTCGCTTCTGCGCCAGCAACCCCGTGTTCACCGGATGGAAGCCGTCGACGTCCTTGACGGGATCCACGGCATCCATCACCCGGTTGCTATCCACCCCGGCAGGCAGAGGCAGCTGCACCAGGATGCCGTCGACGCGCTCATCGTGATTGAGCGCGTTGATGAGGGCGAGAATTTGCCCTTCGCGGGTGCTCACCGGCAGGTCGTGCGCGAAGGACTCGATCCCGGCCTCCTGCGAGGCGCTGCGCTTGTTGCGCACGTACACGCTCGAGGCCGGATCTTCCCCCACCTGCACCACCGCGAGTCCGGGGCGCCGTCCGTGGCGCGCGGCGAACTGCGCCGCACGCGCCGCGACCGCGGCGCGCACCCGAGCGGCGACCAGCTTGCCGTCGAGCAGCACCGCGCCGCCGGCGGTACGCGGCGCGGGGGCGGCGTGCCCGGCGGCGGCGCCGGCTTTGGCTGTTGGAGCGCTCATCAGTAGCGGTAGTGATCGGGCTTGTAGGGACCGGACTTGTCTACACCGATGTAGCGCGCCTGACTCTCGGTGAGAGTCGTGAGCTGCACGTCGAGCTTCTTCAGCTGCAGCCGCGCCACTTTCTCATCCAGCTGCTTGGGCAATACATGGACACCCACCGGATACTTCTCCGGGTGGCTGAACAGCTCCACCTGCGCGATCGTCTGATTCGCGAAGCTCGAGCTCATCACGTAACTCGGGTGGCCGGTGCCGCAGCCGAGGTTCACGAGCCTGCCTTC
>WNFQ01004512.1_pt1 | contig 10126 bp, 10 predicted proteins | sample 5400171 | NCBI WGS metagenome assembly WNFQ01 (sample SAMN13153356, study PRJNA577476) | soil metagenome | isolation source: 20 cm soil under Madrone tree | place: USA:California | collected 2016-06-14 | reverse complement strand
ATCGGCGCGCGATGGTGGGCTTCATGTTTCGCATGTCGCATAATGCTGCGGCAGCGGAAGACTTGGCCCAAGAAGTGTTTCTGCGGGTGTACCGATCGCGCGCGGGATACGAAGCGAGCGCGAAGTTTACAACCTGGTTGTACCGAATTGCGACCAATCTCGCCGTGAATCATGCCCGCGATACGCGGCATGAACGGCCGGAGAATATGGTCAGCCTGGATGAGCCGGACGAGGAGACTGGGACCACGATGGATGTGGCTGACGGTTCCTTGACGGTAGAACAGAATATTTTACGGCGCGAGCGCATGGCGGCGATTCGCGCGAAGGTGCAAAGCCTGCCCGAGCGACAGAGGCTGGCGGTCACCATGCATAAATATCAGCAGCTGGATTACAAGCAGATTGCGGAAGTCTTGAAGCTGAGCGAGTCGGCGACGAAGTCCTTATTGTTCCGCGCGTACGAAACATTGCGCGAACAACTAAAAGAATTTGTGTAGAGGAAGCGGAATCATGAAGTGCGATGAAATCAAAGGATTGATGCTGGATGTAGCTGCGGGCGCCGGCGAAGCAACGCCCGCGATGAATGAGCACCTGCTCGGCTGCCCCGATTGCGCAGGCAAGTTAGCAGGAATACGCCAGACCATGGCGCTGCTCGATGAATGGCAGGCGCCGGACCCTTCTCCGTATTTTGATACGCGTCTGGCGGCCCGGATGCGTGAGGAGCGGGCCCAGCCGGTGCGCGCCGGTTGGTTGTCGTGGTTCCGGGCTCCGGCATTGGCAGGCGCACTGGCGCTGGTATTGATGGTGGCGGGTGGTGTCGGTCTGTACAACAAAGGGAAGGGCGGCTCGCGCGCGGGCAACATCGAGGTTCCTCAGGTTGTTACTCCCGGAACCGCAGTTGGTGATTTGCAAGCGCTCGACAAGAACGAGGATCTCTACGCAAACTTTGACGTGTTGGATGATTTGCAGGTGCAGCCCGACGTGGATGCGGATCAGGAAACTCCGTAACGCAGCTGCTGCAGTTGGCGAGTTTGGGGAACGTTGTGCAGATGATATCCATGACGGGGAGGCTTGCAATCGCCGGTTGGATGCTGGCGCTGGCCTTGCCTTGTCTGGCGCAGCGCCGTAACCGCGACCAGTCGCCTCCACAGCGTAGGGAGACTGGGCGATCGGAAGCTCCGCGGGAACAGCGGCGGGAAGCGCCGCGGGTACCACGACAGGAGCGACAAACACGTGAAAGCTCGCCCCGTTCGTTCCGGGAGTTCCGTCAACCTGCCCAGTCGAGGCCCCTGAACCCACGCCCGATGGCTCCGCAAGGATCGCGAATCTATTCGCCCAGGTCGCCATCCTATTCGCCGTCGGAGCAAGGTCGAGAACTAACAGGTCCTCGGGCGCAGCGGCCGTCGTCGAGCTACACGCACCAACAGCGTCGTGAAGTCCAACATCCGCCGACGCAAGCGCAACCTAGATCTCCCGGAACAGCATCCTCCCATGAGCAGCGTCGCGAGGTCGCACGTCCACCGGCGCAGCGTCCTACTCCGAGCTACTCGCAACAACCACGACGCGAAGTCCCCCGTCCGCCGTCGCAAGCGCAGCCTCGATCGCCTGGGCCAGGTTCCTCGTACGCACAGGAACCACGGCGTGGGGTGGCACAACCAACATCTCAGCAACCACGCCAGCCGAATCAAACTCCAGCTTACGCGCAACAGCCGCGTGAGGTGCCGCGTCCACCGCAGGCCGCAAATCCGCAGGCGCGCGAGGTGCCCCGGCCGCCGCAGCGTCATGGCGGAGACTGGTTGCGATCCCAGCGCGAGCTGTCTCCGGCAGACCAGCAAAAGGCGTTGTTGAACGATCCCCAATTCCGCAAGCTGCCTGCGCCACAACAAGAGCGGCTCGAAAATCGCCTGCAGCACTTCAACAGCCTGCCTCCCGACGAACAACAACGGCGGCTAAACCGGATCGAAACCTGGGAGCACCTGACGCCGCAGCAGAAAGCGCAGGCACGGCAACTAGCGGGACAATGGAAAGGTCTTCCGCCCGAACGCAGGCAGATGATGAAAACGGCCATCGGCGACCTGCGGGCGATGCCCCCCGATCAACGCGAACGCGCGCTGGAATCTGCACGATTCAAGAGCATGTTCTCGAACCAGGAGAGGGATATGCTGCGACAGACCACGAAGCTGCCGCTGGCGCCGGCGCAGCCGGGAGCACAGCAGTAAGCAGTTCTCAGTTCTCAGTCGTCAATGCACTGCACTCCTATCGGTATGGATCAATCTAGTTGGCATGGCAGTAGCGCCGGCATCCTGCCGGCTGTCCCGAGGGCGTCCCGCCTTTCGCTGAGGCGTCAGTACCCGGACTGCACGATTCGAGTACCTAACTGCGCAGGATATTTTTTGCAAGAAAGAAGACGTTCGCCGGCCGTTCGCCGAGCCGGCGCATGAAGTAGGGATACCACTCGGTACCGAACGGAATGTACACGCGCATCCGCCAGCCGTCGCGCACCAAGGCTTGCTGCAAATCGCGCCGGATGCCGTGCAGCATCTGAAACTCAAAAGCATCTCGTGGGATGCTCTCCCGCGTCGCAAAAGCCTTGGCCTCTTTGATGATGTTCTCGTCGTGCGTAGCCAGTCCGTGGTAGATGCCACTCTTCATCAGGATCTTCATCAGCTTGATGTAGTTGGCGTCGACTTCTGATTTCTTGTGGAAAGCAATCTCCGGGGGCTCTTTGTATGCGCCTTTGCACAGCCGGATGCGGATGCCATCGGCCAACAGGTTTTGAACGTCGCCTTCGCTGCGCAGCATGTAGGACTGAATCACGGTGCCTACCCGTCCAGCGTGGCCCGGTATGCGATGAAGCTCACGGACAAAGTCGAGGGTCCGCTGGGTGTAAGGGGAACCCTCCATGTCAACCCGAACAAAGCTGGGCGGGTTCATGCTGACGGCTTTCTGGACCAAGTCAGTCACGAGGTCGCGGGCGAGTTTCTCATCCACATCCAGGCCCATGTGGGTGAGTTTCAGGCTGACGTTCGCTTGAAGTTTGCGAGCAGCGATCTGATCAAGCAGCTGGTGATAGAGCCGTGCGCTGGTGCGCGCTTCTTCAACGTTCGTGACGTTCTCGCCCAGGTTGTCGACCGTGACGGTGATGCCCTTCTTGTTGAGTTCACCGGCCACTCGGAGGACATCTTCGACCTGCGTGCCGGCAACAAAGCGGCTGGAAAGGCGCTGGCCGATCGCGGATTTTTCGGCTGCCGACCGCAGGCTCGGGCTCTCTGAGAGAGAGATGAACAGGGCTCTCAGCACAGATAGCCAGCCCAGACAGAAGTTGTGGGGTGATTCGCCCCTTCGACGTACATGCGGCTCACAGGAAGTTGTATCACAAACCCGTGCAAGCCGAGCTGACGGCTATCACCGGTCAGCGGCCCGTCGCATCTTCTCCGCGGAGTGTCATGCAAGTGCTGGAAGCGCGCGCGACCAGGCTTCCCTTTTCGTCCAAGACATCGCACTCGGTCAGCCCGATGGTGCGGCCGCGCTTGACGACTTTGCCTTCAGCAGTGAGCCTGGCTTTCCAGATAGGTTTCAGGAAATTGATCTTCAACTCGAGCGTGGTAAAGCTTTCGCTTTCCCCGATTGTCGTGGCGTAGGCCAGCGCCATGGCGGCGTCGGCGATGTCGCACAGAATGCCTCCGTGCAGCGTGCCCCGCGGGTTGCTATGTTGCGGTCCGGCTTCGAATTCAATTCGGGCACGGCCCTCGCCCACGGTTGTAAGAGAAAAACCGATGAGTTGCGCCACTGGAGGCTGGGGAGCCTCTCCACGAACCACCGCGCGCAAATAGTCGATAAATCGGCCATTGGGCGCTTGGTTTTTAGACATGAGATCGTGGCGACCCGTCATAGAAACACTTCGTCCACATAGCACCAGCGCCAGTCTTCTCCCGGCTCAAAAGATTGCACGATAGGGTGCTTCACCTGATGAAAATGTTTTGTGGCGTGTCTGTTCTTGGAGGAGTCGCAACAACCGACGTGTCCACACTCAAGGCACAGCCGCAGGTGGACCCAGCTGTCGCCCATCTCGAGACATTCCTTGCAGCCCTTGCCGCTGGGAACGACTTTCTTGATTTCTTTCTGATGCGTGCAGTTCTGGCTCATAATTCACCTCTTCTTTATTCCGGGTGCTCTTCGAGGAAGCGTTCGGCTTCGATGGCAGCCATGCAACCGGTACCGGCCGCTGTGATGGCCTGACGATAGCGGCGATCCACTACATCGCCGCAGGCGAATACGCCGGGGACTCGCGTAAACACATAGTCCGTCGTCTTCAGGTAACCATCCTGATCCATATGGAGCTGGCCTTCGAACATTCTCGCGTTGGGCTCGTGGCCGATCCCGAGGAAGAGCGCGCTGGTGGGAAAGTCGTATCTCTCGCTGGTTTTCACATTGCGCAACTTGAGACCGGTGACTTCCTTCTTGCCAACGTCGTAGACGTCCTCCACGACAGTATCGGTAAGGAACGCGATCTTCTCGTGCTTGCGGGCGCGGTCGAGCATGATTTTGGAGGCACGGAAGCCGTCCCGCCTATGAATGATGGTTACCTTGGTCGCGAAGCGTGTCAGGAAGTTCGCTTCCTCCATCGCGGTATCGCCGCCACCTACAACGACGATCTCTTTCCCGGAGAAAAAGAACCCGTCGCAGGTCGCACACGAACTGACGCCGTGCCCGATCAGTTGCTGTTCGTGTGGCAGTCCGAGCCATCGCGCCGAAGCTCCCGTGGCAATGATCAAGGACTTGGTGTGGACCGGGTGCTTGCCGACGTGCAAAGTAATCGGACGCGTGCTCAGCTCGGCGCTGGTGACGTGGCCCAGTTGGTATTCGGCGCCAAAGCGCTGCGCCTGCAGGCGCATGTTGTCGATGAGTTCCGGACCTTGAATTCCTTCTGGGAAGCCGGGGAAATTCTCCACCAGCGTCGTGATGGAGAGCTGGCCCCCGGGTTCGTGGCCTTCGATGACGAGCGGTTTCAGATTGGCGCGGGCAGAGTAGAGAGCCGCAGTGTGTCCGGAGCATCCGGAACCGATGATGACGACGTTGCGAATGTCCATAATGTCAGGTTTCTTAGATTGCGAATTTTGGAAATGGTTTCAAGAGTGCTACTGCTGGGCCGGTTCGAGTGTTCGGGACAAAAAAAGCATTTAACCGCAGGGATCGCAAAGAACAGCCGCAGAGTACGCGGAGAACATTGAGCCGTTGTCACTTCTTTTGCGCCACCGGCTTGTCTGCCGTGGACTTTCCTGTCCCCGTTGCGGCTGGCTTGGTCTTTGAAGCAGACGCTGCAGCCACGCGGGCCAGTTCGTCCGGAACCGTGCGGCGCGCCTTCAGCAAACTCCGGTAATTCGTCAGAATGCTCGATGCACTCGCAAACAACGGTTCGTAGGCGGTCTGATCAGGAGGCGCACCCCCCTCCGAACCGGTGCAACGCGCCAGTACCACCGACGATTTGCCGAAGCGCTCCAGCTTAATACGGCTGGCCGGCGAGGCGGCCCCGAGCATCGCCGCCGGACTGGTCACAGCCGAGGCGCTGTCTTCGATCGAGATCATCACCAGGTCTTTGGGGTCGCGAACGTGGAGAACCAGGGTCTCGGCCATATTCTTGCCGTCATTGCTGAAGGAATATTGGACGGTCGAAAACGCCGCCTGCCCGGAAAATTCCCGCCGCAGACGCACCCATGAGGCGACCGACGGCTCGTCGGAAAGTTGTGCGCTTTGGCCAGCCTGCAAGAATCCTGCTCCCGCAGCCAGGCTCGACCGCCCGCGGGCTACTTCGAAATCCTGCGAGAACAACGGCTGCTTCGGTACGCGGGCCAGCGCCGAGGAAATTTCCTTTTGCTCCTCGGTCGACGGCGAGCATACGTTCAGGACGTTGACCTTGACCGGGGGCTGCTGCTGGGCGGAAGCCGTGGCGACGGTCGTCAACACGAATAGCGCGGATAAAGAGAACATTTTGGGGAACACGCGGGACATTCTAAACGAGTGGATGGGAGCGCCGCCCGAATTTTCCATTCCCTCCGAAGGAAACAGCCGAGGGACAGATATCTCGCCTTTATTTAGAATCCGTACATGGCGAATTTGACATTAGTTTATGGCATGCGGCTGCTGCCCGCTGACGAAGTGACTGAGGTAAGCGACGCGACTGTTAAGCTGAAGGGCGGTCGCGACGCGCACGTTACGATGCACGTGTTGGAAGGCAGCAAAGAAGAGATCGAAAAACAACTAAAGACGAGCCTAGAGGCCTTCTTCGATTTCTACCCGGAGATCTAGGACGCCTCCAAGTGGGGGCATGTACTCTTCGCTGCGTACTTCTCGTCATTCACTAGTGCGAATTGTTCCCATTTTTCTGGGAGATGCTCGACTGGATAGATCGCCGAGACCGGGCAGCCGGGACGCACGACCGCAGTCCACACAAATCATTCTGGATTGATGTAGAGCTGCGGTGAGGCGGCAAATTCGCGTTCGTCTTTTGTCGGATGAATGCAATCGCACGGGCAGACGTCCACACATGCGGTGTCCTTCATTCCTATGCACGGCTCGGCAATTACATAAGCCATAGAATCCTCCTGCGTGACATTGAAGAAGGTGGAGCCCCCACTTCGGGTCGATCGTCAAAATAGGAATTTTAGACTCTTGTGGCCATGACTTAAGTCACGGAGAGTAGAAAATGTGAGAAAAGTCCTTACTTGACTCTCAACTTCGCCTCGCAGGTTGGCGATGTCAGGAATGCACGCCGTGCGCTCCTCATCTCAATCAGTCCCGCTCCGCGCAAACGTCCTAGATTGCGCGAGATCAGTTCCCGAACAGCTCCGAGGCGGGCTGCAAGTTCTTCGAATGAGATAGGCGATTAGCCGTCCTGGTACCGTGGAGAAGGACAATTCCTCGACCAGACGGACGAGATGGCGAAGCCGATGCCCTAGAACCTTGAAGACCTTGAGAGATGACTCCGGGTTTTGAAGGCAGATCGTTCGGAACTTGTCTGCCGTCAAGCGCAGGAGAACTGGGGGAGGACCGCTTCCGCGCTGGCCGGATGGCTTCCTCCGTCAAATACCGGCACTTTCAGCTCACGAACTGCCCGGACGCTCGCTGCCGATGAGTTGCTGTCTGCCATTGGCTGCTGACTTAATAATCTTTACTGCCCCCTCCTCGACTATCCGCAACTCATCACAAGCGTCCCCTTCACAGAAAACAACCGCCCCCTGGTCAAAGCGCAAGCGGCTCACATTGGTTGCGATCGAAGCCATTTCGTCCGCCCATAGGTCAGTGAAGAGTGGCACCCTGCGCAATGTGTCAATTGGGTTGGACTTAGGAAACTCCATTGGGCATTGATTCTAGTGCCTAACCGCAGCGCAAGCGCCTCAGGGTTGATATCCCGCCCCGCGCAGCACCTTCCCCGGTCGTGCCCCTGTCATCTTCCCCTGGTCAATGACCGGCGCGCCGTTCACCAGCACATATTCCATGCCTTGCGACAACTGGTTTGGCTCTTCAAAGGTCGCGACATCCTTGATCGTCGCCGGATCGAAGACCACAACATCGGCCCACATGCCCGCCTTCAGAACGCCACGGTCGGCCAGGTGCATGCGCTGCGCCGGCAAGGCCGAGAATTTGCGGAGCGCATCTTCCAGCGTGAGCTTTTTTTCTTCTCGGACATATTTCCGCAGAACACGCGGAAATGCCCCATAAGCCCGCGGGTGCGGATGCTCCTGCCCGAGAATGCCCTCCGGGGAAGTTCCCGACGAGTCGTTGTCGAGAGAGACCCAGGGTTGCTGCAACGCCAGCGCCACGTCAGGCTCTGACATTCCGAACACCGCGACGCTGGTAAACGCATCATCCTCGATCAGAAGATCGAACAGTGCATCCATCGGATCTTTATTCCAGAGCTTGGCCACGTCAGCGAGCGTCTTACCCTGCAACGGGAGCAGCTTGGGATTCTGGACTGCGCAAATGATCACAGCCTCGGGTCCCGGAATTTCGTGCCATTCATTGTCCCAGTCGTTCGACGGCGTCAGCATGTCTTTGCGGATACGGGCGCGGGTGGTGGGATCTTGGAGGCGCTCAATCAGCTTTTTGTCGCCGCCGTCGTGCGCCCAGGGCGGAATGAACGCTGAGAAATCGTTCGACCATGCGGGATAGGCGTAGGTATCGGCAGTCACGTCCATGCCCTGTGCCCGTGCCGAGCTGAGTTTGGCGACGACATCGGGCATGCGTCCCCAGTTTGCTTTGCCGGCAACCTTGAGATGCCAGATCTCCACGGGAATGTGGGCTTCCTTCCCGATGCGCAGCGTTTCGTCGATAGCCGTCATGACGGCGTCGCCTTCGCTGCGCATGTGGGTCGCGTAGATTCCGCCAAACTTCGACGCCTCGGCTGCCAAGGCAATGATTTCCTCCGTCTTGGCATAAGGCGCGGGAGCATATTCGAGAGAGGTGGAGACGCCGACGGCTCCGTCCTTCATGGCATCGCGCACCAAGGATTTCATCTGGTCGAGTTGCGCCGCGGTGGGCTGCACGTCGGCATCGCCGAGAACGATGCGCCGGACCTGCGTGGCCCCCACGTAGCTGGCCAGGTTGATGCCCATCCCCTGTTTCTCCAGCCGCCCAAGATATTGCCGGAAGGTGCGCCAGTCGGGCGTGATTTTCAGGTGCTCGTATTTTGTCTTGTCGGCCTGGATGAGTGCGTCGTTGAGAGGGGCGATCGAGCCACCTTCGCCTGTGATTTCCGTCGTGATGCCCTGGTAGATCTTCGACGGCAAGCGGGGATCGACAAGGATGGTCTCCTCCGACTGGCCGAGCATGTCGATGAATCCGGGCGCGACGACCATCCCCTTCGCATCGATGGTACGCTTGCGACCGGCTTGGGCAAGATTGCCGATAGCCGCGATTTTTCCGTCACGGATGCCCAAGTCGCCCGAATACCACGGCGACCCGGTACCGTCGATGATATGGCCGTTGGTGATGACCAGGTCAAACGAAGAGGGCGTCTGCGCGGAACCAAGGAGAGACACGCACACAGCCGCGGAAACAATGACTGCTGTCGGAGAAAAACGCATCGAGATTTTCCTCGCCCATGGTGATGAACTTCAAAACCCGCTTATGACGCCTGCGTCCGCGCGTGTCCTTGCCAGCCAAGCAAGACACCCACTGCGACCCAGATGACTAGTGACAGCCACTCGTAGCCTGTGAAGTGCCCAGGCACTGCCGGAACCACTTTCATCAGGATCATCATGAGGCAGACTACCAGTCCGATAATCGCGATCAGCCTCTCGCGAATGGGCGGCGCCATGGCGATATAGGCTGCACACGTGGCAAGCCATCCGCTGGCTGAGGCCACCGATCCCACCTCGGTTACCGGCACAAGAATCGCGTCGCCGAGAAACATGCACACAACAGTCGCAAGCCCGATGCACACGACTGCCGTGGAAGGCGTCTGATTCAGGGGATGCACCGCCGCCACACGAGCGTCCACCAGGCCGCGTCTGCCCATGGCAAAGAGCATCCGGCTGGCGGCCACGAAATTTCCATTAAAGCACTTGAAGAGCGACAGCAGCGCCGCCGCCAGGATGATGCTCACCACCGAACGCGAACCCACGGCCCGCTCGAACGCGACAGCGGTCATGAACTTTTCCCCCGTGAGTTGCCTCCACGGTGCGACGTAACCCACGGCAGCGATGATGATCGTATAAAAGACGATGCCCACAACAATGGCCATCCAGATCGCCTTAAAGAAGCTTTGCCCCCGGAATTCCGGGTTGGCCTCTTCCGCCGCCTTTGTAACCGACTCATATCCGGTCATGTAGTAAGGGACGATTTGCGTCACGAGCAACACGGAGACAAACGGCGTGTGCGTGAACAATGGCGGGAAATTCACGGGCGAGCCCCGGCTGACGCCGAATGCGACAAAGACCAGAAAAAGTCCCAGCGTTCCAAACGCGGTCCAGTTCTGGAAGGTTGCGCTCAGCCGAATACCGCGATAGTTCAGCAGCGTAAGCAGACCGGTAAGCGCGAGTCCGACGACCAGGCGCGGCAGAAACACGGGTTTGCCGCCAATGCGGTACAACTCCATCGAGTCGAGGAAGGGAAAGATGTAGCTCGTGAT
>WNFQ01022253.1_pt1 | contig 10127 bp, 8 predicted proteins | sample 5400171 | NCBI WGS metagenome assembly WNFQ01 (sample SAMN13153356, study PRJNA577476) | soil metagenome | isolation source: 20 cm soil under Madrone tree | place: USA:California | collected 2016-06-14 | reverse complement strand
AGCGATCGCTCGCCGGTGGCGGCACGAACTCGCGCTTGCCGGCGCTGGCCACCACGTGGGTCATCGTGTCCCGATACAATCGTTCGCGGACGATGGCAGGATTTCGCCGGTACTCGGAGGCCAAAGCGCGGAACCTCGTCGCATCCGCGTCAGCAGCCGCTCGCGTGCTGACGCCGTACATGGTCGCGGTCGAGCGATTGTCGGCAGCATTCGCCTGCGCGCCGGGGATGATTCTCGCGCGTTCTGTCTGTGCGTTCTGTTTGGCGGTTTGCGCCGCAATGACCGCGCTCTGGACGGCCGTAAACCCCGCGGTGACGGCGCCAGGCGGATTGAGCGACGTGAGCTCGAGCGAGACGATCACGATTCCGAGGTCCGCAGCGTCGAGACGGAGTTGTGCCCGATCTCGGACGGTCTCGACGAACTCGGAGCGGCCTTCGGCGAGGACATGGTCGACGTCTCGCTCGCCGACCGCGCGAACGGCTTCACCGGTCAGCACGTCGAGAAGCGCCCGCTCCGGATCGCTGCACCCGATCAGATACGCAACCGGATCGCTCACCCGGTAGTGCGCTTTGAACCGCGCGTGGATGATGTTGTGGTCTCCCGTGAGGGCATAGCCGACCCGCGTGGGATCGATCGTCATCGAGCTCGGCAGCGTGTCCGTACCGGATGGCGGCGCGAGCGTCCCAACATCGGCTTCGTAGACCTTCTTCACGTTGACGCGCACCACCTCGTCGACAGGCCGCGGAAGCGCAAAGAGGAGCCCCGGACTGTGAATCGCCGCCGCAGTCCCGGCCCCCACGAATCGGCCAAAGCGGCGGACGATCGCGACCTCGTCCGGACCGACGATCGTGATACCCGATCCGAGGTAGAGCACGATCATCACGATCACCCACAGGGGTAAGCTCGCGATCAGCGTCGCCGAGAGCCCCACGAGCGGCTGCAGCACGCGACGCCAGACCCCCTGCCCACGGCGACGCCCCGCGCGCTCGATCGTCATGGCTTCTGACCTTTGAGGAGCGACAACGGCTCGGCATCGGTCCGCAGCACGAGCGTGGTCTTGTCTCCGATGACCTTGCTCAAGCTCTCGAGCGCGCGGGTGAAGCGGTACAGCTCGGGATCTTGGCTATGCGCCTCGGCGTAGATTCGCGCCGATTCGGCGTCGGCCTCGCCGCGAATGCGAGCGGCCTCCTCGGTTGCGCCGGCCTGGATCTGCGCGACTTGCACGCTCGTCTCGGCGCGGATGCGAGACGCTTCTTTTTCTCCGTCCGCTGTGAACCGCGCCGCGTACTGCTTCCGTTCCGCTCGCATCTGATCGAACACGTACGAGATGTTTTGCTCGGGAAGCGACAAGCGCATGAGCGCCACCCGATCGATGGTCATGCCATAGCTCTGCGACGCGGTGGGTGCGGCGGCGGCGAGGAGATCGCGCTCGATCTCCTCCGTGTGGAGGTCGGAGGGAGTCGTCGACGTGAGGGCGGAGAGATCGTAGTGCCCCATGACGCCGATCGCGGCGTTGGCGAGCAGGCCCTCGAGCGCCGAGGGCGCGCGATCCATGCTGCCGACCGCCTGCACGAAGCGGAGCGGATCCTCGACGTGCCACAGCGCATAGCTCGTCACGACGACGTTCTTCTTGTCGCGCGTGAGCATCTCCGTGAGTCCGCTCTCGAGGACTTGGCGCCGCATGTCGAGCGGCACGGTGAGGTCGATGGGCCACGGCAGGTTCAGATGGAGTCCGGGATCGCGGTCGACCCGGACGGGCCGGCCGAAGCGAACCAGCAACACGGTCTCTCCCTGACGCGTCACGTGGGCGCACGCCGACCACAGGATCGCGAGAATCGCCGCGCCACCCAGGAACAGTCGCAATACACTGCGTACACTGGTTCTCAGTCCGTCAGCCATAACTCTGCTCCATTGCGTTCGAGGCGGTCGTCCACGACCACCGTCCGGCGCCCGGCGAGCGCGCCCTCGAGCACTTCCAAACGGCGGCGGTACTGAAACAGTTCCGGCTCCGCCGCGAAGGAAGCGCGAATCCCACGAAAACTTTCCGCTTCGCCTTTCGCCGCCGCGATCGTTCCCATGGCGTCGGCCTGGGCCTTCGACACGCTGTCCAACGCCGCGGCCTGGGCGGCGGGGATCTCCCGTTCGGCATCGGCACGCGCGCCGATCACGAGCGTGTCCCGTTCCACCTGCGCGCTCACTACTGCTTCGTACTGCGCGGCGACGACCACCGGCGGGTGCATACCTCCCACCGTCATGTCGACGATCTCGACCCCGAGACCGAGCGCGTCGGCGTCGGCCTGCACGGCGACGGCGATGTCGTGCGTGAATGCCGCGAGATTTTCCGACAGCACCTGGTCGAGTGATCGATCGACCGTCCTGTGCGTCACCGCCGCGTAGACGATGCTGCGCAACAGCGCAGGCGCATTGGCCGCGCTCGTGAGATACGCACGCAGGTCGCGCGCCATGTATTTCACGCTGGCGTCGATCGTTACGAGATCCCGCCCGTCACCCAGCAGGAACATGAACTCGTTACTCTCGTGCTGCCGCGCCCACAGGACGTTCTCCGGACCCGCATTCGCCGGCTCGGTCCCTTCGTGCCCGATCGGGATGGTGAGCACGCGTGCGGTCGGCTCGCGGCGCACGCGATCGATGGGCCACGGCAGATGCACATGAAGCCCAGGCTCGAGCAGCGCCCCCGGAAGCATCCGTCCGAAACGCTCCACGATCCCTTGTTCGTACAGATGCACCTGGGTGAAGCTCGTTCCGAGCCATCCGACGAAGAGCGCGGTGATCGCGAGTGGCTCGGCTCCTTCGCGGACGACGCGCAGCGCCCAGGATCCGCGTAAATCCACCCCGAGAAATCCTTCGGTGGCGTCGAGGATGCTCGATATCGGATTGGAGCGACTCCCGAGCACCCGAACGACCGTCAAGTCGGCGAGGGGAAAAGGCTTGCCGACGTCTCCCATCCATCCCTTCAGATGCGACCGAAAGACGTCCGCCGCGACAGCGATGACCGTCAACCCTCCGGCCCAATTCACGCCTGTGGCCCAAGGAGCGGCCGGGTCCCACCAACGTCCGAACTCGCTCATGACCGCAGCGGCTCCGAGCCACACGCCGATCGTCGCCCATCGTGCGAGCGCCGGCGCCTCCGGAAGGTCGAGGGGCGAGAGCGAGTAGAAATGACGGGCGAGAAGCCAGGAGAGACCCGCCATCGTAGAGGGAGGAAGGATTACCCCGAGTGGGGAAGCATAAGCCTCCCCCATGGGCGAGGCGGCCAGTATCCACAGTCCTGCCAGCCCAAACGTCAGTGACAGGCTCTCTTGCAGCATGGATGGGGTCGGCGGCGGCGCCGAGCGCCAACCTCCCGGTCCCCGCCCCCACACCGCCACTGCGACCGAGCCACAGATCACAGCCCACACGAGTGCGAACACTCCGGGGGCGAGCGCCTCCGGAGGATAGCCGCCCACGAACGACCCGACCATCAACAGACCGACCGTGGCGAGGACACCAGCCACCGAGCCGAGGAATCTCGGGAGCGCTCCGATGTTAGAGATCACGTGCAAATTCCGATCAGCGATATGCGATGACTTCCGAGCAAGCCTCGTAGAGGTTCACGCGCCGAGCGTGGCTATGTCGCACGCGACGGGCGGGTGGGCCTCCTCTTTGGCTGCCCAAGACAGCGCCTGCTCAGTCTTGACACGACTGCTGAGCCGGCCCCTAAGAGAGCGCGACTAGCGACCGAGGGGCGGCGCGCGACCGAAGGGTCGACTCTCAGGCGTTTCGGAGACGGGAACGCGTTCAGATGCCCCGAGCGGCTGTTCGATCAGCAGCAGGGCAACAAATACGAGCGCGACCGTCGTGACGATCGGCGAATGATACGCGACGACGCAAAGCGCGCACGGCCCATCGACACGGAGTTGGGACGCCGGGTGCGTGTGCCCGGCGAGAGCGACAGGAGCAAGGATGAGGCCGATGAGCAATGCGATCTGAACGATTTTCGCGAGCCGTCGGCGCATGAGACGAGTCGTTGTCCGCCGAGCGACGTCAAAATGTCAAGGGGGTTTCCGGCCAGCGCGTGCAGTCAAGTCGGAGATCGCGCACAACGCTCGACCTGTTCGGACCGTTGGAGAGGAGCCGCCCGCGCGCCGCGCGCGCAGCGCGACTTCGTCGTGCGTGAGGTCGGCTATCCGGTCACGCTCGCGCAGACGATCGCCAATGCGACCGGAGCGAAGCTGGTCGACATTCCATTGATGGTCGGAGGCGTTCCCGAAGCCAGTGATTACATCAGTTTCATCGTGCTCCGCCGCGACCTCGAGGCGTCCCATCGTCGCCGCGAGTTGCGCGATGGGAAACTTGCCCCGACCGCACGCTGCGTTGATTCTCGGCACGGAGCGCTTCCGAACCGCTGCGATCAACACGCGCCGGTCGGACAACATGCGCCGCTCGCGTCGGTCGTCGCCGTGTAGCCGTCGCCTTTGGTCTCGCGAGCGCGGCGAACGGCGTCGCGGGCGCAGTCGAACGGTCGGCGCGCGTCGGGCGGTACTTCGACGTGCGGCGGCACGGGGATGATGTCGCGGGCGTAGGGCTCGCGCGTGTAGAGCGCGAAGGTCTTCTCGCAGACCGCCATCGGTACGCCGCGGACGAGCGTGTGGCCGTCGTCGTCCCGCACCTCGCGCCACGGGCCGCGATAGATGACCGCCTGGTTCGCGTCCCAGCACGGTCCTTCCTTGCCCTTGTACGCTGCCACCGTCACTGCACGGAACTCGATCCCCTCGACCGTGCGCCACGGCGTCGCGCCGCGCTCGAGGATCTCGATCCCATAAAAGCCGGCGCCGGCGAGCGCAGCGAGATAGTCCGACTCCTGCAGCGCGCCCGAAATGCAGCCGCTCCACAGCTCCGGATCGGCCTTGAGGTGTGTCGGCACCGGCTCGTCGGACACGATATCGGACAGCACGGCCCGCCCCCCACGACGGAGCACGCGATGAATCTCCGCGAACAGCGCCTGCTTCTCGGCGTCCTCGACGAGATTCAAGACACAGCTCGAGATCGCGACGTCTACCGATGCGTCGGCGACGAGCGGCCGTTCACGGCGTTGCGTGCCTCGAAAACGCTCGAACGCGTCGAGATCGGCGACCGACGCGAGCGGACGCCGCCGCAGATAGTCGTCGACCTCGTCGATCGACGTGGCGAGATCTTGGATCCGGCCGCGGAGAAACGTCACGTTCGCGTAGCCGAGCCGCTCGGCGACCGTCCCTTGGTGGCGTCGCGCGAGCGCGAGCATGTCGTCCGTGAAGTCGACGCCGAGCACCCGGCCCGCTGCGCCCACTACCTGCGCGGCCATGAAGCACGTCTTGCCGGAGCCCGACCCGAGGTCGAGCACCGTCTCGCCGGCGTGGACGTAGCGCGTCGGGTCGCCGCAGCCGTAGTCGACCGCCAGCACCTCCGGTGGAATGACGCGCAAGAGATCGCAATCGTACTCGACCGGACAGCAGAGCGCCGCTTCGCGCGTCGCGGCCGCAGCCGTGTACCGCTCCCGAACCGTCGTCTCGATGTCGTGACTCATGCGAGAACCGATAACGCGCCGGCCGTTCAGCGTCCACCGCAGCCGGGACACGCACGCATTGCCGGCGCAGCGGGTCCGAGCGCGCGCGCTCATGGAAGCCCCGCCCACGTATGGAAAGCGAACACCAGCAACGCGAGGTAGAGAAGCGCGATCCCGGCGACGACCCAGCGCACCAAGGGTGACGGTGTCGTACGCGCGATCAGCACGCAGGCGGCGACGACCGCAATCGCTTCCGCTGGCGCCATGACGTTGCCGAAGTAGCGCGGATCCCAATACGAGACCGGGCTCGCGAAGCGCCAATCGAGGAGCGGGAAGAAGTGGCGGTGCGCGTCGTCATGGTGCAAGAAGAAGTCGACCACGGCATGCAGCAGCATGCTGGCGCAGAGCAACACGAGCCGAGGCCACTTGAGAACGAGCGCCGCCCCGAGCACCGCCAGGATCAGCGGGAAGGAATGCAGCGCATCGATGACGGCCTGCCAGCGCGGATCATAGTACGCCGTCCGCCAGATCCAGGCCTCGGACATTCCCCGCAGCCGCTCGTATGCGTACAGGACGAAGATCGGCAGATCGGGAAGCACCGCGCCGACGAGCACGGGCGGCGCGCGACGTGGCTCCTTCGTCGCGCCGAGAAGGACGAGATTCAGCACCGCATGCGCGGGCGTATTCATCGGCGACGACGCGGATGCATGCGTGCCGGCATACGGCAGGTCCGTCAGTGGAACAACACGATGATGGCGGAGCTCGGGCGGGAACGGCTCGTGTTTCCATCGGAGCACGCGTGACCGCAGCGTCGCGACTTGGAGCGCTCTTTCGAGAGGCGCTCTATGGACGCTCGCTCCCGGGCAATGCGATCGACTACGTTTGGACGAGCCGCGCGCCGCCGTCTGGAACAATCCCACGCACGCGAATCGAAGATGGTCTCGCTCGGCGCTGGTCCGATACGAAGTGGCGGAGCGAGGAAGTCGACGTCGAAATGGACTACCGCACGCTCTTCGGCGCGGCTCCGCCCCCGATCGTCGCCGTCGCGGTCATGACCGACAGCGACGACTCGTGCCAGCGGGCGACGGTGGAGTTCGCGGAAGCGGAATTATCTCACTCGTAGCGGGTGCTGGTCGGTGATGGGTTGGTCGATGCGGGGGGAGCCTCGCGATGGCGAAGCGAGGCTCCCCCCGCCGACGATGGTCAACTCGTTACTGAGACGCTACTGGCTCGGAGGACCGCAAGCGCAGCCGTTGCCGGGCGGCACGGGACCGCCCGCCACACAGACCTCGTTGTTCGGACACGTGCCCCCGCAAACACCCTGCGCGTCGGGCCCGCAGGGCTGCGGCGTCGTCGGGACGCACTCGCAACCGCTGTCGTCGGGCTTGGTCCTACACGTTTCTGCCGCGGTCGGACAAAGCCCGCCGCAGCGGCGGATGCCGACGGCTCCGCACGGTCCCTCACACTTACAGCTACCCGTCGCGGCGTCGTTGACGCACCGCTCGTCGGCGTTGGGGCACGGGCCGCCGCATTGACCGGTCGCGGGATCGGGGAAGCACCCGCCGAACGGATGGCACCCGCACTCGAGAACACCGTTGCTGCCCGGAGCGAAATTGCAAGTCTGAGTCGCGAGCGGGCACTCACCGCCGCATTGGCCGGCGGCATTCAGACCGCACGGTATCTCGCAGTCACAATCCGTACCGTTGGGATTCAGCACGCATTTCGCGCCTGGGTTCGTGCAATCCCCACCGCACACCGGAGGTGTGCCGGGATTCGCCTGGTTGTGGCAGAGATTGCTCTGCTTGAAGGCGGGCACGAGCAACACCTTGTGGGGGCCGACCAAGATCGTGCGCGCGCCGAACTGATCGGTGACCGGCAGCGGCATGCCGCCTTTGACGACGGTCACATTCGGACACTTGATCTTGTAGAGCAGGTAGTCCTGCGCGTTCGTGCCATTCACGGTACCCGGCGGATTCGGCTGCACGTTCGTCTTCTCGACCGGAATACACAGGAGCTTCGCGGGCACGCTGATGACGCAGCCGGGCTCGACATTGAAGGGAGGGTGCTGGAGCGGCGTGAGGTCGGCCGTGTACTTCGCCGGCGGCTGTGGATCCTTGATCTTGTAACACTTGAGGTGATCGAACGGGATGCCGACCTGCGCGCGCGCAAGCGCAGGTGCGAGAGCGGCGGCGACAATCACCGCGGCGAGCGCGAGAGATATTCTCTTCATAGGACCCCTCCTTGGTTGGTTCGCTCGTGCGTGCACCGCGCGCAAGGCGACGCAACACGAGTGGCATTGGACGAAAATTGGTCCACATCCAGTCGCACATCTCGATCGTTGCAGCGTTCGGGACGTTCGCTCGGGAGGGCACAGCGGGATCGGAGAACGTCCGACGGGCGGATCGCCCACTGCGTGCGCGGGCAATACTCCTCCCCTACGCGCTTCCGCGTCAACGGAAATCGCACTCGCCCAACTACGTCCCGGGCTCGACGTCCGTACGGTCAGCATCATCTACCGGACCCTGAACACCGGCGGGCTCGATCTTCTCGAAGGACAGCTCCCGCCACTGGGGCGGCTTGCTGCGCGATCTCCGCCCCGACATGGCCCTGCTCGCCGCGGTCAGACGCGGGGAATGCCGGTGGGGAGCCGGTGTAGCGGGAAGCTACGAAGTGGGCCGTGCTGGACTCGAACCGGCGACCCGCTGCTTAAAAGATCCAACCGGAGACGACCAGGGCACACTATCCGACTGTTTTCTCGACGAGGTGGAGTGACGCTGAGGCTGGTGGTGCGGGGTGGTTCGCGATGGAGTGGTAGCAGCGTGGTAGCAACCGGCCTCGGTGCCTGTCGCACCCCCAAGCGGCGCGCCGCATCGCCGTGTCGACGAGCGATGACGGCGCGGCGCTCTAGTGGCCGGAACCGATCAGCTCGGCGATCGTGAACGCGTCTTCGGTCGTGCCCTCTCTGGCTCCCATGTTGTAATACCAACCTTCCTCGCCGGGGAAGCGGCTGCTCGGGAGCGACGCCTTCGTCGCGTGACTGAGCTGCAGGTCGACCATGACGATCGCGGGGGCGAAGACGACGCTGTACGGGTACACCGCCTTCGTGGCGCCGGGGAACGGCTTCGTGTCGAACTTCGAGTCGTTGATCCAGATTTTGTAGAGCTCCCCCCCCTTGTCGTACATGTCCGAGTACGGGATCTCGTAGATCTCCTTGTCGATATACAGGACGCGCTTCGAGTAGGCGTACTGCGGCAGCTTCGACACGCCCTCGACCACGTACACGGGGATCTTCTCCCACACGTCGTCGAACGCCCAGTCGGCCGGCGGATCCGCCCACTTCACCGGGAAGTTCTCGGCATGGCGAATGCCGAGGATCACCTTTTCGCCGAGGTACTTCCATTCCATCCACGCCGGCTGGCCGCTGTAGCCGTAGTAGCTGTCGACGTCGGTATCTTGCCCGAAGAGGGCGTCGGAGCGCTGCGCGGTCGAGAGGCGCCGCACCCGGCGCAAGCTCGGCAGGTAGAGCCAGCTGTCGTCCTGCCGCGACGGATCGAGGTAGCGATAGTACGTGAAGCCGACGCCCTTCAGATCGAACGGTTCGATCAGCGGGTGCAGCGTCTCCTTGTACGCGACATCCTCCTTGTTCGGCTGCATGTTCGGCTTCGGGTCGACGTAGAGGCGGTTCACGTACCAGAGCCGGCGGAAGTGGTCGATGAGGAAGTGACGCTCGATCGAGAGCGCGCGCTCGTCCGAGACCGTGCCGGTGTCAGAGTCGAAGTTGCGGAGATCGACGTCGTCGTTGTTGATCGACTTGTAGTTGTAGTTCCACACCAGCTTCAGCGCGACTTTCGGATCCTGGACGTCGATGTGCGGAAACGGCGCGCCCGCCACGTAACCCTCGAGACGGAGACCGTCCTCGGAGAGCTTCACCTGCGACGAGTACTTCTCGGTCGCGTCCTTGTAGGCCGGCGGCCACGAGAGCGGCTTAGTCTCGACGATCCGCATCGGCAGCCCGTGGTTCAGGCACCACATGAGACCGGGCGACACGAGATCCTTCACGGTCTCGGCGTTCGCCTTGGTGATTCTGTCTCCGGGTTGAGTGTCGGCCAAGACGAGGGATGCGCTCATCACGAGCGCGGCGACGAGAGCGTTGCGCATGATCATGACGACTCCTTTCGAGCTGCGATCGGAGATCGAGCCCCTCTACGCCGACGATTCGCCACTAGCAAATGGGCCCATCGCAGTCGAAGGGATCGCTTGCGGAGTGCTGCTACCACGGTGCTACCACAACGGCGCGCACGCAATCGCTCGGCGTGGTAGCAAAACGGTAGCAAACAGCGACGTTACGTATGTCGCGGCCGCGTCGAGCGGCGTCGGGATTCTGGAAGTCGGTCGGAAGTTATGAAGTGGGCCGTGCTGGACTCGAACCAGCGACCCGCTCCTTAAAAGCCCGATTGGGGGCGACGACGAAGGTCACGAGTAGCACGCACTTCCGGGGCCACTGCTGCGTTCATGCGGCGTTACGTGCCCGGACGGTTTCACCTCCTTCCACTCGGGTCCACCCCGCGTCACTGCTCAACTGACC
>WNFQ01008351.1_pt1 | contig 10129 bp, 8 predicted proteins | sample 5400171 | NCBI WGS metagenome assembly WNFQ01 (sample SAMN13153356, study PRJNA577476) | soil metagenome | isolation source: 20 cm soil under Madrone tree | place: USA:California | collected 2016-06-14 | reverse complement strand
GTAGTCGCTGATTCGGCGGGAGTACCTCGAATCGCTAACACTTACTTTGCCGAGGATCCTCGAGTGACCAGCGATGTGGTTGTATCGGGAAATGCTGGCGTCTGGGCGGATGAGAATGGCATCGCTCGCCTAGGCGGATGGAGGCCGGGCAAGTACACTCTCGTTGTTCGCACGCTCGGGTACTATCAGGAACGTCGATCTGTACGCCTCGTGGCGGGAAGAGTGGACACTGTGAAAATTGCTCTGCGACGAATGAACATGACTTTACAATAGAGGATCACTCGCATGGCGCCTAACGAACGTTGCGGCAGACGGGCGCGACAAAGTCGTTAGGGACGGAATGAAAGTAGAATCGCCCGCAGATGAACTGGGGCGTTTAGGCCACAGCCAAGGACTACGTCATTTGTCGTATACCCGTGAGGCTCGCCCTCGGGCAAAATCTCCTGTGAACTTCACGGGAGACAAGCATGACCTGGTCACGCAGCGGAATCACGCTCACCCTCGCTGTCATCGTCGCGTCAACGCGATCCCTCGGCTGTCAGCAGCTGCGACTCATCGAAGCGGGCATTCACACTCCCAATTACACACAAGTCGCTGATGCTAGCCCCTCTGCTTTTTCCCTGGGCAAGGAAAGTGTCGGCTGGTCAGTTTTCGGCACCCTGCTGGGCGGCGCTGCAGGGTTGGCAGTGGACCAGGCCTACTGCGAACGGCATCACGGAAAGGAGCCGAGCGTTCTATTCGGACCATGTTCCTTCTACGCGAACGAAGGTTTCGCCGCGGGGTGGTTCGGTGGAGCGATTGTGGGTTCCACCGTTGGGGCGGTGCGAGTCGCGGAGAAGCGGGGCTGTGCTCGGAGCGCGGCGATACTGCGAGCGGCAGTTGGAGCCTCAATCGGAGCTGCGCCAGGTTTGAACATTGTGGCGAGGAGGTCAGGCAAGTATCCTCCGTCGCGTTCAATAGTTATTGCGGGCACTCCATTTCTTTCGGGTCTTGGGGCCGCGGCTGCAGTCGTCGGATGTCATGCCACGTGAGCGCTGCGCCAGCGTTAGACCAACGAGATGGTTTGCACGCCGATTAACCACCGTTTTCAAGCGTTACAGAACCGGCGCGATATTCCGCGTCGGCCTCCACGAGTGACGCCAATTCGCGAGCGCACCATCGCTTGGCCGATATCATTGCTGCATGATCAGCCTCAGCGTTAGCATGCTCAACGAGTAACGCTGCTGCCTCGGTGCGCGCGACGGCAAACGCGAATCCACGCGCGCCGGCCTGCTGAAATTCGCTTCCCGCACTCGCCGCGCGCGCGGCATACTCTTCGATGCGGTGAACGGCGCGCAATATCTGCTCGGTGCACGGTGAGAGAGCGCTCGCTTTAACGGCGCTCAATCGGCGTCCGACATCGGATGCCCACTCCGCGAGTACATCGCTCCGCTCCATTGCACGGAGCGCATCGAGGCTGAGAATGTTCGTTGTGCCTTCCCAGATCGACAGCACCTGTGCATCTCGCAGCAGACGAGGAAGTCCTGTGTCCTCGAGGTAGCCCGCGCCACCGAAGGCCTCGAGGACTTCGCTCGCGACCGCTATCGCTCGCTTAGCCGTGTAGAGCTTGGCCACCGGAATCAGGAATCGGAGTTGCCGCGACTCGGATTCGGTTGCTTCGCCGCATTCGTCTTTGCCCAGCAACTCGACGACGCGAAAAGCCAGAAGAAAAGCTGCGCGCAGCTCCAGGTGCATGTCGGCCAACGTCTCGACATGGAGCGGATGCTGGATGAGGAGCTTCCCAAATGCGCGTCGCCGCCGGGAGTAATCGCTCGCCAGCGCGACAGCCCGACGCATTCCCGCCACGGCGGCTACAGCGTTGTATACCCTCGTGATATTGAACATCGTGGCAATCTTGCGGATGCCATCACCAGCGCCTCCTACAAGCTGCGCCGTCGTTCCTTCCAGCGTCAGCTCGGCGGTCGGCAATGCGCGCGTGCCAAGCTTGTCCTTGAGACGCTCGATTCGAATGTTGCGAAGTCTTCCGTCGCTGTCGCGGAGCTCGATGAGAAACACGCTCAATCCCTGGCTGCCGGCGGACCCACCTTCGAAACGCGCCAGTGTCATGGCGATCTGCGAGGTCGTCGCCGACGTGAACCACTTCGAGCCGTATAGCTTGTACGCATCAGCTTCCTCGTGCCGCGCAACAGTCGACGTGGTTCCAACGTCGGAGCCGCCAGTGCGCTCGGTCATCCATTGACCGGAAGTCCAGAACTCATTCGGATCGCGGGATGTTAAATGGGCGAAGACGGGCTGCGTCGTCGCGTCGCCGTGAACCTCGAGAAATCTCGCCGCGCCATCCGTCATGGCGAGCGGGCAACTGTACAACGCAGACGATGGAGCAAAGAGATACAGACGCGCAAACTGATCGATCCGCGAATGCGCTCCGTGCTTGCGCTCGTATCCCCTGGCGACGATTCCCTCCGTCGCCGAGATGCGATCGAGTTCGTGCCAGGCATCGCTCGTCTCGATCCGGTCGACACGCCGTCCCCACGCGTCGTAGGGGACATGTCGCGGCGGGGATGCTTCCGCTGCTTCACCCAGCGCCAAAATATCGGTGGCCGCGCGATGGCCGAGCCGGCGGAGCGCGTCGTCGTCGTACTGATTGCCGAGCCTTGGCGGATCCTGAAAGAACTCGGACATAAGGCCTTTGGTTCCTCTCTCGCCGGAGAAGCTCACCACGTTCCCAAGTTAACCCACTGGCCGTCTCATGCTATTAAACCAAGCTACAACGGAGAACCGCGCTGCTGCCTGGCCGCAAAGAGCTCACCCGCTACGCGCTGCCTACGACGGGACAGCCTGTCGCGGCGCCAAAGGAAACGGCGCTTTCGCTCTTAACCGTAACGGCGCGAAACCTGTCCCGACGCAGTGAAGCGATTAGCGAATAACCTGGGAGCGGGCAGCGGGCAGCAGCGTAGTTCTCAGGTTGACGCAGCAGCGTAGTTCTCAGTTGTGCCCAGCAGCGTACTTCTCAGTTGTACGCAGCCACGTAGTTTTCACTCGCATGCAGCGCTTAGTTCTCAGTTGTAGTAACCCGGATGGACCCTTACCCTTAATCGTATGTGCGGACGCGCCACTGTCATCAATCCCGACGGGATCACCGAGAAACTCTACGGCTACACCCGTAAATTCGTCCCGAGCGACTGGAAGCCGCGCTACAACCTGAACCCGCACGAGGACATTCCAGCCGTCTACTACGATCCATTCCTGCAGGAGCGGGTCCTGAGGACGATGCACTGGAACCTCATACCCTCGAAGCTCGAGAGCAGAGACAATGTCGTCGAGTTCGACTCGCAGTACTCGACGTTCAACGCGAGGATTGAGACGGTCGCATCATCCCCAACCTTTGAGCAGTCATGGCGCAGTCCGCGCTGCCTCGTTGTCGTCGACGGCATCATCGAATGGGTGGGAGAGAAGGGGCGCAAGACGCCCTACCTCATTCGTCATAGAGACCGCATTCCGTTCGCGATGGCGGGCCTGTGGAGTCGCTGGCACGATCGAGCCGACGGCGAAGATTTGTGGTCGAGCACAGTGATCGTCAAAAATGCCGACGACTGGTACAGACAGTTCCATGATCGTATGGCAGTGCTGCTCGGTCCGGAATCCTACGACGAGTGGCTCGATCCACAGCGAAGACACGGCCAGCTCGAGCTGCTCAGCAAATCGGCGTACCACAAGAATGACGAGCTCGAGTTTTTCCCGATCTCCAAACTGGTCAACAATGCGCGCAACGATTCCGCCGAATGTCTGGAGCCGGCGCCGGATTCAGTACCCGCGACCGAGACCGAGCTGCTACTGGACCTGTAGAGGGAAGCGGGAAGGGGGATGAGGGATGAGGGAAGAGGGAATTGCCTCTCCTTCGTCACCCCTTCCCGCTTCCCCCTTCCCGCTTCCCTCCATACTCGTCCCATAGCGTCGCCATCGCGCGCATCCCCAGTTTGAAGTTCTCGTCGCTCATCCACTCATCGGGTGCGTGCGCATTTTCGCCTGGCAGTCCGAACCCCACCAAAAGAACCGGAGCGCCGAGTATGCGCTCGAAATCGCCGACGACGGGGATGGAGCCGCCTTCACCCGTGATCACGGGCTCTTTCCCGAATGCCGCGCGCAACGCGCCACGCGCCGCATCGTAGATCGGTCCGTTCAGCTCGGCGCGCCACGGACGTCCGCCGTGAAGAACCTGAACGCTCACTTTCACTCCCTTCGGCGCGACCTTCGCCACGTGTGCTTTCATGAGTTTTTCGATCTCGGCCGGATCCTGATCGGGAACGAGACGGCAGCTCACCTTCGCCATCGCCTTGGCCGGCAGAACGGTCTTCGCACCTTCGCCGGTGTATCCGCTGAGCTGGCCGTTAATCTCGCAGGTGGGGCGAATCCATAGCTTCTCGAGAGTGGTGTATCCCTTCTCGCCGCCGAGCGCGCTGACGCCGGTCTCTTTCATGAGAGTCTTGTCGTCGAACGGAAGTGAGTGCATCTGCTTTCGGATCTTCGGATCCCAAGTGCGCACTTTCTTGTAGAATCCGGGGATCGCGATGCGACCATCCTTGTCGTGGAAAGTTGCGAGGATGCGCGCCAGCGCCATCGCGGGGTTGACGATCGCGCCGCCGTAGATGCCCGAGTGCAAATCGCTTTTCGGGCCCTGCACGTTGATCTCGAAGTAAGCGAGTCCGCGCAGCGACGAGAGAATCGATGGCAGCCCGGGCGCGAACATCGACGAATCGGAGATCACCACCGCGTCGGCCTTTAGGAGGTTTTTCTGCTCCTTCACAAACGCCGCGAGGTGCTCGCTGCCGATCTCCTCTTCGCCTTCCGCAATTACGACGACATTGACCGGGAGCTTGCCGCGCGTAGCGAGGTGCGCTTCAAGCGCCTTCACGTGGAGGAAGAGCTGGCCTTTGTCGTCCACCGATCCGCGAGCGAAAATCTTTCGGTCGCGCACGGTCGGCTCGAACGGCGGAGATGTCCAGAGCTCGAGCGGCTCGGCTGGTTGGACGTCGTAGTGGCCGTAGATGAGAACCGTCGGCGCTCCGGGCGCATTCCTCCACTCACCGACGACGACCGGATGACCCGCAGTCGGATAGATCTTCGCCGGCACGCCGATCTTGTCGAGCGATGTCTTCACCCACTCTGCCGCCCGCCTCGTATCGGCGTTGTTGTCCGACTTCGCGCTCACGCTCGGGATGCGGAGAAACTCGAACAGCTCGTTATGGATGCGAGGATCGTTGTCCGAGAGAAACCTCTCGAGATCCGCTGGAATGGTTGTCTTGCCGTGAGCACCGTTGCTCGCGCCCCGAACAGCTTTGGTTGACTTGGTCATTGGCTCAGACTCGTGTGTGTTTTCGTCATCGTAAAAGAGGTGAGACCAGCATGGCGGATCACCTGGCATGGCCCGCACCGGCTAGTAACCGGACCGCCGTCATTCCCGTGAACGTCGCGGTGAGACAAAGAATCACGCTCAGGACAACGTAACCCGTTGCTCTTCCGTACTCGCCACCCTCGATCAATCCCACCGTCTCGGCGCTGAAAGTCGAGAAAGTGGTGAAGCCCCCGCAGAATCCAACTATGAGAAACGCCCGTAGCTCCGGCGACAGCTGCATGTTAAGGAACTGTCTCAGCAGAATCCCGATCAGAAAACACCCGGAGACGTTGACGAACATCGTCCCGATCGGGAAGCCGCCAGCGCTCATTCTCTGTACCACCCCGCCAATTAGATAGCGGAGGACCGATCCGGCCGCGCCACCGACTGCGATTAACAGGAAGATCATTTAGGTTGCATTATAGTGGTAGAGAAGGAGGAAAAATGCACGGCTTGAAGGGTGAGCGGGTGCTGATGCGAATCCACATCGGCGAGCGGGACAAGTACGAGGGTGAGCCGTTGTACTGGGCAATAGTGCAGCTGCTCAGAAAGCGCCACTACGCCGGCGCGACAGTTATCCGGGGAATCATGAGCTTCGGCCCGAGCAGTCGCATTCATGCGGCGAGATTCCTGGAGTTGTCGCTCGACCTTCCGATAGTCGTCGAATGCGTCGACACGGAAGAGAAGATCCAGGAGATCCTTCCGGAGCTGGACCAGATGGTCGGTGGCGGACTCATCACACTGGAGCGGGTCAAGGTCATCATGTACCGGCCGCACGCCAAGGAAGAGGAGCAGCCCGACGACTGGTCGATTGACGTTAGCGGATCACAGAACGTCGGGCCGGGACAGCAAAGTACAAGATAGATCATTACCGCAGTCGTCTGTCATGTCTAACCGCCTCGCCAACGAAACGAGCCCCTACCTCCTCCAGCACGCCGATAACCCGGTCGACTGGTATCCGTGGGGACCCGAGGCGCTCGAGAGGGCCAGGCGCGAAGACAAGCCGATCCTCCTCAGCATCGGCTACGCCGCCTGCCATTGGTGCCACGTCATGGCGCACGAGTCGTTCGAGGACGACGAGACCGCGCGCCTCATGAATGACACCTTCGTCAACATCAAGGTCGATCGCGAAGAGCGCCCCGACATCGATGGCATCTACATGCAGGCCGTGCAGGCGATGACCGGACAGGGCGGCTGGCCGATGACGATGTTCCTCCTGCCCGATGGCAGCCCGTTCTACGGCGGAACGTATTTCCCACCGGACGACAGACACGGCCTACCCTCATTCCGGAAAGTTCTTCGGTCGGTGAGCGACGCCTACGCAGACAAGCGCGAAGGCGTAGCCCAAAGCGCGGACCAGCTCCGGCAGATCTACGAAAGCAACCTCGCCCAGACACGAAGGAGCGGTCGTCTCACTCGAGAGATGCTCGAAGGTGTCTATCGATCTCTCGAGCAGCGCTACGACGCGAAGAACGGCGGATTCGGCACGGCTCCCAAATTCCCGGCGACGATGGTGCTCGATTTTCTTCTTCGCCACTGGAAACGGACCGGCACCAGCGAGGCTCTCGAGATCGTCGGGAACTCATTTCGTAAAATGGCCCGCGGCGGAATCTATGATCAGATCGGCGGCGGATTCGCTCGTTACTCGGTCGACGCGAGGTGGCTCGTCCCGCACTTCGAGAAGATGCTCTACGACAACGCCCTGCTCACACGGCTGGGCGCTCACCTCTGGCAGGCAACTAAAGACGAAGAGATCCGCCGCGTCACCATCGAGACGGTCGAATGGGTCGATCGCGAGATGACGTCCCCCGAAGGCGGATTCTATTCTTCGCTCGACGCCGACAGCGAAGGCCACGAAGGTAAGTTCTACGTCTGGAGCGAAGATGAGCTCGACTCCCTCCTCGGCGCCGATTCACCCGCGTTCAAGACCTATTACGGCGTGACACGCGGCGGAAACTTCGAGGGGAACAACATTCTCTTCGTTCCGGCGGATCGCGCCGACGCCGCCGCCACACATGCTGGAGTGGATGAAGAGACCCTCGACGCCATAATTGCCAGGGCGCGGCGAATTCTCTATGACGCGCGGGCGCGTCGCGTCTGGCCCGCACGCGACGAGAAGATTCTCGCCTCCTGGAACGGCTTGATGCTCCGAGGCATCGCCACCGCCGCTAGAGCATTCGATCGAAGCGATTTTGCCAAACTTGCGCTGCGTAACGCCGAATTCCTGGCACGTGAGATGGTTCGCAAGGGACGGGTAATGCGCTCCCACAAGGAAGGCGTGACGCGGATCAGTGGATTCCTGGAGGACCACGCCGCCGTCGCGCTCGGATTCCTCGCCGTTTACGAGCTCACCTTCGACGAGCGCTGGGTAGATCGGGCGCGCGAAATCGCGGATGCGATGGTGGAATGGTTCTGGGACGACGAGGTCGGTGCATTCTTCGATACTTCGCGTGACGCGGAACGGCTGATAACACGACCGCGCGATGTCACCGACAATGCGACTCCTTCCGGGACGTCTCTCGCCATCGAGCTTCTGCTGCATCTGGCCGACCTGCAGCAGGACAGCGATTATCGTCGTCGCGCAGTATTCTGCCTGGAGTCGCAGGCCGAGCCAATGCTTCGCTTCCCGACTGCGTTTGGCCACTTGCTGGGCTGCGCGGACATGGAAGTTTACGGCGCGATCGAGGTTGCTCTCGTCGGAGAGACCTCAGACCCGCAATTCAAGGCACTGGAGCGCACGGTAGCCGAGCGGTACGTTCCATCACTCGTGCTGACAGGCGGAGCTCCGCGATCGCGCTCCGCGATCAAGCTATTGGCGCACCGCCCGCTGGTCGACGGGAAGCCGACCGCGTATGTCTGCCGGAGCTACACCTGTGACAGGCCCGTCACGGATCCAGATTCGCTTTCGGATCAACTGGAGAATGCAGCAAAGGCTGGAACCGTCGCCACCACTTGAAGGAGAGCAGAAATGGACCGGATGAATAGTCGTATTGCGCAGGCGTATGGCTACGCGGTTTGCTTCATCACCGTCATAGTGATGCTGATCGCGCTCAAGCAGGTCGTGGATGCCGCATTCGATCTGAGTGATCCCATTCGTGCCGATGGCGGCGGCTACGGGCGGATGGGACGCGATATCACGAACTTCGAGATCTACAAGGCAGAGGCGAAGCGTCAGCCGGCAGTGCGCGCCGAGATGATTGCTCAAGCAGGCCCGGGTGTAAGGCCCGATCAGCCTGCAACGGTGGGGGCTTCCAAAGCAGCGGCCGATACCGCATCCGACGCCGAGCTGCGACGTCTTTACGATGCCGAGCGCGAGACAGCAATTGGGAACGCGCGCTTCCGCGCGACTCGCTCGCTCGTCGGCAATCTTCTTCTCATACTGCTCGCCGCTGTCCTGTTCGGCATTCATTGGCGCTGGCTGAGACAGCGTGACTCACTGCCCGCTTCGGCGTGAGCGCCACACAAGTCTCGCCGTCAGAGCGGCCTCAAGCGTTGGCTGAGCAGAGATCTTCGTTCACCCGCGGAATCTTTGCCGGTGTAGTTCTCGACTCGCTTCTCTTCCCGTATCCGCGCCGGCTCGACGAGCGAAACGCGGACGAGGCGCGGACGGTCCGTCGCCTGATCAAGAGCCTCCGCGAGATGGAGGGCAATCTGATCAACTCGACGAAGTTCGACGAAGAAGAGACGATCCCCGAGAATGTCATCCGTGCGTTCGCGGAGATCGGGATGCTGGGGCTGACCATTCCGAAGAAGTACGGCGGCCTGGAGCTGTCGTCCTCCGCGTATGCGCGCGTGTTCGAGACGCTCTCCTCGATCGATCCGTCGCTCGCCGTTCTCGTCGGCGTCCACTGCGGGCTCGGGTCCAAGGCGATCGTGCTGCACGGCAACGATCAGCAGAAGGAGCGTTACCTGCCGCCTCTCGCGCGCGGTGACTTCCTCGCGGCGTACGCGCTGACCGAGCCGGAGGTCGGATCGGATGCGCAGAACATCAAGACCACCGCGATGTTGAGCAAAGATGGATCTCACTGGCGCCTGAACGGCCGGAAGATCTGGATCGGCAACGCCCATCGCGCCGGAGTGATTGCGACTTTCGCGCAGGCGTTTGTCCCGCGCCGCGGTCAGACCGTTGCACGCATGACCGCCTTTCTGATCCGCCCCGACATGCCGGGGTTCAAAGTGGTCGGCACCGTTCACAAGCTCGGCATCCGGGGATCAACGCAAGCGGAGCTGAGCTACGATGCGCTCGAAGTGCCGGCCGATCACCTCCTCGGCGCAGTCGGCCGCGGATTCGGCGTGGCGGTGCACGTGCTCAATGCGGGAAGATTGACTCTCGCCGCGGGCTGCACGGGCGGCACCAAGCGCACGCTGAAAGAGATGGCATCGTACGCCGAACAGCGCGTACAGTTCGGTCATCCGCTGGCGGATTTCGAGATCACGCAGCGCAAGCTCTCGCGGATCGCGAGCGAGATCTACGCTTCCGACTCGATGCTTGGGATCCTGGCATCGCTCGTTGATCGCGGCGACAATGACTTTTCGCTCGAGGCCGCCTGCGCGAAGGTATTCGCCAGCGAGATGGTGTGGCGAGCCGCCGACGACATGGTGCAGCTCGCGGGAGGTCGCGGGTACGTGAAACCGTACCCATACGAGCGGATCCTGCGCGACTCGCGCATCAATCGGATATTCGAGGGCGCGAACGAGGTTTTGCGACTGTTCATTGCGCTCAACGGGATTCAGGCG
>WNFQ01007422.1_pt1 | contig 10130 bp, 7 predicted proteins | sample 5400171 | NCBI WGS metagenome assembly WNFQ01 (sample SAMN13153356, study PRJNA577476) | soil metagenome | isolation source: 20 cm soil under Madrone tree | place: USA:California | collected 2016-06-14 | reverse complement strand
TCGATCGAAGGTCGTGGTTTAGCCTTGCGCTTGCCAACGCGTACACCCGTACTTCGATCGCTCACTTCATCCTCAAATCCGTGGTCCATCGGCACGATGACCTGCACTCTCGTACCCTGCAAAGTGCCAGGCAGAAGCCAGAGCTCGCCACCGAGCCACTCCGCCCGCGAGGCCATAGACCTAATACCGAGACCACGTGATTCACTACCGATATCTCGGATTCCGCAGCCGTCGTCCTGGATAGCGAGCAAAAGCCCCTCGCTGCAAACCTCGACCGAGATAGCGATGTGAGAGGCACCACTGTGGCGCAGGGCATTGGTCGTCGCCTCCTGAGCGATGCGGTAGAGGTTGACCGCCATATCGAGAGGCAGCTCGCGGGCAAATGGCTCGTCCACAGAAACCACGACTGTCGGACCCCTGAGCGTCTCCACGTCCAGTTTAAGGAGCGCCAGGGCGCCAGCCAATCCAGCACGCTCAACGGCGATCGGAGCGAACCCTAGCGCCAATTTTCGAGCGTCGAGGGTCACCCGCCGGATGTGCTCGGAGACGGATCTGATCTCCGCTGCAACATCTGAGGCGACGCGAGGGAGTATCACATCGAGCATCATCGCGACACCCGCGAGCTCCTGGCAGACGCCGTCGTGAAGGTCGCTTGCAAACCGCTTTTGCTCCCGTTCGACTGCATCGAATATGGCCTGCTCGAGTGTCTTTCGGCGTTTCACGTTTGCGTTGAGGGGTGTGGCTCGACCGGGGGAGGAGCGCAAAAGGCTTCGCTATTCATATACTGGTGTTGTGACTCGGCGGCCGCGAGGAGCTCTAGAGGATCGGGCGCTCACCCCGCAGCGTCAACGAGACCTTGCGCGACCCCGGTCGCTCAAACGCCAGATAGGCGACGATTTCGATTTCTGCCTTCACCGATAAGCGATTGCGAATCCGGTTCTCGATCTCGACCTTGGTCCGGGCGTCCGATTCCGGAGTAGCATCCGCTCCCCTCTCCACCAGTACCTTAAGGTTGCTTTGTGTGGAGTGCCCGGTGAAATCCGCAAAAATCCGCAACACGCCGCTGACTGCCGGTCGCATCTCGGCCACCACATCCTGTACGGCCGACGGAAAGACATTCACCCCGCGCACGATCAGCATGTCGTCGGTACGTCCGACGCAGCGGATGGTGGGTCCAGTTCTTCCACAAGGGCACCCTTCATCCAAAACCACGACGTGATCCGCGCTGCGAAAGCGAATCAGAGGCGATGCCTGCCTTCCGAGAGCGGTATACACCAGTTCACCGGAGCTACCGGGACTGAATGGAATAGCGCGACCGGTCTCGGGCTCGATGAGTTCGGCGAGCACCAAATCAGGCGACACCATATGCATCCCCCGCTGATACTCGCACTCGGCCCAGTACATGACACCGAAATCGGTGCCGCCCATCATTTCCGCGACACGTGCGCCCCAAAGCTCCTCCAACTCCTGCCGCAAGGCGGGTATGCCGCCCCCCGGCTCGCCGCCGACGATGAGTTTCTCGACACCGAGTTCGTGTGCTCTAAGGCCTATTTTCTCCAGGGCAACCTGCCCCAGATAGGCAGCGAAGTTCGGGGTGCCAACGATCACCCGGGGTCGGTGGTCACGCGCTGCGACCAAGAGCCGATCCGCACCGCCATCGGCGCCTATCGGGATGTCGAGGGCACCAAGGTGCTGAATCGCCTGAAACATCGGCACGCCCCCAACAAAACCCTTGCTCAGCGAGAAGGCATGCAAGACTCGATCACCGCGCCGAATGCCACAAGCGAACAAGCTGCGCGCACTGCCCTCAGTCCACTGAAGCACGTCGTTTTCGGTGAGCGCAACATACGCCGGACTGCCGGTCGTGCCCGACGACGCCTGCATCTGCACAATGTCCGCAGGATCTGCAGCCAAATGCTCCCCGAACGGCGGCGCCGCCGCGATGCTGTCCCGCAGATCCTGCTTTACCGTGAACGGAATGCGTTCGAGATCATCGATGGAACGAATGACCGAGGAACCAATACCCGCCTCGGCGAATTTGCGCCGATAGTGCGTCGAATGCGCCAACAAATACTCGACTTGTGCGACGAGCCTTTCAGTCTGAACCTGCCTCACCTGGTCCGGGGAAGCAAGCTCGATCGAACTGAAGCTGGCTGCACTCATTGCGACGGAAGAGAGACGCGTCCAGTCCTTCGCGAAGATCCGGGCTGGAGAATCCGAGAAACTCCAGCGCCAGGGAGGCATCAAAGGTCGGGCCGGCTTGGCGCAACCAATTGTTGAGAGAATATTTTGTCCAACGAATAGCGCTCTGTGCCCCGGTTGCCAGCCGGGTCGCGATCTCAACGGCCTTGGCATCCAGATCCGCATCTTCGGTCACGATACTGATGAGTCCGATGCGCTCAGCTTCAGCGCCGGTCACGGAGTCGCACAGCAGCAAGTACAATTTGGCCTTGGCCATGCCGCACAGGAGCGGCCAGATGATGGCCGCATGATCCCCCGCAGCGACCCCGAGTCGCGTGTGGCCGTCGATGATGCGGCATTCCTTGCTAGCGATCGAGATGTCCGCCAACAGGCCGCAAACTAGTCCGGCACCCACGGCCACACCGCGCATGGCGCTGACCACGGGCTTGGAGCAGTTGATAACGCCGTACACGATATCCCGTGCCTCCCGCCATCCTCGCGCCCTCGCGTCGTGATCGCTATGCAACTCCTCGACTAAGCTGAAGTCTCCTCCTGCAGAGAAGTTGCTGCCGGCGCCGGTGATGATGACCGAATTGACGCTCCCATCCGAATCCAAGTCGCTCCAAATCCTCGCCAACTCGCCGTGCATGACCGAATCAGCAGAATTCATTTTTCCATTGTCGAGCGTAATACGCAGCACGGCGGCATGAGGCCGATCGAACTTAAGCCTCGTGTACGCCGCGTAACTTCTCTCAATCGCCATCAAATTTCGCCTCGTGTTTCGTTGCCTGACTTGCTCATCGACGGGCGTCCTCGTCGACGACCGAAAGCTGCGCCGAGTCACCCAGGGATTAGTCTTTCTTCATTCGGTATTGGACCGTCAGACCCCACCAGCGCGGGGCTCCATAGCCCACCAAGGATGAGCCGGTCGTACCGCTGAAATCGAAGCCCACGACTTTGTAGGTCCTATCCGTGAAATTGTTTACGAACGCCGAAAATTCCAGCCGATCGCTGGAGGTCGTGTAGCTGAGTTGCGCGTTCCCGACGGTGTACGCAGGAATCTTGGTCGACTCAAAATCACAAATGCAGTTGTACTGCGTGCCGCTAAACTTGGCGTCCGCGCCAATTGAAAGCCTGCCCTGCGGGAGCGTCCACTCGTATCTAGAGAGTGCCGTCACCGTCCATGGCGGTGTCTTGACGTTTCGACGATCAGCCACGATCCCGAGAAAATCCACATCCTTGACAAGCATGTCGGTGTAAGCCGCGTACAGCGAGAGAGTTAGACCTCGCACGGGAAGTATCGAAAACTCCTCTTCGAAGCCTTTGGTTGTGCTTCGATAGTTCTGGACCTCCTCGGCGGTGCCAATGGCCTTGTAACCCTGGTAGTTGTGATAGTTGTAGTAGAAGGCGGTGCCATTGAGTCGAGCGGTTCCTCCGAGCCATTCGGACTTGAATCCCGCTTCGTATGCGCTCAGTTCCTCCGGCTTATAGGGAATTTGGCTATCCGGCACTAGGGCGGAACCACCCAACGGGGCATTAAACCCACCGCCTTTGGTCCCGCGATTGTATCCGGCGTACCACATGAGATGGTCGCTCTGCTTGTAGCTGAGTTCCAGACGTCCTCCCCACAGGGTCTCGTTGGAATGCCCGTCGTAGAGCCGCGCGTTAGCGAGGAAGGTTCCATTCTGGTAAACCGAGGAATTCGTGAAGAGATTGTCCTCGTAGTGGAAATCCTTCGTTTCTCGCGACGCCCGCAAACCCGCCGTGAACGTAAGTTTGTCAATCAGGTCGATTTCAGTCTGCCCATAAAGAGCCGCGGAATCCGAATACTGGCGGTAGCTGTCGCGCAGCTCGAGATTCAAGCCGGGCAAAACGAACCCGGTGACCGGAGTATGTTCATCAACCGAGAGGTAGTAGCCGCCCGCGACCCACCGCGTTCGTGATGTAGATCCATTCAGATGGACGTCTTCGGACAACTGCTCCAGATTCGAAACAGTCTGCGACTGAAAAATGTTCGCCGGACTGTCGTCGAAAGAGAGGCCCAATCGCGTCGAATTTCGTTTGAAATCGCTCACCGATGTCAGAGTACCGATAGGCAAGCGCCAGCTAAATTTCGCAGTAGCTCCGTCCATATTCGAATAATTGTAATTGTCGCTGGAAAAGTACTTATCCTCGACGAACCGCGGATCACCCGGGACGATGTATCCGCTGAAATCGCCGCCCGGGACCGGCCTAGTGAACGCCGGACCGCCCCCGCACGAGGAGTTGACGCCGTTCGGCCCGATGGCCTCGCGAGTTTCGGTCGGCGACGCCAGGAGAGAGTTGACTACCTGACCCGATGCGTTGCACACATTGATGCTCGACACCACATTGTAGGGTGAAGTGCCGAAGGTACTTCGGGACCCGAAAACGCTGAGGTCCAACCGGATCTCGTCGGTCGGTTGATAACGAAGCTGAATCCGGCCCGCATGCGTGTCGTCGTTATTTTCTCCCCCGCCGTTCAGCCCATCGCCCGCGAAGACATTCTTGGTATACGGCCCGTACTTGTCAGAATAAACGGACACACGCGCCGATACGGTATCGGTGACACGTCCACCGACTGCTCCCTCGAATTTCACCTGGTCGAACCTTCCGTAAGTGACGCGAGCGTAACCGTCGTTCGTATCGCCGGGCTTGCGTGTCGCGATCACGATCGCGCCACCCGTCGCGTTGTGTCCGAACAGCGTCCCCTGCGGCCCCTTCAGGACCTCCACTTGATCAACATCGAACAACGGAAAGTTCTGCATGTCCTGCGAAGCCAGATAAGCCTCGTCCACGTACACCGCAATCGGCGCCTCCGTGTGAAGGGAAAAATCATACTGCGCGACCCCTCGGAGGCTGAAGGTCAGCAGCTGACCGCCGAAACTTCCAGTGACGTTAAGACCGGGGACTAGTCGAGTGAGATCGGCGCTGCTCTGCAAGTCGAGTCGCTCTAACTGATTGCCTGCGAACGCAACGATCGCGATGGGCACGTCCTGCGCGGACTGTTCGCGCTTTTGCGCCGTCACCACGATCTCCTCCAACGCGTCGTTCTCCGCCAAGGCCGACGTACACACCAACAACGCCGCACCGAAGCCGAGCAGCGTGAACTTTGCTGAGTTGAATCGCATCTTTGCCCTCCCAAGTCCAGACATCACTTGTTGTCGCGCTGCTTTCCCGAACCCCAGCCCGCCGCAATAATTCTCAAGACGCCTTGAAACTCTGCTCCTCACATGCCGTCTTTCATCTCCCGCACAAATCTCTGGCAAACAGCTCCCCGCGCCGACAATTCGGCGAAAATTGCTTTTACCTGCCCGAATCGGCTTAGAGGCGGCTGAGTGCCGTGGGTGGCGCCATACTCGTTACTTCCTCAACCCCATCTTTTTCAGAATTGGAATAATGTCGTCTTGCATTTGGTGGAGACCTTTTTGAGGATCGAAGAAGCACATGAGCGTGCTCTCCAGTCCCGCTTCGTTGAGTTCCCGGAGCTTCTCGGCGCAAGTTTCGTAGCTGCCCACGATGTGTGGCGACGTGAACCCCAGCGCTAGGCGCTCAATGGTTCTAATCAATTCCTCCGTGGATGTGCCTTTGATCGATTTGGCGAAGGCTTCCACGGCGCCCGTATCAATCTGCGATGCGATCCAGTCGTACTTGTCTTTAGCCAGGGCGTCAGTCGCTTCGGGCAGCACCCAACACATCGTCGCGACACGCACTTTCCGCCGATACCCGGCGGCGATTTTATGGATTTGCGATACGCGTTCTCGATACCCGGCGGCATCATTTGCCAAACAGAATACCCAGTCGCAATTCCGTGCGGCGAAATCGAGTCCCACCTCAGAGCTGCCCGCATTCATCAGCACCGGCCTCGGCCGCCGCGTCGGTTTTGGAGAAAGAAAGCCGCCGTAAGATTGATAGTACTTTCCGCGAAAATCGAAGGGCTCAGTTTCGCTCCAGTAGTACTTCATTAAGCAGACGAATTCGTCTGCCATCGCATAAGCTTCATCGTGGCTGATCGATTCTGAAAAGCCGAAAGCTTCCATCTCCCGTTTCGAGTAGCCAGACACGACATTGAGACCCCACCTTCCGTTGGAAATATGATCAATCGTCGCGCCGAACTTCGCGATGTGGAGCGGGTGAAAGCGAAAAGTCACATGGGCAGTGGAAAACAAACCCATCGTCGTTGTGATCGGTGCGGTAGCGGCAGCGCTGGCGAGAAAATCCAAGGCGGACCCGTTGAAGTCTGTTTCTCCGCCCTGGCCAATCCAGCGCCCAAAGGGGACTTGATAATCGAATCCCACGCGCTCCGCGAGACTCACCAGCTGGCTCGCCATTGGCCATTGCCAGAAATTCTGCAGACGTTCGGGGTCGCTTAGTACCGCTTTGGAAGCCGTCATGCCTCCCTTGATATTCCAAGCAAAGAAACCCAGCTCAAGCCTTTGGCCAGAGCGCGTTTCGGGCTGCCCGCCCGGATCGAACGGCCCCCGCAGTACGTCCACTTGTTTATATTTGCTTGTATTCTGAGTCACGGTCCGTCTCCTTGAATGAATCAGGTGAGCCCCTTGGATGCGGCCTGCGAGTGAGCAGAGATTTCACGCCGGCATTTCCCCGGACGGTAAAACAGCCCGTCGGGAAAGGGGATCTCATATGACCACAATTCATCGGATTCACTCCCCCGACACCCAATCGCGAACGCCCATAACGAGGAATACGTAACGGCGTTACAATACTCACGGTTTTGGGATCTGTCAATGCGCGAATCAGTGCCGTATTGCGCCCCCCATTCTCAGGCCCCTGTGGCTAAATTGCAGACCAAAACCGTGGTTATTCCGTGGCTTTGATCGGTGATGCCATTGCGCCCGCAAAAAGCGTAGACTGGGTGAGCAGAAAGCGCCGCTTTGGAGCCTCAGAGGGTCACAAGGATAACGGTGTTACTGCGTTAGGTACTCCTAAGATTTGCTGCCGCTAAGGTTTTTCAATGCTACCGACCAGCGTAGTCCTGCGTCTTGTCAGAAATTGCGAACGCGCGAGCGAGTGGCGTATGACGGGTCCCGACCTCGGGTCTACAGCGAGATGATCGAATAATGGCGTTCAATGACCCGAGAGCTTCAGCGGCGGCTATTGTCGGACGCCTCGAATCGCTTCCATTCTCTTCGTGGGATTTAAGAATCGCCGCATCGGTCGGCGCTGCCACTTTCTTCGATGCCTTTGACTCGCTGACGATCGCATTCATTCTCCCATCACTCATCCATGAGTGGCATTTGACAACCTTCCAAGCTGCGGCGCTGGTCTCGGTCGGATATGCCGGCCAGGCGGTCGGGGCAGTCGTCGTCGGCGCTCTAGCCGAGCGCTACGGTCGCGTACCCGCGCTGGTAGTGGCAATTGGCGCGTTGGGAATTTGCAGCTTAATTTGTGCATCAACTCAGACTTTTATGCAGCTTTTATTGGCGCGCTTCGCGCAAGGGATCGGCCTTGGCGGCGAAGTCCCTGTCGCGGCGGCCTATCTCAGCGAAATGATTCGATTCGACCGTCGTGGCAAGGTATTCATGCTCTATCAATCGACTTTCGGAATCGGGATCACCGCCGCCTCGATAGCGGGTTCCCTGATTGTTCCGAGCTACGGATGGCGCGCAATGTTCCTCATTGGTTGTGTTCCCGCCGCCCTGGCGGTGGTGATAGCGCGGATCTGCCCGGAATCGCCGCGTTGGCTCGCTGACAACGGGCAACTCCTCGAGGCTGACCGGGTCATGAGCCGAATTGAGAGTCAGGTCTTTAAGGGACTTAAGCCTCCAACTAATTCGATTCAGATTGCAATCGATACTTCCACGTCCGACAGTTCAAATGGTTGGGCCACACTGTTTTCGGCGAAGTATTTTGCCCGAACCGTCGCCGTTTGCGCGCTTTGGATTACAGCGTACGCGTGCACTTATGCGATCACGATTTGGATTCCGACGCTCCTGACTCACGTCTACGGCCTAGGTGTAAAGAGCGCCCTCAATCTCAGTGTTATCACAAGTACGGCAGGGTCATTGGGCATCGGCGCGCTCGCGCTGTTCGTCGATCGGGTGACGCGTCGGTTGGTCTTCTTCGGCGGTTTTGCTGCGACCGTGGCGGTGCTGCTGACGCTCGCGGCGCTCGTGGAACCGCAAGTGGCAACAACCATTGCGGGCGTGGCGCTTGCAATGTTTTTTCTTTTTATCCTGACCAGCGCGCTCTATCTCTACACACCTGAGCTCTATCCGACCCGGGTGCGGGCCCTTGGAACGGGCTTCGCCTCGTTTTGTCTGCGAGTCACAGCCATAGGAACGCCTTTCGGGATGGGCGTTCTGCTACAGCACGGCCAACCAGTTTTGATCTTCCTCATATTGGGATCTATTGCTGGTATTGGCGCCCTAGTCAGTTTCTTTTGGGTAGTCGACACCCGCGGTCGAAGTCTCGAGGAGACATCGCGATGATCGCAGAGCGAAAGCCCCTCTGGAGCCTTGGTCGCGGGTACAAGCAAACGTCGGCCCTGCGGAACTCAGAGGACAAATGACCTCGATGGACGATCGGATGGCAGACTTTCCTGTGGACCCGCTATTCCTCGAACGGTGGTCGCCACGCGCATTCGACAAGAGTGCTATCACGGAACACGATCTCATGACGCTTTTTGAGGCCGCCCGCTGGGCGCCCTCCAGCTACAATGCACAACCGTGGCGATTTGTTTTTGCCCTTCGTGACACCCCGAGTTGGACTCGTTTTCTGGACCTGCTCAACCGCTTTAACCGAAGTTGGGCCGCAAATGCGGCCGCGATCATATTCGTCATCTCCGACAGAATGATCCAAACCGCCGGTGATGTGGAACCATTGCCTTCGCGCAGCCACAGTTTCGACGCCGGCGCCGCTTGGGCCTTGCTCGCTCTCCAGGCCACTCGACTTGGACTACACACGCACGGCATGGTGGGTGTGGACTTCGAACGGGCGCACGCTGAGCTTGCAGTACCCGATCGCTTTCAAATCGAAATGGCAGTGGCCGTAGGACGACGCGCCAACGAATCGATCCTACCTTCTAACCTTCGAGAACGTGAAAAGCCCACCGGCCGTATTCAAATTGCCGAGTTTGCATTTGAGGGCCGCATGCGCGTCTGATCGTCGCGTCGGCTCGCTTTCGCTCTTTGTCGCCGTATAGTTGGGAGCGCACGGCTTTGCCGTGCCACCCCGAGGGGAACTGCTGGCGGCGCGGACGCGCGATCGCCCGGCGATGCACGCTGCTATCTTCTGATCTGGGTTCTAGGACGCGGAGCCAACCGGGTTGAGCGGCCGCGGTTCACATTTCACCGGGACAAATCATTCCGATTCTCGGGCCGAGGTTGGGTTTGGTACCGATTCGAACTTCCCGAACGCGCGCAACCGCCAGTGGGGCGGCGGCCGCCAAAAAAGCGCGTCAGTAAGGACATAACGGCGTTCCAAAACAAGATGTAACGATGTTACCATTATATACGCCGATGCTTCCCACACCTCGAGTAAGGCAAAGAACATGGATGCTATGGAAGGAAAGCCGCGACTCAGCATGCGGGGATCCGACCGAATCAAGAACGACGACGAGATCGAAGTCGGGTCTCTCTGGCGCTGCAGCCTATCCGGTCTCCCAGCGCTTGCGACGCAGATGAAGCATTTATACCGCCGACTTCGATCAAACGGACTGTTACGAATGAAGAGTTTTGGCGATCGTTCCTCCTAGCGTCTGCTAAATATGCGGCCAACTGTGCTTCTATTTATGCTTGTCGTGATCGGCTCCGTAGCAAATATGGACCGAGCGATGACGTCGCTCATTCTCGATCCGATCAAACATGAATTTAACCTCAGTGATACCTGGCTGGGTTTGGTGAGCGGCGGGCCGTTCGCGGTTCTCTATTCGATCTCCAGCATCCCGATAGCGCGGATTGCTGACCGCG
>WNFQ01004507.1_pt1 | contig 10134 bp, 10 predicted proteins | sample 5400171 | NCBI WGS metagenome assembly WNFQ01 (sample SAMN13153356, study PRJNA577476) | soil metagenome | isolation source: 20 cm soil under Madrone tree | place: USA:California | collected 2016-06-14 | reverse complement strand
TGTAGAGACTGATATCGCGGTAGATTCGCACATGGCCCACCGCCAGCACTTCGTGTGTGCGCGAATTGTACTGCGCGTAGTCGGCGTAGATATCTGTGTCGCCTACGTGAATGGCCACGTTGTCGCGCGCGGTGGCCAGCCCGTTCTCGTAACTGGTTTCCCCGGTTGAGGTGATTTCGATCGGAGCATTCTCCGGAGTTTTAATTGCTCCCCTGGCGAAACCAGCTATCAGAAATAGCATAAAGAACAAACGAACCGGCTTTCGCATGGCGGTCGCCGAAGGTACCGAAGGAAGGCGCTCTTGCAAAGGCAAAAGCGGGACGCGACCGAGGCCGCAGCCCTGCGAAAAAGCCAATCCCGCGAGAAAACGGCTCATCGAGTTCAGGGGTCCATCCCGAGACATAAACCTGCGATTTGCTGATTGAGTCCGCAGCTTAAGACAATCGCGCCACGCGCTGTCGCCGCGGCTGCACGCGAAGCTGAAATCCGCAACGGAATTTTTGAAGTCACGTGCAGCAGAGGCGGAAGCTCTCCCTGGCGCAGAGCTTGGCCTCCCACGATGACCTGCCACAGTCCTCCGGCGCCGACACTTTCCCCGAGCGCTGGCTTCGCCGTGTACACGATCGCGCCCGGGATGACTTGCGAGATTGCCCGGCATTCCGCTTCATCGATAAATGTGCCGTTAGCGCTCGCGATGACAAAGCCGCTTTCGGCTTCGATCAGATCGCAAAGGATTCGCTTCAAAACGTCCTCTGCTTCGTCGCGTTTGCGATAATTTCCGCCAGGATGAGTACTCTCGATCTTTATTAGGCCTTCGCGTGCGAGCAGGACCGCTCCGGCGCCCTCGCTCAAAATCATTCCTCTGGCGACTTCATTGAACGGCTCCACCGGAGGTTCCAAACGGAGAAGACGCCACTTGTGATACGCATCGCAAAGCAGCCAATCGACTTCTTCCGCGCCGACAACAAGGCAATAATCAAGCGCGTCGTTGGCCATCAAATCCTCCGCCATTCTCATCGCCAGAAGTCCTACCGCGCCGTCACCCACCAGCGTGTAAGTGGCGCCGGTAATCCCGAGAATCGCTGCCAGGTGACTAGCCGGCGCATTGAAAACCGTTTCAGGAAAAAAGAGTGGACTGGCTGATTGCGCGCCCGATTCAACGATGTCGCGGTAAAAGCGCTTCGTGTAGATCACGCCGCCGTTCGAAATTGCGAAGACGAGCGCAACTCGTTCCGCATTCCGCGGATCGAGTTTCACTCCTGCCTCTTCCAATGCCGCCAAACCGGCGGCTGCGGCGAAGCGGGAGATTAAACTGGCGCGGCGAAGGCGCGGATGAGGCGCCAGGCTGGCAAGCGCGGAATCCGGCACTCGAAAAACGGTATAAGCTTGGTCATCGAACTTCTCGGTAATTTTTTCCGCGTGCGCCTCATCACCTTGAAGCAAACGTTCCCACACCGCATCAACACCACCCCCGAGGGGGGTAATCCACCCCATGCCGGCGATTGCCAGACTCATGCCTCGAACTTTTGCATTACAAGGGAAGCGTTCGTGCCACCGAAACCGAAAGAGTTCGAGAGGACTGTGCGCAAAGACGCGGGCCGCGATTCGTTCGCAACAATGTTAAGATCGGCATCTTCATCTGGAGCGTGAAAATTGATGTTCGGAGGAAGAAATTGATGCTGAAGCGCGAGAAGGCAGACAATGGCTTCGACCGCGCCGGCCGCGCCTAACGAGTGGCCCATCATGCTCTTGGTCGAGCCGACCGGCACACCGCGACCGAACAGTTCGCCGATTGCTTTTCCCTCGGCCGCGTCGTTAAAAGGCGTGGCCGTTCCGTGCGCGTTGATGTAATCGACCGTATGGGCCGAAAGATGGGCGCTTTGGAGAGCATGCTCCATTGCCTGGCGGGGTCCGCTGCCGGAAGGGTTCGGTTGGGTAAAATGAAAATTGTCGGTGGAAATGCCGTAGCCGGTTATTTCCGCGAGAACGGGGGCGCCGCGCGCACGCGCGGCGTCGAGATTTTCCAATGCGAGAATCGCGGCGCCTTCTCCGAGAACCATTCCGGTGCGATCTCGATCAAAGGGGCGGCATTTTTCTGGCGTCGAGGCCTGAAGCGAATCGAAGCCGACAAAAACCAGCTCCGAGAGCGCGTCATAACCGCCGCTCAATACGCGCTCATAGCGTCCCGAGCGAACGCACTCGAAGGCATGACCGATCGCGTTCGTGCCTGAAGCGCAGGCGTTGGCAATTACCTGGCACGGCGCACGAATTCCGAAAGTATCCAGCGCATCCACTACCGGCTTTTGCGCAGGATAATTCGCGATCCAGGTTGGCGAACGTCGTAAGTCACCGTGTTGATGTAACGCGCGAAAATAATCTTCGCCGTAAGACATGCCGCCGCTCGTCGTCCCAATCACTGTCAATTCCGGTTTGAACTTGGCATCTTGCCTCAGCGCTTCGGCCAGTGCGCGGATCATCATGTGTGCTGCGCGATGGAAGCGTTGTGGGCGCGCGCACTTGCGTCGCTCGGCGAGGAGACGCTCATCAGGCACTTGACCCGCAGTTTTACATCGACATTGGGCTACCGAAAATCGTGTCACGGCCGTGACGCAGTCCCGTGCCGCACGCAGTGAATCGAGCGTTTCGCCCAGCCCGAAACCCAAGGGACTGATTACGCCGGCGGCTACGACCGCGACACGGGCCGTGCCATTTTTTCCGCTCGCGTCGGTAGATTCAGACATTTTTCAGCAGGGCCGATTGACCCTCGATTTCCTGTTGCTTTCTTAAAAGAAGCCCTTTACTAATGTGACCGAAACGGAAACGGTAGCTCGGCAGTTGGTGGATTGTCAGTTGAGTTTATTCAGTGGCGATTTGAAATCCGATAAGCGGGAACAGTGACCTGGCTGCGTTTTCCAGAATAGACTCAATGGGAACTAAATTATACGTAGGAAATCTTTCCTTCAATACGACCGAAAACGAACTGCAGGAGCTTTTCTCACAAGCCGGCGCGGTGCAGGAAGTCACCCTCATGCAGGACAAATTCACTGGCAAATCTCGCGGGTTTGCCTTCGTAACGATGGGCTCGGAACAAGAAGCTCAGAATGCCATTACTCAATTTAACGGCAAAAGCGTGGAAGGCCGGTCTTTAACCGTGAATGAAGCGCGGCCGCGTGAGCCTCGCCCACCGGGCGGCGGCGGCGGCGGTGGTCGCGGTGGTTATGGCGGTGGAGGAGGCTACGGCGGCGGACGCCGGGATGGCGGGCAAAGACGCGGCCGCTAAGCCAAACAAATCTCGCGAAAAGCGCCCGCCGCGGCGGGCGCTTTTTTTGTTTTCACGAAGAATGCACGAACGGCTGCAATAGGCTTGTCATTCGAATTACATTTTGATTACAACCAAACAAAACGGAAGGAGCTCCGCGATTTATGCCTGACGAACCAGACGCACAAAAAAAAGAAAGTCCACAATCATCCGAGGACATCCAGATTCCACCAATCCCGAAGCAAACAGCCGGCGCCGTAGCCGGCGCTGCGATCGGCAGTATGGCCGGCCCGGTCGGCGCGGTCGTGGGCGGATTCGTCGGTGCTCTCGCAGGAAAAGCTGCCGCAAGTGGCCGGCCGATCGTTCCTGCTGTTAGGAAGAGGGTCGCCAAGGTTGTTAAACGCGCCAAATCGCGGCCCGCAAAAAAGCGTCCGCGCAGTAAGGCGGCAAAGAAAAGACCAGCGCGAAGATCGACTGCCGCAAAATCGCGGAAACGTGCGGTCCGCGGCGGACGAACAGCAAAAAGCCGCCGAAGATCGAAATCTTCGCGGGGTAGTCGCAAGCGGCGCCGCTAGAGCGGCAGCAAGAACTGGGCAGGGCTGGATTCGAACCAGCGAAGGCGTAAAGCCAGCAGATTTACAGTCTGCCCCGTTTGGCCACTCCGGAACCTACCCTCGCTTGCGAGCGTTGATATAGGCTGGCGCCGTGCGCGTCGCAAGTAATTGTCGATCTTTACTCGAAGAACTCGGCGATCGCGCCGACCACATAGCGCTGTGCCTCGCGCGAGACCTCGGGATAGATCGGCAACGCCAGCGTCTCACGAGCAGCCCGTTCGGTCTCAGGCAGATCGCCTTTTTTGTAACCGAGATAAGAAAAACATTTTTGCTCATGTAATCCGAGCGGGTAGTAAATCGCGCTGTCGATCTCGCGCTTCGCCAGCTGCTCACGCAACTGGTCGCGCTTCGCCGTGCGGATGACATATTGATGATAGATGTGGTGATTCGTTAGGCCACGATTGCGATGCGGTTCGGCGGGCAGCCCAATTCGTTTTGTTAGGCCAAGCCGTGTGAATTCTTGGCGATAAAAATCCGCCGCCGCACGGCGTGCCGCTGACCACGAGTCGAGATGCGGTAGCTTTACCTTGAGGATGGCTGCCTGAATTTCATCCAGGCGAAAATTGCCGCCGATAACCTGATGGTAGTAGCGCGGCTCCATCCCATGCTGCCGGAGCACGCGCAATCGTGTCGCCAACTCTTCGTCACGGCAAACAATCATGCCGGCGTCTCCGGCGGCGCCAAGATTTTTCGAAGGATAAAAGCTGAAGTAACCGGCCTCGCCCATCGTCCCCGCTTTGGCGGCTCTTTCACCGAAACGATACTCCGCTCCAATTGACTGCGCTGCGTCCTCAATCACGTCCAGTTGATAGCGTTCCGAAATTTGATGAATTGCGTCCATCTCGGAGCACAGGCCGAACAGATGAACGGGAACTATCGCGCGAATTTTCTCTCCGCTCTTGGTCTTCAATCCTCCATCCGCATTTGCTTGACAATTTTCTGCGATGTAGCGCTGAATCGCTGCCGGCGAGATGTTGCCGGTTGCGGGATCGATATCAACGAAGACTGGCCTAGCTCCGACGCGCGCAATGCACCCGGCTGTGGCAAAGAACGTGTAAGCAGTCGTAATGACGGCGTCGTGGCGGCCGATTTCGAGCGCCATCAAGATCGCTAAGAGCGCGTCCGTCCCAGATGAAACGCCGATGGCATGCGGCGCGCCGCAATAGGTGCAGATCGCTTTCTCGAACGCTTCTACTTGCGGTCCGAGGATGAAACGTTGGCTCGCCAAGACCTCGTCGATCTCGGTCCGAATCGGCTCGGCCAGCGTTCGGTATTGTTCGCTTAAATCGAGCAGCGGAACCCGCATGGCCCGGAAAGCATGGCAGTTTCGGTCCGCGGTTCAATCCGAAGTTTGTGCCAGGTTACGCACCGTTGACCGACGAGTTTGGCTAAGTTATCGTGTCAGCCATGGCGTTGCTACGCGGACTCTTTTGGCTCGTACTTTTTGTTTTCTTCACCTTTTGCTTCATCGTCCTCTTCGAGTACGGCACGCATGACTTCATGAACGGGTTCCAAAAGGAAGCTGCGCGTGTAAAAGCGTTCGTCATGCAGCAGACGGGCAAAACCCAAGAGCCGAAGAAATAGCGCCAGGGGCGATCAGCGAATCAGTCTGCGAACTCCACTTCGACGGGATTGTCGATGTACCCGGCATCGTACGCGTCACCCAAAAATTTCCGGATCGCAGCGCGGCCTGTTTTGCCGTAATCGCGCGTATAATCGTTCACGTACATGCTGATGAACTTGCCAGCGAGCTCTGCATTCATGTCGCGCGCGTACGGCAACGAGTGGCGCACCGCCTCGGCGCGATGGGCAAGGCCAAAATCGATACTTTGGCGCACAATTTCGAGAAGCTCGTGGCGAACCGACCGCGAGATATCTTTGCGTAGCACATTGCCGCCGAGCGGCAACGGCAATCCTGTCTCGCGTTTCCACCATTCGCCAAGATCGACGATTTTCTGAAAACCTGATCGCGCGTAAGTCAGTTGCCCTTCATGGATAATTAGCCCCACCTCAGCGCGATCATCTTTAATCGCGTCAAAAATTTGATCGAACGGGACGACGACGTGCTTGAAGTCGCCGAGATAAAGTTGCAACGCGAGGAACGCGCTGGTCGTACGCCCGGGAACAGCGATCACACAGCTGCGCAACCACTCGCGAACATCGACATCTTCATTCGGAGTTGGATGTTGGATGCCTTGCTCGCGAAAGCTTTCGGAGCTGGATGGTGGGTGTTTTCTAACGACAATTGGTCCGTAGCCATCGCCCATGCTCGCGCCGCACGGCAGCAGTGCATATTTATCCGCCGCATACGCATACGCGTGAATCGAGATGGCCGAAATGTGAAGCTCGCCGCGGAGTGCCCGTTCATTCAGCGTCTGGATATCCTCGAGTCGATGTTCGAAACGATAACCACGAAGATCGATCTTGTTTTCCGCCATCGCGTAGAACATGAATGCGTCGTCAGGATCGGGCGAGTGTCCGAGTGTGAAAACGTTCCGCTCCGGCGACATGGCCGCACGCTATCTTTGAGGTGAAACGGACGCAACAACGGGCGACGTCCCGATTGGTATTTGCGTTATCGGAGCGCTTCCGATAGCCTTGAGCCGCATGGCGAAATCTGGTCTGGGCAAAGGTCTCGATGCATTGATTGGCGCCCGCCCGGCAGCCGAGCGCCGGGATGTCGATCCCCGGGAAAAGATTTACCAAATCAGTCTTGCCAGCATCGTTCCCAGCGCTTTACAGCCACGCAAAGATTTCGCGCGTGAAGCTTTGCAGGAATTGATCGATTCCATTCGGCAACACGGCATCATTCAGCCGCTGATCGTGCGGCTCGCCGAAGCGAGTCCGTCCAGCGGCGGACAAGTCGGCAGTCGCTATGAGTTGATCGCTGGCGAACGGCGCTGGCGCGCGGCCCAGGAAGTGGGACTCACTCAAGTGCCGGTGATTATGCGGAGCGCAAGCGATCTGGAAGTGCTCGAGCTTTCCTTAATAGAGAACTTGCAGCGCGCCGATCTCAACCCCGTCGAAGAGGCGCAAGGTTACGCCAGGCTGGCAGGCGAATTTGGAATGCGGCAGGAGGACATCGCGCTCAAAGTCGGGCGCAGTCGCGCGGCGGTGGCGAACTCGATGCGCTTGTTGGATCTGCATCCGCAAGTTCAAAATTGGCTAATCCAGAACTTGCTTTCGGTCGGTCACGCGAAAGTTCTGCTCGCGTTAAAAGCTCCTGAGGAGCAATTGCTCGTCGCGGAAACCGTGTTGCGGCGCAATGCCACGGTTCGCGCCGCCGAACGGCTCGTGGCGCGGCATCTTGGAATCGGCCGCTCGCGTCGGAAGCGCGCTGTGGAGTTAACTGTTAGTTCGGCGGCGATTGAAGACTTGCAAAGTCGGTTGCAACAACATCTCGGCACGCACGTCACGCTTCACCATGGCGAAAAACGTGGAAGGATCGAGATTGAATATTATGGGAATGACGATCTCCAGCGCATCATCGCCGCGCTCGGACTGACCACGAGCGAAAGCTGACTTGCCAATCAACGATGTCAACGCATGATGCGGAGACCGCGCTTTCATTCGTTCGCGTAAGTGAGCGGTTCAGTGTTCCTTTCTTGAGTGGCATTCTTCCGATCGTCCTCACCGCTTGTCATGCGCACTCAGCCCGTCCATCGCAAGGCAAGCTTTGGGAAGAATTTTCCGGCGAGAAAGCTTTCGCCCACGTCCAGCGTCTGGTCGATTTGGGGCCGCGTCCGCCCGGATCTGATGCGATCGAAAAATCCCGGGATTACATCGACAATCAACTGCGACTATCGGGTTGGCAGGTGACCCGGCAGTCGTTTACGGATAACACACCGCGCGGAAAAGTCGGCTTTGTTAATTTTATCGCGCACTTTCCCGGGCAAGGAAATGCAACGGCATCGTTTTTGTTGTGCTCCCATTATGACACAAAAACCTTCGACACGATCCGTTTTGTCGGGGCGAATGACGGCGGTTCGAGCACCGGCTTGCTCTTGGAATTGGCCAGAGTGCTGGGACAACACCCAAATCTGGCGGCGCAGATCGAGCTTGTGTTTTTTGACGGCGAAGAAGCTTATGAAAATTTCTCTGGAAACGATGGCCTTTACGGCAGCCGCTATTTTGCCAGGCAGCTTGAAGGCAAAGGGGCGAAACAATTTCGCGGCGGAATCTTGTTCGACATGGTGGGTGACCGTTCGCTGGATATTACGCTCCCGCTGGACTCGCCCGCCCAGATGGCGCACGATATTTTTACCTCAGCCGATGCGCTCAAGCTGCGAAGTTATTTTAGCTACTTCGACCGCGAAATCACCGACGACCACACGCCGCTGAATTCGATCGGGATTCCAACTCTCGATATCATCGATTTTGATTTCGCCTGGTGGCACACTGCCGGTGACACGATCGACAAAGTGAGCGCGGAAAGTTTGCAGATGGTCGGCGCTGTCGCTGCGTATTACTTGGCCGAGTTTGCACTCAAATGAAGCGGCCGACATGCGCGCGTGCCGCTGGATTGAAGATCAACTCGCGCGACAGCTCGAGGTAAATGCGGATGAGCGCACGCGCTACTATGAGGGGCATTCGCAGTATTTTTCGTTTCCCTCCCTCCTCCGCTGCGCTCCGGCGAGGCAAGCGGCCCGGAAATTTGTGAACTTCTGCATTGCCTCGCGGCTGGTTTGACTTCAGTCTGATCAGGCGCCAACGCCCGCTCCGGCGGGTGCGCAGAACGTTACATGCCTCATCGAATGCGAAAAAATGTCGGAGTGATCGGTCTCGGGATTATCGGAACGCGAGTCGCCGCGCACCTGCGCGAGAAGGGCTTCTATGTTTTCGTCTGGAATCGGACCTTGCGACGGGTCCCAAACTTCGTCGGTACGCCCGCGGAAATCGCGGAGATGTGCGATTGCCTGCAAATTTTTGTGTCGGACGATGACGCGCTTCTTGAGGTTACAAACCAACTCACGTCCGCGTTGGCGCCGCGCCACATTGTGCTCGCGCATTCCACTGTCTCTCCGCACTCGATGCGTGCCGCGGCGGAGATTGTCGAACGCCGCGGCGCGCGCTTTATCGAAGCGCCATTCACCGGCAGCAAGGTGGCCGCGGAAAAAGGCGAGCTCCTTTATTATGTCGCAGGGGACGATGCGGCCTTGCGCGAGGCGCGGCCGATTCTTGAAGCAAGCAGCAAGGAAATCATGGTGATCGGAGAAATTGGACAGGCCACGGCGGTCAAAATCGCGACTAATATGGTGACGGCTGCAAGCGTCCAGGCCGCGGCGGAAGCGTTGGCCCTCGTCCAAACCGTCGGCTTGCCCCTGGAGAAGCTCGTTGAGGCGATGCGCGGCAACGCCAGTCATTCCGCGACCCTGGCGATGAAATTGCCGAAGATGATCGAGGCGAATTTTGAGCCGCACTTTTCTCTCAAACACATGCTCAAAGACATGCAGATCGCGAGCCGGCTCGGCTTGTCTCATTATCTTGAATTGGCCGTAACCGGCGCGACGCGAGAGCGGCTTCTCGAACAAATGCAACGAGGATACGGAGACGACGATTATTCTGCTGTCGCGCGCAAGTATTTTCCCGATGTCCGGCCGGCCAGTTGCGAAGAAGCCGATCTGGAGCTGTTCGAACTGCCGCCGCTCGTACCGTTCACGGTCGTTCAACCTCAAGCAGAAGGTCCGCAAGAGGACCAACCCGGTAGCGGTCAGCCGGAAGCTGGGGCGGGAACACTCGCTCCGGCCCCGGAGTTCGCACCTCTTTCGGCTAGTTTGGAAGAACCAGAGCTTCCGCAAAAAAAGAGCGATGTGGCCCCTTCCGAAGAAACACCGGCGGCGAGTTTGCCCCACGAATCACTCGAAGAAGAAACGCAACCGCGTCGCAGCGTTTCCTAACCGGTTACTGCGCCCAGAGCGACTACTAAACGCCTGATCGCGCGACGAGAAGAATGACGGCGCCGCTTTTCGATTTATCGGGACGCGCAAAGCTTCGCATCACGGGAAGTGACCGTCTGCGTTTTCTCAACGGACAAGTCACGAACGACGTTCGCAAGGCGAGCGAATCGGCCGCAATCGAGGCCTGCGTTCTGAGCGCGAAAGGCAGGATGAACGGTCATGTTTTCGTTTCTGCCGAGCGGGATTGTTTCCTGGCCGATGCCGATCCTGACCTTCGACATGCACTCATCGCCAGGCTTGAGCGCTACGTCATCGCCGATGACGTGCAGATTGAAGATGTCACCGATCGATTGTCGATCTTTCA
>WNFQ01006446.1_pt1 | contig 10136 bp, 9 predicted proteins | sample 5400171 | NCBI WGS metagenome assembly WNFQ01 (sample SAMN13153356, study PRJNA577476) | soil metagenome | isolation source: 20 cm soil under Madrone tree | place: USA:California | collected 2016-06-14 | reverse complement strand
CGCCCGTCGGAGTGAAGGAGTAAGCCCCGGCCGGGAACAGCTTGATCCAGTCCGCGCCGCGTTCGATGTGTTCGCGGACGGCTGCTCGTGCTTCTTCAACCGAACGCACCACGGTACTGGCTAAGGGGTTCACCGGAGCGGATGCTGGAGTTTCACCGCCCCAGACAATTCCGCGTCCCGACACTTGATACCTGGGCCCATCGATGCGTCCGTCGTTAATAGCGTTGCGGATGTCGACGTCCGCGTATCCGTTGCCGTGCGAGCTCATATCACGGGCCGCGGTGAAGCCCGCTCGCAGATCTGACTGCAAGTTGCTTATGGCGATGAGTGTCGAGGTTTCCCTCGACATTCCCGGCTTGGGCGTGTTGAACATGTGCGTGTGCGCATCGATCAAGCCGGGCAGAACCGTGGCCTGGCTCAGGTCGATCACTTGAGCTCCGGCCGGTATCTTGACCTGAGCCTCCGGTCCGACGTCAGTGATTCGCTCGCCCTGAAGAAGCACAACCTGCCTGGCCAACATCTGGCCAGTCTTGCTGTTGAACAAGCGGCCGGCGCCGGTTGAACCTGCGCCGAAAGCGTGGTCGCAATCAATAGTATCCCGAACGCCGCCAATAGAGATTTGCATCGCATCACCGAACCTCCCCGTAGAAATTTTGTGGCCTATTGTGCCACGGAGTGTTGTCCGTAAAGAATTTAATGAACGCGGGCTGAACCCGCGACTACATTCAGGCCTAATGCCGATAACTAATAATGTCGATACCTAATGTAGTCGCGGGCTTCAGCCCGTGCTCGGATTGTCCGGAAAATTTCCGAAAAAGCCACATTTTGTGACTAATCCCAACTCAGGGATGAACCCCGCTTCAAGTACACATGTCTGGCATCCCCGGCGGTAACTCACTCGTTTACTTAGGGTGGCGTGATGAAATCCTGCTTTCAATGCAGCCTCTGGCCGGTTGGCAACCATCTTGCTAAGTCTTAGCTCACCAATTAAGTTCGAGCGACGGGGGTAGGACACTCAAGAATGAAGCCAGCAACAGCACTTATTACCACTGTAGGTCATCCGGCGGATCGCATTTTGGCGATCGTCAACAAACTCCAACAAGAAGCTATCGATCGCGAAACCGCGGTCCGAATGCAAACGCGTGAAGACGTGACGGCGGAGTTACAGTTAAAACTGGAAGAAGCCCGGGCATCGATTACTCAGCTTCTCGAACAGGCCAAAGCCTCCGCCAGTGAATGGCAGCAGGAACGCACACGTCTAGAGGAACAAATCGCCGTTCTGAATGCCGTGTCGCAAACGGGGAGCAACAATCAAGCGGAGTTTCAGTTAAAACTGGAAGAAGTCCGGGCATCCAATGCTCAGCATCTCGAACAGGCCAAAGCCTCCGCCAGTGAATGGCAGCAGGAACGCACACGTTTAGAGGAACAGATCGCCGTTCTCAATGCCCTGTCGCAAACGGGGAGCAACAATCAAACGGAGTTGCAGGTGAAACTGGAAGAAGCCCGGGCATCCAATGCTCAGCTTCTCGAACAGGCCGGAGCCTCCGCCAGTGAATGGCAGCAGCAACGCACACGTTTCGAGGAACAAATCGCCGTTCTGAATGCCCAGGCATCCAATGCTCAGCATCTCGAACAGGCCAAAGCCTCCGCCAGTGAATGGCAGCAGGAACGCGCACGTTTCGAGGAACAAATCGCCGCTCTTAATGCGCGGCCGGAACCGGCGAAGAACGATCAACCGGCTCAGGGCTTGTCCGCGCAAGTTGCCGCAATCGTAGCAGGGGAGATGGCACGCGTTCAGTCGTTAATGGATGAAATCGACGGAAAGCTGGCCGATACCTCTCTGGAAATGGCGGCCGAGATGCGATTGAGGCGTGAACGCGCGGAGCTGGAAGCTTATCTCAAAGGTCTGCGTTACTCGCAAACGAAGCCTTAACTTCCGGTCTGTCTCGTCAGCTTGAAGTCGCCATCCCGCTTTTCTTCCGGACGATTCCAGGTGCCGCTCAGGGTGTTCCTGTTGAGCTTGGCCTCGATGACATACCGGCGGCCTCGAGGCTCGTAGGTGGCCTCGAATTTCACGACGCCGGTCGCGGGATCGAACGATGCATTCTCGATCGGAAAGCCTGTGAAGTTCCGGTACATGCGGCCGCCGGGAGTGCCCGGCCGCACCATGCCCGTGAGTTTCTTTCCATCCCAGTTGAGTTCGAGCGAAATGGTGTTCCGGTCATAGAAGGCAGGACCAAAATCACCCACCCACGTTCCCGTCAGAGGATCGCCTCCTTCCTGCGAACCTTGCGAAGCGGGTGCACAGGAGGCGACCAGGCAAAGCCCCAGAAGCAAACAGACCACGTTAAAACCTTTCATAGGGAGTCCTCCGGCCGCTGAAATCGTACCACGGCGCTTCCGTTCTGTTATAGGAAGCCGCCGAAGCCCCCGCTGTGCTATAAGACCGTGAAACAGGAGGGGCAATGAATACCAATAAAAGGATTAATCTTCTCGTTTGGGCGCTGGGCGCAGTCGTGTTGATTTCATCGATCGCCCCGAACGCGCAGGCGCAGGTGCCGCCGGATATCGAGGACGCGCTGCGAAAGATCGGACAGATCGTCGATCCGCCCTGCACGGCAAAGCTATATCGGCCTCTGATGCCGAAAAGCGACTACAACACGTACTGGACGCCTGGAGCGTCCGCTCCAGTGACCCAGACAATTCTGTATCCGGGAATCACACTGGCTCGTGACGTCTCCTTCGGTCCCAATCCCAAGGATCTCGTCGATATTTTCACAGCCGACAAGGGTGGCGCGTCGCGCGCTGTTCTTCTATATGTTCCGGGCGGCGGGGGCAACAAGATCGAGCAGCAGGCCAGGGAAGCCAACGCTTTTTACGACAACGTCGGACGGTGGGCCACCGAGAACGGAATGGTCGGAGTCCTCATGCAGCGCCATCCCGGCACCAACTGGGACGACGGCGGCAAGGACATTTCGCTCATGATCCAGTGGATGCAGAACAACATCTCCAAATACAAGGGCGATCCGGACCGCATGTTCATCTGGGCGCATTCCGCCGGCAACGGCCCGCTGGGTGTTTACATCGGTCACCCTGAACTTCATGGACCGAAGGGAATGGGAGTGAAGGGCGCAGTCTTCATGTCCGGGAATCCAGTTCCAGGGTTGGGCGGGCCCGCGGGCGGAGCCGGCGGTGGCGCTCGCGCTGGCGGACCTGTCCTCGCGGCGGCGGGCAGCACGTGCGGTGTCGCAGCAGGCAGTACAGAAGGTCTGATCAGCGGTCCAAGCGGTGCCGCTCCGGCCGGTCCGCGCGGCGCGGGTGGCGGACGTGGTGGTGCTCCGCAGCCCGATGCGGCCACGCTGGCGGCGCGATCGAATCTGCCTGGTTTCAAAACAACCAAGGTGGCCATCCTCCTCGCCAGAGCCGAGCTCGATCCGGGAGTCACCGGGACCATGGCCGCGTCGGACATCGCCTTGCACGATGAACTCTGCAAAGAGGATGGTCCGAAAGCAAAGGATGGCGTTGGCCATTGCCCAACGATGCTCTTCCTGAAGGGAGAGAGCCACATGTCCGAAGTCTTCTCGATCGGTACTCCGGACAAGACTGTTTCCGGACCCATCCTCGCGTGGATGAAGAAAGTGAAATAGCCCGCCGTTTTCAGCCGCGGATTGCGCGGATTACGCGGATGGGCCGCCCGAGTTTAGGAAGTTCGCAAATTTCGCAATCACTCAGGCGGCCCATCCGCGTAATCCGCGCAATCCGCGGCTGAAAAACTTTGTTGTAGTTCGCTTTCTGCGGATGCATGCTATGCGCATGCTGCGACGCTTACGAAATTGTGCTGTGCTGGCTTGTTTTCTTGCGGGGGTCTTATTCGTTGCCAAATCCCACGTTGTGGCAGATTCGTCTGCGGACGAGCCGGAGTTCTATTTCACCCGTTTGGTCTATACGCAGAACCGTATCCCGCACGGCTACTTCGCTCCTTACACGATGCCGAAACCCGCTCCCTACCATTGTCCTGAATTCGGCGGAAAGAACTTTTTCCCACCGCAAGGCTGGGGCTGGGCCACGGATACGCCGGGCGCGGATTGCAAGCTCATGGGGGCGATTCACCGCTTGACAGGCCAGCATGTCTACCCGAATCCCAACTACATCGAGATCATGGACCCGGATCTGTTCAAGTATCCGTACGCGTACATCGTCGAACCCGGACAGATGTACTTCAGCGGGCAGGAAGCTGCGCGGCTTCGGGAGTACCTTCTGCGTGGGGGCTTCCTTCATCTTGACGACTTCTGGGGACTGTACCAGAAGCAGAACCTCGAAACCGAACTCCGGAAAGTGTTTCCCGAGTATTCCATTCAGCCCATACCGTTGAGTCACCCGATCTTCCATACGTTCTTTGACGTGGACGAGATCATCCAGGTTCCCAATGAGGGACAGGGTTGCCGGGGCGGACGAACCTGGGAGCAGCCGGACGACACTGAACCACGAATCTATGGGATCTCAGATGAAAAAGGGCGGCTCATGGTTGTCGTCACGTACAACACAGACCTTGGCGATGCATGGGAATTTATGGATCTTCGCTGCTACCCCGAGAAATACTCCGGCTATGCAATCCGGATAGGGCTCAATTTCATGATCTACGCCATGACGCATTGAGGAAACACAAAGACACAACGCAGCGTAGCTGCAACCAAATTTGTCGAATTGGCTCAGGCGAGGGTATTCCCCTCCTGGCACAGGAGGGGTGGACGCGCCATCAAGAAAATGCCGCGAAGCCTCCTTTGAAGGCGCGGCCGGGGAGGTCAGTTCGGCGAAAACGTAGGCGCGCCGGTCTGACCACCCCGTCTGCGCCGCTTCGGTTGCTTCGCGTCTTTTTCTTAATGGCGCAGCCACCCCTCCTGTCCCAGGAGGGGAATACCCTCGCCTGACGATCTTGGCTGACCCACTAAAAACTTTGTTCCTATTTTGCGGTGCAGGGCATGGGATTCCAGCCGGCAGCATCGGGAAGCTTCTTGAAATTCGTACTCGTGACGAAAGGCGCGTTGACGTACACGGGATCATCCACGGATGTCGTCACGACCAGCCAGCGATCACCGTTAGGCGCCTCGTGGCTGTCATAATATTCGGTTACGACAGCGTTCGCACTATAGGGAACGCCGTTCTTGCGCAAGTATCCCGGGCGAATGTGAGTGGTCACGACTTTCAAATTACCGACGCGCGTTGGCCCCCGCCCTCCGCTTCCGTATTGCCACTGGGCAACGGAATATCCCTGCCACGTTGGTTCTCCGGCTGGCGGCTGTGCGGCGCCGAAATGGAACAGGCGGGTTTGCGTTCCGGCATCCGTGTCGATGCGCAGCGTGTTGTCGTTTTCCCAGGTGACGTGCAGGCGCCCGGGCACGCGCATGATAGCCGGGGCGCCATAAGACTTGCATTGGGTGCCGGCCGCTTCATCCTTCGCCGGATCCCAGGTATCCGCCACGCGGCGGCCCTCGGGAGTGAGTGGAACACCGCCGTACTCGCCTTTGTTCGGCGTGACCATTCGAAACTTCCAGTCTTCAGTGACAACAGACACCCAGTACCCGGTAAGATCGATCGCCGCAGACGCTTTCGGTGTCGGCGCCGGTCCCGCGCCACGGGCGCCGCGTTGTGCGTCAATGCGGCCTGGTACCGCGAGCAAAAACAGGACGGTGGCGACCACGAACATTCTGTACTTCATGATTCCCTCAGACTCTAATCAACGACTTCACCCGTGCGGTTGCCCCAGGTCAATCCATCAGCCGGCCGCTTGAGAGTCAGCATTTGCACTCTGTACTCGCCGGGGCTGCGCGAAGGACGTCCGGTGACAATGACATAATCTCCAACCCTGAGCGTGTCTCGATTCACACCCTGGCCGCCGAGCGCGGCAGCGCCGCTCCATTCGATGGCCCATCGTTGCGTTACTCCGGCTGGATCCGGAGCCTCGATGTAAACGAAAGAGTGCGGGTTGCGGAAGACAAACTGCACGAGTTTCCCTTCGACCTTGATTTGTTCTTTGCTGTTGTAGGTCGCACCGAAGGAATGGTGAGCATACACTGCCGTACCGGCCACCAGGGTTCCGGCAATCGCTAGAACAAGTATTCTCCGAATCATTTTTTCTCCTTGAGGCTTCGATAGACGGCCTCGACAAACATATCTGTTGTCCAGGGACCCGTATTTGAACCATATCGTCCATCAAAGTCCATCGTCGGCCGCGCCGCTTTCACTTGCTCGAGCGTCCGGCCGTTCTTGATCATGTCCTGCACGCGGTCGCGAATCATCACGACCATGTTCCGGTAGGAGGCGACGTCGGCGGTGTCCGAGAGCCGTCCGTGACCGGGCACGATCCATGTGCCGCCCTGCGATCTGTACTCCGCCACGGCCAGATCGAGAATCTGGTTCAGCCCATCGATGATCCCCTGTACGCTGCCGCCCTTTTCCAGATCGATGGCGGGATAGCTGACGGTCGAAAAGATATTCCCGGCGCTGATGACCTCCGAGTGACGGAAAAGCACGATACTGTCGCCGTCGGTATGCGCTGCCGGCGTGTGATAGACGATAATCGGCTCACCGTTGAAGTATTCGCTGAGCTTGTAGAAGCTGCGATGATAGGTATCCGTGGGCCACGCGCCCGCAGGCGCCGGAGCCTGCTTGCCGGTCGGCGCGCTCATCCTGTTGAGGACGTTTTCATGCGCGATCACCGATGCAGTCTGTCCCACATCCGCGACGGCTCCGGTGCCGCCGCCGCGAGGAAAGAAACCGGAGGCTGCGATCTTCTCATTGCCACCGGTGTGATCCGGAGATGCGCTGGTATTGATGACGTAACGCAGCGGCTTCGCGGGAGCCGGTGAACCGATGATGGTGTTCATGAACGGACTCGACCACCCGTACGGAATGCGAGGACAATTCAAACCCATACAGTTGTTGGGAGCGGGTCCCATGACCGTGGCGACCAGTTGCTTGACTGCCGCCTGAACCTTGTCGGTCATCCGTGCCGAACCCGTATCGACCAGCAGAACACCGTCCGGCCCAACCGACACCGTGGCGTTGCTGCCGTCGGCTACCAGCATGTAGACGTTGCCCTGAACCGGGAGAACATGCACCTCGCCATCATTGGGACTCTGATCGGCGATCTTTCGATCCGCCGCAACGGCCGTTCGAGACAAAGGCGCGATCGGCGGCGCATTGGGTCTCGATCGGTATTCCGGATAGGTTGTCTCTGCGCCACCTCTGGCCGCCACTGCCGGTACCCAGTTGTCTCGCTCGAGCCACTCGGTCAAAAACGTATTCTTGCCTGGCAGGTAATGCGGCACGGCATGCGGATCACTCCCTCCATTCTCATCGAATGATGTCGTACAGGGTTCGAGTCGAATCTGCGAACTGGGATCCAACTGATAGGTGGTCGATTGAATGAAAGGTTCGGTCAGATAGATGGGATCGTCAACAATCATGAAGATGGTAAGGAGACTGTCGTGGCGCGTGATGTACTCGGTCATCGTGTACATGTCGCTGGTTTGAGGACCACTGCGCTTCAGATAACCGTCCTTCAGGTGAGTGGTCGTCACCACGAGCGTGTTGCCTTCCCATTTTCCCGTGGAAAAACCCGTCCAGCTGTGGGGTGCCCACGCTGGAGGATGCGGGCGCCCGTCGAGATAAATCGGACGGTCTAAAGAACGCCAGAATTGCACGTGATATGCGGTGAGTTCCCGCGTGAGGGGATCGATTTCCTTGATGAACCGCGCACCCCCGACACCACGCCACTGGTGGGGAGCCGAGTGTGGGCGGCACTGATACTCGGGTGTGCCCCAGATCGATTCGGCAGTGGTTTCGGCCCTCTGTCGGCCCGCATCGTTAAAGGGAATTCCCGTGTAGTCGCCCAGTGGAGGTTGACCTGGATCCTCATTATTCCTTACGATCCATTCCCCGGAAAAGTCGGTTGGACTGTCCTGGCGGCCGACTCCTTCCTGGGAAAACGTTGGAACATTGACCAGCATCGCCACGACGAGCAGAAGCAAAAGTCCTGCAATCCTGGTTCGATTGACGAAGTCCATATCACCCCCTGGCAAGAGCACAGTTCAGAAGTCCAAAGCGTCGATGTCAATAGCTTTACGATTTTTGGAAGCTAACATCGGCACTTGTCGAAGTCAATTTATCGCGGCACGTTGCCAGACGCGAATCGTTGCACTCTGTTTTGTGCCGGCGTACGATGCATTAACTGCGTTACAACGTCAACAGACAATGAGGTGAACAATGAGAACGCGACTGCTAGTGTTTTCGCTGGTACTCGTGACCGCCCTCGCGCTATCGGCGGTCGTGTACGGTGCCGATATGTTTTCCGGAACATGGAAATTGAATCTTGCCAAATCGAAATTCAACCCGGGGCCGGGGCCCAAAAGCAACATGCAGAAGATCGATCCGGTTGCCGGCGGGATGAAGGTCGTCACGGATGGCATGAATACCGAAGGTAAGAAGACGCACAACGAGTACACGGTCAAGTTCGACGGCAAGGACTCTGCGGAGCACCCGATGGTCGACGGAAAGGCCAACCCACACGGCGCCGACATGATTTCGATAAAGAAGATCGACGATTACACGTATGAGGCAACCACAAAGCAAAAGGGCAAGGTGCTCACGGTTACCAAAAACGTGATTTCAAAAGACGGCAAAACCCGAACCGCCACGGCTACCGGAAAGAATGGCCAGGGCCAGGCCGTGAACAACACGGTCGTCTGGGAAAAGCAGTAACGGAAGATTAGCTTCCAACCAATGGCGCGCCTTTGCTCTACCGCATGAGGCGGTATCAGGGTAGACGTGTGTCAACCCAATTGTCTCGTGAAACCGATCGAAAAAGTCTAGGTGTTGAGCCGCCGGTGATCGGGCGAGCGCTTTTTTGCGAGCCCGAACACGGCCGGCTCCAACACCGTGTTAGCTGGCCTTGAGAGATTTGCCGCGCCTTACAAGGACTTCCTGAAACACCGTCTCGTTTCTGTTTCAGTGAAGCCCACAGCTCGATGCGCCGCCGCACTGGAATGATTATCGACTTCAGTATCGGATCCAAGCTCTGTGCAACCTTGCGACCGCGCCCAGTTCTCTGCGACGTCGATGAGAGCTGCTCCAATACCTTTCCTTCGTGCAATCGGTTCCACGTACCATCCTTCAACGAATGCGACACGATCAGTAACACAACCCTCAGCGTATGCCCGAATTGAAAGCTCAATCAAGCCAACGGCGACTCCCTGATCATCGAATGCGATGAGAACTTCGATCGGCTCACGTAACTTGCCTGCGAAATAGCGCTCGATTTCGCCGGCATGTTCTCCTTCTGGCGATGGCCATAATGCCTGACGCATGCGCTCCCATGTGCCTCGGTCGCTCTCTGTCGCAGGTCGTATGAGCATTGCTTCGTCCAGCTAACGGTTTGCTGGAATAACCCTGCTTTGTCCAGATTACTTTCTTGTGTCGACGAGCCATTTCCGACGCGGCGCTTCGGCGACTTCCTGGTGTGACATTGTGCGGCCAGCCTTTGAATCTGCCTGGCCTTCAGCGATAGCCTGGATAACGTAGAGGTGATATAGGACATCATCCAAGCTGCAATCGTCGGGTAGTCGATCTAGCAAAGCTCGGACTGTTTCTTTTGTTTCTCTATCCAATCAGGATGACGCCACACCAAAAGTTTGGAAAATCGCCGTCGTAAAATTGGTCGGATTCAACTGATTCAATAAGTTATCCACTGGTATCGAGGGTGCACCGCGACATGCGGCGAGTTTTGGTGAAGAAGTTTGGGGGCACCTTATGGAACGCTATTGTGTGACGCGACAAGGATCGAACGTGGTTTATCTTTGCAATACCTACAACGAGGCGAGCAAACGAGCTCGGCAGCTAAAATCCGAAAGAATCTCTCGGTGGTGGTCTATGCGACCCAAGGACCGGCCCCCACTGGGAGATTCCGGCCGCTCATTACTGACATTTTCCAGCCGACGCGGTGCGTAGAAGGTAACCGCTAACTGACCTCGATTCAGAATCAAGAGTTGATGTCGCATCAAGACGGACTCGGCAACAACGGACCTCAGACCACTGGGTTGAACCAGCCGGATGATGGTTACGATCGCATGCAGGAAAAG
>WNFQ01005650.1_pt1 | contig 10139 bp, 7 predicted proteins | sample 5400171 | NCBI WGS metagenome assembly WNFQ01 (sample SAMN13153356, study PRJNA577476) | soil metagenome | isolation source: 20 cm soil under Madrone tree | place: USA:California | collected 2016-06-14 | reverse complement strand
GATCGTGTACTCCACGTTGAGCGCGTACGAGGCTGATGAGTAACCATGTGCCAGGGCCGGGGCACCTCTTTCAGTTGGGTGCCTCGGCACTTCATCCGGGAAAAGTCCAACAGCCAGAACAAGGAATTCAACTCGCAAGGGTTGAATGAGTAACCATGTGCCAGGGCCGGAGCACCTCACTCAGCTGAGTGCCTCGGCATTTCATCCGAGGAACTTCAACCCTAAAGGCACGGCTATTCACCAAGCAAGGAGAAAACCATGCAATACGCGAGACCCCAAATTTGCAGCCGCACATCTGCGATGAACGCGACACAGCACGCGCAGGATAAGGGTTGGACCGCCATAGTGGACTGTATCATGTTCCCGCTCATCATCTTCGCTACACCACTGGCGTACGAAGCAGATGAGTAGCGAGGACGGAAGGCCGGGACTTTCGAGCCGCGGCGGGCAACTCGGGAACGCCGGCAGGAACGTCTATGCCAAACCGGACATCGCGGCGCGGGCGCTTGCAATGGGCCTGATCCAATCCGCAGCTTCTAAGTTCGACCCATTTCTGGACAGTCCCATAGTGCAGACCTACGCCACGTCGGCGGCTTATGAGGCCGATGAATAGAACGAGCTTGGCAGACTTCCGCTCGCACAAACAGCCGCAGTTCAAATTCCGACGACGCTGCGCCGAGGGGATGCCCATTACTGTCTCAGGTGGCCCTCGAACCACGCGATGACGCGATTGCAGAAGTCCAGCTGGTTCGCATAGCTCCAATAAAGAGGTGAATGCCCTTCACCCTCGTACCTAGCGTACTCGGCTTCTCTTGCGAGTCTGCGCAGCCCCACAAATGTTTCCTCGGAAAGAAATGGCAGTACGGTCTCATCAGCGCCGCCGTGGACGATCAACAACGGCGTCTCCACGCGATCGAGATAAAATAAGGGGGAGTTCTCGATGTACCCCTCCGGAAACTGCCAAGGCGGGCCGCCCACGAGCAGTTGTCCCGATTCGGCAAGTGATTGGCCGAACGCTGAACCATCTTTGCTCATCTCTCCATAAAGCGCTGTTAGGTCACTGTATCCATCGGTTGCAACTGCAGCTTTGAACCGCTTGGTCTGCACAACAAGCGAAAGAACACTATAGCCGCCATAACTATGGCCCATCACGCCCAGACGGGAGGGGTCAGCGATTCCCATATCAACAACTTTATCCACCCCGGGCAACACCGTCTTTGCAAGATCAAGCATCGGCGTGCCAAGGTGCTGGGGCGCATCGGGAATGAGAACTGCGTAGCCCCGCGTGGCCAACAGTTGCATGTTCATTGCGCCACACAATGGGCCGAATTCAACGAGCTTACTTGCTGCGAATGCTCCACCGTATACGCAAGCAATCAATGGATAACGATGGCCTTCCGTGTATCCCCCAGGCAATAGCAGCACCCCATGCAGTTGTTCGCCATCTAGGCTGCGCCACGCGATCTGCCGAGCTGCGCCCATCTGATACTTGTCAAGCTGCGGATTGATGTGCGTCAGGCCGTGTGCGTCGCTGAAATCCGGGCTTGTCAGCCATAGTTCCTGGTCATGCTGAACATCCTCGGAAAAAAAAGCCAGAAATCTTTCATCCGGAGATGGAGTGACGAATCGGTTTTGCGAATAAGCTACCCACGACTTACTCTCTTGGACCAGCTTGACACTTGCTCCGGTTTGGTGATCCACCTTGTAGAACCCGTACTGATTCAGCTCGTTGTCATACGTCAGAAGGATAAGAGCTCTATGGGCGTCCGAAAACACAATTCCGTTTCTTGCCACTAATTCGACTATCCGATGTCCTGGAATCTTGGCCAAGAGAGTGGCCTTATCCCGTTCTGGAGCAGCAGTCCAGATGGCGTCGCGGTGAAGGAAATAGATTCGGCGTCCGTCCGAGTCCCAAAAAGGTGTGGCGCCAGTCTTGGCGGGCGACTCAAGGTTCGTTATGTTCTTGGGGGCGCTGTCCTTCAATCCGACTACGTAACAGTCTCCAGTCGCATCGACACCTCCCGTTTGGTAAACCAATCGTAGGCTGTCCGGTGACCAGCTAAACGTCGAGCCGTCAAATCGTAGGCGAACATCCGAGGCCAGAACCTGGAATCCGATGACTCCAAGCGAAAACACGTCCAAATCGAAAAGGATCTGCTGCGAACCTGCCCTCTCAAAACGCTTGGGGATCGTCACGGCGACATGTGAGCCGTCGGACGAGAGGGCGTACGTCGCGATCCGGTGCCCGCGGTCGATTATGCGCGCCTTTCCGCTGAACACGTCCACGAGGAGAAGATCGCGAACATACGCGTCCAGGTTCCATGCTCCGAATCCTAAATTGTTGGAGTCCTCCTTTGCGGCGGATTTGGAACGGTAAATCGTCGCAGTTGCTCCGGGCATGCTGTCTTCACGCCCAGGCGATGCTGGTTGACGCGGGTTGCCCGACATTCGCTCCGCAAACTCTTCTGGCGTAAGATCTGCAGGGGCGGCGGTGACCAAGATTTCCCGGCTGTTTGGAAGCCACAGAACCTCGCTTGTCCTAACAAGGACATCCGAAGCTTTCCTCATCTCTCCCGTTGCTACCTCCAACAGCCACAGTTTGGCCTGACCGCTGCCGTCACGATCGGAGAGAAACGCCAGATAACGACCATCTGGCGACAATGAAGGACCCCAGTTGCTGTGCCCGTTAGTAACGTTCGTCACTTCGCCTGTTGCGATTTGAAGAATGAAGATATCTGTCCCTTTCAAGGGCACCCCGGTTCGCGCAAATTCGCCAGGTGAATACGAAACCCTTTGCCGATTGTCCTGGACGGCGTAAATCATCAGCTTACCGTCGGGCGAGAACGTAATTCGGGAGAATTCGGTGAAGCTATGCGTGGCGATAACATCTTCCACACGCAAAGGGGTCAATTCACTCGCCGGAGGAACCGCAAACGCGCCGCCTGCTCCAGCCAGAGCGGCCAGGACCATCGCATTCCTCAACAGTGTCGCTCCCATCTGGACCACGAGTCTTAGTCAGAACAACAGCTTTAGCGAAAGCTGCAACGAGCGGGGTCCACCAATCTGGTACAGGGAGTTCAGACCTCCCAGGCCTTGGTTGAGCATGTTGGTTACAGTGCCAAATGGCGGTCGGCAAGTGCGGACCGTAGCGGACACTGGTGAACAACTCCCGAAGGGATTCGAGAAATTGGGATGATTGAAGACATTAAAGGCATCGGCACGAAATTGAAGGTTCAGCTTCTCCGTAAGAGGAAACCGCCTGCCGATGGATATGTCAATTTGGGTTGCGCCGAACCCCGAAATCGCATTCCGTCCGAGTGTTCCTTGCCGCGACGTTGCGGGCACGGAAAATGCAGCCGGATCTAATCGCTTGCCGCCCGGAGCAGTTGCGTCAGCAATCCAAATCGGTACACCGGAAACGAGATCTGGTCGCGTTGCCCCTTGTCTCGATTGACCGGGAATCCGCACGCTTCGCGTGAAAATGTTCACGGGGAACGCCGTCCTGGCTTGGACAACGGCGTCCAGCGACCAGTTTCCACTAAGCTCCCTAATGAACCTATTTGACTTCAGGCCGGGTATCTCATAAGTGACTGCGCCTGTGAAATTCTGACGGACATCGAAGTTGGACGAGCCCCGCTCGCCGGGTACTGAGAGTACGAAACTTGAGATAGTGCCGGTGGCATCATCCGAATTAGTGTCAATGGAATGAGACCACGTGTAGTTCAGCAGGGCTTGCAACCTCTGCGACAATGGTCTTCCAAACTGAACCTGCAAGGCGTGGTAGTCAGACGTATCGCCGTTGCGAGTTAAGAAGAAAGTTGTGGCCAGAAAGTTGGGGGGCGGAGGATTGAGGGCTTCCGACCGCAACAATCGCCGGCCGGCTTGGCCGACGTAGGTCAGGGAAAGTACTTGTTTTCCCCACAAGGACTTCTCGACAGCCAGGTTCCATTGATATGAGTATGGCGACTCGAGGTTAGGCGAAATGCCACTGATCTGCTGACCGACGTAGGGCGGCTGCAACGACACAGTAGGACTTACGAAAGCCGGATCTGTGATGGGTACTGGAAGAGGTCCGACAGCGCTAGTGAATGCCGCGTTCGGGAACACACTCCCCAAAAAGGGGGCCACACTCGTGCCAAGGTCATAAAATATACCCCACCCGCCACGCACGACAAGGTCACCCTTTTGCGTAACCTGCCATGCAACACCAACTCGAGGCGCTACATTGGCGTATGTGGTCTGCCAAACCGCTGTACCTGCCGGAGCAAGAGCGAGTTGGGCAGGGTTGTCGGTATTTTGCCATGACGCGAGAAATGCTCCGGCTTCTGCGGACGGAGCGGGGTTCACTTCCCAGCGCAATCCGTAAATCAGAGAGAGACGGCGGCCAATCTTCCATCGGTCTTGTGCATAAGCTGAGAAAGACTGGAACGCCATATTGGCCGGCTTAATCACCGTGTTGAAAGCGAAGTCGACGGTTGCGTTGGAAGCGAACGTGCCGGCGTCGAACGGGTCGTAATTGATGCCGGATTTCGCACCCGATTGCCCAATTGGAAGCCGGCGGTAGTCTACGCCGAATTTTAGTAGATGCGAGCCTCTTGTAATGCTGAGGTCGTCAACAAAATTCCATTGTTTGACTTGATTTCTGGCTCCGACCAGCCCCCAGACGAGCGAGGGCATATCGCCAGCACCTATAAAGCTGGGATCGAAGATGACGAAGCCCTTGCTGGGCGACGTCCCCGGAGGAAACAACGCGGCTACGGGTGGAGGCGTCGCGCCTCCGAAAATATCAAGCCGGGTGACGCCGGAGGCCGTCTGAGTCGAATAATTGAATCGAACTGAATCCAAAATACCGCCCGAAATGAGCCAATTCGCCCCCGTCGTGGCTGTGGTCGTATTTACCTCTTGAACTTCATTTGTCGAAAGACTTGCAACGCGTAATGTATTCTGAGACGGGGCGCGGTTGTATCTTCCGAATACCGACAGGTGGCTGTTGAAAGTGTGGTCGATCCGAAGGCTGCCGGCATCCAAGGTGATCTGATTGGACCAAACCCCCGTGAACGGCGACTCATTCCCATCGGGTGAAACTGGCGCATTCAGACCGGGCTTGGGAAAGCCGTTCAGAATGGTGGCCGCCGCGGGAATCGCGGATGCGCGCCAAGCGAGGGAAGGCATCTGAATAACCATCGCCTGGGGCTGCCTAAGTCGAAGCCCCTCATACGACAAGAAAAAGAATGTTTTTTCACGAAGAATTGGCCCGCCGAACACCCCACCGAAGTCGTTCTGGCGCTCTGGGGCGCGTGGTTGTCCGGCTGCGTTAGCGAACCAATTGTTCGCGTCCAGAACGTCATTCCGGAAGTAGTCGAACACCGCTCCGTGAAAGTGATTCGTGCCTGAGCGCGTGCTGATAATTACTTGTCCCCCAGGCGTTCGCCCGAACTCCGGAGAGTAACTAGAGGTCTCAACACGAAACTCTTGCATGGCGTCAACGGACACGAGGCTGCTAGTGCCGCCGTAGGCATTGAATGCCTGGGTTCCTCCACCACCACTTTGAACCATGAGGGAGGCGCTCCCAAAATTCGCGCTGACGCCGTCCACCTGAAATGAATTGGCATTGGTGCGCTGTCCGCTAATACTGAACTGGCCGGGCGATAAACCTGTGGTGGGAACGATGGCTACGCCCGGGGTTAACTGAAGCAGTGTGTTGAAGCTGCGTCCGTTGAGCGGCAGGCTTCCCGCAAAATTCCTGTCGATTACTGTGCCGACTGCGGCGCTCTCTGTGTTCACCAGTGGCGCGCCGCCTTCGACTGTCACCGATTCAGACGCAGCGCCTATTTCCAACGTGAAGTTAATGGTCAGAGCGTCTTGCACGTGAAGAATGACGTCGGGTTTTACCATGTTCTTAAAGCCATTCTTTGAGACTTGAATGTGGTATTTTCCGGGAGGAACAGAGGGGATGGAATAGATCCCCGCATCGTTCGTCACAGTTGAATATTCGACGTTTGTGGCGTCGCTTATCACCGTGACTTGAGTCCCTGGGACAACGGCGCCAGAAGGGTCGAGGACACGACCGCTAACAGTCGCATTCGGGTCTTGGGCTTTAAGGGAAACGCAGCATGCAAGGATGCAGGCAAGAGCAAAGAGCGCTGGGCGCATTCAATCATCCCCCTGATGAGGAACGGATCTCAACACCAACTGGAGAGAAATACGGCCAAGCCAGCCCTTCTGTACCAAACAGCAGGTGCTTTAGCCTTGACTTAACACGGCTCACCCGAATGAGGATTCGTTGGCTACGGAAGATGACTTATGGATGATTTGGACGGACGCGAAGATAGGCAAATAGCAGCTGTTTGCCCCTGGGCAGCGGACTCCCCCCGACGGGTTCCACCGTTACGAAGACGGCATTCAGTTCGTCCACGGTTTTCGGATCATCGAAGCGAAGAACCCATCGTTTCTTGGCGACGCTGTCCGAGTAGAAGATTCCCAGGTTCAGGGGCTGCTTTTGATCTCCATCGCGCACACCCCATGCTTGGAACGTACTAGCAGTCTTGATGCCTGGCTGCTGGTCCAAATCGTAGGCGTAAAAGATCAGGGACTTTCCCTTAGTGTAGAAAACGCGGGCAAAAGGCTTTTGTGTTTTTCCGTTTCGCCCCACGTCATGGACTTCAGTGATATAAAGCTCGCGGGCCCCCATCAATTCGCGGATATCGCGGTCGGAACCAAGCAATTCTCTTTCCTGCGAGATGGTTTCATCGCGCTGGTTCAAAAGTTTTGTTAACTGCGCGACCCGTACATCGAGAGCAGCAACGTGCGCCGACTCGCGCTCGCCTTCCTTGTGCAACGAGTCCAGTTCTCCCTTCAGCTGGCCGAGATCTTGTTCGGCCCCAAAAAGCTTACGTACGAGCGCTTCGCGGTCCGCATTGAATTTGCTGCTTTCGATTTCCCTCTGCGCGTTGCTCTCTTCGAGCTTATGCTTCGCATTCGTCAGTCGTTGAATTTCTAGTTCCTGGTCGTGGATTTTAGCTGCGAGTTTGGCCTCGCCTGCATCCTTCGCCTTGAGCTTGCGCTTGAGTTCGTCACGTTCCACCGACAAGGAAGCCGTCTGCTTTTGCGCTGACGTCACCACCTCCTCAGAGGCAGCGCGAAATTCGAGTTCGTTCTTGCCGGCACGTTCAACAGCCACGCGGTAGCCTATGAAAAACAGAGTTACAGCGATGAGGATTCCTGCAGCGTAACGGAGAATAGCCGCGAAGGCTGGCGTGAACGTGCGAGCCGGCTTGCGGAACATTCCCTTTTCCGCCCCGGTGGACTTTTCACAAAGCGGAATATGTCCTGCTCCCACGGCGCATTGGTCGAGTAGCCTCTTCAGTGTCTTCTGCTCTTGCTCGCGCGGAACTACTGCGAGCTCCTCGTCTTTAAGGTCCTCGGACGCGGCCATTGGTAAGCCGAACTGCTCGATTGCCCTATATTGACCGAGCTTTGTCCTGCAGTCATCGCAGGTAGCGAGATGAGCGCTCAGGCGCTCCTCTTCTTCCGGTGACAACCGTTCGGAGACTGAGGCCGCACACAACTCGCGCAGCTCCTCATGTCCCCTAGATTTAATATCCATACCTTCCATTTCGCGCCTTATTCGCCCGGATTTTCTCGCACTTGTCTATCAAAAACAAACTGTCTCAGTCGCTCGATCCCACGGTAGTAGTGGTGGCGAACATTCCCGTGAGTCTGGCCAAGTTGTTCGCCGATCTCTCGAAAAGTGTAACCCTCATAGAAATGCAATCTGACCGTCGCTCGCTGTTCCTCAGACAATTCGTTGAGGCCTTGTTCCAGGTGGACCTTCAGGCATATCCAATCACTAAAATCTGAAAACGGCTTCCTCCTCGATGAACCATCATGTGCGCCACTTTCCTTCAACTGCTCATGCCCCTGAGAGAAACGAGCCTTCAAATAGTCACGACGGTCGAAGGCTCTATGATAAGTCACCCGAACGAGCCAATTTCGTGCATGACCTTTCGAAGCATTGAATAGCCGACTCTTCTGAAAGATGTATAAAAATACGTCTTGTGTTAGATCTTCTGCCTCAGATTTATCCCGCAGGACGCGCATCCCGATCGTCCACACCAAACGGTAGTACCGGTTAAACAAATACACGAGTGAATCGGAGTCGCCATCTCGAAGCCGCTCAAGAAGCTCATCATCAGAAGCATTTGGGCTCGGTGTAGGAGGGCTGGTGCGAAGGTTGTCGCCCTTCTCCGCGACCGGGATTTTCGCATACGGCAGACGTGTGGTGAGAGGTATGCTCAATTACTCTCCCCAGCCGCCTCGAACAAAGGCTAAGGCGTTCATCGTAGGTTCATGGAGGTACGTGGCTGCAAGGTCTTCGGTGCACTGCGTTTGGATGACGGTGCTGACTAGAGCAAGCACCTGAGCTCTGCGGCTTCCTTGCGATGAACGCTCGATGAATTTCATCTCTATTTGAGATCGAGAGCTATCGAGCTCATCCTGAGGACTAGACGAGCTTACATGTAAGTCATTTATCAGGAACCAGTTGCAGCTGTCAACGGAAATTTCCTGGTGGGAGTTGTCCGACTCTTAAATTTCGATCTTCCAAAATTTTGGCTGCACGTACAGAGCCAGTAAATGGTCCAGGCGGAAAGAGAACTTAAGGCTTCCCGAACGTGGGTGCTTGTTATAGCAAGCAAGTCAGCGAGGATTTGGACAAGAGATCCTCCTTGTCTGTTGCTTGAAGGATATTTCTTAAGGTTTCAGCTATTCTCGCTGAGGGCTTTCAGTATTCCTGAATACCATCACTGTGGTCTGGCTCATTCCTTTTCAGCATCCGTAGCCAGCGCGGCACCCGCAGACCCGTCGCAGACCCCGCCGCCAAGAAGTCCTTTTATCGCTTCGTGCTTTCTCCGTTGGAGTTTTTCGTGGCACATGCGGATCAACTGGATGTTGCGTCATTCACGTCGAGCGCTAGGATTGCGATGGCGGTTTTGAAATCTCCTCGCCCGGTTGAGTTAGAGAAAGCACAATCCGCATCGCCACTCCTGTCACTTGGCCGATAATCTCCGCGATAATCTCCGCTTCTTTCGCGAATGCAAAGATACGTGTCTTGACCGGGGAGAGCGGATGGGCGAGGAGAATCAACTTGTCTTCAACTAGGTCACACCACGAACAGGCGTACTCATTCCGAAGGTCAACAAAATAGATAGGGCGGTCGAATTCGGATCGGGCCATTCCTTGTATTGGCTTCTTAACATTGGGATCAATCTCGACGAAAGACCCAGGCCTAATCAGCGGGTAGAGCGTGTAGTCCTTGAGGCCAATAAAACCGTATAGTCGGTGGCGCAAGTCAAAGTGCTGAATAAATTCGAGCGGGACTCTTCCCCAAGACTCGATCATATGCGAAAGTAAGTTTGTCTGGCTGAGATTCACCCCTGCATCAAAACGCACGGGGACCTCAAGGGACTCAGGTACTTCTGCCGAATCGTATTGGGCCAGACGGGTCTTCGCGATCGGCAGCTCGGCGTGATACTTCTTTACCTTTTTCGCGTCAACCCCGTACAGCGCGAGAATGTCTCCGTAACTCAAACCGTAGACACTCGCGAGCGTGAACAGTTTATAGATGCTGGGCAATGCGTCTTCTTCGTTTTCGATTTGGGTCAGCCATCCACTGGAGATCAGAAATTCTTCATTTCCCTCGGCATCGGCAATGATCTTGCTGAAGGCTGAAAATTCGCGCGTGGTGATCCCTAGTTTGCTACGAACCTCCTTGAGGCGTGCTCCAGGGTCCATTGGTTTTTTGCTAGGTCATCGCCGTTGCCAGATTCAGGCAGGCCACACCACACAAGAATAGTGAGTCTCCGGGCAATTTCGTTTCAATGGAACGAAACAGTCCCATGGACGCTCTTGTCCTGTAGACACGAGATAGCGCGTCGAAAGGGTCCTTTCGCCGGGTACTGGACTGCAAAGAGAGAAAGAGTGTCGGCCGTGATCGGCCTCCGCACGTCACCGGTCCTGCGCCCCCAAAGCGTCTGAGTCTTTGCCGGGACGGAGTGTAAGAGCCGTTTTAGTCACTGTCGATAGTACTTAAGGGCATTCGCCAAAAACGGCGCCAGTCTCCGCTGGTACGCGTCATGCTT
>WNFQ01016679.1_pt1 | contig 10140 bp, 8 predicted proteins | sample 5400171 | NCBI WGS metagenome assembly WNFQ01 (sample SAMN13153356, study PRJNA577476) | soil metagenome | isolation source: 20 cm soil under Madrone tree | place: USA:California | collected 2016-06-14 | reverse complement strand
TAAATCGTTGAAGCCCCCTCCGTCGTCTGTCATCTGATCTCTGACCTCTGACCCTTGCCATGAAGCAAATTGTGATCGTCGTCGGCCTTGGAGAGGTCGGCAAAGCGTTGAGGGAGATTGTTAAGAGCAAGCATCAAACCTTCGGCGTAGATATCAATCTGCCCGCATCGGTGTCCCAATGCGATGTCATGCATATTTGCTTCCCATTCCAGAGCGACAAGTTCGTTGGACAAGTAGTAGAATATATTGACGGGTATCGACCTGCTCTGACCGTAATCAATAGCACGGTAGCTCCTGGGACCACCCGCAGCATTGCGGTTGAATCCGGAACCGCTGTCGTATACAGCCCTGTTCGGGGAAAGCACGCCCGCATGCAGGAGGAGATGCTTCATTATACAAAATTTGTCGGAGCACTTGACCAGCACTCAGGAGAGCGCGCGGTCGAACATTTCGATGGGTTAGGGATGAAAACGAAGCTGCTTGGGTCTCCGGAGGCCACGGAAATTGCCAAGCTCACTGAGACCAGCTATTTCGGGTTGATGATCGCGTGGGCCCAGGAGGTCGAACGCTATTGTACAAAACTCGGGGTCAGTTACGACGAAGTCGTGTCGTTCTACGAGGAAATTAAATTCTTTCCGCCGGTGAAATATTTCCCTGGCAAGATTGGCGGCCACTGCGTGATGCCCAATATCGACATCCTGCTCCAAAAATTTCCTTCGGGTCTTTTGCAGGCGATCGTGCAGTCGAACACGCTTAAACAAAAGAATCTTGGTGCGGAAGGACGGCGGGAATCGAATGCTGATCATCAACGCTGACGACTGGGGCCGTTCGCGGGCCGAGACGGACGCGGCTCTTCGGTGTTGCAAAGAAGGAAGGGTCACTTCGGTCAGCGCCATGGTTTTCATGGAAGACTCCGAGCGCAGCGCCGAGCTGGCAAAGGAGAATGCGCTGGACGTTGGGTTGCATCTCAACTTTGCCGAACCATTCTCGGGCCGGGGTCAACGCAGCAAGCTGCACGGATTTCACGAAAGAACAGTTCGCTATCTCATGGGGAATAAATACGCCCAGCTTTTTTACAATCCGTTCCTACGAGAAGAATTCGCCTATTCCTACCACGCGCAATCCGAAGAATTCGCGCGTCTATATGGCAAACCGCCATCGCACATCGACGGACATCACCACATGCATCTTTGCGGGAACGTTCTTTTGAGCTCGCTAATACCAGCCGGAACTAGGATGCGGCGAAACTTCTCATTCTGGCCGGGAGAAAAAAGTTTGCTAAACCGAAGCTATCGAGCCTTTGTTGATTGGTGGCTGGCTCGAAGATATCGCCTTCCGGATTATTTCTTTGATCTGACGCAGTGCCTTCAGGGGAAGAAATTAGATCGAGTGGCAGCGTTGGCGAAGTCAAACAACGTTGAACTGATGACACATCCCATCTCGCAGTTGGAATCGGCCTATCTTCTGAGCAATGAGTTTCAGACGCTCTTCCAACGGGTTGAGGTGAGCAGCTATGTGCTTGTGTGACTGGCAAGGCAGCAATAACGACGAACTAAGCTTACATGAATAGCTCAGCAATCTATCTCGCGAGCATCATGGGTTTGCATTTATCGCCAACAATAGCTCTGCTTTTCACAATTGGGTTCATCATTTTTCTTTTTCGACGCGATTTTCGAGAGCAACCCGATGTGACGAGTGCGCTGTGGTTGCCCGTGATTTGGATGTTACTCATTGGGTCGAGATCCGTAGTGCAATGGCTGGCTGTGTTTGGGGTGCCAATTGGGCGGTCGGTGGAGGAAGGCAATCCGCTAGACGCGCTTGTTTACTTCATGCTGATTGCAGCTGGTTTTGGGATATTAAACCAACGGCAGATTAGTTTAGCTGACGTTTTTCGGCACAATGGCTGGCTGATGGCTTTTCTTATCTATTGCTTTATTGCGATCGCTTGGTCGGACTATCCTTTCGTGTCTTTCAAACGCTGGATCAAGATTTGGGGGCACCCGGTAATGACTCTTATTCTTCTCACTGAAACGGATCCGCAAGAGGCAATTGTGAGATTGATGAAGAGAAGTGCCTACGTGCTGGTTCCCATATCCATTTTGCTTATCAGATACTATCCGGGCATAGGGCGGGGATTTGATGCCTGGACGGGGGCACCGACGAATAACGGAATCAACACCACCAAGAACGAATTGGGCTGGATGTGCATGGTCCTGGGTCTTTTTTTCTTTTGGCATCTGCTACAGACTTTGAAGAACGAGCGGAGCAGGGCCAAACGAAACGAACTTCTTCTGATCGGGGGATTCCTCTACATGATTTGGTGGCTTCTTCTTAAGTCAGACAGTTCGACTTCTTTAATATCCTTGCTGGTTGGAATGTTGATTGTGGTCCTTCTCGGTCTGCGGACTGTAAACAAAAGGTTGATCAGCCTATATCTCGCGATAATTGTGGCTACTTTGGCCGTAAGCGAACTTGCGCTTGGTGTTTTTGGGCACGTGGCGACGCTTACAGGCCATAGCGCGACGCTTGCTGGAAGAAGTGAGCTGTGGCGTGACTTGTTGTCAATCCATACCAATCCTATTTTTGGGGTCGGTTTTGAAAGCTTTTGGTTGGGAGATCGGCGGCAAAAACTTGCGGAACTGCATTGGTGGCAACCGAATGAGGCTCATAATGGTTATCTTGAAACATACTTAAACCTAGGATCGATTGGCGTGTTCATCTTAATAGCGTGTATTATCGCAACGTATGGGAAAGCACGTCGGGACCTTTTGATGAATATCCAGTTTGCCAGGTATCGCTTCGGCTTTTTGGTTGCGGTAGTGTTACTTAACTGGACAGAGGCTTCGTTCAGAGGGCTAAGCCCGGTCTGGTTTGTCTTCTACATTATAGCTATGGACTATCCGCAACATCAATTCGCACCTGCACAGCCTTTCGCCTTTGAGCTGTCCGAAGGGGAAAGGGAATTGGTGTATACAGAGGTCAAAGCCCAACGTTCTGAGGGGTTTGAAGGCGAGAAAGGTGGGGACGGCTCGATTTAGGCACGATTCTAGCTATTGTGATTTCGTCCGACAATTATAATCACCCGGGAAACCTCATGATTGAAGTATATAGTTCGGCTCAATCGAAAAGGCGGCACCCCCTAGCCCCCCTGGCGGGTTGGTTTTTGTTTGGCCGCAACTCAGTTATATTGCCGCTTATCGCCACGCTGTTTTTAGTTGTTTCTGCCTCGGCACAGGCCGCCTCTATTACAGCAGCCAGCCCTTCTCTTGCTGATGTAAAAACGGCAGTATCTTCCGCAGTGGATGGCGACACGGTTGTTGTTCCTGCTGGAACGGCGAGTTGGACACAGAGCTTAACCATTACCAAGGGCATTACCTTGCAAGGTCAAACAACAATCACCGGCGCAGGGACGGCTACGCCTACGATAACAGATTCGACAATAATTCGGGATGATACGCCCAGGAGCGGGCATATCCTAGTCTTCACTCTTACTCCCTCGCAATCAGCACGTTTAACTGGCATTACGTTTGCACCCGGCACGACCACTTTATCGGGTCAAACGGATGGCGCTATTCAATTTGCCAGCTACGGCACCTCCGCCAATACCGGCGTGAGGATGGATCATTGTCATTTGGCATCGCTATACCAGGGTAAATCTGTCCAGTGGACTGGGTGGATATATGGCGTTATGGATCACAACGTCATCGAATGTCGAGGAGGCACCCTCTCTGTATTCTTTCAGGAAGATAGTTATGGGGGAACGTCGAACGGACAGTTTGGAGAAGGCGCTTGGGCTGATTTTCCGTGGTACGGCACTAATAAGTTCGTATTCATAGAGGATAATACCATCATCGGCCCTTCTACTGGGCCACAGACTAGTGCAAACTTTGATAGCTGGAAGGGCGGACGATGGGTCGCTCGCCACAACTATTTCAAAGATAGTTCTCCGAATACTCACGGAACCGAAGGTAATGCTCCTCATGGACACCGCGCGTGCGAGATTTACGATAACACATTTAACTGGACATACGCCCAAGGTTCCCGTCTACTCCGCTCCGGCGGGATGCTTTCCCATGACAATACGTGGATTGGCATTGAAAGCACCGACCGCGCTCACACGAGATTCGGGGTCTTTCGGTTAATAGGAGCGATCGGCAATGATCTTACCTTTTGGGGTCCTGCCGGTGGCGTTAATCCTTGGGACGTAAATGATGCTCACGGTCGTTACGATAGTGGTACGACAACGAGTGGTTCAATATCTGGCAGCACTGGCACGATTACGGATACGTCAAAGACTTGGACCGCAAATCAGTACGCGGGTTACAGCGTTACCAACACCAACCCTAGTTCAGCGTGTTTCAATCACAGCTCATACATCATCTCGAATACGCAGAATCAGTTGACGTACTACTATTACAACAGCGGTGATCGCGGAGCGCCATTGGTATTTAACGCCGGGGATACTTATTCGATTTATCGTGTTCTTACCGCAATAGATCAGCCTGGGAGGGGCAAAGGCGATTTAACCAAGCTTGATGCAAATTCTAAGCCATTCAACACGACTACGAATTCGCAATCGTGGACGCACGAAGCCTTAGAGCCAATGTTTTCGTGGAACAACGTTTTTAATAACGACGATATTGGGTTTAGTAACAGCGGAGTGCCGACCGAAGTGCTCAACCGCGAATATTACAATCTGGGGCATGGCTTTGCTCCAGACACAACTCCCTCACAAGTCTCTTCAACATACACGGCCTCCCTCAACGGAGTAAATTACACCGGGACCGCCTCAGAATCTGCACACCGTGCCGTAAGAATCCCCAGCGGGTGGGTTGGGAAATTTTTGGAATAATTTTCAGCGGTCTTAATGCATCAACGATTCAAGGTTGTAACCTTTTAACGATTTAACGAAATCCTTGTCCTCTGATCTCTGTCTTCTCTCGGGGCTGTATTGCCCCTGGGCAGGAAGCTGAGCCGGCGGCTGACCTCTGATTTGTCTTTTGTTCTTCATTGAACGTTGGACGTTTGCTGGGCTCGCTGTCTGTTTGTTTTCAGCCGTCTTAATGCATCAACGATTCAAGGTTGTAACCTTTTAACGATTTTGACGTGACGTCTGTTCTTCGTCTCGAGCATATCGTCAAACCGTGCGATCGCATTTTGGTCACCGGGTCGAACGGTTTTATTGGTGCAAAGGTAGTCGAAACGCTTTTGGAATACGGCTTTGCCAACCTTCGCTGTTTCGTTCGTCCATCCAGCCGCCGTCAGCGGCTCGAAGACGTTCTGAGGCGATCTGATGCAGGGAAAAATGTCGAACTGATTACGGGCGATCTTCTTTCACGCGACGATTGCCGAAGAGCAACCGAAGGTGCTTCGATCATTTACCATCTTGCCGCCGGAATTGAAAAGTCATTCGCCGGGGCTTTCATGAACTCAGCGCTGGCCACCCGAAATCTGATCGATGCGTTTCTTGAACACGGGCGGCCGAAGCGGTTTGTTAATGTGAGTTCTTTTGCAGTTTACTCGAACTTGAAACTGAAGAGGGGCGCGCTCTTAGACGAGACTTGCGATTTGGAGGACGCACCTCAAAAACGATTTGATGCTTACGGCTTTGGAAAACTCAAACAGGAGGAATTGGTCAGAGAATATGGCGAGAAACACGGCCTTCCCTATGTCATCGTCCGTCCGGGAGCCGTCTTCGGGCCGGGCAAGCGGGATCTAACCGGGCGCATAGGCATTGATACTTTTGGATTCTTCATCCACCTCGGCGAATCAAACCCTTTGCCTTTGACGTTCGTAGACAACTGCGCTGAGGCCATTGTGCTTGCAGGTCTTAGGGCGGGGATCGACGTAGAAATCTTTAACGTCGTGGATGACGAGCCGCTTACCAGCAGGCAATTCTTTAAAGCCTACAAGAAGAAGGTGAAGCTCTCGTTTTCCGTGAGCGTTCCCTACTTTCTCACATACGGGATATGCGTGCTGTGGGAGAAATATTCTGAATGGTCAAAAGGTCAGCTTCCTCCGGCGTTCAACTGTCGTCGCTGTGCCGCTGAATGGAAGGGGAACCGCTACTCTAACCAAAAACTTAAGCACAGACTAGGCTGGGAGCCAAAGGTGAAAATGAACGAAGCTATGGCATCCTTTTTGGGCCAATTTGAGTCTAATTCTAACCACTGATTACACGGATATACACGGATGATCTTTAATCAGGAAGCCAGGAAAGCAGGAAAAACAAATACACTGGCGAGATGGAACCGAGATGATGTTAATCGATTGCGATATGAAGGATTTGATGGCTTAACGTGATGACGCTGTCCTCAGTCATCCTGTCTCCGGTATCTGACTTCTGATTTCTGACCTCTGATCTCTGGAGCTATGCTTCGCATCGCGATAATCGGTTGTGGCAAAGTTGCCGATCAGCATGTCCAGGCCATTCGCCGGATCGGGGATTGCGTCATTGTAGCTGTCTGTGATCGAGAGTTGCTCATGGCCAAACAGCTGGGGGAGCGTTTTGGCGTCTCGGGGTGCTTTTCTGACTTAGAGGAAATGCTGCAAGCGACCGGCCCTGATGTTGTTCATATTACGACTCCACCGCAGAGTCATTTCTCGCTTGCCAAACAATGCCTTCAGTCAGGGAGTCATGTTTATCTAGAAAAACCTTTCACGATCACAGCGGAGGAAGCAGAATCACTGATCGAGCTGGCTGAAAGTCGCGGTTTGAAAATAACTGTAGGACATAATTACCTATTCACGCTCGAGATGCTTGAAATGCGTCGGCTCACGAGAGAGGGATTTCTTGGCGGGAAGCCCACTCACTTGGAAAGCTATTGGTCGTATGATCTGGCAGACATAAGTTACGTGGGACCGGTCCTTGGAAATCGCTCGCATTGGGTCAGGCAGTTGCCCGGGCAATTATTTCACAACATTATCAGCCACGGAATTGCCAAACTGGCTGAGTTTCTTGATGATGACTTGATCGAAATTGTTGCTGAGGCCCACCAAAGTCAGCACCTTCGGAGCCTCGGTGGAGCGGAAGTCCTGGACGAGCTCAGGGTCTTCATCCGGGACCAGCACAACACAACGGCGTGGTTCTGCTTTTCGACTCAAATCAAAGGGCTTAACCAGTTGCGCCTTTACGGCCCGGCCGGTTCATTACTGGCGGATATCATCACCGGAAGCTTGATCCGAAACAAGAATCGGTCCTATAAAAGCTATCTCACCTATTTCGTTCCCCCACTCCAGGCGGCGCGTGAGCATCTTAGAAACGTGCGCCTCAACATGATCGATTTCTTTCGCAGGCGACTCTATCAAGACTTCGGAATGAAGGAATTGATCGAACGTTTTTATAATAGCATTCGTGAGGGAGGCGAACCCCCAATTCCCTACCGGGAAATCGTTTTAACGGCCCAAATCATGGATGAAATCTTTGCTCAGATCTACGGAGGCAAAGCTAAGAAACCGCCAACTCCGGTGAATCGCGACCTCGCGGAAGAGATACTTAGCTCGCCACGGATTAACACAGATTTTCACGGATAAAATCTGCCATTTGTCCTTTCTCTGTATTTCATCCGTGTTCATCTGTGGCAAAAATGAAATACGTCCTCGTAACTCCGGCGAGAAACGAAGGTGCCTTCATTGAAAAAACGCTTGACTCGATGGTTGCTCAAACAGCGTTGCCGGAGCGCTGGATTATAGTCGATGATGGTTCGAAGGATAGAACTTCGGAAATAGTCGCGCGCTACAGTCAGCGCCACCCATGGATTGAACTTGTTCGCCGCTCGCCCCACCTTGACCGTAGCTTTGCCGGTAAGGTGCATGCCTTCAATGCCGGGTTGGAACGAGTCCAGCCGCTTCAGTTTGAAATCATTGGAAATCTTGACGCGGACATTTCGTTTGATCCCGATTACTTGGAGTTTCTAATGCGAATGTTCTCCGAAGATCCGAAACTTGGGGTCGCTGGAACCCCATTCCTTGAAAATGGTTACGATTCGGCCCGAGACAGTTTCGAAGGTGAGAATCATGTAGCTGGCGGCTGCCAACTTTTCCGGCGTGAATGCTTTGAGGAGATCGGTGGCTATACCCCAAATCGGGCCGGCGGAGTTGACTGGATTGCCGTCACGACAGCGCGAATGAAAGGATGGAAGACAAGATCCTTTGCCGAAAAGCGGTTTCATCATTATCGAACGCTGGGCACGGCCGGAAGGAGCAGTGTGGCGGCAAGCTTTTCTTACGGGGAGAAAGATTATTACCTTGGAGGTTCGCCGGTTTGGCAGCTCTTTCGTGTGGCTTACCGGATGACAAAGCGGCCGGTTCTAATCGAGGGCCTGGCTTTACTCTCCGGTTATTGCTGGGCGGCCTTGCGGCGTATGAAACGGCCAGTAAACCGCGAGTTGATGCGCTTTCACAGGCGTGAACAGCTGAAAAAGCTGAAAGCGATTCTTTGGGCTCTTCTAAGATTTAAGAAGGTCGACAGTTTTCGCCTGGTAACCGAAGGCCGGTCGACCCGTTGAAACCTTAAATTGTTGAACTGGTGACGACGCCTAACGAATCAGAGGGTGTTTTCCGAATCACTGATCACAAGCCAGTCTAGGGACCGAATAGAGAGATCAGAGGTCAGCCGTCATATAACAGAGGCCAGCAGAAGAATGCAGGCGACAAACTTAGCTGAGACGCTCCCGAACGAGGTAACGAAAGTGTTGAGCGGCTTCACTAAATGGCTCAGCGTCTACGGGGACAAATCGTGGGACCACCAGAGTTTCTTTGCCGGTCCTGTCGGCAGACGGGCCAAATCGCTTTACTACCGGAACCGGTTTTGGGACACGGCCGCGGTTGCTCCCATGATCTTTTTTGAGGCGTTCCTCCCTTCCGCGCGACGATTATTTCATCATCCCATCCGATTTCCGATCGCCGATGCTCATTATGCAATGGGATTCGCATGCTTATATGAGCTGAGCTCTGACCTCCGACATCTGCAACGCGCGATGCACTTTTTAGATGAGCTAGTTGCGTCGCGTTGTTCTGGTTTCGAGGAGTATTGCTGGGGCTATCCCTTTGATTGGGTCACTCGGAACGGAGTTATCAAAGAACAGACGCCGCTGATCACCACTACTCCTTACGTCTACGAGGCTTTTCTCCAAGTTTACGAAATCTTTGAACACGCGTCCGACGGCCCTCTGTCCTCTGTCCTCTGTCCTCTGGATCGTCGCGACGAGTGGAAACTGATCCTCGAATCGATTGCGCGCCACACCGCAATCGATATCAAGGATTTCAGGACATCGGAAAGGGCCAGCAGTTGCTCCTACACTCCTTACGATAACGGCGGAGTCATCAACGCCGCCGCCTACCGCGCTTTTTTGCTGGCGAGCGTCTCCAAGGTCTTGTCTAAAGAGGAGTATTGGCCAATCGCGGAACGGAATCTGAATTTTGTTTTGGAAAATCAAAACGGTGACGGTTCATGGTATTACGCGGTCGACGGAGTGCGCGATTTCGTGGACCACTATCACACCTGTTTTGTGATGAAAGCACTGGCGAAGATCCACGCTATTACCAGCCACGCGGCAACGCTTGAGGCATTGCGCAAAGGGGTGAGTTTCTACCTAAATAATCTCTTTGACGCAGACGGTCTTCCCAAGCCGTTCTCCAAAGCGCCGCGCCTGACCGTTTATAAGCGTGAGCTTTACGATTGCGCGGAGTGTATCAATCTTTGCCTACTCCTGCGCGATCGTTTTCCTCGCCTACAGACAACTCTGGAGACGGTCGTTCGAGAAATTTTGATGCGCTGGGTGAAGCCGGATGGTTCATTCAGATCGCGTCGCCTGTATTTGGGCTGGGACAATGTGCCTATGCATCGCTGGGGCCAGGCGCAGATGTTTCGAAGCTTGGCGTGCTACCTCCGCGAAGCAAAGAAAACTGAAAAAGTCGGTGCTGAGATGCGGAAAAGGGAAACAGTCGCCGTCGGGAGTGCCGGCCTCGTCTAGGCCGTGACCTCTGACTGCTGACTGTGGATAACTCGTGAGAAGTCAAAGTTGAAACCGCCAATGACTCCTCTTCGTATTTTGCAAGGCCCCGAGCACCAGATGCTTGTCGATGCGCACTTTGAATCGCATGTCGCTCAATGGAGGGATGTTTATGAACAAGCCGGGG
>WNFQ01017041.1_pt1 | contig 10141 bp, 16 predicted proteins | sample 5400171 | NCBI WGS metagenome assembly WNFQ01 (sample SAMN13153356, study PRJNA577476) | soil metagenome | isolation source: 20 cm soil under Madrone tree | place: USA:California | collected 2016-06-14 | reverse complement strand
CCCCGCGTCGCTCAACCTCATCGTTAGACGACTTTATGGGCACCGCGCGTGGCTAAGACTTCTCCGTACTGGTTTCCCGCAAAACGCTACGGCTGGGGGTGGGGCCCGCCTACTTCATGGCAGGGGTGGGTAGTTTTGGTTGTTTGGTTCGTAGCCCTATTAATTGCTGCATTTGCGTTCTTACCAAGACGGCCGGTGGCATTTCAACTATCAGTGGCAGGATTGGTGCTAGCGCTGATATTGGTTTGCTATGCCAAAGGTGAGCCTCCGTCGTGGCGTTGGGGCGACCGCAAGTGACTGATCTCGCGGTTCGTCTAACAATCGGTTCGAGCGATCGCGGGTGGCGTCTTCGTTAAGCCAACGAGAGGGTCGATGATCGGGAGTGGACAATGTGGATCAAGCAGCTTCGACTGACGGGACCGGCAACGAGAACCCCCGTGCGATTTTCCCCCGCATTATTGCTTGCCGCATCCCTGCTCCTGACTGGTTGCGCGTCGGTTGGATCGCCGCCGCAGCGAGTGTGCTTTCACCGCAACGAATCGATCGAAAAGGATATCGGCTACTGTCAGGCGCTTCGAAGCGGCAACACGCTTCATATATCCGGCGTCGCCGGCGAAGGAAGCATGGACTCGGCAGTTCGCTCGGTCTACGAGCGGCTCAGAAGAATTCTCGAAGCAAATGGTCTGTCTTTCGCAAATGTCGTCAAGGAGAATGTATTTGCCACAGACCTTGACGCTTTCATCCGGAACAAGGAAATCCGCAAGGAATTTTACGGTTCTGCACTGCCTGCTGCGACGTGGGTTCAGGTCCAGCGCCTATATATTCCGTCGCTCGTCGTCGAAATCGAGCTGACGGCTGAATACCCAAAGTGAGCACGTCGCCGTGCAATCGGTTCGACTGTCTCTCGAGGAAATGACACTCACGGAAGCCCAAATGCTAGTCATCGGCAAATGCCACTGCGGAAACATCACGTTCACGCTCGACTGGCCGGAGGATCAGCCCGATGTTCCCGCGCGCGCGTGCAATTGTTCGTTCTGCGTCAAGCATGGCGGAGTGTGGACTTCCAATCCGCGCGCAAAACTATCGGTGGTTCTGCACCAAGCCGACCTCGTTTCAAAGTATGTGTTCGGCACGGAGACCGCTGCCTTTCACATCTGCACCCGTTGCGGCACGGTGCCGATTGTCACCAGCGAGATTGCCGGCCATCTCTACGCCGTCGTCAACGTCAATACCTTCGAAAACTTCGATTCCGCGCGGCTGCGTCGAGCAACTGCGAGCTTCGGCGATGAGGATGTAGATTTGCGTCTGGCGCGCAGGCGCAAGAACTGGATTGCCGATGTCCGTATCCTGAACTATGTTTCCTCCTGAGCACAAAGGGCGTGGGTTTGCCTTGCTTCGCCCAACAATCGATCGACGAATCGCGCGGCCGCACCGAAGGGGAAGCGTACCGCCTCGGAGACTGCCAATGAACGACGAGAACTCGTTTCGGACCTTCGGCGACTTCTACCCCTTTTACCTGGGCGAGCACGCCAACCGCACCTGCCGACGGCTGCATTTCACCGGCACGAGTATTGCTTTGGCGCTGCTCATCACCGCCGTGGCCACGCAATGGTGGTGGCTCATTGCGGTAGGGTTCGTCCAGGGATATGCATTCGCCTGGGTCGGCCACTTCTTTTTTGAGCACAACAAGCCGGCAACGTTCAAATACCCCTGGTTCAGCTTGATCGGTGACTGGCGACTTTGGTGGGATATCCTGACCGGCAAAGTTCGGATATAAAGATCCGTGGGCCATTTTCTCTACCCACGCCATTTCCTATTGCTCCTCTGTCTCAGCGTCTTGTTGGCCGTCATGCCCCGGCCGCACACCCCGAGTGATTTGAACTCTTTCTTCGCATTGTACGGAGCGCTCCACGCCTCGGCGCTGTCGCTCACCCTCCGGGCACGTCAACCAATCTGGCAAAAATGCCTGTTCGTCGCCATCGCCGCGGGTCTCAGCGTCATATCCGTTCGCGTCGGCATAGTCGGCGGACACCTGTCCGAAACACTCCCCGGAAATTCCCGGCTTTACGCGGCCCTAGGCTTTTCAGCTGTTATCGGCGCACTGATCTACGCGATCCTGGTCCGCCTGTTTTGGATTCCCGCGATTACCCCAAGCTCCCTCGCCTTAATTTCCCTCAGCTGTCTCTTGGCGACCCTCGTCGCACTGTTCACCGGAAGTTATCTTCACGTTCTTGGCCCGTGGTGGCTCGCGGTTCTATGGTGGCACGCGTTTTCAGGTGCCCTGTGGTATTGCGATCTGCGGCCGCTCAAGGACTGACAGGCGAGTGTACGTGCTCAGGCCGCACACCCAGTCCAAGGAACTGAGCGGGCCAGCGCCGCAGCCACGGCACGGCGTCCAATACCTTCAAAGGCCATGGCACCGTCAACGCACGCACACGGCCCCCTGAAACCGTAGGCTTCAGCACCCGATTGTGCATGGCCACCTGCAGTCCCTGGATTACCTTCACGGGAAAGAGCCGGCGCTGTCGCACCGTATCAAGATCACTGTCCTGCAGCGTTCCCGCTCTCAATTTCGCGGCGAGCAGATTGGCCGTCGCCACCGCATCTTGGATCGCAAGGTTGATGCCCACTCCGCCCACGGGAGACATGGCGTGCGCCGCGTCGCCGATACAGAGCAAGCCCGGCCTGGACCACGTCGTCAGCCGATCGACCGAGACGCTCAAGAGTTTGATGTCGTCGAAGGATTTCAATTCGTCGACTCGGTCCGACAAGAAGCGTGCGCCGGCCGCGACAGCGGCCTTGAACGCCTCGAGCCCTTCGGCATGTACGCGCCCGATTCCCCCCTTGCCGATGACATACGCGCATTGCCAGTAGTCGTTGCGGTCGATGGTCACGATCATCGTGTCGGCGCCGAGTCTTCCCAGCACCTGCTCCGGATCGCCGGGTTTTTTCGAGAGACGGAACCAAAGCACGTCGATCGGCGACCCCAAGTCCTGCACCACCAGCCCGGACGCCGCCCGCACCGTCGAGGCCCGCCCGTCGCAACCCACCACCAGATCCGCGCGAATCTCGAGCGGGCCGTCCTGCGTCCTCACCTCGACGCCAACCACCCGCCCCGCATCCTCGGTCAGATTCGTAACCTCCGCCGACAGCATGACCTTCAAGCTGGGAAAGCGCCGGCCTTGGTCGGCCAGAAAGTTCAGGAAATCCCATTGCGGCATCAGCGCCACGAATTTACAAGGCGCCGAAATACGCGCGAAATCCGCGATCTTGACGCTGGTACCGCCGATCTCGGCCGATAACGCCCGAATTTCGGAATGCGGCAACTTCAGAAAATCATCGATCAGCCCCAGCTCCTGCATGATCATCAGGGTCGAGGGATGCACGGTGTCGCCGCGAAAGTCGCGCAGAAAATCCGCGTGCTTCTCCAGAACGACGGTCTTGACGCCGGCCCGTCCCAGCAAAAGCCCCAACATCATGCCGGCCGGTCCACCGCCGGCGATACAGCACTGAACTCGCAGCGTGTCTGCCATACCCTCGCCAATATACGCCGACAGCACCGGTCGCCAAAGCCGGGCGGCGCCCGCCATAGCCCGGCGTCTCCGCGCCGGCCGGTCTCCCATCCCGTATTCGCAGCCGCGCCATCTTGGTAAGATTCCGCATGATGCAGTTCGCAGGTCTCTAGCCTCGACTTCGGCGCCGGGAATCATCATGCAAATCAATCAAGGCGGCTGTCTCTGTTCGGCGATTAGGTTCCGCATTTCCGGGGAGCCCGTCTACTCCAGCATTTGTCACTGCGCGACCTGCCGCCGAGCGAGCGGTGCCCCGTCGGTCGCCTGGCTGACGTTCGACCGCGGGCAGGTCGAAATTCTATCGGGCCACCCACGCACCTACCGGTCCTCGCAAGGGGTCGCCCGCCAGTTTTGCGGTACCTGCGGCAGCCAACTCTTGTACGAAAGTGCGCAGAACCCAACGACCATCGATATCACGACCGCATCGATGGACAACCCGAATCTGTTCCCGCCGACCTTGGAAACCTGGGTGGAACACCGGGTGGCGTGGCAGACCCCCGATCAGAGTCGAGCGCTGCATCCCGGGAGCACCCAATGACACGGCAATTGATCAGCTCCGGATCCAAATTCGAGCAGGAAATCGGGTATTCGCGAGCAGTCGTCGACGGCGAATGGGTGTTCGTGTCCGGAACGACGGGCTTCGACTACGCGACCATGACCATCTCCGACAATTTGCAGGCTCAGGCCGAGCAGTGTCTGAAAAACATTCAGTCGGCATTGCGGCAGGCAGGCGCCGACTTCGGGGACGTCGTGCGAGTAACCTATGTACTGCCCGACGCCGCGCGCTTTCCCGACTGCTGGCCGATCCTGCGGAAATACTTCGGCACGGTTCGCCCCGCCGCAATGATGATCTCCGCCGGATTGTCCGACCCCCGCATGCAAATCGAGATCGAAGTCACCGCACGCAAGCGCTCCGCATGAGCGATACTGTAACCGCCCGCAAACACTCTCCATGAGCAACACCAACGCCACGAGTTCCTTCTACGATGGCGGCTGCACCTGCCGCCAAGTGCGCTACCGCATGACGTCAACACCGCTGATCATTCACTGCTGCCACTGCAGCTGGTGCCAGCGAGAAACAGGTTCCGCATTTGCCCTGAACGCCATGATCGAAGCGGATCGAGTGCAATTGCTGACAGGCGACGTCGTAGTCGTCGACACGCCATCCCAGAGCGGCAAAGGCCAGCGGATTTCACGGTGCCCAATCTGCAAAGTCGCCGTTTGGAGCAACTACAGCGGCGCCGGCGACATCATTCGTTTCGTCCGCGTCGGTTCCCGCCCGACATCCACATCTATACCGGGACCAAGCACCCATGGCTGACGCTCCCGCCCGGTATCCCGGCAGAGATCGAATACTATCGAGCCTCCGAGCGCTGGCCGGCCGAGAGCCTGGAACGTCGCGCCGCGCTGCTCGCGAAATTTCCGCGGCCGCGCTAGCGTAATTATTCCCCCACGGAGGAGCTGTCGGTGCTTGGCATTCATGATCTCTGGCTGTTCGTCCTGTCCGGTTTGCTTTTGAATGTCACACCCGGGCCGGACACCCTCTACATTGTCGGGCGAAGCTCCACGCAGGGCTCGCGGGCGGGTGCCGTCGCTGCGCTCGGAATCGGCGCCGGCGCCCTCGTGCACATTTGCGCAGCGGCTCTCGGTTTGTCCGCGATTCTCGCCGCGTCCGCCACCGCTTTCACCGCCGTGAAAATCATCGGAGCCGCCTATTTGGTGTATGTCGGTGTGTCACTCATTCGATCAAAGAGCTCGACTCAATCATCGCCAATTGCCTCTGGCATCCGGCCGACCCCGATGCGGGGCATCTTTTTCCAGGGCTTTCTCACCAATGTCTTGAACCCCAAGGTTGCGCTGTTTTTTCTGGCGTTTCTGCCGCAATTTGTTTTGTCGGATGCGCCCTCGAAGCCATTGGCATTCTTAGTCCTGGGAGCGATCTTCGATTTCAATGGCACGATTTGGAATTTGCTCGTCGCCTGGTCCACGGCGCGAATCAGCGGCCGGCTCGGGGCCAGCGATCAATTCAAAAAGTGGTTCAATCGCTGCGTCGGGAGCCTCTTTGTATTCGTCGGGATCCGGCTTGCATTGGCCCACGATCGCTAGCGGCGCGCGACGCACCGCCAAAGAAGCCCGCTCATGGCCAACGGAACCCTTCGCCCAAGGAGCCCTCATGGCCAAAGGAACCCTCATGGCCAACGGAACGCTCATCGCCAAAGGAACGCAGGGACGTGCGGTGATGCGCTGCCGTTCGCAATGCAGCAGAGCGAGCTGAACGGCCTGTCGAAAAGCCTTTCCCCGATGGGCTGTTACGGGCGGGGACACGGGGGTTTTCAGTGACCTAGCCATTCCAAGGGTATGCTAATGTTGCGCCGATGAAAACGTGGAGAGACCCTAAGTGAAAGCCTTGCTCGTGATTGTCGGCTGGTGCCTTCTGTTGGTGTTGTGCTGGCCGCTGGCGGTCCTCGCCATCGTTCTTTGGCCCCTGCTGTGGCTCCTGTCGCTGCCGTTTCGCGTGGTCGCCGTTACCTTCGATGCCCTGTTCGCGCTCCTGCGGGCGATTCTGTTTCTCCCTGCGCGTCTATTCGGATACCGCGATAGTTCCGCGGGCCGTCCTTCGTAACCGGCGAACCCGGGCTTGCGCCGGTTCGATACGCACGTGAGCAGCGTCACGCACCGAGCGCCCATCAGCGGACCTCATCGATGATCTCGGCTCGGGAAGCGCTCGCGCTTTTGCAAGAGGGAAACCGGCGCTTCGTGTCGGACGTGAGCAATCGCGACGCCATGGCGAGCGGCGTGCGCCGTCTCGAGTTGGCTGCAAGTCAAGAGCCATTCGCCGCCATTCTCGGCTGTTCCGATTCTCGCGTACCCGTCGAAATCGTCTTCGATCAGGGCTTGGGGGATCTGTTCGTCATTCGCGTCGCCGGCAACATCGTTGCTCCTTCGCAGATCGGCAGCGTCGAGTTCGCCGCCGAGCAATTCGGTACGCGCTTGGTGGTCGTATTGGGCCACACTGAGTGCGGCGCCATCGAAACGACGCTGCAGCAACTGCAGCGGCCGATCGAGAATCAGTCGCGCAATTTGCATTCCATCGTGGATTTGATACGGCCATCCGTCGAAAGCCTGCTGGCGACGGAACTCAGACACGATCTTCACGCCTTGCGCCGTGCGGCGGTCCGCGCCAATATCCAAGCGTCGGTGAAGCACCTGCGGCACGGCTCGGACATCATTGAGCAGCTCATCCAAAAGGCCGGACTCATGGTCGTCGGCGCCGAGTACTCCCTGGAGACCGGCGTCGTCGATTTCTTCGACGCTTTGCCGGAGACCAACTCCTAACGGCCAAGAGCGTTCGTCGCCATGGCGTACGCGCATATGAGGATGCAATGGCCAATCTCGAGCATTTGAACAAAATCGGTATCGGAAAACTGCCCGGCCACCTGGGCATCGTCGTCACCCATGCGGATGGATCAGAAGTTGCAGCCGAGATCGCGGTCACAGAGACGCACATGGCGCCCAATGGATACCTGCATGCGGGAACCGTGGTCACCCTGGCGGATACCTGTGCCGGTTACGGATGCGTCCTGAATCTGCCCCCGGGAGCGACCGGCTTTACCACGGTCGAACTCAAGTCCAACCATTTGGGCACCGCCAAAGAAGGAACGATTGTAGGCAGCGCGAAGCCTGTGCACCTCGGTAAAACGACCCAGGTCTGGGACACGGTCGTTACCCACAAAGATACCGGGAAGACCATTGCGTTGTTTCGTTGCACGCAAATGATTCTGTACGCCAAGTAAAGTTCGATCGGGGAGGCACTATGATCATTGACCATATCGGAATCACCGTCAGCGACTACGACAGGAGCAAGCAATTTTTTTGCCGTGCCCTGGCGCCGCTCGGCATCGAATTAGTCATGGAAGTGGAAGGATGGGCGGGCCTCGGAAAGGGAGGCAAGCCGGAACTTTGGTTCGGCGTCGGCGGGCAAAAGCAAAGCCCATTGCACATTGCCTTCATCGCCGACACTCGCGATCAAGTCCGAGCATTTCATGCAGCCGCGCTCGCGGCCGGGGGTACCGACAATGGACCTCCGGGGCTTCGAGAGATATACCACCCGAACTACTTCGGCGCCTTTGTCCTAGACCCGGACGGCCACAATGTGGAAGCGGTCTGTCACCGTCCTGAACCCTAAGGTCGCCGGCGTTTCGTCGCGATATGACGCCGCCCAGAAGCCGCGCCGAGTATGACGGTAGGATGCACCGAGTTCTCGAGCACATCGACCGGCGGCTCGATCAACCGCTGGACCTCGAGACATTGGCCGACGTCGCCCATTTCTCGCCCTTTCATTTCCATCGACTGTTCTCCGCCTGGATGGGCGAGACATTGGGCGATTACTTGCGCCGCCGAAGAGTGGAGATCGCGGCGACCCGTCTGGTCGCGCAACCCCGAGTGCGCGTTCTGCCGATCGCACTGTCGGTGGGATTCGGGTCCGCGGAGGCGTTCGCGCGCGCGTTCAAGACCAGGTTCGGCTGTTCGCCGACATCATGGCGCGAGCAACAATCGGCGCTGCGCTCGGCGAAGAGCAATCCTGGTCAGGTGAATCGCAATACGGATCAGGCACCACCGCAGAACTTGGCAAAGAATGATGCCGTTCATCACCTATCACCGGAGGCATCTATGAAAGTGGAACTCATCGATCGACAACCCACGACAGTCGCCTATCTTCGGCACGTCGGTCCCTACGGCGCGCCCCTCATGACATTCTGGCAAGAGACGGTTTATCCCTGGATGGTCACGAGCGGCTTATTGCAGCAGCCCAGGTATGGCATCAGCCACGATGACCCCGCCATCACCGCACCCCAACAATGTCGGTATGACGCAGCCTGCGAGGTGCCGCCGGCATTGACGACGCTCGGTAACGCGCTCAAGACCACCATCCCGGGCGGCAAATACGCCGCTCTCAGTTTCAAGGGCACCGTTGCCGGGATTGAGGAGGCATGGACCGCGATGCTGCGCGACTGGCTGCCATCCAGCGGCCTGCAACTCGATGGCCGGATGATGTTCGAATACTATCCTGAAGGTTCGAGCTACGATCCCGCGACCGGAGTATTCGATTGCGAGCTCTGTGTCCCGGTAGTACCGCTCTGAAGGGTGTCGCCTTGCATAAGCGGCGCCGGCGCAGAACTATCAAGGGGCGCTGGACGCCGCTTACCGGCGGCGAGTACTATCGCCACCCCGGTGCAACGCGCCCGTAGCTCAGCTGGATAGAGTATTGCCCTCCGAAGGCAAGGGTCACTGGTTCGAATCCAGTCGGGCGCGCCAATTTCTTTAGGTCCTGTCCGCCGTGCGACTCACTTCGCGCCGGCAACCACCGGGACGCTGGCCTGGCTGGGTGTCGCCGCCGCCGCGCCCGTCGGCCGATCAGAACGACGAAGACGGTTGCCCGCGCCGGCGAGAGATACTGCAAACAATCGATCGAGCAAGCCGCGCGTCGATCCTCCGCGATTCATCGAGCGGCTGGTCCACTGCAGCGACGGATCTCCCCGCTTACCCGCCTGCAGAGAAACCGTGCTCTCGCTCGATTCCCACAGGGTCAGCAATCGCACGCGATCATGCGATCGGTATTCCGACATTCGCTGCCAGACCGTACTGCCGCGGAGCATGGGAGCGTCGCCGAAGGCGTTCACGGTGGGATCGCGGTCGAAGAGCGTAGGCTTCCGCGGACGAAAGTCCGTGGCGGAGAATAGCTGCCTATCGGCGGCGGTCGGCGCCGTAAAGAACTCCGGAGCGGTGACAAATGCACGGGCCGGCGGCGGCGGCTGACGCAAGTTTCCAAAGTTGGGATCCAGCGTGGCATTGGCAATCGACACGTGGTCGCCCGCCAGCGCCTCGCCGGTTCGGACCAAGGTGAACAACACCAACCCCACCAGCATCTTGTCGCGGATGCTATTGCAACGTGCCGCAAGATCGAGCAACGGCACACTATTGGATCGACGAAATTCCGACATGGCTGGAGACTTCGAGACCGGGGCTCCGTCAGCATCCTCCAACCATGCGGAGGCCTCGTGTGACACACGTCACAGAATTGCGCGGGCGCCGCAGTACTCTAGCTCATGTCAACATAATCTGCGCACGGCGAGGAATTATGTTCCTCGTGCGGTGCGCTCAACGCGCTCAGATATCCGCCGGGTCGCGATATACGGCTCGTCCAGCCTCCCAATCGCGGCCGTCGAACGGCTTCACGGACATCGATTCGATGGTATCGCTGTCGATGCAGCGCGCGTTGACGCTGACTCCGTCGGGATGCGAACGAGGAATGTAGAACGCCTTCACGCCGCAGGTGGAACAGAAGAAATGCTTGGCGACGTGCGTGTTGAACGAATACGTCGAGAGCGCTTCGCGGCCGCTGACGAGCTTGAATCGGTCGGCCGGCACGATCAGGTGCAGGTATCCGAACTTGCTGCAGATGGAGCAATTGCAGTCCGCCACCTCGAGCTTCGCCGGCGCGACCACTTCGAATCGCACGCGGCCGCAATGACAGCCACCAGTGTGTGTGCGCATGTTCGCGGCTAGTG
>WNFQ01004506.1_pt1 | contig 10141 bp, 20 predicted proteins | sample 5400171 | NCBI WGS metagenome assembly WNFQ01 (sample SAMN13153356, study PRJNA577476) | soil metagenome | isolation source: 20 cm soil under Madrone tree | place: USA:California | collected 2016-06-14 | reverse complement strand
GCACCGAGATGGTGATGCCGGGGGACAACGTGAAGATGGTGGTGACGCTGATCACCCCCATCGCGATGGAGCAGGGGCTGCGCTTTGCCATCCGCGAGGGCGGCAAGACCGTGGGCGCCGGCGTCGTGGCGAAAATCATCGAGTAAGAAATGCAAAGCCAACGCATCCGCATCCGCCTCAAGGCTTTCGATTACCGCCTGATCGATCAGTCGGCGCTCGAGATCGTCGACACCGCGAAGCGCACCGGGGCGGTGGTCAGAGGGCCCGTGCCTTTGCCGACGCGCAAGCAGCGCTTCGACCTGCTGCGCTCGCCGCACATCGACAAGGCGTCGCGCGACCAGCTCGAGATCCGCACTCATCTCCGGCTGATGGACATCATCGACCCGACTGACAAGACCGTGGACGCGCTCATGAAGCTCGATCTGCCGGCCGGAGTCGACGTAGAGATCAAGGTTCAGTAGAGGCTCTTGAAATGCCTATAGGATTGGTCGGCCGCAAGGTCGGCATGACGCGGGTCTTCACCGACGACGGAGTCACGCAGCCGGTGACGGTGCTGGACGTCTCCGACAACCGCGTGACCCAGATCAAGAGCGCCGAGAAGGATGGCTATGCATCCATCCAGGTGGCGTTCGGCAAGCGCCGCGCCAGCCGAGTCAACAAATCCCTCGCCGGGCATCTCGCCAAGGCGGGTGTCGAAGCCGGCCACACGCTGCGCGAATTCCGCGCCAGGGCCGAGGACCTCGCCAACCTGAAGGTCGGCGGCAAGATCGGCGTCGAGATCTTCAAGGTCGGGCAGAAGGTGGACGTGCAGGGCATCACCATCGGCAAGGGTTTTGCCGGCGTGATCAAGCGTCACCATTTCTCGTCCAACCGCGCCACCCACGGCAACTCGATCTCGCACAACAAGCCCGGCTCGACCGGCCAGAACCAGAGCCCTGCGCGCGTATTTCCGGGCAAGCGCATGGCCGGCCACCTCGGCGACGTGCGCCGCACGATTCTGAATCTGGAGATCGTCCGCGTCGATGCCCAGAGGCAGCTCCTGCTCGTCAAGGGCTCGGTGCCCGGTTCGAGCGGGCGCGACGTGGTCGTGCGGCCCGCGGTCAAGGTTTCCAAGCCCGTGGCCCAGGCCGCCAAGCCTGCGGCCCCGAAAGCCGCGGCGCAGCCCGCCAAGCCGGCCACGCCGGCACCGCAGCCCGACGCGAAGAAGAGCTGAGCCGAGGCGCGCCATGGAACTCAAAATGGTGAACGACAAAGGCGCCGCCGGCACCTTCAACGCGCCCGACGCGCTGTTCGCGCGCGACTTCAACCAGGCGCTGGTGCACCAGATCGTGGTGGCGTTCCAGGCGAACGCGCGTCTTGGCACGCGCGCGCAGAAGGATCGCGGCGCGGTCAACCACTCCACCAAGAAGCCATGGCGCCAGAAAGGCACGGGCCGTGCCCGCGCCGGCATGACCTCGAGCCCGCTGTGGCGCGGCGGCGGCAAGATTTTTCCGAATTCGCCGGACGAGAACTTCTCGCACAAGGTGAACCGCAAGATGTACCGCGCGGGGCTGTGCTCGATCCTGTCGCAGCTGGCGCGCGAGGACCGCATCCGGGTGGTCGACGATTTCCGCGTCGAGCAGCCGAAGACCAAGCTGCTCGCGCAGAAGGTCAGGTCGATGGGCTTCGATGGCGTGCTGGTCATCACCGACGAGATCGACCAGAACCTGCTGCTCTCGTCGCGCAATCTGCCGAATGTCGAGGTGATCAGCGTGCGCCATGCCAATCCGGTGGCGCTGGTGCGCTTTCCCAGCGTGCTCCTGACGAAGGCCGCGCTGGCGAAGCTCGAGGAGATGCTGAAATGACGGCGGCGAGGAAATACAGCGCCGAGCGCCTGATGAGCGTCGTGCTCGCGCCGGTCGTTTCGGAGAAGAGCACCTTCGTGGCCGACAAGAATCGCCAGTACGTGTTCCGTGTCGCCGACCACGCGACCAAGCCGCAGATCAGGGCGGCGGTCGAGCTGATGTTCAAGACCAAGGTCGACTCGGTGACCGTGTCCAACGTCAAGGGCAAGCCGCGCCGCTTCGGCCGCATCGAGGGCCGCCGCCGCAACTGGAAAAAGGCCTACGTGCGGCTCGCCGCGGGCCAGGAAATCAATTTCGCGGCGACGGAATAGAGGGACAGCACTCGCGATGCCACTCGTAAAAGTCAAGCCTACTTCGCCGGGCCGGCGCGCGCTCGTCAAGGTAGTCACGCCCGAGCTGCACAAGGGCGAGCCGTACTGGCCGCTGATGGTCAAGCAGTCGAAGACCGACGGCCGCAACGTCCATGGCCGCATCACCGTGCGGCACAAGGGCGGCGGCCACAAGCAGCATTACCGCCTGGTCGACTTCAGGCGCGACAAGGACGGCATCGCGGCCCGCGTCGAGCGGCTCGAGTACGACCCCAACCGCAGCGCCCACCTGGCGCTGCTGCTTTATGCCGACGGCGAGCGTCGCTACGTGATCGCGCCGAAAGGCATCGGCGTCGGCGCGCAGCTCATGTCGGGCGCCGAGGCTCCGATCAAGGCGGGCAACGCGCTGCCGCTGCGCAATATCCCGGTCGGCACCATCGTGCACTGCGTGGAGATGATGCCTGGCAAGGGCGCGCAGATCTCCCGCTCGGCGGGCTCGCATGTCCAGGTGCTCGCCCGCGAAGGCTCGTATGCGCAGCTGCGGCTTCGCTCGGGTGAGATCCGCAAGGTCCATATCGACTGCCGGGCGACCATCGGCGAGGTCGGAAACGAGGAGCACAACCTGGAGTCGATCGGCAAGGCGGGCCGCAAGCGCTGGCGCGGCGTGCGCCCGACGGTGCGCGGCGTCGCCATGAACCCGATCGACCATCCGCACGGCGGCGGCGAGGGCCGCACCGCGGCCGCGCAGCCCCCGGTTTCGCCCTGGGGCGTGCAGAGCAAAGGCTACAAGACCCGCCGCAACAAGCGCACGCAGGTCATGATCGTCCGCGACCGGCGCCGGGCATAGGAGAGGCCAGATGGCACGTTCAATCAAAAAGGGTCCGTTCGTGGACCACCACCTGATGAAGAAGGTCGACGCGGCGCGCGGCTCGAACGACAAGCGGCCGATCAGGACCTGGTCGAGGCGCTCGACCATCGTCCCGGACTTCGTCGGGCTGACGATGGCCGTGCACAACGGCAAGCAGCACATCCCGGTGTACGTCACCGAGAACATGGTGGGACACAAGCTCGGCGAATTCGCGATGACGCGCATCTTCAAGAGCCACTCCGCCGTCGGCAAGCGCACCGAGGAAGCCGTCGGCGGCGACCGCAGGCCCCCTCCAGGCACTCAGGGCCCGGCAGCGACGGCTGCCGCGCCGGCAGCGGCCCCGGCGGCGGCGCCGGCTCCCGCGGCGAAGAAGTAAGGCGCCCGGGACATGGAGACCAGAGCGATCCTGCGCGGCGTGCGCCTTTCAGCCCAGAAGGGCAGGCTGGTGGCCGACCTGATCCGCGGCAAGCCGGTTGACCAGGCGATGAGCGCGCTCGGCTTCATGCCCAAGAAAGGCGCCGGCATCATCCGCAAGGTGCTGGAATCGGCCATCGCCAATGCCGAGCACAACGACGGCGCCGACATCGACGCGCTGAAAGTGAAGCAGATCTTCGTCGAGCGCGGCACGTTCCTGAAGCGCTTCCAGGCGCGCGCCAAGGGTCGGGGAAACCGGGTCCTGAAGCACACCTGCAACATCTTCATTACCGTCGGGGACTGAATGGGCCAGAAAATCAATCCGATCGGGTTCCGGCTGGCGGTGAATCGCAACTGGAGCTCGCGCTGGTATGCGAACAACCGCTCGTTCGCGCCGATGCTCGCCGAGGACATCAAGGTGCGCGACTTCCTCAAGCGCAAGCTCGCGCACGCCTCGGTCGGACGCGTGCTGATCGAGCGGCCGGCGAAGGATGCCCGCATCACCATCTTCTCGGCGCGACCGGGCGTGGTGATCGGCAAGAAGGGCGAGGAGATCGAGGCGCTCAAGGCCGAATTGCGCCGGCTGATGGGCGTCAACCAGGTGCATGTGAACATCGAGGAGATCCGCAAGCCCGAGGTGGACGCGCAGCTGATCGCCGACTCGATCGCGCAGCAGCTCGAGAAGCGCATCATGTTCCGGCGCGCCATGAAGCGCGCGATGCAGAATGCCATGCGCCTGGGCGCGCAGGGCATCAAGATCATGAGCTCTGGCCGCCTGAACGGCATCGAGATCGCCCGTACCGAGTGGTACCGGGAGGGACGCGTGCCTTTGCACACGCTGCGCGCCGACATCGACTACGGGCTGGGCGAGGCCAAGACCAGTTTCGGCGTGATCGGCATCAAGGTGTGGGTCTACAAGGGCGAAGTCCTGCCGAAGGGCGAGGTGCAGGCGGCATTGCCGTCGGCCGCGCCGGCGGCGCAGCCCGAAGCGCCCGCGGAGCCGAGGCGGGCCAAGAAGCCGGTGCCCAAGCCGGGCGCAAGGCGCCCCTCCGGCAGGCCGAGGCCCGAGGGCGAGCGCAAGGCGGCGAAGAAGCCCGACGCCCCCGCGCCGAAGACCACGGTGAAGCGGCCCAAGAAGGTATTGAAGGAGGAAGGCGGGGGAACTAAGGAATAGTCATGCTGCAACCGGCAAGAACCAAATATCGCAAGCAGCAGAAAGGCCGCAATACCGGGGTCGCTTCGCGCGGCACCAAGGTCGCGTTCGGCGAGTTCGGCCTCAAGGCGACCACCCGCGGCCGGTTGACGGCGAGGCAGCTGGAAGCTGCCCGCCGGGCGATATCGCGCCACATCAAGCGCGGCGGCCGGATCTGGATCCGCGTGTTCCCGGACAAGCCGGTCTCGCAGAAGCCTGCCGAAGTCCGCATGGGCAACGGCAAGGGCAACCCGGAGTTCTTCGTCTCCGAGATCCAGCCGGGCAAGATCATCTATGAGATGGACGGCGTCACCGAGGCGCTCGCCAAGGAGGCCTTCGCGCTCGCTGCGGCGAAGCTGCCGTTCCGCACCATCGTCGTGCAGCGCACGCTGGGGTAGGACATGGACCCGACTGAACTCCGCGGCAAGAGCGGCGAGGAGCTGCAGAAGGAGCTCGAAGGCCTGCTGCGGGCGCAGTTTGGACTGCGCATGCAGCTCGCCACCCAGCAGCTGACCAACACCAGCCAGTTGAAGAAGGTCCGCCGCGACATCGCGCGCGTCCGTACCCTAATGAAGGAGAAGGCGGCGAAATGACCGATCAAGCTTCCACGGCCAAGAACCAGCGCAAGCTGGTAGGCCGGGTGACCAGCAACAAGATGCAGAAGACGGTGGTGGTGCGGGTCGAGCGCCGCGTGCGGGACGCGATGATGGGCAAGACGATCACGCGCTCGCGCAAATATCACGCGCACGTGGAAAGCGCCGAGTTCGGGGAGGGCGACCTGGTCGAGATCGCCGAGTGCCGGCCGATCTCGAGAACCAAGTCGTGGCGCGTCACGAGGCTTGTGGAGAAGTCCAAAGCCGTTTAGAATCCGCGCCTTTTCCCGTCCCTTCGGGGTCCAAAACTGCGCCGGGTGCGGCGCAAGTTGGATTGGAGAGCCAAGCAATGATTCAGATGGAGTCGATCCTGGACGTGGCCGACAACACGGGCGCGCGGGCGGTCATCTGCATCAAGGTGCTCGGCGGCTCCAAGCGCCGCTACGCCTCGATCGGCGACGTGATCAAGGTGAGCGTCAAGGACGCCGCGCCGCGCGGGCGGGTGAAGAAGGGCGAGATCTATCACGCGGTGGTGGTGCGCACGGCCAAGGGCGTGCGCCGCTCCGACGGCTCGCTGATCCGCTTCGATCGCAACGCTGCGGTGCTGCTGACCCCCAAGATGGAGCCGATCGGCACGCGCATTTTCGGTCCCGTCACGAGAGAGCTGCGCACCGAGCGCTTCATGAAAATCGTATCGCTTGCACCCGAGGTCCTTTGATGCAGCGGATCAAGAAAGGCGATGAGGTGGTGGTGATCTCCGGGCGCGACAAGGGCAAGCGCGGCACCGTGCTGCGCCGCGTCGACGCCGAGCACCTGGTGATCGAGGGCGTCAACCGCGTCAAGAAGCACCAGCGCCCCAACCCGATGAAGGGCGTCACCGGCGGCATCGTCGACAAGGACCTGCCGATCCACATTTCCAACATCGCGCTGTTCAACCCGGCGACCAAAAAGGCCGACCGCGCAGGCATCAAGCAGCTCAGCGACGGCCGCAAGGTGCGGGTGTTCAAGGCGAACGGCGAGCAGGTGGACCTGTAAGCCATGGCCAAGGACGAAAAGCCCAAGCACGAGCAGAAGCCGGCGCAGGCGCAGAAGCCGGCGCCGAAGAAAGAGGCCGCGGCAAAAAAAGAGACTGCACCCAAGTCCGAGACGCCGCAGTTGCCGGCGCCGCCGGCCCGCCTCGCGATCTACTACCGCGAGAAAGTAGTGCCGGAGCTGATGCAGAAGTTCGGCTACAAGACCGTGATGCAGGTGCCGCGCTTGGGCAAGATCACGCTCAACATGGGCGTGGGCGAGACCACGACCGACAAGAAGACGCTCGACAACGCGCTCGCCGACATGACCAGGATCGCGGGGCAGAAGCCGGTGGTCACCAAGGCGCGCAGGTCGATCGCGAACTTCAAGGTTCGAGCCGGCTTTCCCGTCGGCTGCATGGTGACGCTGCGCGGCGCGAGGATGTACGAGTTCTTCGACCGCCTGGTGAACATCGCCATGCCGCGCATCCGCGATTTCCGCGGCGTGTCGAACCGCGCCTTTGACGGCCGGGGCAATTACAGCCTCGGTTTCAAGGAGCAGATCATCTTCCCGGAGATCGATTACGACAAGATCGACACGCTGCGCGGGATGAACATCGCGATCACCACCACGGCGAAGACGGACGACGAGGCGCGCGCGCTGCTCGCCGCGTTCCGTTTCCCGTTCAAGCACTGAAGGACTCCAGCATGGCCAAGCTCGCAGTGAAGCTCCGCGACCAGAAGCGCCGCAGGACCGTCGAGAAATTCAAGGCGCGGCGCGCCGCTCTGCTCGAGGTGATCTACGACTCTCGCGCCACCGACGAGGCCAGGGAAGCGGCCCGCGGCAAGCTGCAGAAGCTGCCGCGCGACGCCTCCCCGGTGCGCCTGCGCAACCGCTGCGCGCTGACCGGCAGGCCGCGCGGGGTGTACCGCAAGTTCGGCCTGGGGCGCAACAAGCTGCGCGACCTGGCGTTGCGCGGCGAAGTGCCCGGCGTGATCAAGGCAAGTTGGTAGAAATGAGGGTAAGGAGACATCGATGAGCATGAGCGACCCGATCGCGGACATGCTGATCCGCATCCGCAACGCCCAGATGGTGCGGCACGTGGAGGTCGTGATGCCCGCCTCCAAGCTGAAGGCGTCGATCGCCCAGGTGTTGAAGCAGGAAGGCTATATCGAGGACTTCGCCCTGCGCGACAACGGCATCAAAAAGGAGCTGGCGATCGCCCTCAAGTACTACGCCGGCCGGCCGGTCATCGAGCGCCTCGAGCGCGTGTCGAAGCCCGGGCTGCGCGTCTACAAGGGACGTAACGACATACCGCGCGTGATGAACGGGCTGGGTGTGGCGATCCTTTCCACGTCGCGGGGCGTGATGACCGACCGCAAGGCGCGCGCCGACGGCGTCGGCGGTGAAGTGCTCTGCATCGTTGCCTAGGGACGGCCATGTCGCGCATCGCAAAAGTCCCGATCGACGTGCCGAAGGGCGTCGAAGTGAACATCGCCTCCGGGCAGATCTCGGTGAAAGGCCCGCTCGGCACCATCGTCCGCGCCGCCGATCCGAACGTCGCGGTCGAAACGAACGGTACCCAGCTGCAGTGCAAGGCGCTGGGCAACTCGCGCCACGCCAACGCCATGTCGGGCACCATGCGCGCGCTGGTCGCGAACATGGTCGCCGGCGTGACCAAGGGGTTCGAGAAGCGCCTTACGCTGGTCGGCGTCGGGTTCCGCGCGCAGGCGCAGGGCGACAAGCTCAATTTATCGCTCGGCTTTTCGCATCCGGTGGTGCAGCAGATGCCCAAGGGCATCAAGGTGGTGACGCCGACGCAGACCGAGATCGTCATCACCGGCGTCGACAAGCAGCTGGTGGGCCAGGTCGCCGCCGAGGTTCGCGCGCAGCGCGCGCCCGAGCCCTACAAGGGCAAGGGAGTGCGCTACAGCGGCGAGATCATCATTTTGAAAGAGACCAAGAAGAAGTAGGGGCAAGCCATGATCGACAAGAACCTCGCGCGGCTGCGGCGCGCGCGCCAGACCCGGCTCCGGATCCGCGCCGTCGGGGCGGTGCGTCTCACCGTGCATCGCACCAACGGGCACATCTATGCCCAGCTCACTTCGGCTGCTGGCGACAAGGTCATTGCGAGCGCTTCCACGCTGGAGAAGGAGGTTCGGTCTCAGCTGAAAAAGGGCGGCAACCGCAAGGCCGCCGAGATCGTCGGCCAGCGCATCGCCGCCAAGGGAAAGGAAAAGGGGATCGAGAAGGTTGCTTTCGACCGTGCCGGCTATAGATACCACGGTCGTGTGAAGGCGCTCGCCGACGCGGCGCGCGCCTCCGGACTTAAGTTCTAGCGGTCAGGCTCTAGGAACCTCATGGCAAAAATCCAGCCACGGATGCAGCAGTCGGAAGAGCGCGGCGACGGCCTGCGCGAGAAGATGATCGCGGTCAACCGCGTCACCAAGGTGGTGAAGGGCGGCCGAGTGCTCGGCTTCGCCGCGCTCACCGTGGTCGGCGACGGCGACGGCGGCATCGGCATGGGCAAGGGCAAGGCGCGCGAGGTGCCGGTCGCCGTGCAGAAGGCGATGGAGGAGGCGCGGCGCAAGCTCTTCAAGGTAAAGCTGAAGAACGGCACGCTGCATCACACGGTGACCGGGCGCTGGGGCGCGGCGCGGGTCCTGATGCAACCGGCGCACGAAGGAACCGGCATCATCGCCGGCGGGCCGATGCGCGCCGTGTTCGAGGTGATGGGCGTCACCAACGTCCTCGCCAAGTGCTTCGGCTCGACCAACCCCTACAACGTGGTGCGCGCCACGCTGAACGGCCTGCAGGCGATGAGCACGCCAGCGGAGATCGCGGCGCGCCGCGGCAAGACGGTCGAGGAAATTCTCGGTGAATAAGATCAAGGTCCGCCTCGTGAAGGGGCTTGCCGGCATCAAGCAGCGCCACCGCGACACGGTGCAGGGGCTCGGGCTGAAGAAGATCAACCAGACGGTCGAGCTCGCCGATACCCCGGCGGTGCGCGGCATGATCAGCCGCGTCAATTACCTCGTGCGAATCGACGATTGAGCCCATGAGACTGAATTCCCTGAAGCCCGCAGCGGGCTCGAAGAAGGACCGGCATCGCGTCGGCCGCGGCGGCGGCTCGGGCTGGGGCAAGACCGCGGGCCGCGGGCACAAGGGGCAGAAGGCGCGCTCGGGCGGCTTCCACAAGGTCGGCTTCGAGGGCGGCCAGATGCCGCTGCATCGCCGCTTGCCCAAGCGCGGCTTCAACTCCCTCACGCGCGGCGACGTCGTCGAGGTGCGCATCGGCGAGCTCGAGACGATGCAGGCGACGGACATCGACCTCGCGGCGCTCAAGTCTGAAGGAATCGTCTCGCGGCAGGCGCTCGCCGCGAAGGTGATCCTCTCCGGCAAGCTCTCGCGCAAGATCGTTCTCAAGGAGGTGAAGGCGACGAAGGGCGCGCGCTCGATGATCGAGGCCGCCGGCGGCAAAGTCGAGTTCACCGAAGCAAAGGCCGAGGACCAGCCGAAGAAAATGATGAAGAAGGAAAAAACCGCAGAGAGCCCGAAAGCCTGATGGCGAGCGCTCTTCCCAACGTCGGCAAGGCCTCGCGCTACGGCGACCTGAAACGCCGGCTGCTGTTCCTGCTGGGAGCGCTGGTCGTGTTCCGCGTCGGCGCGCACATCCCCTGCCCCGGAATCGACCCGCACGTGCTCGGCGACCTGTTCAAGGACCAGCAGGGCGGCATCCTCGGCATGTTCAACATGTTCTCGGGCGGCGCCCTGCGGCGCTTCACGATTTTCGCGCTCGGCATCATGCCGTACATCTCGGCCTCGATCATCATGCAGCTGATGACGGCGGTCAGCCCGCAGCTCGACCAGCTGCGCAAGGAGGGCGAGTCCGGCCGCCGCAAGATCACGCA
>WNFQ01007848.1_pt1 | contig 10147 bp, 6 predicted proteins | sample 5400171 | NCBI WGS metagenome assembly WNFQ01 (sample SAMN13153356, study PRJNA577476) | soil metagenome | isolation source: 20 cm soil under Madrone tree | place: USA:California | collected 2016-06-14 | reverse complement strand
GTCATCTGCAGCGTCGCCGTGAGCTCGCTCATGTCACGGTAGATTGGCGGACACACGTTTTCCATGTCCGACGCGAACTATTGGAGGCGAAGAAGATCTCGATTGTCATCCAAAGCGCACGCCACGCGGAGCAACTTAAACGTTGCATTGAAAGTCTAACTGCGAGAACGAGCTATCCCAGTTACGAGATCATCATTGTTCGACAGGGAAACGAACCCCTCGCGCAGTTACCATGCCGCGTGGTGCGCGCACCCGACGCATCGAGTGTAGCTGCGCTAAACAATCTCGCGGTACAACAGACCGACAGCTCCTGGCTTTTGTTCCTGGATGCTGGCATCGAACCAATCCAAGACGATTGGCTAACAATTATGGCCGAGCACGTGCAGCGACCGGAAGTCGGCGCAGTCGGTGCGCGGTTAGTGAATTCCAACGGCACAATCGAGCACGCCGGGATCGTCCTTGGGGTTAATGGAATTGCGCAGCCGGCTTTCGGCGGCTTTTCAGCGGAAGATCCCGGCGTGAACCGTCAATTGCAAATGGTTCGCAACTACAGCGCTGTTTCTGGCGCATGCCTGTTGGTGCGCCGCGAGGTTTTTCAAGACGTTGGCGGATTCGATTCGACACTCTCCCAAGCATTTGCAGACATCGATTTCTGTCTCAAGATACGGCGGGCTGGTTATCTCATTGTTTACACGCCGCTTGCCAAACTTTATTGGGAAGCACCGGTACCCGACAAGATCGACCTCAGTGGTGAAGCCATCATGCGCGCGCGCTGGCCCGATGTTCTAGAGCGGGATCCTTATTACAACCCAAATCTCTCTCGCGAACACGCTGATTTCTCGCTCAGCAAGTAACCGAAGTTCGCAGGCGCCGAACTTAGCTTACGACTTCGACAAGATCACTGACTGCCGGAGAGGTCGTACACTTCCACCAGGGCAGTTCCGACCTCGATGTTTACTGCACTCACAATCGCGGTGTAGTTGCCCGGTGGCAGATCTGCAATGATGGCAGACTCCAGTGCGTCACCGGGGGCGTGACCGCTATTGATGATATCCTGAACTTGGTCGTGGGTGATGATTCCACCGATAACTGTGTGCTGCCAGTCGTTGTTAAAGCCAATCAAAGCTCCGGTTCGATCATGCAGTTCCAATGTGGGATCAGCCAATGGCGTGGGCACCCCATATTGACTGAGTTCTGGACCAATGGCGCGTATAATGACTCTCTTTGTCCCTGTGCCTTGGACAATGAATCCGCCGATCATCACATTGTCACCATTCTGCACAAAGCTGCGCGTACTGATGTTGCTAAGAAATGAAGTGGTGAAAGATCTCCAATGATGGCAGATTCCCTCGCATCCGCCGGAGCGTGGCCGCTGTTCTGAATATCCTGGACCTGGTCGTGGGTGATAATGCCGCCAATGATGGTAGTCTGCCAGTTATCGTTACGACCAATCAAAGCTCCTGTGCCATCGTGCAGTTCTAAGGTTGGATCAGCCATCGTATTCGGAACGCCGTATTGGCTGAGCTCAGGGCCAATGGCGCGTATGATCACACGTTTTGTCCCCGGGCCTTGGACAACGAAACCGCCGATCATCACGTTATCGCCGGTTTGAACAAAACTGCGAGCGCTGAGGTTGGAGAGCGTTGCTGCTTCCGGTGTTGCCGCCAGGTCCTGCCTGGTCGTGTTGACCACGATGTTGGTCGCAGGGCGCGCGAGCACAGACGCCGCAGGCTCATATGCCAGGGCTGTGAGCGCCAAACATACCGCAGCAGTGCGAGCAAGAATACTGCCGAACACGCGCAGATTAAAAAATCCGCCTTCACGGATGCTGCGGTGGGCGCGTACAGATTGGGAGGGAATTTTTTTCTTCATGTAAATGCTTCGCCGCCCCTCGCGCTGCTGGATGTCTCGAAGAATCTTTGATCAGTTGCTGCGCTCGCGGGGTGAATTTGGCAGCGCTTACAGCCTGGCCGCCATCGTAAACTCGCTTTGCAGCAGCTATGATCGATTGTAAGCAGAAAACTAACGCTTTCGCGCAAAAAGTTCCCTACGCGGCCGCTAAGAACCGCCGGTAAAAAGTTCTTCTGCTGCCGATTTCAAATTATCGCGCAACGGTGGAAGACGTGGTGGCCAGGCAAGAGTGAATCCCAACGAATACGACAAGTTTGGGCTGTAAAACGGATCGCGCTTGTCAGTTCGGTCGCAATCTGCCGTCCCGTAGTCACCGGCTTGCTTCGTAAGCTGATTCTCCTAACTTACGTGGCTCATGTTATCCGAGCGAACCGAAACGGTGTTGGCAGCGGTGCTCGCATGTCCAGTTTGCAGCGGTGACCTCCGTCACGACTCAACAAGTCTCACGTGTATGCGGTGCAGCGCCGTCTTCAAACTTTACGGACGTATACCTGTTTTTCTTAAGGAGCCGGTGACGATTCCGCCGGAAAACCACAGGAGCAACCCGATTGGCGTGGAATTCGAGACAATTCTCCGCGAAGGAAAAGATTTCGTTCTCCACATTGGCGCAGGAGGATCGACGCAGCGCTATCCGAACTGCATTGAATTCGAGCGTCAGCCCTTCCGCCACACTGATGTTGTAGGCGACGCGCACTCATTGCCGTTTCGCGCCGGCAGCTTTGATCGCGTATTTGCCTTCAATGTTTTCGAGCATCTGGCTGAACCGCGAAAAGCGGCGGCTGAAATCCTACGCGTGCTTAAGCCTGGCGGATCGGTCGCCATTCACAGCGCCTTTCTGCAGGCCGTACACGAAGCGCCGCACCACTATTTTAACGCCACCGAGTTCGGCCTTCGCAAGTGGTTTTCCAGTTTCGAAATTGAGCGCTGTCATGTAAGTGGAAACTTCGGTCCGGGCATGATGCTCGCGTATCTCATGTCTAGCGTCATCAACACGGCGAAAGAGGGAGGCGCCGCTTTGGACAAGGTGATGCGTTTAAGCAACACTACCCTGGGCGAATGGGCCGATTTCTGGGCCGGAACTGGACACCACCCGGGTGGCTTCGAGATTCTACAGAGCTTGCCGCAGTCAGCTCAAAGCAAGATCGCCGCGGGGTTCGAGCTAGTCGCGCGTAAGCGATAGATTAACAGCGCGTGCCTCAGTCCCTCGTTTCAAGTAAGGCGTTGGCCGTGAACGACAATTTAATCTTCTGGTTGGATGCTCCACAAACGTGGAACAGAAAAACGCGATGGGTAACCCTGACAGGGTGGTGTGTATGGAGAAGTGGACCCGCCTTGCAAGCAATCCGGGCGATGATTCGGGGACACGCTTTTGAAACGCGACTCTTCCACGATCGACATGATGTTATTCAGCACTGCGGCGTGAGCGCTGATCAAGTCCGCTGCGGCTTTTCACTTGAAGTCAGATTGCCACGAGGAGAGTGGCCGTTGTGCATCGAGGCGAGTAATGGCATAGGTGGCTATTGCATCGTTTGGCGCAAGAACGTCGTTGGACCGATCTTCCTTTCCGCCGTTGAACGCCGTCAGCGTCGCAGGCACATGCAAGTTGCCGCTGCCGATCGTTTCCATTGGTGGCTCGATCGACCGTTGAGTTGGGACAAACTGGAACGCGAGCTTCCAATCTGCGGCTGGTGCATCGATCGAGTTGAAGAACGAATAACCGGATTCCGCGCACGAGTCGGACGCAAAATTTTTCGCGGCACTTATGGCATACAACGAAGGGATCTGCGGGGAAGCTTCCCCGACTCCCCGTATGCGCATTGTGCAGGTTTCGCTGTGACAGCGAAGTTGCCGCTTGGCCGCAGCACCCTCGCATTGGAAGTGAGGGATGTTCGCGGCGAGTGGCGCTCATTCCTCCAACAGGAGGTCATAAGGCAATGTAGAGCCGCGAGAAAAGATCGTCCGCCACTTGAGGACGCAGAGCTCTTCGACGTCGATCGGCGGGACATCGTATCACGATTTGCTTTTTGGCTTGAACCTCGCTGTGACTGGTCGCGGCTACCTAGAAGCCAGCGTCTCGTGGGTTGGTGTGTGGCTCTCCACGGAAAACCGATCGAAGCGGTGCGCGCGCGTATCGGCCACCACAAATGGGAGGCCCAGACGGGAATCAAGCGTCCGGAGGTAAAGGCAGCATACCCCGACGTTATCGGAGCATTGCACAGCGGCTTCTCGGTCACCATAAATCCCCCGCGGGGAAGAAACTTACTTCTGCTGGAAGCATGTTCCGACCAGGTGTGGGAGGCTTTTTTCGCTTATCGGATTGATCGCCCGTTTTTTTGGCGACGTGGGGAGAATCGTTTTGGGAAAGCGAACCGTTACGAATATTGGCTCCGCCTGTACGATAGACTGGACGCGCGGGATCGCTCGGCAATCCGGCGCCACATCCGCAGCTTCGACAAAAGACCGCGCTTTTCTGTATTGATACCGTGCTACAATTCTGATCTGCGTTTCCTCCGCGCCGCAATACGCTCGGTGCGAGGACAACTTTATCCCGATTGGGAAATCTGCGCGGTCGATGATGCTTCAGAAGATCCAGCCGTTTGGCGTCTGTTGCAAAGCGCCGCGCAGCGTGAACCGCGGATGAAAATCCACCGACGCCGCGAGCGCGGTCACATTTCGGCTGCTTCGAACGACGCGCTCGATATGGCTACCGGCGATTTCATCGTCCTGCTCGATCACGACGACGAGTTGGCGCTACATGCTCTCTACTTCGCGGCTCTAGCGATTAATCGGCAGCCAGATCTGAAGCTGATTTATGGTGATGAAGATAAAATCGACGAGAACGGCCGCCGATTTAGCCCTTATTTCAAGTCACAGTGGAATCCCGATCTCTTTCTAGTGCAAAACTACGCGGCCCACCCGGCAATTCTGCATGCCGGGTTGGCCCGGGACGCGCGCGGATTTGATTCCGAGTACGATGGAGCGCAGGACCACGAATTCCTGCTGCGGTGCGTTGAGCGAGTTGATCAATCGCAAATCCAACGTATCCCGTGGCTACTCTATCACTGGCGCGCGACGCCCCACAGCACAGCGGAGGCAGTGTCCGCAAAACCGTATGCGCTCGATGCCCGCGCGCGCGCAGTGGAAGAGTATCTGCAGAGACGCCGCATTGCTGCGGTAGTTTCAACGCAAGGAGAGTTTCAGCGAGTGCGGTACGCGATACCTGCGCAGCTAGCCTCCATAATCATTCCGACTCGTGATCAAGCCAGCCTGCTCGAAAAATGTCTCCGCAGCATCAAGGAAAAAACCGACTACGAATTGTATGAGATTATCATTGTTGATAACAGCAGCTCCGAGTCATCGACCCGCGAATTACTTCAAGAGGTTGCAAGAGACGAGCGCATTCGTGTCATCTCTGTCCCGGGGGAATTCAACTACAGTAAGCTTTGCAACCGCGGCGCGGCGGCTGCGCGTGGCCAGGTTTTACTGCTCTTGAACAATGATATCGAAGTCATTGACCCCGGTTGGTTATCCGAGTTAATGAGCCAGGTAACGCGACCGGAAGTCGGTGTGGTAGGGGCGAGCTTATGGTTTCCAGATGGGCAACTACAACACGCGGGCATTGTTCTCAGCCCAGAGCGCATTGGCAATTATGCGTACTTCCGGCAGCACCGCGGGAATACCGGCTATTTTTCGCAACTGCAACTGGTTCGAAATGTCGCTGCCGTCACCGGCGCCTGCCTTGCTGTGCGGGCGGAAGTGTACGCAACGCTCGGCGGGCTAAATGAACGCGATCTCAGCATTGCCTTCAATGATATCGATTTTTGCCTGCGTGTGCGTGAATTGAACCTAAGGGTGGTGTGGACCCCGCATGCCGAACTCATCCATCGGGAATCGAGTTCACGTGGGCTCGAAGATACTGAGGAGAAACAGGGTCGATTTCACCAAGAACTTCGATACATGCAGCAACTCTGGCGCGAACCCTTGCACGACGATCCTTTCTACAACCCGAATCTAGATCTGACCGACGAGCTGTTCACCCTGGCGTTTCCACCCCGGTTACGCGCGCCATGGAAGGATTTCGATCGCGCCAATAAAGCGACGGGCAAAGGGGGAAGTCTCAATGATAGGGGCTGAAAGTAGAACAGCGGAAGAATTTGCGTTTGGATTTGACGAGCCTTTCGAGCACCTCGTTTTCAGCCGGACGCGACCGGTAAGCGGCTGGCTGGTCGACACGAGCGGGGAACCGATCCACGGTATTCGGGTAATTGTCACTAAGCGCCTGCGGCCACGCCGTGTCGTCCGGGCGCGACGCAAGCGTAGCCGACCGGATATCGGGGCCGCTTTCCCGGCGATACGCGCAGCCGAATCCAGTGGGTTCTATGTCAATGTTCCTCTGCGCGCTGGGGCTAATCGCCTGCTGTTCCAAGTACAAGATGCGCGAAAATGCTGGCGCACTTTCTTCACCGCCGAGATCAAGGCGGCGCCGCTCGAGTTTCTTCTGGGGCTCGGTTTGACCAATCTCCACGAGCACCTACGCACCCGGAGTCAGTATCGGCGAGATTGCTCTGTCGCTCGTTCCAATCGCCGCGTGCGCCAGGTGCAGGTGGAAGACGAAAGTGCGCCTGTTCACCTTCGGCGCGTCATCGTGTATGCCACCGCCAACGCGAATCTTTTTATTCGCGAGTTAGGTGAACTCGTTGTGGCTGGATTTACTGAGCTAGGCTTCGAGGCGGCGCTGCTCCTTGACCAAAAACCGGGGTTGCCGGGCGACGACTTGCTTCAAATCGTGCTAACTCCACACGAATATTACAATCTGTTCCTACTGGAAAGCGTTTCGCCGAGAGAGGCGCGCGAGCTGACCAGAAACGTAGTTCTCCTCTGCACCGAGCAACCTGATACTAGCTGGTTTCGGCAGAATCTTCGCTGGGCATGCTACGCGCGTGCCGTCGCTGACATCAACGCTGTGGGTGTCAGGGCGTATCGTCAGCTGGGAATCAGAACTCATCACCTCGAGCTTGGTTTTCACGAAATTCTTGCCAGCCGCGTGCAACAGCCGCTTCTCGAGAGGCAGGTGGACATCACCTTCCTCGGGTCGCTCACTCCGCGGCGCGATCTTTTCTTCTCCCGCCACGCCAGCTTCTTCAGCAAATACAATTGTCATCTGCGGTTTGTGCCGCTCGGCTTTGCGAAGACCGAATCCTCCCGCAGCTATCTCTCCACCGGTGAACGTAATGCCTTACTTGCGAACTCCCGCATACTGCTCAACCTGCACTATTCCGGTCAGCGGTATTTCGAGTGGCACCGCATGCTGCTCGGTTTGGCCAATGGCTGCTGCGTTATCAGCGAAACGTGCGTGGGTTTTGGCCCGCTAATTCCCAATCGACACTTCGTCATGGTGGAAAAGGACGAGTTGATCGATGCGTGCCGATTTTACCTGGAGCATCCGAGCGAGTGCTCGCGCATTGCCGGAGCGGGTCACGATTTTGTGCGTGATTCGCTCCGCCAATCGCATGGCTGCCGGAAGTTCTTGCTGGATTTGACGCGCGACGAGACTTCAAATTTTGACATGCAGCCAGCTGATTTTGGCGATGATCCCGCTCCAGCCGATCTGCCGCTGGCACTGGCTAAATCGCTCAAGCAAGCTGCCCGCGGCGACCTCTGGAAGGCGCTTGGGAGCGACCTACGAAAAATGCTCTCCCGTTCGGAGATGACAATGGCCCACCCATCACCGGAAATGCCGAGTATTTTGACGAAAAGCCTGAGTCAAGCACGCTCCGGCGTCATCGAAGAACGCGCGGCCTACCACCAGCGCTTGCAAGAGCAGGCCAGCCGACGAAAACGTGGAGAGGAAGTGTGGACTTTGCATGACAACGCGGCGTTCAGCGGCTCGCTGGCCCCGCAGATTTCGGTAATCATTACGCTCTACAATTATGAGCAATTCATCGAAGGATGTGCGGAATCGATCGACCGGGCTGCGGCTCAACTTTCGGCTCCAATTGAGATCGTGATCGTCGACGATGCGTCCACCGATGGCTCGTTAGCCAAGGCGCGCAGGGTGCAGATGGGTCTCGGCCGACCGGTGCGGATTATCCAGAAGTACCTGAACACCGGCCTGGCTGATGCACGCAACGTCGGCACACAGATTGCGCGCGCGCCTTACGTGTTCATGATGGATGCGGACAATCTCATCACCCCGCGTGCGCTGCGGTTGCTGCTTGAAGAGATCGAGCGCGGACAGCATGCCGCCGCGTATAGTTTGCTCTGCCGATTTCGCGGCTCACCCGAAAACGCGCTCGGCCTTCTGTCCTACTACGATTGGGATCCGGAGATTCTCGTGCAGAGCCCCTATATCGACGCCATGGCGCTATTCCGGCGCGCCACCTTGCTCGAACTTGGCGGTTATGATTGTACCCTCAGCCAGATCGGTTGGTTCGGTTGGGAAGACTATGAAATGTGGCTGCGGTTTGCCGCGCGCGGGTTTTCCGTTGGCTTCGTACCCAACACCCTCTGTTTCTATCGCCATCACGACAAATCGATGAGCAACACCACCAATCTGTTCGAGGAGGAGCTGGTGCGCGTTTTACAAGAGCGCTACCAGTCCCTGGTAGATCGCTATCCTGCCCGCAAGAAAATCTTTGGAATGCACCGGCACAAACTCCGCGCCCTCGCAGAGCACGACGGCGCAAACGAGATCAACGCACCCGATGCGCGTAGCGACGCCGGTAGGGAATTTCGGCTCAAAACTTAGATCACCATAAGTCGCGGTTGCATTACGGCGAGAGTAAAAGTGAAATCCCAGCCAAGCCGCCCGCAAAAGCGCCGCTGTCGAATTGCTCGTTCAAAGCGCTTGCAGGACAATCACCCTGTTGGATTGATTAGGCGACGTGCATGCGAGCTCAATTGACAAAATGACGGCTTTTCGCCGCAGGTATCTCGATCCGCACGCAACCAAGCCGCTTGTCATTCTCGATTTGATCGTCCTCCCTGGCGATATGTGGGCGTCGATATCGTGCCGGGTAAGAATGTCGAACTAGTTATCCGCGATCCCTATAACTGGCGAGAGCTAAAGTCTAATAGCGTTGACGTACTGATCTCCGGCCAAACGTTTGAGCACACCGAGTTTTTTTGGGAGACGGCCGGGGAGATAGAGCGAATCCTGAAACCAAACGGTCTTTGTTGTATTATCGCTCCTTGGACTGGACCTGTTCACCGATATCCCCTCGACTGCTGGCGGATGAACTGCGATGGAATGCTCGCCATCGCCCGATATGCCGGCCTCGAAGTATTGGAAGCCTGGAGTCAAACAGCTGATTCACCCAAGTACGACGCGGACAGCAATCAATGGCACGAGTCCATTCTTGTCGCACGAAAGCCTCAGCGCAGGCGGAAGTTCTGTGAGCAGATTTACCGCTGGTCAAAGCGCCGTCTTCGTCCACCTCTCAAAAATATCGACTACTGGATACAGGTTTTCTTTGCAGCCGACCAAACGTACCGGGAAGAGCAATCGGTTTGTTCATTCCTGGATGGCGATCGCTGGCGGAAAGTTTGGATTGGTCTCCCAGCAGACGCACGAGTTCGTAGTGTGCGGATCGACTTTTCCGGGCCACGGCTTCGTCTGATCGAACTCGCATCGCTCCGTGTTTCCGACGAGAACCGAAATTTCCTGGACTTCCCCGCACAAAATGCTTGGGACGAAATCCACCTGCAGGGTGATGCCGAACGTTTGGAATCTGCTGGCGACCTGTGCGTTAAAACTATCTCCCCGCCTTCAAAGAAGCGAGAGAAGATTTGCCCCTTTTTGTGGAAATGCAGGCGCGCGCAAAATGCGAACCAAGCTAATGTTTCGGTTACCGGTGCTGGGAAACTCAGAGCCGTGCGGAGCGCCCAAAACCGCATAGCTCCTGGATGACGCTCTTATCAATGCCGCTGTCGTGTTGAGCGAAGCGAAACATCTCCGTCTATTGTCGTCGCGGAACAGGCCATAGGTGATCAAAGATTCTTCGCTACGCTCAGAATGACACTTGTCAGGTTTAAAATATTGGGCGTTTCACACCGCCGTCACGGGTTTTACCGCCGAAGCCCGGATCCAGTCATCATCCGTACGAATTCGCACGTCGCTGAAGCCCGCGCGGCTCAGGTACGTCTCGATCTCTTGCGGCGTGGAGTTCTGCGTCATGTGGGGCGGACGGTTCGTGGCCGAAAACGCACGATGGATTTCGAACACTTTCCAGCCCCC
>WNFQ01006303.1_pt1 | contig 10148 bp, 10 predicted proteins | sample 5400171 | NCBI WGS metagenome assembly WNFQ01 (sample SAMN13153356, study PRJNA577476) | soil metagenome | isolation source: 20 cm soil under Madrone tree | place: USA:California | collected 2016-06-14 | reverse complement strand
TTGGCTGCGCACCTGCGCACCCTCGGGGGTGAAATCATTTAGAACAGACCCGTGCGGGCGCTCGACGAGATACCTTCTTCCCGAGTGGTTCTCTGCGATGTGACTCCTCGCCAACTGCTTGAGATCGCCGGAGAGCGTCTGTCGCCGTCGTATCGAAAAAGTCTTGGGCGATATCGTTACGGTATGGGCGCTTTCAAGCTGGATTGGGCCCTTTCGAGTCCCGTGCCATGGATGGCCCCCGGATGCGCCCGCGCGGCGACGGTTCATCTTGGAGGCACGTTGGAGGAAATTGCCGTCTCGGAAGAATCGGCCTGGTCTGGAAGGCACGTCGACAAACCATTTGTCCTGCTGGCTCAGCCTTCGCTGTTCGATACGTCACGTGCTCCGGAAGGTAAACATACGCTCTGGGGTTATTGTCACGTTCCGAACGGCTCAACATTCAACATGGCAGACAGCATCGAAAAGCAAATCGAGCGCTTCGCGCCGGGCTTTAGAGACCTGATCATCCGGCGCAGTATCATGTCTCCGCTCGAGCTTGAAAAGCGCAACGCCAACCTAGTCGGAGGCGACATCAATGGCGGCGCGGCCAGTCTGGGCCAGCTTTTTTTTCGCCCCACGGCTAGAATGTACGGGACTTCACTCGAAGGACTCTACATTTGCTCGGCTTCCACTCCACCGGGTGGCGGCGTCCACGGCATGTGTGGTTATTTTGCCGCCCGCAAAGCTCTTAAGGAGATGTTTTGATCGGGCTTTCTTTGCGAGGCTGCTTCAACGGTGGCAGAGAGTCGGACTCGATGAAGATGTGCTTAACATCGGGATGGCGCTTGCGAATCTCCTCTTCAAGCCGGTCGACGCTCTGTTCCACTTCGGCTGCCGAAAGAGTTTTTTTAAACTGCAAATCCATAGCGAGAAGAATCGTCTCCGGGCCAAAGTGCGTCGTCAGCGCGCGGTTCACGCCTTCTACGTAAGGATCGGCTTCAGCCAAACGGCGTATGTCTTTTAAAGTTTCCGGATCGGCTGCCTCCCCGACCAACAGGCCCTTGCTTTCGTATGCCAATACCACGGCAACGACTGCGAGAATTAGTCCGATGACGATGGAGGCGGCGCCATCGAAATAAGGATTGTTCAGGCTGTGCGCCATGAACACCCCGGCGAAAGCCACAATAAGCCCCAGTAGTGCAGCCGCATCCTCAAAAAGCACTGTGTAAGTCGTTGGATCTTTGCTCCTGTGAATCGACTGCCAGAAACTTTGGGGTCCTTTTTCCCGCTCAAATGCTCTGAAAGCAACGGCGAAGGAATAACTCTCAAAAACGAACGCGAACGCGAGGACTCCATAGTTCCAGGTAGGATTGCTTAACGGGGCAGGATGAAGAAGGTGGAGCAAACCTTCATAAGCAGAAATCCCGCCGCCGACTGCAAAGATGACAATGGCGACGATCAACGTCCAGAAGTAAAGCTCTTTACCGTAACCGAAGGGGTGTTTGGCATCCGCGGGTTTGGCGCTCCGGCGGACTCCTAAGAGCATCAGAGAATGGATGCCCTCTGAAATCATCGCCGAACTGTTTGTGAACGCGGCAGCCGTAAATTTAGTTACAGCAATGGCAAGATTGGCGGCGATGGCCGCATAGATTACACGGGTCGATTCAGAGGCCATAGGTTGATTGTCTCGCTTAGATGATCCGTGTTCGCATCGCGGCTCGATGCAAAACCGGTCCAGCGATTGGTAACTCACGTGGCTGTTTTCCGCCGCTCCGGAAATGGAATGATTCGTCGTGATGATTCGTACTGAGATCTTTTCTGGCTATGACAGTTTGATCAACTTGTCGGGGATAGGTCGTCGCGCCTTTTCATAGCCCTCCCATGGGTCCGTTCGCCGGCGCGCCAGCCGTTGGGGTACATTGCGAATCGTAAAATATTCTCCCCGAACATCCGTCGCCAGCTCATTCCAATGCACGGGAGCGGATACCGGCGCGTTCGCTCGCGCGCGCGTGGAAAAAGCGCAGACCGCTGTCGCTGTCCGGGTGTTACGTAGATAATCGATGTAAATTTTCCCCTTGCGTTTGGACTTGGACATCGTGGCTGTATATCGTTGCGGCGCTTCACGAACCAGGTCTTCCGCCACCTTTTTTGTAAATAGCTTCACCGCCTCCCAATCCTGCTTGGGAGTAATCGGGACAACCACATGCAGTCCTTTACCTCCTGTGGTTTTTACGAAGGCGGAAAATCCCAGGCCGGACATTCGATCACGTAGCGTTTCGGCCGCTTCTTTGATTTGTTGCCAGGGGAGTGCGGGATCGGGGTCGAGATCGAAGATGAGCCGATCCGGCTGCTCGAGCCGGTCCTGTCGCGAGCCCCAGGTATGGATCTCCAGAACTCCCATCTGCACCAACGCGATGAGTCCGGCTGGCGAATCAACCGCTACGTAGGAAACGGTGGACCGTCCTTCCTTAACCCGAATGCTCTGGATCGGATCGCGCAGCGATTCCGTTACGTGCCTTTGGTAGAAACATTGCTTTTTATACCCTTCCGGACAACGCACCAGGGTCAGAGGCCGTCCTTTAAGATGCGGGATCATCCAATCGGCAACTTGCTCGTAATAGTGAGCCAACTCCAGTTTGGTAATTCCCTGATCGGGATAGAGAACCCGATCCGGGTGGGTAAGCTTGATACCGGCGATCTCCACATTGCCTTGGGAAACCGGTGCAGGAGAGTTTTTTTGATGACTCACATTCTCACGGGTGACTTGCTTGGCTGGTTTATCCTCGCGCAACCCCTGGAAGGAGGGATGTCGTAATAAGTTATCCGTGGTCCACTCGGTGAACGCAACCGCGCCCACGAGCCTCGGCTCTACCCAGTGAACGCCTCTGGCCTCGGCGCCTTTAGGCGGATTGATGAAAGGAGCCGAATCGCGCTCGAGTGAATTGAGCCGCGAGCGCAGTTCCTTGAGGCTTTGTTGGGTGAATCCGGTTCCGACCCTGCCCGCGTAAAGCAAATTGCCTTTTTCATCATGCACCCCCACCAGCAGCGCTCCCAACCCAGAGCGTGACCCGGCGGGTTCCGTGAAGCCGCCAATGACGAATTCCTGGTTCTTGGAGCATTTAATCTTGAGCCAGTCGCGTCCTCGCCCCGAACGGTAAGGCTGATCCGCTTTTTTCGAGATAATTCCCTCGAGACCCTTGCGACAGCTTTCTTGATAGAGTTCGTCACCTTGGCCGATCCAATGCTCGCTATAGCGCAGACTGTTTGGGGCTTTCTTTGCCCGCTTCGGTTTCAGGATCTGTTCGAGAATTTTTTTCCTCTCCCGCAATGGGGAGCGAGTCAAATCCGAGCCGTCGAGATAAAGCAGGTCAAAGACGAAGTAGACCAGGGTGGCCGTGTTATTTTGCTTTATTGAATTTTGTAAAAGCTGGAAATTCGTCTTGCCGTTTTCTTCCAGTGCGACGACCTCACCATCTAGAAAGGCCTGACGCAACGGCAGCCCCTGAGCAGCCTCAACCAGCGCACCAAAACGCCCGGTCCAATCTTGGGCCTCCCGGGTCAAAAATCTCGCATGCTTATTGTCGATCCGGCATAGAATTCGGTAGCCATCGAACTTGATTTCGTGCAACCATTCATCGCCCTGGGGAACGGAATCTACTAGTGTCGCTAATTGAGGCTGAACGAAAGCCGGCAGCTTCGCCTTTTTTGCTCCGGCGATATTTGGATAAGTTTGAAGCTTGGCAGTCTTGGGTTCCAGCTTTACACTTTCCAAAGACACGCATTAGCTCGCTTTACGGCGTCGCGAAGGTTCAGTTTTCTTGTGACCTTGCTCCACGCTCTGGCGCAACAGGTGCATGATATCGATAATTTTGCCTTGCTGTTTAGGCTGTGGCGCAGCCTCCGCCGGCTCAATGGCTTTGGTTTGACCCGACTTGATCTTTTTGTCGATCAGCTGGAGCAAATCCTGGTGGTATTCATCTCGATACTTTTTGGGATTCCACTTGCCCGCCATGGTCTCGACGAGTCGTTCGGCCATCTTGAGCTCTTGATTCGAGCCTACCGCGGCCCCGGTTTCGGGTATGTCGAGCGCCGATGGATCGCGCAACTCATGAGGAAAACGCAACAGATTCAAAATCAGCAAAGGTCCATTGGGGAGCAGAGCCGCCAAATGCTCGCGGGTGCGGATGACCACTCTGGCAATTCCGACTTTGCCGGTTCGCCTCAAGACTTCACGCAGTAGCGCATAGGCACGTTGCCCGTTCTTGAGCGGCGCCAAATAGTAAGGCTTGTCGAAGTATATCGGGCTGATATCGGCGGCATCGACGAAGTCAAGAATGTCGATGGACTGCGTTGCTTCGACATTGGCTTTGAGAAAATCGTCATCGGTCAGGGCAACATATTCTCCCTTTTTGTATTCGTAGCCCTTGACGATTGCATCCCAAGGCACCTCTCGACCCGTCTTCTCATTAACCCGTCGATAGCGAACGCGGGAGAAGTCCCGCTTGTCGAGCAAGTCAAAATCTATGGAATTATCCGCTTCGGCCGAATAGAGGGCTACAGGGATATTGACCAATCCGAAATTAATCGTCCCTTTCCAAATCGGCCGGCCAGCCGATCTCGCTTTGGTGGCTTTCCTTTTCTTGTGATTCGATTTCCGACCCGGCATGGATTTAGTTATTCAATCGATTTCTGGTTTCTCGTGGTACATGCGTTGTCGCTCCTGTGCTTAACTTTAACAGGGCGACCGCGTACGGCTTTGGAGCGGCCTATGCCGCGGGACGTTTCTTTTTTTTTATTTCGTCGTCTACGCATCATTGCTCTTCACGAGTGTAAGTCAAGCGGACCCCGTTCTCCGCGTGAATCAACCGGGGCTTGGCCACAGGTGGCCGTCGCTTTTCCTGTTTGAGCCTGGGTCTTTTCTTTAGACGCGCGGGCACGAGCTTGACGGGCTTGCCGGTCTCAGCCGAGCGGTAGAGAGCGCGGACAACGCGCACGTCTGCCAGTCCCTCTTCTCCGGACGGCTCCGGTTCGACATTGTTTATGATGCAATCGGAGAAATAAAGAAGCTCAGGGGCGAATTGATCACGCCGCGGAAAGGTCCGCGATGTGGTCTTGCCATCGATAGTAAGAGAATGCTTCAACGCCATCTCATATTCGTAGGCAGGATCGACGCGCAGCTTCCCCTTGGTTCCAATAATTTCGTAGGATGCCACATCCGCAGCGCCGAAGCTGGTGGTAAAGCTGGCGATTCGGTCTTTGGGAAACCGAATAACGGCCGCGGTCATTTCATCGATCTCTTTAAACCGCCGGTCGTCACGCGCGGCCGCATAGGCGAATACTTCCAGAGGTTCGTCCTGAAAGAGATATCTTGCGGCGTTAATGCAATAGACACCGAGATCGTAGAGGGTTCCACCACCCAGCTCGCCTTGCGTGCGGATGTTTCCCGCCCTGACCTGCAGTCCGAAAAGCGAGTTAAAAATGCGCGGTTCACCCAGCTTGCCGGAACTCACGATCTCGACCGCTTTCAAGTTGGCCTCTTCAAAATGGAGCCGATAAGCGATCATTAGTTTTATGTTATGTCTCCGGGCAGCGAGGATCATCGATTGGCATTCCCGTTCCATGACGGCCATCGGCTTTTCACACAGAACATGGACACCCGCGTTCGCCGCCCGGACGGAGTATTCGGCGTGCATGTTATTGGGCAACGCGATATAAACGGCGTCGATTGCATCGCTTCGAAGGCATTCTTCATACTGTTCATAGGAGTAGGTTCGTTTGACGCTGTAACGGCGGCCAAGATACTTCAGCTTTGCCGGATCGCTTGATATCAGCGCCGTCAAAACTGAATTGCGTGCCGCATGAGCAAAGGCGGGCAGCACGGCAACTTGTGCAATATGTCCCAGGCCGACGACAGCGTACCGAATCTTCTGGATTGTTTTACCTGAAGCCATTGTCTAAACCGCACATCACTTAAGCACTTTAAGCGCCCGGCCGACTGCTAAAGCCTTCATGAACGCATACGTCGTGGAACGGCAGGCCGCGAAACTTCCTTAAGCGTTCCACCGAGGAGCTCGTTTTGTCCAGCATGCATCGCCAGATCACCAAGCGATACAATTCCGACAAGGCGCTTTTCGCGACTTAGTATCGGCAAACGCCGGATCTGCCTGGCTTCCATGAGGCTCATCGCTTCCTCAATTTCCTGATCCTCAAAACAGTAAACGATGTCCGTGGACATGATGTCGCCCACTTTAGTTTTTGACGGATTTCGCCCTTCCGCCGTTGCCCTCACGGTAATGTCACGATCGGTGAGCGTGCCTTTGAGCTTGTCTCCATCGCAGACGGGGATGAGTCCCACGTCAAGGCTCTTCATCTTTGCCGCTGCTTCTTTCAACGGTGAGTTAGAAGCGATAGTTTCGACATCCCTAGTCATTACTTCTCCCAGACGCATCGGGTGACCTCCGTCTTCGATAGTTACGATTATTGTTTCTGTTCTTCGGCGTCAGCGGCAGTGGTCCAGTCAATGGTTTCTTTAGGCGACATCTTGCCGTCCGGTGCGACACGGGCGTCTTTATATCCCATTTTCTCTACATCGGCGCGATACTGAGTCCTGGAAAGTAAGGGCCCCTGACACGCTTGATCGGGGGTTACCGGGGCAGTTAAGTCATGCTCCAGCAGGCCGAGTAGTTCGCACATTACATGCTGGGGGATGCGCTGCCTTTCGGACGGATAAATATATCCAAATAGGATCAAGTGGTTAAGCAGAACGCGCCAGTGAACGCCGAAGCGGCTTACTAGGCGATGCCAATCTAATTGATCGCCGCATTGTAGGAGCAAGTGAGCTACGTCGCCGCCGTCGTAGCGTTCGCGCTCCATAACGAAGGCCTTTGTCCAAATCATTTCTTCCGGCGGGCAGAATTTTACCGGGAAGCCAAAAACCTGGCCGGACCTCGCATGCTTGAACCATAGATCGTCCACTTCGCACAGGCCGTTGCCCGAGCTAAAAATAATGTCGATAAAAGACTCTTCGTAGTAAACCTTTCCCAACCAGTGGGGAAAGGTGAGCTCTGTCTCAAACCCTGCCCTAGTAAGAACCTCGAAGGCTTGTTCCAGGTCGCTGCGGCGGACGAGTAAATCCATGTCCTTGGTGCTTCTTCCGATGTGGGCGTAAAACTCAAAGGCAAAGCCGCCGCCCATCAGAAAGGGAACAAAAGAGCGATTTAAAACGCCGATGACTTGGCGATAGAAAAAATAGCTTTGAGGGTTCTTAACCGGAACCGTCATCTTTGCTCCTTTTTCCAGTACCTTCCGCGTCATCAATTTCGAAGATTCTAAAGGGCGGCTGATCTGAGAAAATGTTCTGGAGGAGGGACTTGGCGACGTTAAATACTTTAACACCTGTTTTCGTCGCTCCCTCCGGTGAGCCGCGGTGAGCATGACCGTGGAAAATCGCGGTGACCGGATAGCGGTTCAATGGATCTTCCAGCCGACTGGAACCTAAAAACGGGAAGATTTCCGGCGGCTCTCCAAAAACCGTTTCAACAATGGGAGCGTAATGTAGGAGTGCAATTCGGTTGGGTGTTCTGAGCCCGGCTAGGGCCGATTCGAGTTTCAACGCCTCTTCGACCGCTTCATGGACAAAGGTCTTGATGATTGTTTCCCCCCAGGGCTGCAAGGCTCTTTCACCAAAGCCTCCAGCGAAACCCTTTGTCCCGGCAAAGCCAATACCGTAAATTTCACATGATTTTCCGTCCAAGACATTTACGCCGGAGTTTGAAAGAATTTCAATTATCTCAGGAGCTTTGCCGGCTTCGAAGTCGTGGTTGCCGAGCACAGCGACCACTGGAACTTTAACGCCGGCTAATTCCCGCGCTAGGATTTCAGCTTCTTCCGGCAAGCCGGTGTCGCAAAGATCTCCACCGAGCAATAGGACATCGGCACCGTGCGCCATTGCTGAGAGTAGATTTCCGATGTTATCGGCCGCTTTTTTTGTGCAGTGAAGATCAGCGACCGCCGCTATGCGGAGTACGGTCTTAGGATTGGCCATGAAAAATCAGCTCGGTTTTTTAAAACACTGCAATCAATGTGCCTCTGAAGAACCGTGGGCACAGAGTTTCCATATTAAGGAGTTTACTGGTTGTTAGTCTTCGGAAATGTTTGATTCTTTGAATCGTTCACGCAATCGCACTGAAAGAACCAAAACGAGTCGCCTGTCTTGATTTGACTGCCATTCGGAATCCACAAGTAAGAAAAATTCATACAGTGGACGACCAGCACACTCCTTCAATTGTTGGGTGGAAGTCAGAAACGCAGGTTGGGGAATTCGTTATCTATCTAAAATAGCTTCAGCTTCAGCTAAACCCACCGGCTTCTGCTCCGTCTGAGTTTAGTCGGCTCGGTCGAATGAGGGTCTCGTTGGAATGTCTGAAAGGTGGACCTTTACCGGCGGCGATGCAAGCGGGTTGCTGTAGTAGAGTGCTGGTTAAACGAACCCTACGTCCACAGAAGTTAGAATCGACCTTCTTTCTCCAACTTCCTTACGACGCTGTCGTCCACCAGCTCTTCGGCCTTGAGACGCCGAACCTTCTCATTGCTATTGCCCAGGAGCCGGATGACGTTGCGAATACCGTCGACACTCGGATAAATTTTTCTTTCATAGATGCCGACGATACTTTGGTAGCCTTCTTCGGCGTCCCCAACGCGCTTAAGGCGAAGTCCCTTGACCAAGCTTTTGACGACCTGGGGCTTATTCTCCGGGTTGCGAATGAAGCCGACGCCGTCAAGCAGCCCGCGCAGCACATTTTCTACAGTGTTTGCCGAGGAGGTCATAACGCTGCGGCGAGATATAATCCCGGATCCCTGGTAAGGAATGGGCAGTTTCTCCAAATCCGCCAACAGGCGAAATCCCTTGCTCTGCACCATGTTGCCGAATGTGTAGCCCAAATACGCTCCATCCACATTGCCGGCCAGAAGCGCCTGCGAAACCACTGAATTGTCCCCCAACGCCCGGAGCTGAATCTTGTCCCGTTCAGGCACAAGGCCCCAGTGGTCCAAGGTCATCATGGTGAAAATCCAGGCGCCGCCACTGAGACTATTGACGCCGAGAGTTTTGCCTTTCAATTCGGCCGGGATTTTGATCTTCGGATTAGCCGCGAACGTTCCTGTCAGCTTATTGATGAAGCCGGCGACAAAAACCAGATCCGCCCCTTCGGCAATGGCGCCCAGATTCGCCGCGGATACCGATCCCCAGTGCAACAAAGACTCTCCCGAAGCCAATGCGGACATGCCCACGGGGCCGTTGCGGACCTGCACCAAGGTGAGATCCAAACCGTACTTGCGGAAGAAACCTTGATCCTGGGCAACGTAGAGCACGCCTTCTCGCTCGCTGAGCGATCCGGTTGTCATGAGCACTTTTGTGAGGGTCGCGGCTGCGTGCGCAGGCGCGCTCATGAGAACGAAAAGAGCCAATAGTGGGAACAGCGAACGGAAAAACCTGATCTTCATCAGGGATCTGTTTCTCCACCGATTCAAGAATTCGCCTTGGCTCTGGCTTTCTTTTCCTCGGGCGCCTTGATTATATCGAGATTCCGCAGCGCATAATCACTGACGGTTACGACTTGGTCATCGCCGGTGAAGCGTGGCTTGGCGGCGGCCTCGGCCCGCGCCCCTAAGAGAATCATGTACTCATCGCCGGTGTTGTCGAGCTGATAGAGCTGCCCTGCAGGAATTGTCACCAGCACTCCCGGCGTAAGTTTGCGAGACGAGCCATCGGGGAAGTGAAATGTGCATTCTCCTTTGATGCAGTAGAACTGCTGGTCGGCGCTGTGTTTGTGCATGGGACCCTTGGTTCCGGGGTAATCGCCATGAACCCAGGTGTGGAAATGATCCGAGCTAAACAACACTTTCTTGCTGTGACCGATATCCAATTCGGGAAGGTTCAACAAATCAATGAACTCAGCGGCCATAGAAAACGTCTCCTTTTATAATATATGGCTTTAGTGCAGCACTCCCGAGAATGGCAAGATCAAGCCGCGGACGAATTACCTGAACATTAAGCGAGTTTCTCTAGGGATTCCTGTTGACCTGCTCTCACGATAGGAACACCGAAGGGTTCAGAGCGATTACCAAGGAGAATCAGCGGCTCGGTTCCCATGTTGATCAGCTGATAGTAG
>WNFQ01004943.1_pt1 | contig 10151 bp, 8 predicted proteins | sample 5400171 | NCBI WGS metagenome assembly WNFQ01 (sample SAMN13153356, study PRJNA577476) | soil metagenome | isolation source: 20 cm soil under Madrone tree | place: USA:California | collected 2016-06-14 | reverse complement strand
CGCGGCGTTTTGGTGAGCATTACGTCAGGTTCGGTCAGAACTTCTGAGATCTTGAAGAATTGATTTTCTTGACCGACCTTTCTAAAGAAATTTTCGGAGCCGATTTCCCTTCTTATCCTCCTGAAAGTGTTCCGGTGCCAGAGTTTGCTCTGCGTATCGAGTTCGGTCGCCTTTAGAGACTGCAAATCGTCTTCGAACCGATGATCTAGAGCCGCAAACGCTTTCAGCAGAGCATTCCTGTTTTGCATCGAATAGATCGCAGGGTTGTCGTCAAAACCGTAAAATTCGTTAAAGCGCCGGACGATTTCACGGCTGATTTCTACGTGGGACACCTGGTCTTCGCCTACGGGGACGAAGAGCGGAGTGCCGGGTTCCGAATACATGACAATGTCGGCGGTTTGCAGGCAGGGGTAGCCGAGGAAGCCGTAGGTGTGAAGATCCTTGTTGGTTACGTTTGCGAAGGCTTCTTTGTAGGTGGGAACGCGTTCTAACCAACTGAGCGGCGAAACCATGCCCAGGAGCAGATGGAGTTCGGCGTGTTCGGGGATGAGCGATTGCTGAAAGATTACGGATTTTTGCGGGTCGAGGCCAGCGGCGAGGTAGTCGGTGACGATTTCGATGGAGTTTTGCGCTACGGCGGAAGTGTCGGCGTAGTCGCTGGTGAGGGCGTGCCAGTCGGCGACGAAATAAAAACATTCGTAGGCGGGATCGTTTTGCAGGCGGACCCAGTTTTGCAGCGCGCCGAAATAATGGCCGATGTGGAGCTTGCCTGTGGGGCGCATGCCGCTGAGGACTCGGTTTTTCTTGGTGGTCAACGTTTTCCTGGGTACAGAGTTTTAAGTTGTAGGTAATAAGTTATAAGTTTTTTGCGAAACGCGCCAGTTGAGGCGGGCGATTCTCTGGGGATATGGCGCGCATAAGGGCTACGCGAGCGAAAAGTGGTTAAGGTTTTTTTAACGCCGGGGGCGCAGAGGACACAGAGAAGAGGTACGGTGCGAAGCCGGAAGATCCCACCTAAGGGGCGGGTTCTTTTCGCACCGCCAGCGAGAAAAGAGCCGGGCTAAAGCCCAGCACTACACCGAGCTACGGCCGACCGTCATTCCGAACGGACTCTGCGTAATGAGGAATCTCTCTTGTTGTTGAAAGATCAATCCCTCGCCGAGGAGCGGGCATTATTTCCCCACAAGATCGCGGGCGATGATCATGCGCTGCACTTCGCTGGTGCCTTCGTAGATGGTGATGACGCGGGCGTCGCGGTACATGCGCTCGACGTCGGTCTCGCGGGAGTAGCCGACGCTGCCATGAATTTGCACGGCTTTGTACGCGACGCGATTGGCCATTTCGCTGGCGTAGAGTTTGGCTTTCGACGCGGCTGCGCCCCCTCCCGCGCTAGCGGGGCCGCTAAGAGAAGTCTTGCCTGAGTCTTTCAGCCATGCTGCGTAATAGGTCAGGCCGCGCGCGGCTTCGAGTTCCGTCTGCATGTCCGCAATCATCCATTGGATGGCCTGAAAATCTGAAATCGATTTGCCGAAGGCGCGGCGCTGTTTGGCGTACTTGATGGACTCATCGAGAGCGCCTTGCGCCAGGCCGACCGCTTGCGCGGCGATGCCGATGCGGCCGCCATCGAGCGCACTGAGAGCAATTTTCAGTCCCTGGCCTTCTTCGCCGAGGCGATTCGCGGCCGGCACTTGGCAATCGTTCAATAAGATTTCTACGGACGGCGATGAGCGTTGGCCCATTTTGTCTTCGTGGCGGCCGATTTTGAAACCTTTGAACGTCGGCTCGACGAGAAAGGCGGTGATGTCCTTTTTACCGGCCACCGCCGAGCGGTCGACCGCGCCGGCTTCGGGATCGGTTTTGGCGAAGATGATGAAGACGCCGGCGACGCTGCCGTTCGTGACCCAGGTCTTTGCACCGTTCAGGCGGTAGATATCGCCATCGCGCTTGGCGGTGGCTTGGATGCCAGCAGCGTCGGAGCCTGCTGCGGCTTCGGTGAGACAGAATGAGCCGAGAATTTCGCCGCTCGCTAGATGCTTCAGATATTTCTGCTTTTGCGCTTCGCTGCCGAATTGCAGCAGCGGAATCTGCACGGCGGAATTCGTTACGCCAAGCGCCGTGGACATCGCGGTGTAAACACGCGCGACTTCTTCGATCATCAGGACATACGAAACTGTGTCCAGTCCCGGGCCGCCCCATTCTTCGGGCATCAGCATGCCGCAGCAGCCCATGTCCGCGATTTTCTTGAGCAGGTCGAGCGGAAACTTCTCTTCGCGCTCAAGGTCTTTGACCAGCGGACGAACTTCCGTCTCCATAAATTGCCGAACGGTGTCGCGAATCAGTATTTGGTGGTCGGTGAGCGAGAAATCCATAATTTGGCTGTGTTCAATCGATGCTAACACAGCGTAGCGAAAGAATTGGAGGAACCGATTCCCTTATCCGCGAGGACAATTCTTGGTCCGCTTTGCAGAGTTTTAGCGCGGAGCACGCGGCGGCCATGCGTTAGTTTATGGGGCCGAAGGGCAAATAAAGCAGCGGCTGTAATTGTTTGGTGTCACTGTCGCATTCCACTTCCCAAGGATAGCGGCCGAGATCATCCGGCCAAAAACATTGCCAAACCGGAAATTCATCAGAACCATGTCGACCAACACACGTATGCGGAATCCTGACTTGCTTGAACGCGCCGAAATCGACACTTCACAGCGTCGGCGAAAATGTCTGCGTAGTCGGTGTCTAGTTCAAATTCGCGACCAGCCTCCATAGCGTTTCCGATTTCATTAATGATTCTGTTGGCCGTGTTGGCGTCCAAACCGAACAAGATGATTTCCGGACGCTGGAATTGTGCAAACAATCCAGTCGAATAGGAGAAGCACTCTTGCTTGTCAGTCGAATCCTTGCGCGGAGCAACACTCATCACGTGCCACGCAAACTTCTCGATAAGCTCGAGGAACTTCGCGTCTACGCGATCAAAGCCTTCCCGCTTCTTGTAATCCAACATTGACCTTTTCCGAATTTCCAACCTCTCTGTAAGGCCGTCAGAGTTTAAACAGTTCCCGCAGGCGTTTAGTCTGGGTGCGGCTGACCGGCACCTCGGTATGCTTCTTGTCGTTCATTTTCAGCATGAAGGTGGATTTAAACCACGGCACCACTTCCTTGATGTGGTGGATGTTGACGAGATAAGAGCGGTGGGCGCGGAAGAAGGATTCTGATGCCAACGCTTCCTCGAGTTCATCCAGCGTGCGGTGATTCGTCGTGCCTTCGAGATCGCGCGCGATGATGGAGATCAGCCCGTCGCCGATGGTGGCGAAGATTATGTCCTCGGCATCCAGCAGCAGCAGTTTCTGCTGCGCGTTGACAAGAATTTTTGACGGCGCAGGAGCAGCAGCCTTCGCCGCAGCGGTTTTCATCGCGCCCAAGCGGCTGACGAGCTGCTCCAATCGGTCGGTGGGCGAAACTTCCGATTCGATTTCGCGCCGTGCGCGCTGAATGGCTTTGGCGATACGCGCTTTATCAAACGGCTTCAGTACGTAATCGACGGCGTTCACATCAAACGCTTTTACCGCGTAGTGATCAAACGCGGTGGCGAAGACCACGTGCGGCACATCTATTTTTCGCTCGACAAGTTTTTGTAATACTCCAAAGCCATCCAGGCCGGGCATCTGCACGTCCAGAAAAACCAAATCCGGGGCGTGTTCCCTGATCAGATTGACCGCTTCGATGCCGTTTTTTCCTTGTGCGATCAGGTGAATGTCCGGAAACGCCTTCAGCAGGAAGGCCAGCTCCTCGCGAGCCGGCTTTTCGTCGTCAACGATGAGCGTGTTGATGGGCATGGAGATTTTGCGCGTTCAAGTATAGGCATGGGCGGCGCGGTGGGGCAATTGGTGGGCGGAGTCGACGCGGATTGAGTCAAAATGGAAACGCCCGGGCGAGCTGGGGCGCAGCCCCGAGCGGTCCGGGGTAAACATGCTGCGCCCCTACACGAGAGAAAGCGCCGGACTTTGCCAAGTCCGGCGCGTTTGGTTTATGAGCGAAGTTTACGAGCTAACGACCGGCCACCTTAGTGGCCGCTTTTGCCGTGTTGGTCGGTGCTTCTGCCAAAGTCGAACAGGTCGAACAAGTCGCCGATGGCCGGAGTGTTGGTGGGCACGTAAGGATTGTCCCACTCAGTCTCGGGATTAGGCATGTTGTCACGGCTGCGGTCAGAAATCGTTGGCAGCCCCCAGTTGTGTTCGATGAACTTCAGGATGGAAACGTGGTCGCTGTAGTCGTGGGAAATGTGTCCGCCACGGCTGTGGTTGGAGACTACAATCAGCGGGATGCGCGTGCCATCGCCAAAGAAATCCAGGTTCTGGATGTAGCCTGAGTCATAGTAGCCCCCTCCTTCATCGACGGTGATGAAGATCGCGGTACTTTCCCAGAGGTGCGGGTTCGCTCTCACCTCGTCAACTATTTTCTTTACGAAGCCCTCGAACAGATCAAACTTCGAGGACGCCGGATGGCCGTCCACCCAACCGCTGGGCTTCACGAAGGAAACCGCAGGCAGTGTGCCGTTCTTGATGTCGGCGTAGAGCTCTGTGGTGTCCACGATATGACTGGTGCGAATGGAAGCATCGGTCATAATTTGCGTCTGATACTGGAACGGGTTGCAAATGTTGCAGTATTGATCACTGAGCGCGCCGACTGTTCCGTAGTGGAGTTCATATTTGTCGCCAAGGTAAGCGTCCCACTGGTCGTTGTAAGACTTCCAGGAAACGTTGTTCTCCAGCAGGAGGTCAGCGATGCTGCGCTGGCTGGTGGGAGGAATCGTAAACGGCGTGTTGTAAATGAAGTGGTCGTTGTACGCGTTGGAGCCGTCGCCGAAGTAACCCGGGTTGTAGTTATTCAGCAGGTAGTAGTGGCCTGCCTCGCAGTTGGGATTGATTGGGCGCGAGAGAGAAGCCAGATGCTTAAGGATTGGGCCAACGCCGGGCTGCGTGGCATCGGAACAATCTGAATAGCTGCCGCCGCCATACACCGATGAACCAAATCCGCCGCCGCCGTAGCCATCCTGAATCCACCAATTGTTGGTGCCGGGAACCGGGTTGGGATTTTCGATTTCATCCACGACGCCGGTATCGGCCGGCTGGTCGGCCCAAACCTGCACGTTATGCGGGGGAACAGCGGGCTTGCCGCTGCCACTGGGATCGCTGAACCAGATGGCATCGCCGAACCCGAGCATGATGCTGTCCAGGCCAGTGCCGCCCATCGCCGGCTGGTGGTAGTTGTCGCTCATGGAGAACTGGTCAGCGAGTTCCTTGAAGTACGGCGCATCGCCCTGCAAAACGTTGTAGAAACCCATCGCGGTCGAGCCTTCACCTGTGGTTGCGGCCGTCGGCGAATAGTCGGCGCTGAAATTCGCAGGCTGAGTAACGCCGTTTACGTTGGAACCGACGGTGAGTTCGGTCCAGGCAAAGAGATCTGACTTGCAGCCGCTGGGATTGGATTTGCTGGAATAGGCAACGTTGCAGTCCGCCTGTTGCCACATCTGGTAAAAGCGGTGAACCGGACTGGAAGCGTACGAATCCCAGTTAAACGTGTCCGAGGTTTTGGAATTCGAGAGCTGGAACGGACCGCCAGGCAGGCTGGAGTAGGGGGCCGTCGAATGAACTCCGGTTACGCGCGAGTCAGGTACTCTGCCTGGGAGGCCGGTGCCACCAGAGGTCAGGTAGCCGTAGTACGTGGCATCCGGAAGGCCGTTCTCGGAAGCTTCGGCGTCCGCCAGTGAACAGATTCCATTGTTCTTGCAAACATCCGTTGGTCCGCCGGTGAGCGGCGCCGGGAGAATGCTGTAGGCCGTCTTGTTGGTCGGGTTCAACTGAAATTCAGTAGCGCCAGTGATGTCGGCCGAATATTGCGTGGCCAGCGAGTAGTTCGAACCGGGCGTGCCATCTTCATTGATGATGTGCTTGGAAAGAAGATTGTCCACCGTTTCGCCGTGCTTCGGTTTATAGGTTGCGAAAACGTGGTCGAAGCTGCGGTTTTCGCCGACGATGACAATCACGTGCTTGATGGGGGACTTGCTGTCCTTGCTTTGACTCTTTTTATCTGGCGGGGCTGCGTTCGCCAGAGTGCCGCCGAGCGAGAAAGGCACGGCAGTCAGTATTGCCAAACTAACCCGCGCGGTATGTGCGAGCTTGTCAAGAAAGCGTTTTGCTGACATCGTCTCTCCTTGGACACAACCGAATCGCTGGGCGAGGGAGAGTATTCATCCCGCTATGTTGCAGAATGGTTGAAGCGGGATGAAATTCATGTTCACGGCTGGGTGCGCCGCTGCTAATCCTCACGGATGAATCCATGCACAGGAAAAAAATTGGCGGAAATCCTTTATCATCAAGCGTGCAATCACATTGCCGGGAGCGGACAGACGTGGGAAAAGAAATAGTCAAGCAGCCGAACAAAAAAGCCAGGATCCTGAAAAGCGAAATTATTTACCAAGGCAAAGCTTTCGGCGTGCGGCGCGACGAATTGATCGAGCCTACCGGCGTTCGAACCGCTCGCGAAGTCGTGACTCATCCCGGTTCCGTTGTGGTATTGCCGGTACTTTCCGATGGACGAATCGTGTTGGTTCGCCAGTACCGCCACGCCACCAGGCAGTATTTATGGGAGCTCGTCGCCGGGCGGATGGAGCCGGGCGAAAATCCCAAGAAAGGCGCGCAGCGCGAACTGATCGAAGAGACCGGCTACCGCGCCAAAAAGTTCACCGTATTTTTGAATGTCTTTCCGACCCCTGGTTTCCTGGAAGAGCGGATGTACATTTTATTGGCTGAGGGCGTCAGTGCCGGCGAAGCCGCGCCGGAAGAGGATGAAAAAATCATCGTGGCTGCCTACACCCGGAAGGAACTGGAACAAATGATGCGGACGGGCAAATTAAAAGACGCCAAGTCCATCGCCGGCCTGCTGTTTTATTTTTCGTTCCTTATTAAGAAAACTACTTATCGCGGAAGTTAGCGCTTAAAACGATTTTGCACTGCAAAAAACCCTACCGAAAACTTATAAGGTTGCCGGCAAGTTCTATTGACTGGGGGTTCCGTTCTGATACACTCCGCCCATTCCAGTTCTGTTTGTTTTGGTTCGCTACCGTACCAAGCTGGCATGCCTGGAATCTTTTGTACCATTCGTTTCAATTCAGGGAGGACGAAAGCGGTGCAAGGAACGGTAAAGTGGTTCAACAATTCGAAAGGCTATGGTTTCATTGGTCGCGCGGATGGTCCGGATGTTTTTGTCCACTATTCCGCGATTACCGGTGATGGCTATCGCACATTGCAGGAAGGCGATGCAGTGGAATTCGAAATTGTGCAAGGTCCGAAAGGACCGCAAGCAGCCGAAGTACAAAAAGCAGCATAAACTACAATGCAATAATTACGGCCGGCTGGGATGTTCCCCTCTGCCGGCCTTTTTATTTCAATAGGTACTGGACTCGATTCAAGACCGGTTCGCATTATAATCACCCCATGGACAATCAACAGATCGCTCGCATCCTTCGCGAGACCGCACAATTGCTGGAAATTGACGGGGCAATCATCGGCCGCTACCGCAGCTACGAAAAGGCGGCCGAATTAATCGCGGGACTGCCAGATTCCATTGAACAACTCGCTAAAGAACCCGAAAAATTGAAGGAACTCCCCGGCATCGGCGATCGCATGGTGGAACACCTGAACGAAATTCTGCAAACCGGCGACTATGCGCTGCGCAAGAAACTTCTAAAAAAATATCCCGCGACGATCCTGGACGTGCTGCAACTCCAGTCGCTCGGTCCCAAGAAAGCGGCGCTGCTGTGGAAGAAATTCAAGGCAGGCAGCGTCCCCGAAGTGGAAAAGATCGCGCTGGAAGGCAAGTTGCGGGACGTCCCGGGCTTCGGCGAAAAGAGCGAACAGAATATTCTAAAAGCTATCGAAGCGTTCAAGCGGTTGATCGGACGTTTCCTGCTGCAAAGTGTGGAAGTAGCCGCTGAAGCCTTGCAGGAACACATTGCCAAAGCGGGCAAGGCCGCGGAAAGTGTTACGCCGGCGGGTTCCCTGCGCCGCGGCAAAGAAACCGTAGGCGATCTGGACCTGCTGGTGACTCTCGCCGATGGATACACTGCCGAAAAGCACGTTGACGCGCTTGCCGAGCACATCCTGAAATTTCCCGGAATCGACCAGACCCTGGCGCATGGCGAAAACAAAGTGAGTTTCACGCTCAAGAACGGCCTGCAAGTTGACGTGCGCCTGTTGAAGAAGGAAAACTTTGGCGCCGCTCTCCTTTATTTCACCGGCTCGCGGGAACACAACGTCAAGCTGCGCGGCCGCGCCAACGAAATGGGCTGGACGCTGAATGAATATCAACTGGCCACACTGAAAGCGGAAAAACGCGTCGCCGGACGTACCGAAGAAGAAATCTACAACAAGCTCAAGCTTGACTACATCGAGCCGGAGCTACGCGAAAACAGCGGCGAAATTGAAGCTGCCGAAGCGCACAAGCTTCCTCAGTTGATCAAGCGTGAGGACGTGCAGGGCGATCTGCAGATGCACACTACCGCCAGCGACGGAAAAAATTCCATCGAGGAAATGGCCGCGGCAGCAAAAGCGCTCGGTCACACCTACATCGCCATCACCGACCATTCGAAGGCGGTCACTGTGGCCAATGGATTGGACGAAAAGCGCATGGCTCAGCAGATCAAGAATCTGCGCGCAGCCGATGCCAAGGGTCTGGGCATCCGCGTTTTCGTCGGTGCAGAGGTGGACATCCTGAAAGACGGCTCGCTCGACTATTCCGATGAACTTCTGTCACAGATTGATGTCGTGGTCTGCTCGGTTCACTCCTACATGAACCTGGACGGCGCAGCCATGACCGACCGTATGCTCGCCGCCATCGAAAATCCTTACGCGCAAATCATCGCCCACCCTACTGGGCGCCTATTATTGCGCCGCGATCCGTTCAGCTACGACATGGAAAAAATTCTCGACGCCTGCGCCAAAAATGGTGTGGCCATGGAGTGCAATTCCTATCCCGATCGCCTCGACCTCAAAGACATTCACCTGCGCATGTGCAAGGATCGGGGAGTCAAAGTCGTCATCTCAACGGACGCCCACACCACCAGTAATCTCTCCTTCATCCAGTACGGCGTCACCACCGCCCGCCGCGGCTGGCTTTCCAAGGCCGACGTCCTGAATACCCTTGGGCCAGAGCAGTTCCTTCAGGGTCTGCGCCCGAAGCCTGGCGCTGCCAAGTCCAAGAGCGCTGGTCGAAGCAAGTAGAGGTCTGCGGAACCTTTCAGAAGCGATTCTCGTACCTTTAATAGCAGACACAATTGCAACCACTTCGGAACGCCAAAAAGAGGCATAGACAAACCATGCTCATTCTTCCCTTCGCAGACAGGACGCCCAAAAGCATCCTCGGACGGCTCGCAGGCTTGGCCGCCTTAACCGTTCTTGCCAGCTCGTTCGCCGTAGGTTCAGCGAGCGCTGAAGAATGGACTAAGTCTTACACTGTCAGCGGCCGGGCTCGCGTCCATGTGGATTCGAACGACGGCTCGGTTCGCGTAACCACCGGCGACTCCAAGCAGGTCGAATTTCACGTCATCACCGCACGCTGCGCATCGAAGTACACATGCCCCGCAACGCCGACTTGAACGTGGACACCGGCGATGGCTCGGTCGAATCCGACGCGATCAACGGGAACCTTGATATCCATACCGGAGACGGGCACATTCGTGTAGACGGCGCCAAAGGCGAGATCCGGCTACGCACTGGTGACGGTAGCATTGAGGGTCGCGACCTGGATGGACAACTGGAAGCCACCAGCGGCGACGGCCACATCAACGTTGAAGGCCGTTTTGACGCTCTCAACATCAAGACCGGCGACGGCAGCGTCACCGCTCATGCCAATCCGGGCTCCAAGCTTGCCAACGGCTGGAACATTCACACCGGCGACGGCAGCGTAACCATGTCATTGCCCGGCGACCTCCAAGCCAACATTGACGCCAGCACCAATGACGGCCGCATCAGCCTGGGCTTACCAGTTTTGGTCGAAGGAACCATGGGCACGTCGCAGATCCACGGCAAAATGAACGGCGGAGGCCCTCCCCTCACGATCCACACCGGAGACGGCTCTATCCACTTGAGCAAGACTTAAGA
>WNFQ01004501.1_pt1 | contig 10151 bp, 9 predicted proteins | sample 5400171 | NCBI WGS metagenome assembly WNFQ01 (sample SAMN13153356, study PRJNA577476) | soil metagenome | isolation source: 20 cm soil under Madrone tree | place: USA:California | collected 2016-06-14 | reverse complement strand
AATTACACCTTTCCCACCTCTCCCTTGAATTGAACACGCATTCGTTAGATCCTCTGCAGCACTCTCGCCCGAGCACCACCATCAAAGCAGCAGAGATCCGACTCCGACCCGCAGCAGCGATCACACGATCAGCGGGCCCCTTGCGACCTCCATTACACAGATCGCCGCAACGAGCGTGTGGGCTCACGCGCCCGGTTCGCAGTTCACCTCTCCGGCTTGACCCGCAGGTTTCGCCCTCAGCGCTTCGTGCTTCCCCATGCACCTAGCATTCTCAAGTTTCACTCACCCACACGCTCCGCACAACACCCACCTTCGTCCAATGAAGCACTCGCCCGCCATCTGTTTCTGCTCGACTCGTTCCCAGGCGCCAAGATACGATAGTAATTTCCGAGGAACGCTCGCCACTGGGCGCTAAAGTGCTGGCCCAGCTTAACAGGATTTAGCAATCGGACCTGTTCCTTTACTTTAGCCGACCATACCGTATGGAATCAAAATACTCAAACGCCCTTCATCTCTACTTCTCAGAGAGATACCAACCGGGTGGCCACGATTTCGGATCTGATCATTTTTTCTATTTCCGACATGGAGACCTTCCCGCGCTGTATAGCAGGCTCATACAGTACCGTCCACTCGGGTGACGGGTGACCCGTAAAATCATCTCAGGCACTTGGCGGGATCCCACTGGAAAAATAAATGTTCGAAGGAGGCGCGTGGAGGGACTTAAAATGCGCAAGACCAGGAAGACTGCGAGCCATCGACGATTGTCTCGTCCTACCTCGCCTCTAATTCCATCTGGTCTTGTAAATCTCTGTACTTTAGCCTTCCGACTTTTTCAACTTATGGTGTATGTGAACGCACCCGAAACGGGTCTTCTTGCCCCCCTTTCTGTGGGTTGTTTCTTTCCCCGGGTGATCTACGTTCACTGACAAGTTGCTTCTCTTCCCAGACTGCTCCGCTGACCGCTTTGAGGCTTAGCGTCTTACTTGTAGTTCTAGTATTCCCACTCGTCCTTCCCTTGATCTTCCGGAGAAACATTGTGGACAAAGATGGACACTCTATTCCTCCAGGCCCTCCGCTCCGTTACGCTTTCCTCCGTCGCTACCCTGAGCGCGCTCTACGTACCTGGGCGAGGACTTACGGTCCACTCTTCTCTGTCTGGATGGGCAACCAACTCTTTGTCGTAATCTCAGATGCGCGCGTTGCCAAGGACTTGTTGGTCTCCAACGGGGCGATCTTCTCCGGCCGTTGGCGATATTTCATGAAGAATCAGACGATACTTCGTGGCCGTGCTATCACCGCTACCGCATATAATGACACGTGGTAAGTCGGGAGTTACAGCGTCCGATGCTGTGGATAGACGACGCTCTGTTGTCAGGCGACAACACCGTAGGATCGCAATGCAACTACTTACCCCCAAGGCCATCCAAGGATATGCCTCTGTCCTTGACTATGAAGCCCATATCTTAATTCGATCTATGTATTACGAAACCAAGATGGGCAAATCACCAATCAACCCGGGGCACTTTGTGGGTCGCTATGCGTTGAAGTACGTCCAATGGCGTTTTTGTCTTGAGTTGACGTGAGAGTCTTACAGATGTGATGGACCGTTTGCAGTAACATGTTGACGGTGTCATTCGGAACACGTACCAGTTCCACGGCTGATCCCTTGACCGAGAGCGCGCTATTTTTAGCCACAGAGTTTATGGATCTCACTGGTAAATTTGTTCTTCCTTACTGGCGTTTCAGGCTCCACTGACAACAGCTCACAGGTCCACTATCAAACATTGTCGACTTTATTCAACCACTCCAGTGGATCCCCACTACTACTCGATCGCGTGGCCGTCGGGTATATGATGGGATCATGGAGGTCTACGGCGCAATGATCATGCGGGTGAAGGCCCGCATGGATGCCGGAGAGGATGTGCCGGACTGTCTGGTCAAGACGCTTCTGCTGACGCAAGAACAAGAGATGCTCGATTGGGAAGACCTGTGCATGCTATCGGCAGTGTTCACTCTCGGTGGCGTCCATTCGGTACGATTTATCCTTATGTGTCTCCTTCCGAGTACGCCGAATTAAAAAACGAGGGAATTGCTTACGATAGACTTCGGGCATTATATTGTGGTTCTTGGCTTTCATCTCCTCACACCCAGAGGTCCAAGCACGCGCCCACGCAGAACTTGACAGCGTAGTCGGCCAAGACCGTTGGCCGGGTCCAGATGACGAGCAGCGCCTTCCATACATCCGAGCCATCATCAAGGAGGTACGCTGAAACCCGGCGATTTCGTGTCTTGCTTCTCATGCCCGTTACTTTAGGTGCAGCGCGCACATACGCCGTTTTGGTTTGCGACACCGCACTATTCGACAGAAGACTTTGTATATAATGGGATGTACATTCCGAAGAACACGGTAGTTATTCTTAATTGCTACGAAATTCATCACAACGAGGAGAGGTATCCGGACTCGTACGTACTACCCAACTTCCGATCTCGTTTCAAGGATAGCTGCTGACAAGGACTTTGCCTTCTCAATAGATTCACTTTCAACCCTGAACGTTTCCTGGGCGACACATTAACGAGCGCCGAATCGAGCAAGTTGCCCAACGCAATGGACCGTGACCATTGGGCGTTTGGCGCTGGGTACGTATGAAAAGTGTTTCTCCCGGCTTGTCGGCCATCATTGCTGATATTCTTTTCTCTTCTCATTCTGAATCGTCGCTGCAGCCGCCGCATCTGTCCGGGTATCCACGTCGCAGAACGGGAGCTGTGGCTTGCAATCTCGCGGTTGCTTTGGTCGTACGACATCCGTTCGTTACCGGATGAACCTATATCCCTGGAGGAATATGAGGGAGAGTCTGGACGTACGCCGCTGCCGTATCGTATCACTCTCACACCGAGACATGATAGAGTGCAAGCGCTACTTGAGGCGGAAGAAGAAGTCACGCTGAAATTATGAAGTTGGGTGACATGATTCTGGCCATTTCATTTGCGCCAGGTATCCCATCGGAGTTCGTGGTCTGACGATTGCCAATTACGTACCGTTTTGCTCACATGTGTGTAATATAGATTGTAGATTGGTTTTTTGGTTTTACCACTCGGTCGCCGTTCACGTTGCTCGTATTAGTTACAACGTACGGTACATGGCGCCCTCACTATGCTGTCCAAGCTCTACCTTAAATCCCCGTATTCGACTCGTGTTAGATTTGATGTTTATGAATGATGGCGGCGTCGGTACCCTCCTACTTTATTCATCGAGGTAATATACGTACGGAATCTCCGGCTTCATGTAGGTGGATTCAAGTGGATTCAATTAGAGAGGAAGCACACTGTGAATTTTGATGGAAGGCACCACGCATCTCCATGAAAGCGCACAGTACACCAAATGCCGTACGGCCAATCGCCTGCAAGCTGGAAAGCAGACTCACACGATATCGCACACCAACTCCCACGGCAAAATTCATTTGCCGTTCAGCATCCACGTGTCGGAACACACACGGGCGCGTTCGACTGCCGGACGCCGCAAATCTGCCAGAACATCTACCCGACTTTCGACAGCGCTGACATCTTCATTACTGTGGCAGCCACAGCCGGAACCCGCCGTGGGTCCCTGACTTCTCCTTGTATATTCCCAGGTTTCCGGTACTGAGTTGTATGGAACAATTGTCAGGTACTGTTACCTGTAAGAAAGATACAGAGCGACGCGGTGTGGACATAAGTAGGATCTTTCTTCGCCATCTTAATGCACTGCTTTCGGGACTCACAACGGATGCGTCAAGTATTATGGCAACGCAGTGGGATCAGGTATGGCGATGTGCGATCTTTGCGGTCCTAGATACACACTGAGGAAGGTCAGCATCATGGTGAAGCGTCCACTGTGCCATACGGGGGTGTGGATGTTCACAATGGAGTTAGCCGCTTTGAGGCAGGAGGCTGACGCGGTCACGGTACGCAACAAGCCGGGATTATTCGGGGGCCGCAAAGGGCATGTTAAAAACCTTGACTGGCCCGAACTCAACTATTTATTATCTGCCGAGCCGATGATATAGTCGAGACAGATATGGGAAGTGGCTCTAAGAAAAGTGGTGCTCTGGGCATCCTGATCGTCTCGGCAAGGGAAATGAACGGAGGAGGGTTGAAGTTGATTCACTGGACCGACAAGTCAAAAGACCTTATGCCTCGGAGTCCGGGCTTCGCGCAGAAGGGTGGGGCGATGAGCCATCCAAATACTGCAAAGGGAGTCAGCCGGAGGCGGTGTGCTTCCCGGCTCCAAGGAACCGGGAGAATTGATGGACTCGAAGACCGAGGGCTGCCCGAGGTGACGCGTGGAAACACGTGGCGAAGGCAGACGCGTGCATGTCACGTGTACGTCGTGGCGTTGTCCCACTGCATGCAATACAGACTCTTGAGTTGGATAAGAGTCGAAAATAACCCCGATAAGTGTTAAAATATTCCTCAGACTCTACTTCAAGAAAATATTCAAAAATAATAGTTTGAATAATTTCTTGAAGTAGAGTCTGAAGAATATTTTAACACTTATCAGGGTTATTTCCGACTCTTATCCAACTCAAGAGTCTGCATTGCATGCAGTGTCCGGTCCGCGTTATGCGCCTTACAATCTCGCCAGGCACTCCTCGCTTATGCACCCAAGGCATCCTGAAAAATCATCCCGGGTCAAGCGCGACGCCACCTGTGTCCTCACTCCCCAATCCAGCCATGCCGTAGCGCCGACAGACGCGTTCAACACAGGTCTCTTTGACCCCCCAAGCCTCCCAGAATACCTTTGACTCGGATGCTGCAACGTCTCTTATCAGCCCTCCTCCAGAAGACGCCACTCGGGCAGGGATCAACTGCCAATCTGTGCGTGTCGCCCTACCTGTCTTTGTTCTCGCTAACCGACCGATCTTGGAACCAGTCCTCGTGAACCAGAGCTGGTTCAGAACTCGTTTTGAATTTGCGACACGTTGAAAACACGGGTGGTTCATCTAAGCGCAAACGCCCTGCTTTTTCGTCCCTTTCTTTACCCGATTCTAGTGGTTCTAGCCAGCCTCTACGGATGGCAGAGGCAAGTCCCAATCCGAAACCCCGCAAACAGACGCGCAGAGCGCGGGTAACTTAGTATTGGACGTAGGCGAGTTACCCTATTTTTTTCGATAAGGTGATAGGCTCATTAATAGTGCCGAATCACGTTAGAGGGCGATGTCCGGAGCAACGGTCATCGCTCTGCAAACGTTTTTCCGGTTGTGAGGAATCAGCGCCAGAGTCGTGCTCCCACACCCGAGAATACCGTTCCCAATCATCGCCTTTAATGTTCTCATTCACCCTCTATCAGCCCAGCCAAATTTCGGCGCAGTCCAGCCCTCCTCCGCTCTCCCCACGCAGACAATGCCAAGGCTGACCATATCCTTCTCGTCCCTTCACATACCCGATCTTCCACTCCCATCCTAACCTACGAACCTCCCTCTGAACGTTTCGCACCTCCCCGCAAAGTATTTTGATCTAGTCCGCGCGTCTCAAAGTCCAGCAAACGCAAGAAGACATTCAATATCATTATCAAGAAGGAGCCCCCTGAGATTGACTTATCTCACCTTCCTCCTCCATCGCCCCACAGATGACCTCCTGCCGCTTAATGGTCGCGTGCGATGTCCACGGCCATCAGTCCCAACAAACGCGTGCGAAACCCCGCTGCTCGAAAGCACACCCCCCGGTCTGGGAAAACAACTGTCTCCACTCAATCCCTGCGCACTCGATATCTCCCTTCCGGGCATACCCTCTGATATAGATGACAGCAAAGAGATCGACTCCCTCGAAAAGCCAGTGTTCGACTTGGCGGCAAAGGGTGAAGAGTCCTGGAGTTCGTCTGATGGCGGCAGCTCGGAGCAGGAGGGGGAATACACAGGCAAGTTTCGCGTGATGAATGTACCTACCAAGGCAGATCCCCCGATGAGCGGTACCCGAGAGAGGATCGAGCATTGGGGGCATCCGATCAGCCCCTTCCTTCGCAGAGGCAGTCCAATCCATGAACATAAGCACGATGAGGACAATGACGATGAGGATACTGGCGACTTGGATCTATCATTGGTGCAGCCTTAATTCAATGTGGAAAAGATCGAAGATTGCCACGTTCCAGAGCTACCCAAGGACACGCGAGAACTAATTAGTGGGGTTGAAGGACCGCAAGAACCTGGGAATGCTCCGGAAATATCGGAGACGGATCACGTAGTGCCGTCTCGAGACCTTTACTCACGACAATCACGTTAAAGTTACTTTGGCTGGCGATGAATCACACGAGAGTTCCGGGGGACCAGGAAAATCCCGAAACAATAAGTCAATTTAAGTCAATTCATGGGAGGACTTGAATGGTGGTAAGCTACCTTAAGCCACCTTAAGTACACAGCCTAGTACTGATGAGTAAAATTAGGAGTTTTCCTGATGTACTGACATTGCTACTTACACATTGGCTCGATTTCCCGCTCTCGGAAGAGGAGGTCGACGCGCGGTGGTTCCGACTTGCGTTCGATTTTCCGGACACCCAGGTCAGCGCAATCTACTCTGGGCGATGGGAATATACTCACAGACTTCCGTACCGCAGGGAATATCCTAGGACTCAACATCCGTGCTTGGACACCCCTCTGTCAGCTATGCTAACTCAATCTCGAGACCGCAAATAACACGGCGGTCACCCCTGCCCTCGCCATATCGACAGGTGTTGAACGTCATCGGCTCCTGTTCTATACTGCCACCAGGTAGGTCGTACTTGTTTTTTCGGTGATCCTTCGTGTTCCATCTCTCATCCCTCAGATGACCATCCTCGCTCTCAAAAGTCTCTTCTCGCCTCCAAATGGCAAGTCCTCGACCAGGTATGCTTAATTTTTTTCCCCCCCCTCCTCCCCTGACCTCATTCATATCTTTTCTACCCCCCACCACCAGCTCTGAGAGAAATCCCAGGAATCTACCGGTCGCAAGGGGACGGGATCGCGAGATGTTGATGGCCATGCTGAATGCTAAAAGCGCAGAGGACCAGGTATTAATCATTCATATCATTCTGCTCCTACAGCACATCCACCTTTTGTTCTACAGAGATGACATCTGTCGCTTCTCTCCCCCGCTCTATGCTCAAGGTACTATCGTATATTCTCGAGGCAGACCCAGGAAGCTCCGTGATTTTCCGCATCGGATCCTCCAGGACCATCGCATCACAGCTGCACCTATTCATCCCAAGGGTCCAATGCGGCGCAGACATCGCATTGTCAATCACAGCGATATGCCAAGCCAACATACTGCGCACATATATTCGCATAAGCGAACTCGGACTTCAGATTCCCCACCGACCACGTATCGCTCCGTTCCGTGTACTTATACTCCTTCACCTCCTCCTGGTCCATCATCACCATATTCATCGTACAGTGCCTCTGTCGATCAGGCTCCACGCTCGAAAGATGCTATGGCGATTGGATCCTTACTGAGCATGGAACCCCGGAATCCGCGTGACGAGGTCGACGATTCATTGCAAAAAGATCTGATGAGCGAAGATTGATCGTAATTGTGCCGACAGTGATTGCGCATCGTCGCGTTTCGCAGTACATCAGCTCCCCTGGGCATGTTGGGTTAGTATTTTGCTAGCTGTGTTGTTGCGTCCTAATTTTTTAGTGCACGTGTGAGAAAATGATTCGCTTAAATTTCAAGGCCACAGAATAAAAAGGAACACTTGGCCCTGTTCTCTCATGGTCTCGCCTTCCCCTCGCCTCCGTGCACCCCTCTCGCGTAGGATATTTCGCTTCACTCACTATGGATTCCCCGCCTCCTCCGCGTAATCTCAACCCCAAGATTTTTATCGATGGTCGTGAATTAGTCGATCGTGAATCCGCCAACGATGTCGACATCTACCGTGGAGACAGATTTACAACGCACCAATCTCAAGAGTCGGGGCCTGCAACACCCACAAAGTCACTTTCAGCTACGTCGGCAAACTCTTCTCGTCTGTCTGGTGGACACCTCGGTGTCCTCGCGGCTCGCTTGGAACGAGCAAGCACTCGCTGGGCGTGCAGAAACTGGGCAGACTCGTCTTCTTCCATAACCTCAAGTGGCACCTCGAACTCTTTTCGCTGGTCATTCCGCACTACCAAGTCGCCTCGTAGGCGTCGCCCTCCTAGCATCGCAGATATTCAACACCGTGAGTCTGAGCGAGCCGTTGCTGCGCGCATAAGAGCCTGTGAGATTGGTCGTGTTGTTCCTCGCGAGTCCAACCTCTATATTCCTCTGTCTCACTCGGAGGACACGGTGCCGATCGAGGAAGAACGACGGGTCGTGCGTACTTTCTCACTGGACGTGATGCTCCCACATTTGAATTCACTATTGCGAAACTCGGATAAACACCGTCGTCGTTCCCGACACCGCTCACATATTCCTAGAACTGAGCTCGACTACCATCACCACCACCACTACCATCGTCATCACCATCAGTCCCACCTCCTTCATCCCAGCAGATGATGATTCGGATAATAGTATGTCCCACATCAGCTTGGATAATTTAGATAACATGTGATATTTATTACTTAGGGTTTACACTTACATAGGGTTTATGAGGCTGCAGAATGAAACATTACTAATACTGTGCGTGTGTGACTTGGCACTGGGAATTTGGAGTCTCGGAGTCTCGGTCGGTAGCATTCCGCGGGTTTGTTTGTGCTTAGTAATGCCACGTGGTTTGTGTCAACCGTCAGTCCCCTCAGTCCCCTCTGATCCCCCGGTCTCAATTCCCGTTTGAGTCCACCATCAGGCCTGCATCAGATATTACACCGCAAATGTTCAACACACCCGAATTAGAGTCTTCGAAGTGCCTCCGCTGACCAGGAACAACGGCTTCATCACCAGTACTTGAGGAATTCTTGCTTGGCTAACCTTTTATATCTCAGATGCGATACCTTTTATATCTTGTGCATTAATTCTATGAAGCATCCATCAACCACTGATGTCCACGGCATTTACATTCAAATATAAAAACATGTCAACTGCTTGAAGTTTTTCTTCGCGCCTTCGCTCACCTTGCTCGTCTTTACGTAAGTTACTGGATACTGGATAGTGCGTGTCCCTTTCTTCACTTTTGTTCTGCGCACTGCCCAACCAACAATCATGTTGTCCAGTCCACGTGACACATCCCACAAAACTATAAAAATGCGTCGGTACAACATGCTCTTTCGGATCCTTCTTATACTTTCCGTCGCCAACTTCGCTCTCGCGGCTCCTGTACTGGTGCAAGAAAAGCGTCCAGCGTGCGTCGATGTGGTACACGTACCTAGGGACGTGATAACCGTGTTGGGGAAGCGGATGGACGAGTTTTTGTGGATGATGGAAAATTTCGAGAGGTTGTTTGACTCGGAGAGCTCGTTGGAAAGTGCGTCGACGGAGTCCAGCTTGGAGCACAGCTCAGAGCACGGCTCGGAGTCCAGCTTGGAGCACAGCTTGGAGTCCGGCTCGGAGCATGGATCTATGGAGTCGCATCATTCGTCAGCATCAAGTCTTCCGTTGCCGTCAGATCCCGACCGTGAGTCTATGGGCGTGGATTCTGATGCGCCGGCGCCAAGCCCACAGGGGTCGACAGAGTCCGAACAATCACATACTCCACCGTCGAGCCCGGATTGGTCGACAGAGTCCGAACATTGGCACACACCGCCGTCCGAACATTGGCATACGCCGCCGTCGAGCCTGGGGTCATCGACAGAGTCGGACTCGGACTCGGACCGTTGGTCAACGATCTCGAATGCGCCGAGCACGGAGTCCCAATTCGAGAATTTACAAGCTGTCGACCAGGAATTGAAAGGCAAAGCCAAGGTCGAGCGTCGCATTTCCGGCACCGCCAGAGTGCTGTAAATGCGGCCCAGAGGAAAAGCACGGTTAACCCTGTGGGGTGAGTATCTACCTCTTCCCTGCATCTCTTGCCAACCGGCCCCACCTTCTTTATGATCTTCCTTAGTTTAACCGTTAGGAGTCTTGGCGAGTTTTGAATGATCCCGTGACCTTTGCGACCCGCAGCGTTCTCGTTCTCCGCCGTGGTGCTGGCACATCCACACACGGACTCCCAGATTACTCATAAAGCCGAAAGAAACCGGCGTCGCGTGGTCCTGTGAATCCGATGGATGAGGATTTCTAGTTGCTGT